>Ga0209172_10002327_pt1 | contig 34140 bp, 28 predicted proteins | sample LarsenN4metaG_FD_184113 | JGI IMG/M metagenome (GOLD analysis project Ga0209172, IMG submission 184113) | Hot spring sediment bacterial and archeal communities from British Columbia, Canada, to study Microbial Dark Matter (Phase II) - Larsen... ... | reverse complement strand
CGACGCCGGTCGCGCCGGCGGGGATGACGATGCAGGGCCCGTTGGGGTTCTGGATGCGCACGCCGGAGATGACCTGGCCGCTGGTGGCGGTGATGGGGCCGGACGCGGTGAACGTGCTCACGCGCGGCCCGACGTTGCCGCTGGGTGCGGGTGCAGGTGCAGGTGCAGGTGCGGGTGCGGGTGCGGGTGCGGGTGCGGGTGCGGGCGCGGGCGCTGGCGCTGGCGCTGGCGCTGGCGCTGGCGCGGGGCTGGGCGTGCTGCCGGTCGTCGCCGAGCTGTACTCGCAGAAGTTCTGGTAGTTGCTGAAGCCGGCGCCGAACGAGGAGTCGTCGCACTTCACGCTGCGTTCGACGAGCCGGTACGAATAGGCACCGGGCACGCCGTAGCGCACCTGGCGCGGGCTGGGCACGTTGCAGATGTCGCCTGGGGAGCCGATGCCCTCCGCGGCACAACGGATCCACGAGCCCGCCGCGGGCGCAGGCACGGGGGCCGGCACCGGGGCAGGCAAAGGCACGGGTGTCGGCGCAGGCACGGGTGCCGGTGATGGCACCGGTGTCGGTGCGGGCACGGGCGCAGGGGCGGGCGCGGGCGCTGGTGCCGGCGTGGCCTCGGTCGCCGAGCTGTACTCGCAGAAGTTCTGGTAGTTCGTGACGCCGGCGCCGAACGAGGCGTCCTCGCACTTCACGCTGCTTTGGACGAGCCGGTACGAGTAGGCACCGGGCACGCCGTAGCGCACCTGGCGCGGGCTGGGCACGGTGCAGATGTCGCCCGGCGCGCCGACGCCCTCGGACGCGCATCGCGTCCACACGGCCTCCGAGGGCGAGGGGGCAGGGGCCGGCGCGGGCACGGGCGTGGGCGTGGGCGTGGGCGACGATGGCACCTCGTCCGTGCCGTAGTCGCAGAAGTTCTGGTACGGCGTGGCGACGGTGACGCCGAACGAGCCGTCGTCGCAGCGGATGCTGGTGGCGACCTCGCGATAGGCGTACTTGCCCGGGACGCCGTAGCGCACGGTGCGCGGCCCGGCCGGCACCACGCAGATGTCGTTCGGCACGCCCTCGGCGGCGCAGCGGGTCCACACCGTCTCCTTCGAGGCTGCGAGCACCGAAGCGGCGCCGGCGCCCGAGCTGGTGCGGGAGGTGATGGGGACCACCTCGTCGCCGTCGCCGCACGCGGCGAGCAGCGCGCAGATCGCCACGCTCAAGGAGATCCGCCGTCCGTCCTGGTTCCTGCGCTTCATCGCCATGTCCCTTCGAAGTTCCGCCGTTGGCAACCCCCCGAGTCGGGGGAGTCGCGGCGATCTTCGTGAGGACCGGCACGCTTGGGGACGTTGAAGGTGTTACCCGCGCCGGGTCCTTCGTAACGCCCCCTTGACCTTGATGCGCCGGCGGTCAGCGGTGTTGCAGGATGTGCGCGCCACGGCCCGGTGCGGGCCGCGGTGTCGCCCTCGGGCCGGCCTCAGCCGTCGTAGCGCCGGCCCAGCGCCAGCAGCTCGGGCGTGCCGATCACGCCGTTGAGCCCGTCGAAGTCCAGCATCCGGTCACGCCAGGGGCCCGTGCCGCCGTGCCGCTTCAGGCTCTGGAAGTAGCCCTGCATCGCGTGCGCCAGCGCGCGCACCGTGCCGCCGGGGAAGATGACGATGCGAAAGCCCAGCGCGCCCAGTTCGTCGGCGCCGGCCAGCGGCGTCTGGCCGCCTTCCACCATGTTGGCCAGCAGCGGCACGCGCGCGGCGAAGCGATCGCATGCCGCGCGCATCTGCTCCTCGGTGCGCAGGGCCTCGACGAAGAGGGCATCGACGCCGCACGCGAGGTAGGCCTCGGCGCGCTCGAACGCGGCCTCGGGCCCCTCGACGGCGAGCGCGTCGGTGCGCGCGAGGATCAGCGTCTCGCGGCTCGCGCGCGCGTCGAGCGCAGCGCGCAGCTTGCCGCACATCTCCGCCACGGGCACCACGCCCTTGCCCTGCAGGTGGCCGCAGCGCTTGGGGAAGGTCTGGTCCTCGAGCTGGATCATCGCCGCGCCGGCCCGCTCGAAGGTGCGCACGGTGCGCTGCACGTTCAGCGCGTTGCCGAAGCCCGTGTCGCCGTCGACGATCACCGGCGTTTGCACGCGCTCGGTGATGCGTGCCAGCACGCCGGCCACCTCGGTGGCCGTGGTGAGGCCGATGTCGCTGCGGCCGAGCGCGGTGTAGGCGATGCTGGCGCCGCTGAGGTACAGCGCCTCGAAGCCGGCCTGCTCGGCGAGCAGCGCCGAGAGTGCGTCGTAGACGCCGGGGGCGAGCAGCGGGCGGGCTTGGGCGAGGCGTTCGCGCAGCGTGGCACTCATGGAATGCTCCTTCGTGGGTCCGCGGGTTGCGCGGCCGGGCGGTCGGTGTCCCCGTGCTCGCCTGCAGTGGCGACTGCGGCCGCGATGCTGCGCGCGGCGATGAAGCCGCCGGCCACGGCACTCAGCAGGCCGTTGCCGCTGAGGTAGCCCCAGATCGCGTTGCCCGACACGCCGCGTGCCGCGCCGCCGGCGGCCCAGAGGTTCGGGAAGGGCGCACCGTCGCCGGCCCGGCGCACGCGGCAGCTGGCATCGATGTCGAGGCCGCCCTGCGTGTGGAAGAGCGCGCCGGTGACGCGGATCGCGTGCAGCGGCGTGCCGAGCGAGGTGTGCGCGAGCGTGGTGGCCAGCGTGGTCGCGTCGCAGCCGATGACGGCAGCGAGCGCGGCCGCGTCGGCGGCGTGCCGCACCGCGCCGGCCGCCTCGGCGGCGACGAAATCGGGGAACGTGCGGCCGAGCGCCAGCAGGCGGTCGTCGAAGACGTTCCAGGCCACGCCGCCCGGCTGCGCCAGCACCTGCACGCTGGCCTCGCTGTAGCCGGCGGTCTCGTCGTGGAAGCGCTCGCCGCGCGCGTTCACCTGGATGCCGCCTTCGGTCATCAGCGCCCAGGTGATCAAGGCGCCCTGCGGCACCGCCCACGAGCCGTGGCCCTGGCAGCCGCCGAGGTCGGCGAGCCCCGCGCCGAGCGCGCGCCCCCAGGCGATGGCGCTGCCATCGTTGCCGGCATGGCCGCCGAAGACGGCGTCGCGCATCTCGGGCAGCAGTTCGCGCACCATGGCCGCGTTGCCACCGAAGCCGTTGCAGGCCAGCAGCAGGGCGCGGCAGGCGAGGTGCTCCATGCGACCGTCGGGGCGGCGGAAGCCGAGGCCGATCACCGTGGGCCGGCCTTCAGTTTCACCGCGGCCGATGCGGCTGCCTGCGGCCGGGCTGCCGATGTCAGGGGGACCGGTGCGTGCTCCGCCGGCGTCGCCGTCGCCCGCACGCCGGCACCACACCTCGCGCACGACCGCCTCGGTGACGATCATCGCGCCGGCGCGCTCGGCCGCGGCGTGCAGCGCCGCCACGAGGGCCGCGCCGGTGCGCTCGTGCAGCGTGTGCATGCGAAGGCGCGAGTGCCCGGGGTAGAGGAAGCCGCCGAGCACCTCGAAGGCGAGGCCATGCCGCTCGGCCAGCGCATCGAGGGCCGGCGCCACGGCCTCGGCGTAGGCCTGCACGAGGTGCGGCGCGGCGGTGCCCTTCGCCTTGGCCTGGATGTCGGCCGCGAAGCGCGCCGCGTCGTCGTCGAGCACGCCGGCTTGGCGCTGCGCTCGCGTGCCGGCGGCGGGAATGAAGCCGCTGGACAAGGCCGTGCTGCCCTGCGGCAAGGCGTCGCGTTCGAGCAGCACGCAGTCGATGCCGGCCTCGCGCAGGAAGGCGGCCGCCGTGAGCCCGCAGGCACCGGCGCCGACGATGGCCACGGGCACCTCGGGCGTGCCCGGTGGCATCGCTTCGGCCCAGGCGATGCGCGGCGATTCGGTGTGTTCCTCGTCCCGCGGGGTCATGCGCGCTTCCCTCCGGTGCGTCGGCCCCCGGCCGGCCTGGACCGGCGTGCCCTGGCGGCGGCCGCACCGGACGCCGAAACCGACGGGCGCCGCCGGGCCGCCGCCACGGGCATAGCATTGCCCCGACCAGCAGCAACCGGGCGCGAGACAGCATGAAGAGCAGGGCGAACGCCGAGCCTGACGCGCTGCGCGAACTGAAGGAGTTCGCGCTCGTGCACGAGACGCCATGGCCGCGCGACCCCGCGGCCACGCCGCTGCCCGGGCAGCAGCCCTTCGGCGTGCACCATGAGGACCCGCCGCCGTTCGACCGCCCGCGCGGCCCGCTGCACCTGCGCGGCGGCCCGAGCGGCGTCGTGCTTCAGGGCGGCCGCGAGCTCGTCGCCTGGGGCGAGCCGGACCGAGCTGACCAGACCTTCAGCGTCGCCAAGACCTGCCTCGCGCTGCTGGCGGGCCTCGCCTTCACGCGCGGCCTGCTGCCCGACGTGCACGAGCCCGTCGTGCGGCGCGTGCCCGGCATCGGCTTCGACAGCGAGCGGCACGCGCAGATCACCTGGCACCACCTGCTGCAGCAGACGAGCGAGTGGGAGGGCCAGTGCTTCGGCCTGCCCGACCAGGTCGACCGCTGGCGCCGGGTGTCGATGGACCCGCGCCCGGTGAGCCCGGAGGAAAAGAAGGGCGGCGCGCGGCCGCTGCGCGAGCCCGGCACCTACTGGGAATACAACGACGTGCGCATCAACCAGCTCTCGCTGGCGCTGCTGCACCTCTTCGGCCGCCCGCTGCCCGAGGTGTTCGCCGAGGCGCTGATGCAGCCGCTTGGCGCGACGAGCCGCTGGCGCTGGGAGGGCTACGAGGATGCGTGGACCACGGTGGCCGGCCGGCGCGTGCAGTCGGTGCCCGGCGGCACGCACTGGGGCGCGGGCATCTCGATCAGCGCCCGCGACCTGGCACGCCTCGGCCAGCTGCTGCTCGACGAAGGGCGGTGCCGCGTCGCCGGCGAAGAGCGCGTGCTCATCGCCGCCGACTGGGTGCGCCGCATGCGCGAGCCGTGCGGCATCGCGCCCTTCTACGGCTACCTCGTGTGGCTGAACCGCACGGGCACGCTCTTCCCGGCCGCCTCGCCCGACGCCTACGCGATGCTGGGTGCCGGCGGCCACCTCGTGCTCGTCGAGCCTGCGCTGCAGGCGGTGGTGGTGGCGCGCTGGCTCGACCCCGCCGACACGGCGGAGTTCGTCGCTCGCGCCGTGGCGGCGCTGAAAGCCCTGAAGGCCGGAGCGGCGTAGCGTCGCCGTGCTCGCGGTCATGCCGCGCGCCTTCAGGCCGTCGGCCGGTGCAGGTAGCGGCCGATCGGCTTGCCCAGCACCTCGCCGCCCTCGTAGATCTTCGTGCCGCGCAGGAACGTCGTTTCCACGCGCGCCGAGAGTTCCAGCCCCTCGAACGGCGTGTAGCCCTGCGTGCTCGGCGACTCGCTGGCGCGGATCGTCCACGTGCGCGCCGGATCGACGAGCGCGAGGTCGGCGTCGAAGCCGGGTGCGATGTCGCCCTTCCGGTTGAGGCCGTAGCGCTGCGCCGGGTTCCAGCTCGTCACGCGCGCCATGTGGTTGTAGCCCATGCCGCGCTTCGTGCCCTCGCTCACCAGCGCCGGCAGCAGGTACTCGGTGCCGCCGAAACCGCTCTTGGCCATCCAGATGTTGCCGAAGTAGCGCTTCGGGATCTTCATCTCCTGCCGGCAGCAGGCGTGGTCGCTCACCACCCAGTCGAGCTCGCCGGCGAGCAGCGCGTCCCACAGGAACTCCACGTCCTCGCGCGGGCGGATCGGCGGGTTCACCTTGGCCAGCTCCGCGGCTTGGCTGGTGATGTCGAGCATCAGGTGGCCGATGGTCACCTCGCGCTTGAAGTCGATGTGCGGGAAGACCTCGCTCATCGTCATCGCCGCCTGCACCGCCTTGCGCGAACTGAGATGCAGGAGGTTGATGTTCGGCAGCGCCGTCTCGTTGGCGAGGTAGGCGGCGGTGAAGACCGCCAGGCCCTCGCTGTGCTGCGGCCGGCTGGCGCTGTAGGCCGCGAGGCCCATGCCCGGCGCCTTGTACTTCTTGTCCTTCTCGACCAGCTTCGTGTAGGCGGTCATGATCTCCGCCGTCTCGCAGTGCAGCGAGAGCGAGACCTGCCGGGCCTTCTCGGCCGGCATCGCCTCGCGCGCCGCCTGCAGGCCGCGCATGATGAACTCGAAGTGCGCGACGTCGTAGCGCTCGTCCTCGCCGATCATCAGGAAGTCGCGCTGCGTGTTGCTGGCACCGTGCAGCCCGTGGCTGCCGTAGAACATGAAGATCTTGAAGCTCGCCACGCCGTGCTTCTCGATGAGCATCGGCAGCTCCTCGATGTGCGTGCGGTCCATCGGCGCGAGGTGGAAGCCGTAGTCGACGTGGAAGCGGTTCTTCGAGATCGCCAGCACCTCGGGGAAGAACTTCCGGTACGGCCCGCCCTTGTTGAGGTAGTACTGGCCGGTGCGGAAGTAGTTGAGCGAGCTCGTCACGCCGCCCATCGCCGCGGCCTTGCTTTCGGTGACGGCGTCCTCGGCCAGCGGCGAGTAGATGCCGCTGTGCATGTGCGCGTCGACCACGCCCGGGAAGGCGAGCTGGCCGCGGCCGTCGTGCACGGCCTTGGCGCGCGAAACGTCGATGCCCGGCGCCACGAGCGCGAACTTCTCGTCCTTGATGGCGATGTCGGCCTCGTGCACGACGTTGCCGTGCGGGCGCACGACGCGCACGTTCTTGATCAGCAGGTCGAACTCGGGCGCGTCGGCGCGGGGCTTCTTGGCCATGGTGGTGTCGATGGGTCGTTTCGCGGAGCGGTTGATGGCGAGAGATCGGTGCCTGCGGCGGCGGATTCTTCGGCTGCCGCGGCGCCGACCCGTCGGGCCGTGGGCTTCAGTCGGCGTAGGTGCCGGCGGCGCGGATCAGCGCGCCCCACTTGTCGATCTCGGGCTTGAGCCAGGTGCGCAGGCCCTCGGGGGTCTGCTTGGCTTCGGGCACGATCTCGGCGCCGAGTTCGGTCATGCGCTGCACGACGGTGGGGTCCTTGAGCGCCGCACGCAGCGCGGCACCGAAGCGCTCGACGATCGGCGCCGGCGTGCCCTTCGGCGCATAGACGCCGTGCCACACCTTGACCTCGAAGCCCTTCAGGCCCGCTTCCTCGAGCGTGGGCACGTTGGGCAGCGAGCCGATGCGCTCGCGCGTCGTCACGCCGAAGAGCTTCACGGTGCCGGCCTTGATGTGCGGCAGCGTCTGCGTCGTCTGGTCGCACAGCACGTCGACCTGGCCGCCGAGCAGCGCGTTCAGCGCCGGCGCGGTGCCCTGGTAGGGAATGGTGTTGAACTCGACGCCGAGCGCCTTCATGAACAGCATGCCGCACAGCTGCGAGACGGCGCCGAGCCCGGCGTGCGCGAGGTTGACCTTGCTTCCGTTGGCCTTCGCCCACGCGAAGAGCTCGGCGGCGTTGCTGGCCGGCAGGTCCTTGCGGCCGAGCAGCGTCATTGGCACGTCGACCACCTGGCCGACGTACTCGAAGTCGGTCATCGGGTTGTAGGCGAGCTTGCGGTACAGGCCCACCGAGGTGGCCATGCCGTTGTGGTGGATCAGGAAGGTGTAGCCATCGGGCGCGGCCTTGGCCACCGAGCCGGCCGCCAGCGTGCCGCCGGCGCCGAGCTTGTTCTCGATGACGACGGTCTGGCCGAGCGACTTGCTCATCACCGCGCCGAGCGTGCGTGCCACGACGTCGGTGGGGCCGCCGGCCGCGAACGGCACGACGAGCGTGACGTTGCGGGTGGGATAGGCGCCGGCGGCTCCGGCCGGGGCGGGCTGTGCCGGCGCCTGGGCCTGCGCGCCGGATGCGCCGAACAGGGCGAGCGACGCGAGCAGGGCGACGCGCGACACGGTGGCGAGGGCGGCGAGCCTGGCAAGCGTGGCAGGGGCGAAACGACGGGCGGTCCTGGGCATGGTGTGTCTCCTCTTCTGTGGTCGTCAGAGTTCTTCCGAGATCTCGATCAGGTTCAGGTCGGGGTCGCGCACGTACACCGAGCGGATCCTGCGCCGTGCCCCGGTGCGCTCGACGGGGCCTTCGACGATCGGCCAGTCGCTGGCCTTCAGGTGGGCGATGACCTCGTCGAGCGGACGGCTGGCGATGAAGCAGAGGTCGAGCGCGCCGGGCACGGGCAGGTGTGCCCTGGGCTCGAGCTCGCGGCCGCGCTCGTGCAGGTTGATCTTCTGCGCCCCGAAGCGGAAGGCCGTGCGACCCGCGCCGAAGGTCTCGAGCTGCATGCCGAGCACGCGCGTGTAGAAGTCGACGCAGGCGGCGCGGTCGTGGGTGGTGAGCACGAGGTGGTCGAGGTGGTCGATCATGCGGCGCCTTTCGGGGCGGCGGCTGCCGAGACGGGGTTCGGGTTCGGGCCGTGGTCCGGGGGCGCCTTCGCGGCGAAGCGGCGCTTCAGCTCGGGCAGCAATCCGCCGGCGTCGATGCGATCGAGCAGGAAGCCGGGGATCGGCTCGACGGGCAGCCGCACGCCGCCAGCCAGCGAGATCCAGCCCTCGCGCGCGTCGAAGCGCAGGGCCACGCCGTCGGCGATGTCGAGCGCGCGCGGGCAGGTCAGCAGCAGCAGGCCGACGTTGAACGCGTTGCGGAAGAAGAGTCCGCTGTAGCTGGGCGCCACCACCGCGGCCACGCCTAGGTGCACGAGCACGCTGGCCGCCTGCTCGCGCGAGCTGCCGATGCCGAAGTTGGCGCCGGCGACGATGACGTCGCCCCGGCGCACGCTGTAGTTGAACTCCGGGCGGACGGACTCCAGGCAGTGCCTGGCGACGGTCTCGAGGCGGCCGTTCTTCATGGCGTGGCCGGGGGCGAGCTGGTCGGTGTCCACGTCGGGCGGGAGTCGCCAGGTTCTCATTTCGCCTCCTGGCGGGTGGGTTCGCGGTGGAGTCGGTGGACTACCACGGTGCCGGGTCCCGCCCCGGCGGGCGGGTCACTTTCATTTGCCGGCCCAAATGAAAGTAACCAAAGCAAAGGGCCTGGGATCTCGGAGACGATTGGCTCGCTCCGGATGCGGTAATCAGTTTGTTCCGCGTGCTTCGGCCAGAAGTTCATGCGGTCAACTGTTTGTCGGGTGCGACTCCACCTTCCGCTCGCCCGGGTTACGGGCTCGCTGCGCATCGCCCTTGGCTGATGACGAGGGTGCCGGGCCTGCACGCCGCTCGTATGCCAGACGTCCTCGCTGCTCGCTTGCCGGTCGTGCACGCCGCGCGCGAGTTGGCCTCGCGAACCGAACACCGAGCTTCCGCTGCGCTGCCGAGGCGAGGGCGATGAACAGCGAGCCCGCAACCCGGGCGAGCGGAACCATCGATGCGCACCCGACAAACAGTTGACCGCATGAACTTCCGTCCGCAGCGCGCCGGTCAATCTGCGGACCGCCTCCGAAGCGAGAGACTTCATCCAAGCATCAGGCCCTTTGCTCTGGTTACTTTCATTTGGGCCAGCAAATGAAAGTGACCTGCCCGCCGGGGCGGGACCCGGCCGACGGACCTTGGTGGTCCGCCGAACCCACGAGCGCAGCTCAGCCCAACACTTCCCGCGCATCCGAGATGACCCCTCTCAACGCCGACGCCGCCACCGTGTAGGGCGACCCGAGGAACACCTGTGCCGTCGCGGCACCCATCCTTCCCTTGAAGTTGCGCGCCGTCGACGAGATCACCGTCGCGCCTTCCGGGATGCGGCTGCCGTACCCCGCACAAGCCCCGCAGCTGCTCGGCAGCCAGGTCGCCCCCGCCTCGGTGAGCATGCGCACGATGCCTTCGCGCTCGGCCTGCTCGCGGTCGCGCAGGCTGGCGGGCGCCACCATCAGCTGCACGCCAGGCGCGATGCGGTAGCCGGCCAGCACGCGCGCGGCGGCACGCAGGTCGTCGATCTTCGCGCCGGTGCAGGCGCCGATGTAGGCGATGTCGACCTTCGTGTTCTCCACGTCGGAAACCGGCCGCACGTTGGCCGGGCTGTGCGGCAGCGCCACCTGCGGCTCCAGCGTGCTGGCGTCGAACGCGTGGCGCGTGCCGGGCGCGTCCTCGTCGCTGTGCCAGGGTGCGATGTCGGCGGCCGTGATGCGCACGCCGTGCTGCGCCAGCCACGCCTGCGTCGTGGCGTCGGGCGCCACCAGGCCCACCTGCGCGCCGAGCTCGGCGCTCATGTTGGCCAGCGTCATGCGCTCGGGCATCGAGAGGGCCTGCACCGCCTCGCCGCAGAACTCCAGCGCCTGGTACTGGCCGCCGTTCATGCCGTGCCGGCCGAGCATCAGCAGCACCATGTCCTTGGCGCTCACGCCGGCAGTCAGCCGCCCGATCCAGCGCATGAAGAAGGTGTGCGGCACCTGCACCCAGATCTCGCCGGTGGCGACCACGCCCAGCATCTCGGTGGCGCCGACGCCGAACATGTAGGCCCCGAACGCGCCGCCGGTGGGCGAGTGCGAGTCGCCGCCCACGGCGAACATGCCGGGTCGCAGGTGCCCGCCCTGCGGCAGCACGACGTGGCAGATGCCCTGGCTGTCGTGCACGTGCGGCAGCCGCTGCTCGGCGGCCCAGTCGCGCGCGAAGCGCACGATCCTGCGCGACTCGTCGTCGGCCTCGGGCACGAAGTGGTCGATGACGAGCACGACCTTGTCCTTGTCCCAGATCGGCGCGCCGATCTCGGCCAGCATCGGCGCCAGGCGGCGCGGGCCGCTGGAGTCGTGGAACATCGCCAAGTCGACGCGGCAGTTGACGATCTCGCCCGGCGTCACGCGTTCGCGGCCGGCGGCGCGGGCGATGAGCTTCTGCGCCAGCGTGGCCGCTGGCGCGGCCGCAGGCTCGCCCGGCCGGCGCGGCGGCGGCAGGCCGTCGAGCGGTGCGTGGGCGGAGCTCACCATGGTGCGCGCGGGTTCAAGGCCATCTCAGGGCCGTGGCGGCTCGGCACGTCGTGGACGCACGGTTGCCCGGTGGCCTCACTCCGGCTTCGCGCCCGAGTAGCGCACGAGCTGGGCCCAGCGCGGCACGTCGGCGCGCACGAAGGCGGCGAACTCCTCGGGCGTGTTGCCCACCGGCGTGCCGCCGTCGGCCTCCAGCCGCTTGCGCATCGCCTCGGTGGCGATGGCGGCACGGGCCGCATCGGCGATGCGCTTCACGAGATCCGGCGGCATCTTCGCGGGGCCGAAGAGGCCGAACCACGCCGACGACTCGAAGCCCGGCAGCACCTCGGCGATGGCCGGTGCATCCGGGAACTGCGGAAGCCGCTTCGGGCTCGTCACGCCCAGCGCCTTCAGGCGCCCGCTCTGCACGAGGCCGCGCGCGTTGCCCACCGCCGCGAACATCAGCGGCACGTTGCCGGCCACGACGTCGGCGACCGCCGGCGCGGTGCCGCGGTAGGGAATGTTGACGATGAAGAGGCCGGCCTTGAGCTTGAGCGCCTCGCCGGCCAGGTGCAGCGAGCTGCCGATGCCGCCGATCGCGAAGCTGAGCTGGCCGGGCCGCGCCTTCGCGTAGGCGATCAGCTCGCGCACGTCCTTCACCGGCAGCGACGGGTTGGCCACCAGCACGCTGGGCGACGTGGCCACCATCGTCAGCGGCGTGAAGTCGGCCACCGGGTCGTAGGGCAGCTTGGGGTACAGCGTGGCGTTGATCGTGTGGCTCGTGAAGCTGAGCAGAAGGTGGCTGCCGTCGGGTGCCGACTTCGCCACGTGGTCGGCGGCGAGGTTGCCGCCGGCGCCCGACTTGTTCTCGATGATCACGGTGCGGCCGAGCTGCCGGCCCATCTCCGGCGCGATCTCGCGCGCCAGCGTGTCGGTGCTGCCGCCGGGCGGCGCGCCGACCCAGATGCGGATGGGGCCCTGGGCCGACGGCGTGGCGGCGGCCTGCGCGAAGGCGCGCAGCGGGGCGCCGGTGGCGGCCAGGGTGGACAGCGTGGCCAGGGTGGCGAGAGTGCGGCGACGTTGCATGAGGGGCTCGGGCGGGCTGCGGTGAGGTCGGGTCTGCAGGGGTTCGTGTCCGTGGGTCCGTGCGATTCGCGTGCAGGTTGCGTGCAGGTTGCGTGCAGGTGCCGGCGTGATCGGTGTCCGCAGGGTCGCAAGTGATCTCGCCCGTGCCCTACAAGCCCAGGTAGGCCCGCTTCAGCTCGGCGCTCGCCAGCAGCTCGGCCGGCGTGCCCTGGAAGCGAAGCGTGCCGTTCTCGAGCACGTAGGCGCGGCTGGCGATGTCGAGCGACTGGCCGACGTTCTGCTCCACCAGCAGCACCGCCAGGCCGTCGGCGTGCAGGCGCGCGATGAGCGCGAACATCTCCTCCACCAGCAGCGGCGAGAGGCCGAGCGACGGCTCGTCGAGGATCAGGAGGCGCGGCTCGGCCATCAGGCCGCGGCCGATGGCCAGCATCTGCTGCTCGCCGCCGCTCATCGTGCCGGCCAGCTGCCGCGTGCGCTCCGCGAGGCGCGGGAAGGTGGCGTAGACGCGCTCGAGGTTGGCGGCGCGCCGCTCGCGGGCGCGCGCGAAGCTGCCGAGCTCGAGGTTCTCCTGCACGCTGAGGTTGGGGAAGACGCGCCGGCCCTCGGGCACCTGGATGAGCCCGGCGCGAACGATGTCCTTCGTCTTCGCGCCGGTGAGGTCGGTGCCGTCGAAGACGACGCGCCCGGCCGTGGCCGGCACGACGCCGCAGACGGTGTTGTTGAGCGTGGACTTGCCGGCGCCGTTGCTGCCCAGCAGCGCGACGATCTCGCCCGGCCGCACCTGCAGGCTCACGCCGCGCAGCACCTCGACGCGGCCGTAGCCGGCGCGCAGGTCGCGCACGTCGAGCAGCGGGGCGGCGTTGGTGGTGGTCATCGACGAGGCGGCCGAGGCAACGGTGGTCGTGGCATGGCCGGCGCCCGCCGCATCGCCTGCAGCGCGGCCGGGATCGGGGCGACCGGCGAGGCTCATGCCGCTACCCCGCGCAGCCGCGCCGCCGTGCCATGACCGAGGTAGGCCTCGATGACGCGCGGCTCGTGCGTGATCGCCGCCGGCGTGCCCTCGGCGATGAGCTGCCCCTGGGCCAGCACCCACACGTGTTCGGCGAGGTTCATCACCGCCTGCATGACGTGTTCGATCATCAGGACGGTGGTGCCGGTTCCGTCGCGCCCCGAGACGAGCGAGCGCACCACCGGGATCATCTCTGCCACCTCCTGTGGGTTGAGGCCGGCCAGCACTTCGTCCAGCAGCAGCAGCTTGGGCCGCGTGGCGAGGGCTCGCGCCAGCTCCAGCCGCTTGCGGCCGGCCACGGTGAGGTCGCCGGCCGGCTTGTCGAGCTGGCTCGCGAGGCCCACGCGCTCGGCCACCGCCTCGGCCTGCGCCAGCGCCGCAGCGCGCCGGGGTTCGTGCAGGTGCGCGCCGACGGCGATGTTCTCGCGCACGGTCTGCGCGGCGAAGGGCTGCACGATCTGGAAGGTGCGCGTGAGGCCCGCGCGCGCGTTGAGGTGCGGCGCGCGGCCGGTGATGTCGTGGCCGTCGAAGACGACGCGGCCGCCATCGGGCCTGAGAAAGCCGCTCATCAGCGCGAAGAGCGTCGTCTTGCCCGCGCCGTTGGGGCCGATGAGCGCTGTCAGCGTGCCGGCGCGCACCGTGAGGCTCACGTCCTGCACCGCGCGCAGGCCGCCGAAGGCGCGCGAGACGTGCTCGATGCGCAGCAGCTCAGTCACCGGCGGCCTCCTTCGCGCCGGGGCGAGCGGTCGGCGGGGCGCCGGTGCCGGGGGCGATGCCGCCGGCCTCGGCCGCCTCCTGCGCCGCCGACCGGCCACGCCACAGGTCGCGCACCGAGGCGCCACCCCGGCCGCCCAGCAGCCCGGCCAGCCCGCGCGGCAGGAACATCACGATGAGCACGAGCACGCTGCCGTAGATGACCATGTTCAGGCCCGGCAGCTGACCGAAGAGGTTGCGCGTGAAGTCGGCCAGCGCGTGCAGCGCCACCGCGCCCATCACCGGCCCCCACAGCGTGCCCATGCCGCCGACGATGGCGGCCACGAGCGCCTCCACCGAAACGTGCGGGCCGAAGGCGATGCCGGGGTCGATGTACTGGAACACCTGCACGTAGAACGCCCCCGCCGCGCCCATGAACGCCGCCGACAGCGTGATGGCGCCGCGCTTGGCGCGCTGCGGATCGACGCCCACGGCGCTGGCGGCGTCCTCGTTGTCGCGCACCGCCATCAGGCCGGCGCCGAAGCGCGAGTGGCGGATCCACGCCGTCGCGAGCGCCGCAAGCACGACGAACACGAGCATCAGCACGATGTAGCCCTTGCGCGAACCGAACTGCAGGTTCGCGAACGATTCCGACAGCGGCAGCATCATGCCGACGCCGCCGCCGGTGAAGCCGACCGACACCGCGCCGATGCGGAAGACCTCGGCGAAGGCGAGCGTGACGAGCGCGAAGTACGAGCCCTTGAGGCCGTAGCGGAAGGTGATGGCGCCCATCGCGAGGCCGACGAGGCCGGCGAGCACGATGGCCAGCGCCAGCGCCACCCAGGCGTTGAGGCCCCCCGTGACCTGCGCGATGACCTGCGTGTACGCGCCGACGCCGAAGAACAGCGCGTGCCCGAACGAAAACTGGCCGCCATAACCGCCGAGGATGTTCCAGGCCTGGGCCAGCAGCGCGCCGTAGAGCGCGAGCATGGTGAAGGTGAGCCAGACGCCGCTGTCGATGGTGGCGGTGATCGTCAGCACCGCGGCGGCGAAGGCGGCGATGCTGGTGAGGTCGCGGCGGAGCGTCATGGGGCGAGCTCCGTGTGCGCGACGGGATCGCCTCGGCACGAGAGACGGTGGCGTGTCATCGAACTGCGCCCCGCTGCTACGGCGCAATCTCGTGGTAGCGAGAGGAAGTGGCGTTTCGATTCGCCGCGCCCCACAGCCGCGGCGGGATCGCGCCGGCGGGGTGCGCTGCTCCGCGGCATGTCCCCCGGACCTGGCCTGAACGGCCGGTCCTCCCCCTTGATTGCCGCTGCGCAGCGCACCCCACCGGCGCGATCTGCACGGCCTCGGCGTTCGGCGAGAAGACCCAAGCGCGCGCACAGCCGGTGTTGCTTGTCGGGACGACCATGCCGGACAGGTTCGCGGACCACCACGGTGGGTGCCGCCGAGGGAGCCGGGTGGGCCCTTGCGCGTAAGTAAAGGAGGAGGACCGGCCGTTCAGGCCAGGTCCGGGGGACATGGAGCGCAAGGGCCCACCCGGCTCCCTCGGCCGCCTCGACCGTGGAAGTCTCGGCCTCCGTGGCCCGCACAGCCGCAGTCGCAGTGAGCAGCCTCATGCCCGCGCCCCGAACAGCCCCTGTGGCCGGAACAACAGCACCGCGATGAAGATCGCGAAGATCCCGATCTGCCCCAGCGACTCGCCGAGGAACAGCCCGCCCAGCGACTCCACGCCGATGAGCAGCCCGCCTACCAGCGCCCCGGTGAAGCTGCCCATGCCGCCCAGCACGACGATCGTGAAGGCCACGAGCACGAAGCCCGAGCCCACCTGCGGGTTCACGTAGTAGGCCGGCAGCAGGAAGCACGCCGCCGCGCCGAGGCACGCGAGCCCGATGCCGAAGCTCATCGCGTAGACATGGTCGACGTCGATGCCTACGAGCCGCGCCCCCTGCTTCTCCTTCGCCACCGCGCGGATGGCACGCCCGAGATCCGTGCGCTGCACGACGAGCAGCAGCACCGCCGAGGTCACCAGTGCGCCGGCGAAGGCGATGAGCTTGGGCAGCGAGATGAAGGCCGGCCCGATCGGCACGGTGGTCAGTGTGTACGCCGTCTCGATGGTGCGCGTGTCGCTCTTGAAGAACATCAGCGCCAGGTTTTCCAGCACGATCGAGAGGCCGAGCGTGACGAGCAGGATGTTCTCGTCCTTGCCGTGGCTGGCGCGGTTGATGACGACGCTCTGCAGCGCGTAGCCGAGCGCGAACATGCCCGGCACCAGCAGCGGCAGCGCGAGGTACGGGTCGAGCCCGACATGCTGCTTCAGCAACCACACGGCATAGAGCGCCACCATCAACGCCGCGCCGTGCGCGAAGTTGATGATGTGCAGCACGCCGTAGATCAGCGTGAGGCCGAGCGCGATCAGCGCATAGACCGCGCCCGTGGTCAGCCCGTTGAGGACCGACGGGAAGAGGATCGAGAACTCGAGCATGAGTCAGGTCAGCCCGGTGGCCGCGGCGGAACGGGCTCGGCCCGGCCACCGGCGGCGCCCCCTCGAGGGGGCCGCGCCGGGGCAGCCCGGTGGGCTGCCGTTCCGGCGAGGGCCGCCAGGCCGCTTCGGGCGTGGGCCCTCGTTATGCCTTCATCGGGAAGATCGGGTCGGCCTCGCGGTAGTCGCGCGGCACGATGACGCGGATGTCGCCCTTGATCACCTGCGTCATCAGCGGCTGCGCGCCCTCGTTCTGGCCGTTGACGAACTTCGTCGGGCCGTAGGGCATGAAGTGGTCGCTGAAGGTGCTGGCGGCCAGCGCCGCGGTGATGGCCGCGCGGTCGGCGCTCTTGGCCTTGTCGATGGCGTCGGCCAGCAGGCGTACCGCGGTGTAGGTGTTGAACACCTCGTACGTGTAGAACAGCCCCTTGGCCTCGGTGCGCTTGCGCAGCGCGGCGCTGCGCGGGTCCTTCGGGTTGAACCAGTGGTTGCAGTCGATGATGCCGTTGGCGGCGTCCGGGAACTCCTTCAGGAACTTGTAGCTCGAGGCCGCGCCGCCCAGCACCGAGTAGATGGCCTTGGGCACCACCTTCTGCTGCTGCATCGTGCGCACGAGCAGCGCGTACTCGTTGTAGTAGTTGGCCGGCACGACGATGTCGGGGTTCACCGACTTCATGCGCAGCACGATGTTGTTGAAGTCGCGCGTCGGGTTCGCGTGCTTGATGATCTCGGCCACCTCGAAGCCGAAGGTGGGCAGCTTCTCCTTCAGCAGGTTGGCCGTGCCGGTGCCGAAGAGGCTCTCCTCGTGGATGATCATCACCGTCTTGGCCGGCTTGCCCGCCACGCTGTTGAGCACGCCGAGGTTGTTGACGGCGATCTGCGCGCAGGTGCGGTAGCCGGGGCCGAAGCGGAAGGTGTTCTTCAGGCCGCGTTCGACGATCTGGTCGGCCACGCCCACGTCCACCACGTGCGGCAGGCCGTGCTTGGCGGCGGCCTGCGTCGTGGCCAGGCAGATGGCGCTGGCGAAGGCGCCCACCACGGCCGAGCAGCCGGCCTCGTTCATCTTCTCGATCTCGGCGGCGCCGGCCTGCGGCGTGCTCTGCGCGTCGCCGAGCAGCACCTCGAGCTTGGCGCCGCCCAGGCTGCGGATGCCGGCCTTGTTGATGTCCTCGATGGCCATCAGCGCACCCTCGCGGCACTGCTGGCCGCTGAAGGCGAGCGCGCCCGTCACCGGGTGCAGGATGCCCACCTTCACCGCCTTGGGCTGCGCGCCGGCGACGAGCGGGAAGGCCAGCGCCGAGGCGGCGGCGGCCGATTGCTGCAGGAACTGGCGGCGGGGGCTCGTGCGACGTGGGTGGCTCATGGGGCTCTCTCCTGGGGTCGTGGGTCGTGGTTCGGGGGACGGGGATTCGGTCGAAGCGGGGTCGGTGCGCCGTGCATCGGCGCCAGGGCTTGCGGGCGCGCGACGTGGCAGTTCGGTGGAGCGAGATTGGATCGGCGGGTCAATGGAACTGGGCGGTCAGTGCCTTGCTGACCCACACCTTGGCGTCGATGCTGCCCACGCGCGACAGCTGCATCTCGTACTGGTAGCGGTCGGGGCGGTAGAGGCCGTGCAGCCACTGCACCGGCCGGCCGCGCGTGTCGTGGATCAGGCGGGTCACCGCCAGCAGCGCCGAGCCCACCGTGACCTCGAGGTGCCGCGCCGCGTGCGCGTCGGCCAGGCAGGCGCTGATCGTCTGCGTGGCGTGGCCGATGCGCACGCCCGCTTCCTCGAGCAGGATGAGGATGGGCTTCTTCGCCAGCTCGCGGCGGCCGAAGCCCTGCGCCAGCGCCGCCGGCACATGCGTGGTGATCAGCGACAGCGGCCCTTCGCGCGTGCTGCGCACGCGCTGTGCCTTCTGCACCGGCGCGCCGGGTGCGAGGTGCAGCACCTCGGCCACCGCGGCCGACGCGGGCACGACCTCGCACTCCAGCACCTTCACCCTGGTGGCGAGGCCCATCGTCACGATGTTCTCGAGCAGCCCGGTCAGCTGCGCGCGCGAGCGGCCGGCCGGCGTCGCGCGACCGTGGCCCTTGCCGTTCGCCTGCGCGGATGCCGCGGCCGCACGCGGCACCGTGCCGCGGCCTGGGGCGCGGTCGATGAGGCCCTCGGCCGCGAGCTGCGCCAGCGCCTTGCGCACGGTGATGCGGGCGACGCGGAACTGCTCGGCCAGCGCCAGCTCGCCCGGCAGGCCGCCGGCGAAGCGGCCCTCGGCCAGCTGCTCGCGCAGCACCAGGTAGATCTGGTGGTACTTCGGCAGGGGCAGCGCGACGGCCGTGTTCACCGCCGGAACGCTAGGCTTGTCCTAATGTCCGGTCAATAGGACAAGCGACGGGGCGGCGGCCGGTGTCGTCGGGCCGCTCGCGGCCACGGCGGCCGCGAGCGATGCCGGCCGGCGGCGACGGGTGGCCGCTGATCGCGGCCGGCGCGGGGGCCGGGCCGGGCGTCGGTCGGCCCGTGGCGACTCAGAGCGGCAGGTGCCTCGCCCAGCCCGATGGCGCGCCGACCAGCAGCACGCGCACCGCGCGCCGCCACGCGGGCGCGCTGCGCTCCATTGCGGCGAGCGCGCGCGCCAGCGCCTCGTCCGCAGGCGCGGTGACGACGACGAGCGTCGTGCGGCGCGGCGCGAAGCCTTCGAGCCCGCCGGCGTCCGTCACCTCGCCGGCATCCCAGGCGTCGCCGGGGGCGAGCGGGCGCCACCAGGCAAGGTCGGTCCACAGCGCGTGGGCACGGATCGCCGCGCGGCCCAGGGCCGTGGCGTCCGCGAGGCGCCAGGTGCCGTCGAGCAGCAGGGCGGCGCGCCGTGCCACTTCCAGCTCGTCGACCTGGTAGCAGCCGAAGGGCATCTCGACGCGCACCGGCCCGCCGGGCGAGGCCCAGTGTGCGTTCGCCGGCCCGGTGCCGAGCCGGCACGCGGCGATCAGCGCCTCGGTGCGGGCGCAGTGGCGCGCCGATACGGTGTCCGGGTCGACCGGTTGCAGGCGGGAGGCGTCGAAGCGGCTCAGCGGCATTGGCCGAGTCTAGGCCGCACGAAGCCAGGTGAAGCCGCACGAGGCCGGACGAGGCCGGACGAGGCCGCACGAGGCCGCACGGGTCCGCATGAGGGATCGCAGGAGGCCGACGTCCGCGGTGCCGGCGCCCCTCGCGGTCGGCGGAGGAGCAGCGCGCGGCCGTCAGGCCGCGGGGCCGCGCACGCGGGCGCGGCCCCGGTGCTGCATCACTTCGGCAGCACGACCGTGTCGATGACGTGGATGACGCCGTTGGTGGCCACGATGTCGGCCGTCGTCACCTTGGCACCGTCAACGGTGACGCCGCCGGTGGTGCCGACGGTGAGCTCGCCGCCCTGCACCGTCTTCACCTTGCCGGCCTTCACGTCCTTGGCCATCACCTTGCCCGGCACGACGTGGTAGGTCAGCACGGCGGTGAGCTTGGCCTTGTCGGCGAGCAGCGCGTCGAGCTGTGCCTTCGGGATCTTGGCGAACGCCTCGTCGGTGGGAGCGAACACGGTGAACGGGCCCTTGCCCTTCAGCGTGTCGACGAGCCCGGCGGCCTGCAGCGCCGTCGCGAGCGTCTTGAAGTTGCCGGCACCGACGGCGGTGTCGACGATGTCCTTCGCGTGCGCCGACAGGGCGGCGAGCGACAGGGCGGTGAGGGCGATCAGCTTCTTCATTGCATCTCCTGGTGAGGGTCGGGAGGGAGGAGGCCGCGGCCCGCGAGGGCCGCAGGAACGAACGTGGGATCCGACGACTCGGCGGGCGAGAGCCCGGGCAGGCGCCCGGCTCTCGCCCGCGAGGCCGCTCAGGGCAGCAGCACCTTGTCGATGACGTGGATGACGCCGTTGCTGCCGACCACGTCGGTGGCCACGAGGGTGGCGGTGCGGGCGCGGGCGTCGGTGATGCCCAGGGCGGCGTCGACGGTGAACGCCGTGCCCTGCACCGTCGTCACGCTGGCCGGCTTGGGCAGCGCGATGACGTCGGCGGCGCGCACGTCACCGGCCACCACGTGGTAGGTGAGGATGCCGGCGAGGCCGGGGTCCGCGAGCAGCGCGGCCTTCGTGATGCCGAGTTCGCCGAGCGCGGCCGTGAACGCGTCGTTCGTCGGCGCGAAGACGGTGAAGGGGCCGGCACCGCTGAGCGTCGTCGCCAGGTTCGCGGCGACCACGGCCTCGACGAGCACCGAGAACGTCGGGTTGACCTGCGCCATCTGCACGACGGTGAGCACGCCGGGCGGCACGAGCACCTTGTCGATGACGTGGATGACGCCGTTGCTGGCCGGCACGTCGGCGGTGGTGACGGTGGCCTGGGTCAGCACCTCGTCGGTCAGCTTCACGCCGCCGGTCGTGCTGACGCCGAGCGTGGTCGCGGCGCCTTCGAAGTTGTACAGCGTGGCCTGCGTGGCGCCGCCGGCGACGATGTCGCTGGCCGCCTTGCGCGTGGGCAGCACGTGGTACTGCAGGATCTTCGCGAGCGTCGGCCCGTCGAGCGCGGCGACCATCGCCGTCGCGCTGGCGAAGCCGAGCTGGTTGGCCAGCGTGGTGAACGCGGCGTCGGTGGGCGCGAACACGGTCAGGCTCACGCTGCCGCTGGACAGCGTGGGCACGAGGCCGGCCTTGTCGGCCGCCGCCACGAGCGCGGTGAAGCCGCGCGCGCTGGCTTCGGCGGCGATGGTGCCCGGCGGGGGCGGGTCGTCGTCACCACCGCCGCAGGCGGCCACGGCTGCCAGCACGCCGAGTGCGGCGAGTTTCTTGAACCAGTTGAACATGGGAAGGCTCCGCAATGCGATCGGGTTTGAGACAGTGCCGACGGGCGGCCGGACCGGCGAGCGGCTCGGCTCGTAAACCGGCGGGGGCGAAGTGTGAACTAAGGAGTTCACACTACGCACTGTGCGGTCTTTCTCCTCGCCGGCCCGGTCTTTCGCATGGGGCGGGTGGCGCTCCGCCGCCTGCCGACGGACGGCCAGGGGAGCGGCCTGCGTCGAGGCGATGCGCCGTCGCGCCGCGACAGGCGGCCCGTTGGCGCGCGTTATGGTTGCGGCCCGGGAGAGCTCCGCACTGACCGCGAACCAGCGAAGGAACCTGACCGATGAAGACCCGCGCCGCCGTCGCCTGGAAAGCCGGCTCCCCGCTCACGATCGAGACCGTCGACCTCGAGGGCCCGCGCGCCGGCGAGGTGCTGGTGGAGGTGAAGGCCACCGGCATCTGCCACACCGACTGGTACACGCTCTCCGGCGCCGACCCCGAGGGCCTGTTCCCCGCCATCCTCGGCCACGAGGGCGCCGGCATCGTGCGCGAGGTGGGTGCGGGCGTCACGACGCTGAAGCCGGGCGACCACGTCATCCCGCTCTACACGCCCGAGTGCCGGCAGTGCAAGTTCTGCCTCTCGCGCAAGACGAACCTCTGCCAGAAGATCCGCGCCACGCAGGGCAAGGGGCTGATGCCCGACGGCAGCTCGCGCTTCAGCCTCGACGGCAAGCCTCTGCTGCACTACATGGGCACGAGCACGTTCGCCAACCACATCGTCGTGCCGGAGATCGCGCTCGCGAAGATCCGCGAGGACGCGCCGTTCGACATCGTCTGCTACATCGGCTGCGGCGTCACCACCGGCGTCGGCGCCGTCATCTTCACGGCGAAGGTGGAGGCGGGCGCCAACGTCGTGGTCTTCGGCCTCGGCGGCATCGGGCTCAACGTCATCCAGGGCGCGAAGCTCGTGGGCGCCGACAAGATCATCGGCATCGACATCAACCCGGCGCGCGAGGCGATGGCGCGGCGATTCGGCATGACGCACTTCCTCAACCCGAAGGACGTGCCGAACGTGGTCGATGCCATCGTGCAACTCACCGACGGCGGTGCCGACTACAGCTTCGAGTGCATCGGCAGCACCACGACGATGCGGCAGGCGCTGGAGTGCTGCCACAAGGGCTGGGGCCGCAGCATCATCATCGGCGTGGCCGAGGCGGGCGCGGAGATCAGCACGCGGCCGTTCCAGCTCGTCACCGGCCGCAAGTGGGAAGGCTCGGCCTTCGGCGGCGCGCGCGGCCGCACCGACGTGCCGAAGATCGTCGACTGGTACATGGACGGCCGCCTGCGCATCGACGAGCTCATCACGCACCGCCTCAAGCTCGAGGACATCAACGAGGGCTTCGCGCTGATGAAGCGTGGCGAGTCGATCCGCTCGGTGGTCGTCTACTGACCCACCCGCGGCCGATGAACGGCGGAGCAGGTGACCCGGGCGCCGGGCCGAAGACGGGCCGAGCCGTGCAGACCTGGCGGCGCGTTCTCATCCTTGTCGGCGCAGCGCCAATGACCCGTCCCGCAACGCCTCGCCCGCTCGGGCGCGTGCGGCACGCCGGTGCTTGCGGCGCCTCGCTCGCGGCGCTGCTCGCGTCGCTGACCGGCACGCCCGGGGCCGCGTTCGCGCAAGCGGCCGGCGGCCTCGGCCAGATGCACGGTTTCAAGGCCTGGTACGTGGCCTGCGACAACACGCGCGCGTGCGAGGCGCAGGGTTATGGCGGCAACGAACCGGCCACCGCGGTGCTCGTCGTGCAGCGCGCCGCCGGTCCCGGCGCCCCGGCCCGCTGGCGCATCGGCTTCGCCGACGACCCGGGGCCGGCGCCCACGGGCCCGGTGGCGCTGAGCGTGGGCGCGCTCAGGCTGACGCTGCCGGCGCCGGACCCGAGGAGCGGCTTCGTCGACCTCGCCGCCGATGCCGCTTCGCAGTTGCGCCCGTGGCTGTTGCGTGCCGACGAGATCCGCATGGCCGCTGCGGGGCGCGAGTGGGCCGTCTCGCTGGCCGGCGCCACCGCGGCGTTGCTGAAGATGGATGACCTGCAGGGTCGCGTCGGCACGCCCGGCGCGCTGGCGCGGCCCGGCACGAGGCCGGAGTCGGCCGTGCCCCCGCCGGTGCCCGTGCCGACCTTACGCGCGCCGGCGCTGCCGGCGCAACGCCCTGTCGACAAGGCGCTGCTGAGGGCCATCCACCGCGAGATCCGCCCCGACCCGGACAACTGCCCGCGCCTCGCCGAGCCGGAGACGCTCGAGCGGGGCGAGGTCGTGCGCCTGGACGAACGCCGCGTGCTCGTCGTCTTCGATTGCTGGCTGGCCGCCTACAACGCCGGCAGCGGCGCCTGGGTGGCCAGCGACCGGCCGCCGCATGCGCCGGTGCCCGCGCGCTTCCAGCAGCCCGGCCCTTCGCCGCAGGACGAGGTCGAGCGGCCCACGTTCCTGAGCCTCGAGGTCCGGGCCGGCGCGGCGCTGTCGGCGCACTCGTCGGCCAAGGGTCGTGGCCTCGGCGACTGCGTCAGCGTCGGCGAGTGGCTGTGGGACGGGCAGCGCTTTGCGCTCGTCGAGGCGAGCGTGTCGCCGTGCCAGGGCTACACGGGTGGCGGGCTGCCGATGCGGCTGTGGCGCGCCGAGGCACGCTGAAGCGCGCTGACCACCGTCGCCGCGCCGGCCCTCCCGGCGGGCCGGCGCCGGGCGCCCGGCCGATCGCTCAGGCGGACGCGAGGCCGGCCACCGCCTGGCGCGCCACCTCGAGCCCCTGCGCCACCACCTGCCGCTTCCACTCCGGCGTGTCGACGTAGAAGGCGTCGCGCATCTGGCGCTTGATGGCGGCCCGCTGCTCGGCGCTCGCCTCGGGGTGGTTGTAGAGCCACTGATCGGCGCGCAGCGCCGTCATCACCTCGTTCATCGGCAGCGTGCCGTACTCGATCGCGATGCCGGTGTACTCGGCCTGCGGGCAGTGCAGGTAGGCGGCGTTGAAGAGCAGTCCCGTCAGCTCGGCCGACGCCGAGGAGCCGTCGTACATCGAGGTCACCACCGCGCCGTCACGCGCCCACCAGGCGCGGGCGCGGGCCAGCGCCGCGGGGTCGTTGCGGTCGGCGAAGATGCGCTCGCCGTGGCCGCTGGGCCCGAGGCCCGTGTGCACGTCGATCCAGCCGAGGCGGCTGCACCGCTGGCCGTGCTCCTCGAGCACGTGCGCGAGCTCCCTGCGGCTCCAGGTCGGCCGATGGCCCCCGAAGAACAGGCCCTCGGGGTGCGCGTACTGGCCCTGGCTCAGCGCCGCCTGCAGCGCACGCTCGCCGTGGCGCTGCGCAAACGCGGCGAGGTGCGCCTCGTTCTCCGGCGCAGGCGGCCACGTGGCGGGCACGACGAAGCGGGCGATCTCGTCGTAGCCGGGGTTGGCCGGCAGCGCCGCATGGTGGTCGAAGTCCTGCCAGTTGCGGTTGAGGTCGACGTTCTCCTGCGTCGTGCGGCGGATCCACGAGAAGCCGTAGGGGTTCAGCGCGTGGACGTACAGCACCGCCACGCCGGCCGCCCTCGCCTCGGCGTGGAAGCGCGCGTCGGCCAGGAGCGCGTTCTGCACGCCGGAGCCGCAGAAGCCCTCGGCGCCGTGGCAGGCGCTCGTCACCACCAGCAGCGAGCGCGCGTCGGCCGGGCCGAAGCGCGCGACGTCCATCGCCAGCACCTCGCCATCGCGACCGACGAGCGGGTGCACGCGCGCGTGCACGTCGAGGCCGGCGGCGTCGGCCGCGGCGGCGAACTTGGCACGTGCTTCGGCGTAGCTCTGGGCGAAGAAGGACTCGGCATCCATCGCGGGGATCTCCGCCGCGGTCAGCGCTGCGTGCCCAGCCAGCGCTCGGCGATGCGCACCCAGGCCGTGGCGCCGAGCGGGATCAGCTCGTCGTTGAAGTCGTAGCTCGGGTTGTGCAGCGTGCAGGGGCCCAGGCCGTGGCCGTGCTCGCGGTGCGTGCCGTCGCCGTTGCCGATCATGAAGTAGCAGCCGGGCTTGGCCTGCAGGAAGAAGCTGAAGTCCTCGCTGCCCATCGTCGGCTCGAACGGCAGCACGTTGGCCGGGCCCACGACCTCGCCGAGCACGCGCTGCACGAACTCGGTCTCCGCGACGTGGTTCACCGTCACCGGGTAGCCGCGGTTGAACTCGAACTCGCAGGTCGCGCCGTGCGCGGCGCAGATGCCCTCGGCCACCTCGCGCATGCGGCGCTCGATCAGAGTGACCGCCTCGTTGCTGAGGGTGCGCACGGTGCCCTTGACGCTGGCCGAGTCCGGGATGACGTTGAAGGCCTCGCCGGCGTTGATCATCGTCGCGGAGATGACGGCCGCTTCTCCCGCGCGCAGGTTGCGGCTGACGATCGTCTGCCACGCCATCACGATCTGGCAGGCCACCGGCACCGGGTCGACGCCGAGGTACGACAGCGCTGCGTGCGAGCCCTTGCCCCGCACCGTGAGCGTGAACTGGCTGCCCGAGGCCATCATCGGCCCGGCGCTGACGCCGAACGTGCCGACCTCGTAGCCGGGCCAGTTGTGCGCGCCGAAGATCGCCTCCATCGGGAACTTCTCGAAGAGGCCGTCCTCGATCATCGCGCGCGCGCCGGCGCCCCCCTCCTCGGCGGGCTGGAAGACGAGGTACACCGTGCCGTCGAAGTGGCGGTGCTTCGCCAGGTGCTTGGCGGCGGCCAGCAGCATCGCGGTGTGGCCGTCGTGGCCGCAGGCGTGCATCTTGCCCGGGTGCCGGCTCGCGTGCGCGAAGGTGTTGTGCTCGGTCATCGGCAGCGCGTCCATGTCGGCGCGCAGGCCGACCGCGCGCGTGCCGGAGCCGTTCTTCACGATGCCGACGACGCCCGTCTTGCCGAGGCCCCGATGGATGGGGATGCCCCAGTCGGTGAGCGCCTTGGCCACCACGTCGGCGGTGCGGTTCTCCTCGTAGCAGAGCTCCGGATGGGCGTGGATGTCGCGTCGCAGCGCGGCGATGGTCGCGGCATCGGCGAGGATGGGCTCGATCAGGTTCATGGCGGGATCCCCCGGGGTGTGCGGGTCATGTTACTGCCGGCTGCCGAGGGCCGAAGCGTGCCGGGGCTTACCGCGGCGAGCGCGCCGCCGCGGACCGGAGGCGGGCACCCCCGACGGTCGCCGCCGGTCCGGCCGAGCCCGCTCCGGGGGCGCCCGGGTCGCCGCGCCGGGCTCGGCCCGCGATGCCGCGGCCGGCCCCGCCGCGTCGGGGCTCAGCGTCGCACCTTGCCGTCGGCGCCGAGGATGGTCAGCTCGACGAAGTTCGAGCCGGTGTGCTTGGTCGGGCTGAAGTCGATGTAGAAGCCGCCGAGGTTGAAGTCGCGCAGCCCCTCCATCGAGGCGACGAGGGCCTCGCCGCCGGCCCCGCCGTTGCGGCGCAGCGCCTCCACCACCGTCTTGGCGGCGACGAAGCCTTCCATGCTGCTGTAGTTGACGTCGACGTTGGCGGCCTGCGCGGCAGCCAGGAACTCGCCGGCGATCGGCGTCGTGGCCGAGAACGGATAGGGCATCACCTGGCTCACGACGACGCCGCGCGCGTCGGCACCGAGCTCGGCGGCCAGGGCCGCCGTGCCGACGAAGGAGACGTTGTAGAACTGGCCGGCGAACCCCGCCTTGCGCGCCTCGCGCACGAACGCGGCGCAGCTCTTGTAGGCGCTGATCTGGACCACCGCCTCGGGGCGCGCGGCGACGATCGCCTTCACCGCGGCCGCCACGTCCACCGAGTTGCGTTCCACCGTCGCCGTCACCACCGGACGGCTTCGCTGCACCTCCAGCGCCCTCACCACGCCGGCCAGCCCGGCCTGGCCGTAGCTGTCGTTCTGGTGGAAGACGGCGATGTTCTTCATGCCCACGCTGGTGAGCTGGTTGACGATGCGCGCCGTCTCGTCGAAGTACGAGGCGCGCACGTGGAACGCGTATCGGTTGAACGGCTCGCGCAGCGCCTGCGCGCCGGTGAACGGAGCGATGAACGGCACGCGCGCCGCGGTGGCCAGCGGCAGCGCCGCCAGCGACGTGGGCGTGCCGATGAAGCCGAACAGCGCCGTCACGCCCTCCTCGACCAGCTGGCGCGTGTTGCGCTCGCAGCGGTCCGGCTCGTAGCCGTCGTCCAGGCTGCGCAGCTCCACCGCGCGGCCGTTGATGCCGCCACGGCCGTTCAGGCGCGCGAAGTACAGCCGGGCGCCGGCCTGGAACTGCAGGCCGAGCTGCGCCGCGGCGCCGGTGAGCGCGGCCGACTGGCCGAGCACGATGCGGCCGCCGCGCGCTTCCTGCGCGCGCAGGGTGGGCACGGCGAGCGCGGCCGCGGCGAGGGTGCCCAGTCGCCGCAGGGCGTGGCGTCGTTGGAGCATGGTGGTCCTGCGGCCGTCCGGGAACAGGCCGCTGCCGGCGCGCAGGCGCGCGCCTCACATGCCCGAGACTAGGGCCAATCGCGGGCCGGGGCGTAGGGGGGAGACGCGCATTCGCGGGAGCCTTCGGGGCCTCCGCGCGGGCAACGTTCTAGGGATTGCCCGCGCGCCGGGGCGCGTCAGGCCGGGGCCGGCTCGTTCGCTCCGGCCTGCTCGAGCCGGAACACGGCCACCGCGCGGGTGAGCTGCTGCGCCTGCTGCTGCAGGCTCAGCGCCGCCGCGGCCGACTGCTCGACGAGCGCGGCGTTCTGCTGCGTGCCCTGGTCCATCTGCTGCACCGCCTGGCCGACGACGGCCACGCCGCTGCTCTGCTCGGCGCTGGCGCCGCTGATCTCGCGCATGATCGCCGTCACGCGGCGCGTCGCATCGACGATCTCCTGCATCGTCGCGCCGGCCTCGTCGACGAGACGGGCGCCTTCTGCGACCTGCTCGACGCTGGTGCCGATGAGCGCCTTGATCTCGTGCGCGGCTTCGGCCGAGCGGCTGGCCAGGCTGCGCACCTCGCCGGCGACGACCGCGAAGCCGCGTCCCTGCTCGCCGGCGCGCGCGGCCTCGACCGCGGCGTTGAGGGCCAGGATGTTGGTCTGGAAGGCGATGGCGTCGATCGTCCCGATGATCTCGGCGATCTTCTGGCTGCTCGCGCTGATGGCCTGCATCTTCTGCACCACTGCGCCCACCACCTCGCCGCCGCGCTCGGCGACGCCCGAGGCGCCTACGGCCAGCGCGTCGGCCTGGCGCGCGTGCTCGGCGTTCTGCTGCACCGTCGTGCCCAGCTCCTCCATCGACGCGGCGGTCTGCTGCAGCGCGCTCGCCTGGCGCTCGGTGCGCTGGCTGAGATCCTGGTTGCCGCGGCTGATCTCGCGCGCGCCGACGTCGATCTGGCCCGCCGCACCCTGGATGTCGGCGACGATGCCCTTCAGCGTGCCGACCATCGCGGCCAGGGCCGACAGCAGGCGGGCCGTCTCGTCGGTGCCGCGCGCCTCGGGCACCGCGTAGAGGTGGCCGCGCGACACCTGCTCGGCCACCTCGACGGCGGCGTTGAGGCGCAGGGTCACGCCGCGCACGGTGCGCCAGCTGAGCACGCCGATGACGCCGATGGCGGCCAGCGAGATGCCGACGATCATCGCCAGCGACCACGCGACGCGGCGGTCGACCGCGGCACTGACCTCGGCCTGGCGTTCGCCGACGGTCTTGACCTGCTGCTCGCCGAGCTCGGCCTGGCGCGCCGCCACGGCCTTCAGCTGCGCCAGCGACTGCGCCATCGCGGCCTCGCTGGTCAGCAGGCCCTGGCGGCTGGCGGCGACCTTGTCGACCGCCGCGGTGACCACGCCCATCGCCTGCACCGCGCCGTCGACCTGGCCGGCCAGCTGCGGCCGGCCCATCTTGGCCAGGCCGGCGCGCATCGTCTTCATCTCCTGCACGAGCGCCTCGCCGCGCTTGCGCAGCCCGTCGTGCGTGGCCTGCAGTTCCTTCGCGTCGGCGGCCAGCATCAGCTGGCGCAGGCCGGCGCCCATGTCGCGGATGGCCAGCGACACCGCCTCGCTGGTGGCGACGACGCCGCCGGGCTCGTTGCGCAGCCTGAGCGCGGCCTCCAGCACCTGCCGTTGCTTGACGCCCTGCACCTCGAGCGTGTCGGCGAGCGAGGACAGGCGGGTGACCTGTTCGTCGATGAGCGTGAAGGTGGCCTTGCGCTGCGCGGCGTAGGCGGCCTCGCCGCCCTCGGCCTTGGCGAGCGCCTTGGTGCGCAGCGCGAAGAGGCCGTCGCCCTCGCGCGTGGCCAGCTCCCACAGCCGGCTGGCCGCGGTGCGGACTTCCTTCAGGGGATCGTCCGCGGCATCCCTGGCACCCGCGGCACCACCCGCCTCGAGGCGCTGGATGCTGTCCAGCGGCGCCTTCATCTTCTCGCGCAGCGGAGTCAGGCGGAAGCGGTTGCTCACCGCGTCGACCTCGTGCACGACCAGCGCGACGTCCTTCAGCAGCGTCTGCGCCTTCAGCGCCAGCTTGGCCTGCGTGGCCAGGCGCCGCGCGGCGTCCTGGGCCTTGTCGGCCGACTGGCCGGCCTCGAGCCCGATGCCGTTCACCGCCTGCCGCGTGGCGCCGATCTGCTGCTCGGCGCGCGCCAGCGCCGTGCGCGCCGACTCGGTCTCGGTGCGGTAGGCCGCCTCGTCGGCGAGCCGTCGGCGCGCGGCGTCGGCGATCTGCTGGTGGGCGGCAGCGAACTCGCCTCCGGCGGAGGCATCGGCCGCGCCGGCGCGGGCGTCGAGCGCGCGGATCTCCTCGCGCAGGCGGGCGATGCGCTGCAGGTCCGCGCCGGCCGCGTCGGTGACCTTCTGCAGCTCCTCGGTGCTGCGTGCGTGGCTCAGGCGCAGCAGCGAGCCCATGAGGCGCTCGCTGCGCTCCTGCAGCTCCAGCGTGCGCGCCTGCAGCGGCGCCGCCTGGGTGGTCAGCCCCTGCAGGTCGCGCTGGATCGAGGTGACGGCGAAGTAGCTCACTGCCGCCACGCAGGCAAGGCCAGCCCCGGAGAGGGTCGACAGGGCGATCAGGCGGTGCGAGATCTTCATGGGATGCGCGTGCGAAGGTCGACCGTCGCGGGATCAGCGCAGCTTGGCGATGCGGCCGTCGCGGATCTGCGTCAGGAAGACGGTGCTGGAGGCCTGGTGGTTGTCGGCCGCGAAGCCGACGCGCATGCCGCCCAGGTCCACGCCCTGCATGCCGCGCAGCGCGCCGACCAGCGCGTCGCGGCTGGGCTCCTTGCCGGCGCGCTCGAGCGCGGCGACCATCACCTTCGCGGTGATGCAGCCTTCGAAGTTCACGAAGCCGAGCGCCTCGCCGCTGTGCGCCTTCACGGCCTCGCGGCACTCGCGCGTCACCGCGAGGTCGTCGTCGGCCGGGAACGGCACCACCTGCGAGATGAGCACGCCGTCGCCGGCCTTGCCGACCTCGGCGACGAGGTTGTCGGTGCCGACGAAGCTCACCGTGGCCAGCTGGGCCTTGAGGCCCGCGGCGCGAGCTTCCTTGATGAAGGCGGCCAGCGGCGCATAGGTGCCGACCATCACGACCGCGTCGGGCTTGGCCTCGAGCATCGCGGCCATGCCGCCCTGGATGGCGAGCGTGTTGCGCTGGAAGGTGCCCTTGGCGGCCACCTGCATGCTGCGCTTCTTCAGCGCCTTCTCGGTGCCCGAGAGCACGGCGAGGCCGAAGCCGTCGTCCTGGTAGAAGACGGCCACGGTCTTCGCGCCGTTGGCCAGGAAGTGCGCCACCAGCGTCTCGGCCTCGTCGTCGTAGCTGGCGCGCACGTTGAACACCTGCTTGGTCACCGGCTGGCGCAGGCTCATCGCGCCGGTGAAGGCGCCCACCAGCGGCACGTCCATCTCCTTGACGATGGGCAGCACGGCGTTCGACGTCGGCGTGCCGACGTAGCCGAAGAGCGAGAACACCTTGTTCTGCTCGATCATCTTCAGCGTCTCGTCGACGGCCTTGTCCGGCTCGTAGCCGTCGTCGCCGACGAGCAGCGAGATCTTGCGGCCGTTCACGCCGCCCTTGGCATTGACGGCGCTGAACACCGCCTCGGCGCCGCTGCGCATGCCCTTGCCGAGACCGGACGCGGGGCCGGTCTGCACGTTGACCATGCCGAGCCTGATCTCGCCGGCGGAGACGCCGTCCTGGGCCGACGAGGGCAGGGCGGTGCTGAGCGCGGCCAGGGCGGCGGCGAAGGCAAGAGCGAACGAGGGGATGCGCATGGGGAAAGCTCCTTGGGGCGGCTTGGCGGCGGGCTGGGCGGGCACGAGTCTCGGCGCGGCCGCGAGCGTCGAAACCGTTGATCACCGCGATATCGGTCCCCCATTTCCACGACTTGAGTCTTGGTAGGGCGTGGGGTATCGAATCCGGCTCGGGGGTCGAAGTGGTCGCCGTGGCGATACCGATGGCGGGGTAGGCGCCCCGACGGGGCTGCGGGGCCGGGCGAACCCGCCCCGCGGGTGCGGCAGGAGCTGCAGATCGGCCGGACCGGCAGGATCGGCGGCCGCCCGGCGGGGCTCGGCCCGAGTCGGCCGCAGCGTTTGCCTCTCGCGCCGGGGGGGCGCGCCGTGGCGCGCCGGCGCTGCGCCGCGGCGCGCGCGGGGCGGCTACACGGGCGCCGCGCCGGCCTCGGTCGCGGGCAGCCCCTCGTATACCGGCGGGTGGGTGACGAGGCTCTTCAGCTCCGGCCGCGGCGTGCGCAGTGCCGCCAGGTCGGGCACGGCGCGCGCGGTGGCCGGGTGGCCGGCCAGCAGGCGTTCCAGCGCCTGCGTGTGCGCGAGCAACTCGGCGTCGCCGCGCAGGCGGCCGACGATCTGCAGCGCAAAGGGCATGCCCGCTTCGTCGCGGCCGCATGGCAGCGCCAGCGCCGGGTGGGTGGACAGCGTGACGCCGTAGCACAGCGCCAGCCAGCGGTAGTAGTTGGCCATGCGCTGGCCGTCCACGACCTCGGCGTAGAGCTCGGTCCACGGGAACGGCGTGATCGGCAGCACCGGCGCCACGATCACGTCGAAGCGCCGCAGCGCCTGCGCGAAGAGGCGCGCGATGCGCGTCTGCACCCGGTGCGCGCGCGCACGGTCGGCCAGCGTGAAGCGGCGCGCCATCTCGACGTTGGCGCGCACGTTGGGGCCGAGCGTGGCCGGGTCGACGTCGCCGTAGCCGGCGATGAAGGCCTCGGCCCGGACGACGTCGAACGCGAAGTCGGCGTCGGCCATGTCGAGCGCCACCGGCTCCAGCGCCGCCACGTGCGGTGCGATGGCGGCCAGCCGCGCCTGCAGCGTGCGCCGGATGCCGGCGTCCACCGGCGTGAAGCCGAAGTCCTCGGTGAAGCCGACGCGCAGCCGCGACAGATCGGCCTCGGGCAGCGGCCAGAAGTCGGCCGCCTGCGCGGGATACGACAGCGCGTCGTCGCGGTCCAGCCCCACGCTGGCGGCCAGCATCAGCGCCGCGTCGGCCACCGTGCGGCCCATCGGCCCGAGCACCGAGATGCCCGACCAGCCCAGCGGCCGGCTCGGGTAGGTGACGAGCCCCGGGCTCGGCCGCAGGCCGACCACGCCGCACCAGGCGGCCGGGATGCGCAGCGAGCCGCCGGTGTCGGAGCCCGTGCACAGCGGCAGCATGCCGGTGGCGAGCGCCACCGCGCTGCCGCCGGACGAGCCGCCGGCATTCAGGCGCGGGTCGAACGGGTTGCCCGTGGCCCCCCACACCGGGTTGCGCGTGTTGGCGCCGGCGCCCAGGTCGGGCGTGTTGGTCTTGCAGGCGACGATGGCGCCGGCCTGGCGCAGGCGGGCCACCAGTGCCGCGTCGGCGCGCGGGACGTGGCCGCGCAGGCGCACGTTGCCGCTGGTGGTGAGCAGGCCCTCGGTGTCGAGCAGGTCCTTCACGCCCAGCGGCAGGCCGTGCAGCAGCGGCAGCGTGTCGCCGCGCATCACCGCCGCCTCGGCGGCGCGGGCGGCGGCCCTGGCGCGCTCGAAGTCGGTGGCGCAGATCGCGTTGACGGCCGGGTTGACGGATTCGATGCGCGCGATGCAGGCCTCGAGCAGCTCCACCGGCGACAGCACGCGGCGGCCGATCAGGCGCCGCTGCTCGACGGCGGTGAGCGCCAGGATCTCGTCGCGGGTGGCGGCGGCTTGGGTCATTCCGCGAGTGTCGCCTGCCGGCGCGTCAGTCGACCGTGATGCCGGCCTTGCGGACCAGTTCGCGCATCTGAGGCAGCTCCCTGTTGACGCGCGCCTCGAAGGTGGCCGGCGGCTCGTAGCCGACGTCGAGGCCGGCCTTGGCGAGGTCGGCCTGCATCGCCGGCGTGGCCATCGCGTCGGCGAGCGCCTTCACCAGCGTGGCGCGCACGCCCTCGGGCAGGCCACGCGGCGCCACGACCGTGATCCAGGCCGTGAGTTCGAAGCCCGGCAGCCCGGCCTCGGCCATCGTCGGCACGCCGGGCAGGCCGGCGAGGCGGCGCGACGACGTCAGCGCGAGCGCCTTGATCTTGCCGGCGGCCAGCTGCGGTGCGGTGGCGACGTTCGTGTCGAAGGCGATCGGCACCTGGCCGCCGATGAGGTCCTGCATCGCCGGCGCGCTGCCCTTGTAGGGCACGTGCACGATGTCGACGCCGGTGGCGGCCTTGAACAGCTCGCCGGCGAAGTGCGACGAGGTGCCGGCGCCGAACGAGGCGTAGTTCAGCTTGCCGGGCTGGGCCTTGGCCAGCGCGACCAGGTCCTTGACGCTCGCGGCCGGCACCGACGGGTGCGTGATCAGCACCAGCGGGATGCCGCCGATCGTGCCCACGGCCTCGAAGCTCCGGAGGGTGTCGTAGGGCAGCTTCGCCTTCAGCGCCGGGTTCATCGTCCACGTGGTGTTGCTGCTGATCAGCAGGGTGTGGCCGTCGGGCGCCGCCTGCGCCACCGCCTGCGCGCCGACCGCGGTGCCGGCGCCTGCCTTGTTCTCGACGATGACGTTGCTGCCGGCGATCTGCGTGGCCAGGTGGCGCGCGACGATGCGGCCGAGAACGTCGGCAGCGCCGCCCGGCGGGTAGGGCACGACGATGGTGATCGGCCGCTCCGGGTAGGCGGCCCAGGCGGGCGCGGTGGCCTGTGCGGCCAGTGCCGCGAACGTGGCCAGTGCGGCGGCGACTAGGCGACGCGGGGTCGACGGGGTCGAGGCGGGGCGGGTCATCCGAGGTCCTCCGTGTGGGATGTGGGGGGCAGGCAGCGCCACTCGATCCAGCGTGCGAGCTCGCGCCGCGCGCCGGCGCTGGCGCCGGGGTCGGGGTCGAACAGGCGCACGAGCGCCAGGCCGCGCAGCGTGGCGAAGACGAGGTCGCCGAGGTCGGCGGCA
>Ga0209172_10002326_pt1 | contig 34160 bp, 26 predicted proteins | sample LarsenN4metaG_FD_184113 | JGI IMG/M metagenome (GOLD analysis project Ga0209172, IMG submission 184113) | Hot spring sediment bacterial and archeal communities from British Columbia, Canada, to study Microbial Dark Matter (Phase II) - Larsen... ... | reverse complement strand
GTTCGGTTTTTTCAAATTCGACAGGCTCGGGGGTGATGATTTGATAGCGCGTTTTGAGAATATCGAGTCCGAGGTGGGTGGATTCCTGGGGTGTGCCTCGTAATTGGAGATTATTGGCGACTTCCAGTTTGTCGTGTTGCGTGATGCCGATATGAACGCACAGGGGCTGATCGGCTGAAACGATGTTGTGTTTCACGGCGTTTTCCAGCAAAATTTGAAGGGTAAATGGCGGCAGACAGTAGCGCCATTTGGTACGAGGAACATCAATTTCTACCTGAAGGCTATCGGCAAAACGCATTTTTTGCAAAAAAATATACGATTCTGCGAAATCCAGTTCCTGTCCCAGCTCCACGAGCGGTTGCTCGCGCAATTCCAGCAGTTTGCGGTACACTTTTGAAAAACGGTTGGTGAATTCTACGGCCTGCACCGGGTTTTCGGGGATAAGTGCCGCGAGGATGTTCATGCTGTTGAACAAAAAATGCGGATTAATCTGGCTTTTGAGCAACTCGAACTGGGAAAGAATCTGGGCTTTTTCCTGGCGCTCGGCCCGCAGCAGGAGTTCCATGTTTTCTTCCACGAGGCGGCGGTTGAGTTGTTTGAGCGTGTAGGCTTCGAGGGCGCGGTCGAGGATGTTTTTCAGTTCGTCGCCATCCCAGGGCTTGGTAGCGTAGTGATAGACTTTGCCTTTGTTGATGGCATTTATCACAGCCTGGATGTCGCTGTAGCCGGTGAGGATGATGCGGATGATTTCGGGGTATTGGTCGCGGATGCGTTCGAAGAGTTCCACGCCCGTCATGCGCGGCATTCGTTGGTCGCTTACGATGAGGTCAATAGGTTGCGACTGGAGCAACTCCAGCGCTGCCTGCCCGCTTTGAGCGGTGAAAACCGTGTAGTATTTTCTGAAAAAACTCTTGAAAACCAGGAGATTGTCCTCCTCGTCGTCCACACAAAGAATGTTGTACCTGGTTTCCATGTCGAGCGCGGTTAGTGTTTTTCCCCTTTAAAATTCTGTTCGCCGGCTTCCACTTTCACATCGAGGTGGTTTTCCGCTGGCGGAATGGGGCAATTAAACCCGTCGCTGTAAGCGCACCAGGGATTATAGCATTTGTTGAAATCAATCACCATCGTGTTGTCGGGGCCGATGTCGCCCGTTTTGAGGTCGAGATAACGCCCGCCGCCGTAGGTGAAATCATCGTTCGTCAGGTCTTTGAACGGCAGGAACAGGTAGTCGAAATATTTTTGAGAGGTCATCAGCCGCAGGCTTTGGTACACGCGCAGGCTGTATTTTTTCTCATTTTTTTCAAAAGTCAAAATTCCGTATTGCTGGTAGCGTGCGCTGCGACCGCTATAAGTCGGCATTTCGAAGGGCGGCGCGGTGAGGGTGCGTTCAAATGTTGCCGTCACGCGCCAGGAGATATCGGGCGAGTAAAAATCAAGAAAAGCCGTATCGGCTTCTGTGAGCGGTGAGCGGGTTTCGGTCAAAAAATGCTCTTTGTACGTCTGCCGGTGACGGGCTATTTCGGCGGCGTAGGTCGAGTCGGTCGTTTGAGCAAAAACTGCTTGAGAAAATAAAATGACGAAAAAAACGGGCGGGTATTTCATTGTGCGACAGATTTAAAAACCCACAAAAGTAGGTTTGTCGCACGGAATCTTCATTCACTCTGCCAGCAGTTTTTCGAGGTAATGCTCCCTGATGCCGAAGCCTTTTTTCAAGGCCTCCACTTTTGCCAGAGGCTCCTGGCGACGCTCGCCATCAGCCGTCGCGGTAATCATCAAATTCTTGGCGGTGTGCTCGGTCGAGATAAATTCGAACACTTGCGTCTTGTAGCCCTCGGATTCGAGCAGCAGCGCCCGGATGCCGTCCGTTACGATTTCGGCCTGGCGCTCTTCGAGGATGCCGTGCCGAAGCACGGGTGCAAGTTCGTTGGCCGCGTGCATTTCCTTGCGGATTTGTTTGTGGCAACAGGGCGCTGCGACGATGATTGTGGCGTGATTGCGTACGCCTGCCGCCAGCGCCAGGTCGGTAGCCGTGTCGCAGGCATGGAGCGCGATGAGCATGTCGAGGCGTTCGGGGCGATATTCGGAAATATCCTGTGAGATAAACTGGAGGTTTTGAAAACCGGCGGAAACAGCCGTTTTATTACAAAATTCCACCAGTTTCGGACGAAGTTCGATGCCGATGATGTGTGGCGCGAGTCCCATTTGCGAGGTTAAAAAATCATAAAGCGCGAAGGTCAGATACCCTTTTCCCGAACCCATGTCGGCGATGCAGGCATCGGGCGGGAGGGGTTTTTCGCGCAGGAGATGCTCTATGATTTCGAGGTATTTGTTGATTTGTCGCCACTTGTCCTGGGCGTCGGCGCGCACCTGGCCTTTGGCAGAAGTGATACCAAGTGTGTGGAGCCAGGGAGCCGAAGGGTCGAGCAGGCGCCGCTTGGTGCGATCGTGCGCGGTATCCGCACCGCCCTGATGCGAGGCTTTGCCGGACGAAAGCACGGGCTCGCCGGTTTTGGAAAAAACGAGGTGAAAATCGCGGTCGGGTGTGAGCAGGTCGGCATTGAGAAATTCCTTGCCCAACATCGCCTCCAAGCGTTCGAGCGATTCTTCGAGGTCAAAATTTTTTACCTCATCGCGGGTTTTGAAACGAAAATTGAAGGAGACAAACAGTCCCTTTTTGAGGGCGACCGGGCGGAGATAAATGTTTTTTAACTCCGGGGCTGCGGCAGAAGTTGGCTTGCTCAAGGTGCATTTGAGCAATTTCCCCGACTCGAAAGCTGTGCGGAAAGAAGACAGGAACTGAGAGAGTGGCATGGGTTGTCAGCGGTTTGCTTCGCGGCGCAACTGCGCGCGGCGGCGCAATTCTTCCTCGATAACACGTTGTGTGTACTCAAGTTCACCTTTGCTTTCAAAACGTTTTTTTTGCCAAAAAACGATAAAAAAGAAGCCTGTAAAACATAAAGCGGAGGCTCCCAATGCTGCAAATGTCAGCCACTTCAAGTTCATTATCCTGAACAATAAAGTGACCGAGACCCAGCCGGTACTGATAAGCCCGACGATCATGGCGAGGCGCTGGCGCCCTTTGAAAAGGGCGAGTCGTTCGCGTATCCGCGCATGAAGTTCCATCAAGTGTTCGGCGCTGAAATACTCCGGCCCCACTTCGTCGAGCAGACGAAAGTCGTCGTTGGCCTCATGCTCGAGGCGTTCAAAAACATCGGGTTGGTGCGAGCGGCGAAACATATTGATGGTGCTTTTTCCTGAAGAACGAAAAACAGGCGTCTCAGGTTGGCTGGCGAAGGACGATTTTTCTACAATTGACGGACAAAAGTCAAATTTTTCTACGTGAAAATCAGAAAGAAATGCGCCTTTATCTTCAACTTTCGATGACGGCGCGGCTTTGGCTTTCTTCCTGTGCCAGCAGGCGCTCGCGGCGGCGCTGTACCTTTGCCACAACGAGGATGCTGATTTCGTACAATGCGTAGAGCGGAATGGCTACGAGCGTCTGCGATACCACGTCGGGCGGTGTGATAATGGCCGCGATAATCAGGATGACTACAATGGCATGACGACGGAAATTGCGCAAAAATGCCGCTCCGACGAGTCCGATTTTAGCCAAAAAATAGGCTACAATCGGCATTTCAAAAATAAGTCCGGTAGGCAGCGTGAACATGGTCATGTAGGTCACGTAAGAGTCGAGCGTGGGCGACACTTCCAAACCTTCGAGGGTGTATCCCGCCAAAAAACTGATAGAAAACGGGGCGATGATGTAGTAACCGAAAGCGACACCTAATAAAAATAACAGCGAACAAACACTCACTACGCCGCGCACCGCCTTGCGCTCTTTTTCATACAAGCCGGGACTGACGAATTTCCAGAACTCCCAAAAAATGAAAGGGAATGCTCCGATAACGCCTATCCAGAACGAGACATACAAATGTTGCATGAGTACCTCGCCCAACTGCCGGGTGATGAGATTGAACACAGGCGGGGTAAAACACATATTGTCGCCCAAACCTGCTGCGTGCGAAATGCTGCAAAGCGCCCGATAGGTTGGAAAATCGGCATGTCGCGGGCCGAAAATAAGGGTGTTGAAAACAAAATCTTTGTTCAGAAAAGCCACCACCCCTATTACCGCGATAGCCAGGACGGAACGCAGGATGTGTTTGCGCAATTCGGCGATGTGCTCGAAAAAAGACATTTCGCCGCGTTCGTTTTGCTGACGCTCGATTTCGTGTTGTTGGTCGAGTGGCATAAATTGGAAATTACAACCGGAGCCTGATTTTAAAGTTCGGTTTTAGACCGCGCAAAGGTAAAAGGTTGAGCCGTCGGGGGAAAAAATATGCCTGCCTTAACGCTTCATTTTTCCGATGCCGTATAAGATTTAATACAACATCCGTCAAATAGTGCCGTTTATTCGCCAATTTTGCCCTTCTTTTTGCTCTTTTGCCAAAAAAAGTTGTTTTTTCACTCAAATCCGGTTGCAATCAATGAAAAGTCTCCTGCCTTTGCTTTTCGCAGTTTTTACCCTGCACACGCTTTCTGCCCAGCAAACTACTTACTTTGAAACGGGCTTTTTACTCGGCCTGACAAATTATTCCGGCGATTTGGCTGGCTCGGCCATTGAACTCTCGGAAACACAGCCTGGCTACGGCCTCTATTTTCGCTACCACTTTTCGCCGCACTTCTCAGCCAAAGCGCACCTTTACTCTGGCTCCATCTCGGGCGACGATGCCAACTCACCTTCTTTGAGCAGCCGAAAAATCAGATTCTCAACTTCTATTATCGAGTTTGCTGCGGTCGGCGAATGGCAAATACTTGGCAGGGAACGCTACTCGAACACAGGTATTCACAACTTTTTTATTACACCTTACCTGTTTGGTGGTCTCGGCCTGACCTTCGCTGATGCCAAAGCGGAATATTATGGCGAGCCGGGGCCAGAGGCGCCATCTTTGCCGGAAGAAGGTCTGAGCAAGCGCTTTTTGCTCGCTCCCGTAGGCGTCGGTGTCAGAGCTGACATTCTTGACCGCTTGGTTTTGGGAGCGGAATTTGGCTGGCGTCCAGTTTTTTCCGATGATATAGACGGCGTTCGCCAGAATGGAAATCCTGAAAAAGGCGACTGGTACTATTTCACCGGCCTGACGATTTCCTTTATTTTGAGCGATCCGGAGCGCCGGAGAAGATAACGCGCGCTTTCTATTATTGGAAACTTATCAGCCTTTCAATCTGAAGCGGTTTTTTACCTTTGGCCGCTTAATTTGAAAGGCTGATTTTTTCATGCAAAACGGATTATTGCTCGGCTTCATCGTTTTGTACCTGCTTGGTACGCTGGCAATTGGATGGTGGGCATCCCGGCGCGTAAAAACGACTGCCGACTTTGTTGTGGCAGGCAAACGGCTTCCTCTTTTTATGGCTTCCTGTGCTTTGTTCGCCACCTGGTTTGGCTCGGAGACTGTGATGGGGGCTTCGTCTGAGTTTGCACAACATGGTCTGCTCGGCGTGATCGAAGACCCCTTTGGCGCGTCTCTTTGCCTCCTGCTCGCAGGTTTGCTCATCGCTCGCCCACTCTACAGCCTGAATTTATTCACTTTCAGCGACTTTTTTCGGATTCGATTTAATAAGGCTGCCGAGGTCACGTCGGCAATCTTTATGGTGCCGTCCTATTTTAGTTGGATTGCTGCACAAATTGTCGCACTTGCTATCGTCCTGCAGGCAGTTTGTGGCCTGGAACGCGAATGGGGAGTACTGATTTGTACCTCGATGGTGTTGCTTTACACGTATATCGGCGGGATGTGGTCGGTGACGGTGACGGATTTTGTGCAGACGATTGCCATCATCATCGGCTTGGTAGCGTTGGCGGTGGATATTGTGTTGAAAGTGGGTGGATTCGGCCCTATGATGGCTGCCGCGCCGGAGGGTTTTTTCCAGTTTTTCCCCGAACCAAAGGCGACTGATATTATCAGTTGGTTTGCAGCATGGATGACAATAGGTTTGGGCAGTATTCCGCAACAGGATGTTTTCCAACGGGTTATGGCGGCGAAAAGCGAGCGCACGGCAGTCTGGTCTTGCTATGTTTCGTCGGCGATGTATCTTACTATCGCGTTTTTGCCGCTTATCATTTGCTACGGCGGACGCATTCTTTATCCAGAATTTTTGGAAGGCGACGCACAGATGATGATTCCGACAATGGTGCTGGCTCATAGTAGTTTGGGAATGCAAATTTTGTTCTTTGGCGCCTTGCTTTCCGCCATTCTCAGCACTTGTAGCGGCGCTATGTTGGCGCCTGCAACGGTCGTCGGCGAAAACCTCGTTCGCCCGCTTTTCAAAGATGTGACGGACGCCCAGTTGCTTCGCATTATGCGATTTTCGTTGGTCGGTGTGGCAGTTGTGACGGGTGGCATGGCACTGATGCGGAACAATATTTACGAACTGGTGGGCGAGTCGTCGGCGCTGAGTCTCGTGTCGTTGTTCACCCCGTTGATTGCCGGACTGTACTGGAAAAGGGCGTCGGCAATGGGGGCGATCATTTCCATGATTGCCGGGATGGCTGTGTGGCTGGTGACGCTTTTTTTGCTCCCTGAAGAACCCGCCGAAACGGACTCCGTTTGGCTGCATGTGCCGCCTATGCTTTATGGTTTTGCCGCCGGAATCATCGGCATGCTTGCGGGAAGTTGGTGGAGGCCGGAGCGCCGGGTAGGATCATTTTTTACTCAAACAAGTCAGGAAAAATAACGCCTGAACAGTCCTGAAAACAATACTTCGAACAAAAATGAACACAGTATCTGCGAAAATCCAACCGTCCGGCACAAACCGAAGGATTGAATATTCTATCGTAGCTGCACTGGCAACCGCTTTCGGCGCCTACATCATCGCGCGTGCCTGGCTCCTCCCGATGACGGTGGATGAAAGCGCGACAGTCATCAATCATGTGCCGCGCTTGGTGGCAGATACTTTGTTTTTTAAAAAAGAGGCGAACCCGAATAACCACATCCTCAACACTTTAGCCATCAAAACGCTGGCCGGGATATTCGGCTGGCACCCGGTGGTAGTGCGGTTGCCGGTGCTGGTTGGCGGCTTTTTGTACCTATGGGCGGCAATTCATCTGACAAGAAAAATGTCGGAACAAACGTGGGTAAGGCTGTTTGCCCTCGTGATGCTTTTGGGGAATCCTTACCTGCTGGAGTTCTTTTCGCTGGCGCGGGGTTACGGTTTGGCTGCCGGCCTGATGCTCGCAGCGCTGTGGCAAAGCTGGTGTTTTTTGGAGAAAAATCAATCGGGGCATTTGCGCTCGGCGATCATTTTTGCGGGCTTGGCTGTGTACGCCAATTTCACTTTACTGCTGTTTTTTGCGCCTTTCATTTTGCTGGTTCTTATCGCAGCATGGCAGTTAAATCCTTCATTTTCAAATTTTTGGAAAAAATCGAGACCGGCGCTTCTTACGCTGCTCGTCTTCGTGGCTTTGCTGTTCGAGCCACTGCGGCAGTTGAGAAAAGACCCTGAAATTCAGGGCTGGAACAAACTCGGTTCGTTTTTTGGCTCGATGGAACAATCCGTCAAAGCCGCGATTCAGATCAATGCCTACCTCGGCGACAACACGGTCGAAATTCTTACCTGGCTGGCCGTTTTGTTTTCTGTTGGCTTCACGGCAGTTGCCTTGTGGCGCTGGTGGCAGCAAGGGCGCCGCTTCGATGCTGACCCGCGTTTATTTCTCGTCGCGATTTTGCCGGCGGCTATGATTACCAATATGTTGCAAGTGCATTTGACAGGGACGCCTTACCTCCAATCGCGACTGGCTTTGTTTTACTGGCCGCTTTTCGGGCTTCAATTGGGCGTGGCGGCGGCGTGGTTTTGGCAGGCAAAGGGCAAACTGGCTTGGGTGTACATGGCGGTTTTGCTTTCTTTTACCGTGCTCAATATTTCTCGGTGCGTCAATCTGACCAAATCGTCCGAATGGTGGTTCGACCAGGGGACTTACCAGGTGCTGGATTTTTTGAAAAAAACCTACGAAACCGAAGGTCGCAGTGAGCCAATCGGCCTCGACGCGCACCATGTCATGCTCAATTCGTTCATGTTTCACCTCGAACGCGACCCGCGCGGCTTCGACAAATACGTGAAAATGGCACCCTGGCACGGCTTCCAGCCGCCTGGCCGCGACTACGAATTTTTCTACGCCATCAATCCCGAAGAGGCCAAAGACATCATGGACGCGTACGACGTGGTGCTGCCTGTGCCGGGCACTTCTTTTATCTTGTTGAGAAAGAAGCGGTAAACGCAGTGCCCAGTCAAAATTATTCCGGCTTATGTGGCGCAGCGGATTTGCAAATCCGCTGTACTATCTTACTTTTCAGGAAAACCCTACTTTGGTCGCTGAAAACATTCAAACCTGAACATGGCTTTCTTCGACAACCTCTTTCGCAAAAAAAATATTGACGACGCCATCGCTACCGCCGAAGCCGAATCGGAACACGGCACCGGCCTCCAGAAAAACCTCGGCGTTTTTGATTTGACGGCGCTTGGCATCGCGGCTATTATCGGCGCGGGCATTTTCAGCACCATCGGCTCGGCGAGTTTCAACGGCGGCCCGGCGGTTGTTTTCCTGTTCATTTTCACGGCGGTGTCCTGCGGATTTGCGGCGTTGGCTTATGCTGAATTTGCCTCCCTCATCCCCGTGTCGGGTAGTGCCTACACCTATTCTTATGTCGCGTTTGGCGAACTCATCGCATGGATTATCGGCTGGGCCTTGCTGATGGAATACGCCGTCGGCAATATCACGGTAGCCGTGTCGTGGTCGGGGTATTTCACCAGTTTGTGCGAAAGTTTCGGCTGGTATATTCCGGCCTGGGCGCAGGTGGACTACGTGTCAGCGCATGGCGGTTACGATGAAGTGGCGGCACTGCTCAAAGCCGGCACGCCTTTGTCAGAACTCAGCGATGCGCAACGCGAAGCGTACGATGCCTGGCAACATGCGCCGCGCCTCGGCAGCCTGCGCACTATCCTCGACATCCCGGCGATTGTGATGTCCATTTTGATGACTGCATTGGTGTACATCGGCATTAAGGAATCGAAAAACACAGCCAATGCGATGGTCGCGCTTAAACTGGCAGTTGTCTTTTTCGTCATTGTCGTGGGTGCTTTTTTTGTCAATACCGACAACTGGCACCCTTTCGTGCCGAACGGTTTTGGGGGAGTGATGGCAGGCGTATCGTCGGTGTTTTTTGCCTATATCGGCTTCGACGCGCTTTCGACAACGGCGGAAGAGTGCAAAAATCCGCAGCGGGATTTGCCGAAAGCGATGATTTACTCCATTGTCCTTTGCACGGTTCTTTACATTTTCATTGCGCTCGTGCTGACGGGGATGGTGACTTACAAAGAATTGAACGTGAACGACCCGCTCGCGTACGTTTTTGAAAAACTCGATTTGCAGTGGTTTTCAGGCGTTATTGCGGTGAGTGCGGTCGTCGCGATGGCAGGGGTCTTTCTCGTGTTTCAACTTGGTCAGCCACGCATCTGGATGGTGATGAGCCGCGACGGTTTGCTACCCAAACGTTTTTCCTACATTCATCCGAAATACAAAACGCCAAGTTTCGCTACCATCATCACGGGCTTGTTCGTCGTCGTGCCGATGCTTTTTATTCCCAGCGACACGGTGCTCGACTTGTGCAGCATGGGCACGTTGTTCGCTTTTGTGCTGGTGTGTGCGGGCGTGTTGAAAATGCAGATGACGCCCGATGCGCCGCGCGGCAAATTCCGCACACCATATTTGAATGCCAAATGGATTTTCCCGGCAATGCTCGTCGGCGCAGCCGTATTTTTATTTACGCAATATCAAGAAGATACGCTGGATTGGCTGACGAATGAGCGACAAATGTGCGATGCCACGACCTTGTTCAGCCATCTTTCGGAAAATGAAATTCAGGACCTGAAAGTCACGTATGCCCAAAAAGACAGCGCCAACTTTGCTGTAGCTGGCGGCGACCTCGCGGCCTATCTGGGAAGCCTCGATGAAGCATCTTACACTGCCGCAGTGGAGCAAATGCCGATTCCCGACGACGCAAAATACGAATCGGGTTGGGGCCTTTTCCAACATAAAATCCCGATGTGGCTGTTCATTTTTATTTGCCTTTATGTGGCTGTGTTGAGTTTCCGCCACAACCTTTCGCTCATCCCTGTGCTGGGGCTGGTTTTTTGTTTCTACATGATGGCGCAGATACCGGCGCACAGTTGGTTCGGCTTCCTCATCTGGCTCGTAGCGGGGCTGGTGATTTACTTCGGGTACGGGTACGCGAATAGCAGGTTGGCTGTGAAAAACTGATTTAAAATTGCCGATTACATGATTGTTGATTTTAAATGGTTCGTAGAGTGTTCAAAAACTTCTAAAATCTAAAATCATGTAATCGGCAATCGTCAATCAAAATCTTTTCCATGAAAAAAATCGTCGTCCTCACCGGCGCTGGCATTTCCGCCGAAAGCGGCATCAAAACCTTCCGCGACTCGGACGGCCTTTGGGAAAATCACCGCATCGAAGACGTGGCGACGCCCGAAGGCTGGTTCAAAAATCCCGAACTCGTGCTGGAATTTTACAACCAGCGCCGCGCCCAACTCCTTGAAGTTCAGCCGAATGACGGCCACCGCGCCCTCGCTGACTTAGAAAAAAACTTTGAAGTCCACGTCGTCACCCAAAATGTGGACGACCTCCACGAACGCGCCGGCAGCACCCGCGTCCTGCACTTGCACGGCGAACTCCGCAAGGTGCGCTCCACGCGCTATCCCGACTTGATTTACGATTGGGACAAAGACTTGAAAATGGGCGACAACTGCGAGCGCGGCGCTCAACTCCGGCCCCACATCGTCTGGTTCGGTGAAGCCGTGCCCATGCTCGAACCTGCCGCCGACCTCGCCAGCGAAGCCGATATTTTTATCATCGTCGGCACCTCACTCCAGGTTTATCCTGCCGCCAGCCTGATGGTTTATGCCTCGCGCCACATTCCGTTTTTTTATGTGGACCCGCGCCCGCAAGTAAACGCCGAACTCGCCCGAATGCCGAACCTGACCGTCATCGCCGAGCCTGCTTCGACGGGGGTAAAAAAGGTGGCGGAGCAATTGACTTGAAATCGAATTTGTCGCTGCCCCAGATTATTTCGGACTTTCCAAACCTTGTTCGCATAATTCTCTATTTTTAACCCATGAAAATCCACACGGTCAAACTGGAAACACCCGCCCTGAGCCAGGTCACTGACTTTTACCGCTTGCTCGGCCTCGAAGTCATCACCGCCGAAGCGGGCAAAACGCACGTTCGTATTGGCAGTTCGTGGCTTGTTTTTTCCGAAAAACCCTCCACAACGGGCATTTATCATTTCGCTTTCAACATTCCCTGCAACCACATCCGCGAGGGCATGGCTTGGCTCGAACGGGCGGGTATTGTATTGATTGCCAACGAAAAAGGGGAAAATCAAATTGATTTTCCCAACTGGAATGCAGAGGCAACCTACTTTTTCGACCCGGCTGGCAACATCGTGGAACTCATTGCCCGGCGTGATTTGCAAAACGAAAGCGAACAATCCTTCGGCCCGGATTCTTTGCTCGAAATCAGCGAAATCGGTATCGTGACCGACGATGTGCCGGCCTGGAACGCCCGCGCTGAAACCGAATTTGGCATCCCGCCCTTCAATAAGCAAAAACCTGCTGCCGATTTCTCCGCACTTGGTTCCGACATGGGGCTTTTTATCGTCGTCTCCGAAGGTCGCAAATGGTTTTTGACCGACATCCCTGCCGGGAAAGCGCCGCTGGAAGTAAGTTTTGAAAATGACCGGGGGGAGGTTTTTGATATTAAGATTTGACTTCCGCCGACAAAACCCCACCCTTCACCGCTCATTTTCAGCCAAACACTTCCGTTAAATTTCCTATTCACTACTTTTGCCGCTCTTTTTGAAAAACAAAGCGTGAACAGCGGCGTTTAAGCGCCTTTGTCTTTACAATTTATCACCAAAATTACCGGAACCGAGTTCCGAACCACAGCATGGCACAACACAAATCGGATGTAGAAGCAGTAGATGCGCTGGCGCAGGCGTATAAAGACCTTTCAGCAGAAATCGGCAAAGTCATCGTCGGGCAAGACGACGTTGTGCGAGCGGTTATTATTACTCTTTTTTCCAACGGCCACGCGCTGCTCGTCGGGGTGCCGGGTTTGGCTAAAACACTCCTGGTCAGTACAATAGCCGAAGTGCTCGACCTCGATTTCAAACGCGTCCAGTTTACGCCTGACCTGATGCCTTCCGATATTACCGGCTCGGAAATCCTCGACGAAGACCGCCACTTCCGTTTTGTGCGCGGGCCTATTTTCGCCAACATCATCCTCGCCGACGAGATAAACCGTACCCCTCCCAAGACCCAAGCCGCCTTGCTCGAGGCGATGCAGGAGCGCTCGGTCACGGTGAGTGGCGCGCGACACGTGCTCCCGTCGCCTTTCTTTGTGCTGGCGACACAAAACCCTATCGAACAGGAAGGAACTTACCCACTCCCGGAGGCGCAGTTGGACCGTTTTATGTTCAACATTCCGCTGACTTACCCGACTTACGAGCAGGAGGTTGAAGTGGTGAAAAACACAACTTCTTCGTTCAAAGCGGAATTGCGTCACATCCTCAGCAGCGAGCAAATCCTTGAATATCAACAACTAATTAGGAAAATACCTGTGAGCGACAACGTGCTGGAATACGCCGTTGGACTCGCCAGCAAAACCCGGCCCGGCACCGACCGCGCTACGAAGGAGGCGAACAATTACCTCGGTTGGGGAGCCGGCCCGCGTGCCAGCCAATATCTCGTACTCGGTGCGAAATGCCACGCGGCCATTCGCGGGAAATACTCACCCGACATCGAGGACGTGCAAGCCATCGCCAACCTCGTGCTGCGCCACCGCATCGTTCGGAATTACAAGGCCGAAGCGGAAGGTGTGACGGAGGAGAATATTATCGAGGCTCTCCTGTAACGCCCGACTTTCAGTTGGCAAAAAAGAAGCGCCGGAACGACTTGAGAGTTGTTCCGGCGCTTTACTTTTTGTCATTCTTGTAAAAATCCACCCAACTCTCATCTTTCGCATGATTCAAAAGTATATTGGGTAGATTCCCTTCGGGAATGAGAAAAATCAATAGGCTCTCGCAAACAACACCCGGCGTTCGCTGGGTTTGCCGGTCAAAACGCATTTGCCGGGTTCGTCGGGCCAGCCGAGCGGGATGCAACGAATCGTCGCCTTCGTGCGCTCCTTGATTTCGAGTTCTGTTTCGGTCGTGCCGTCCCAGTGTGCGTGGACGAAACCGCCTTTATTTTCCAAAATATCTTCCATTTCGGCCAAAGAATCGGCTTTTGTGATGTGCGCGTCGCGGTAGGTTTTGGCGCGGTCGAAAAGGTTTTGCTGAATCTCGTCGAGCAAGTTGGCGATATAATCGCCGATGCCTTCGAGCGGAACGTTGGATTTTTCTTTCGTGTCGCGGCGAGCCACTTCCACCTGCCCGGCGGCAAGGTCGCGCTGGCCGAGCCCGAGCCGAACGGGAATGCCAATCATCTCATATTCAGCGAATTTGAAACCTGGGCGATTCTGGTCGTCGTTGTCCACGCTGACGCGAACGCCTTTGGCACGGAGTTGTGCAACGATTTTTTCAGCCGCTTCCGTCAGTTCGGGCGAAGGCTTCGGAATGGGCACGATGACGACCTGCGTGGGCGCGAGTTTAGGCGGAATGACGAGGCCGTCGTCGTCAGAGTGGGTCATGATGAGGCCCCCGATTAGGCGTGTGCTCACGCCCCAGGAAGTCGCCCAGACGTATTCCTGTTGGTTTTCTTTGTTGAGGAACAACACGTTGAAAGCCTTGGCGAAGTTTTGACCCAAAAAATGTGAAGTGCCGGCTTGCAAGGCTTTGCCGTCCTGCATGAGCGCCTCGATGGTGTAGGTGTCGTCGGCGCCGGCGAAACGTTCGTTCGGCGTTTTTACACCTTTGATGACGGGCATCGCCATGTATTCTTCAGCAAATTGGGCGTACACGTCGAGCATTTGCTTGGTCTCTGCGACGGCTTCTTCGGCGCTGGCGTGGGCGGTGTGGCCTTCCTGCCAAAGAAACTCTGCTGTGCGGAGGAAGGGACGGGTGCGCATTTCCCAGCGCACGACGTTGGCCCATTGGTTGATGAGAATCGGCAGGTCGCGGTAGCTCTGAATCCAGTCGCGGTAGGTGTTCCAGATGATGGCTTCGGACGTGGGACGCACGACGAGTTCTTCTTCTAATTTTGCCTCCGGGTCCACCATGAGTTTGCCGGGTTTGGACGGGTCGTTTTTCAGGCGATAGTGCGTGACGACGGCACATTCTTTTGCAAAACCTTCGGCATTTTTCTCCTCGGCTTCAAACAGGCTTTTCGGCACAAAAAGCGGAAAGTAGGCGTTGACGTGGCCTGTTTCTTTGAACATCGCATCCAATTGGTCGCGCATCCGTTCCCATATCCCGAATCCGTGCGGCTTGATAACCATGCAGCCGCGCACGGGCGAGTTGTCGGCAAGGCGGGCTTTGCGCACGATGTCGAGGTACCACTGCGAGTAATCTTCCGAACGGGGTGTTATTTCTTTTGCCATTCTAATTTCGTTGTTAGTTGTTGGTTGTCAGTTGTTTGCTGTTGACTTCTACTTCTTTTTCGCTGTAAGTGTGATGGACAACGGCACGATATCTTCGATGATTTTATCTTTTACAGTGCCGAGTATGCCGGACTGAAAATTGATACCCCAGTTTGTGCGGTTGATGACGAAATTGGCCGATTGTGCCCTGAGTTGATCATCTTTTATGGTCATTTTCACCGGAATGTTCACGCGATTGGTTTTGCCTTTTAAGGTCAAATCGCCGCTGATGACCCAGTTGAAATCGGGCATATTGCTTGGCAACACTTCGTCGAACACAAACTCGCCGGTCGGATATTTTTTTACTTCAAAAAAATCGGCGTCTTTCAAATGCGATTCGAGGTCGGACTTTGCGCCGGGGTCTTTCATGTTGTCCACAGCGACGGAGTTCATGTCGAGGGTTATTTTTCCGCTCAACAAGCGACCCTGGTTGACTTTTAGTTCCCCGCTGGCGACTTTCACCGTTCCAGTGTGACGGTTGCCGACGGTTCGTTTGCCGAGCCAGTTCACTACGCCGTCCTGGACTGTAAAAGTCGCTGCGCCTTCCGTCGGTACTGGCGCCACGCGGACGGTGTCGGGTTTCGAGACGGGTGTTACGCTTGCTCCGGAGTTTGTTGGTTTGGGTTCGTTTTCACAGGAAAAAAGGGCGGACACGCCCCATAAAATGGGTGTAATCAGTTTAAAAACGCGCTTCATGGTATGTTTTGAAATTCCGCTTGAAAGCCTTTTTCGGAAAAATTTGTGCAAAGGTACAGGTTGCTTTATTTGGCAGTAACTTCGACAAAAAATTTAGCATCGTGGCAGCGCATTTGGCCTTGCTGCGTTTTGGTATCGGTTTTTTCAAATCCAACTTTTATGAAAATGGCTGTCCACGCTCGCTGGTTTTTGCCCCTTATTTGCCTCTTGGCGGCTTTCAACGCCTGTCGTGTCAATGACATCGCGGAAGAAGGGCCGATTTTTACCGGCGACCCGGAGTACGCGATTGACCTCTTCGAACAGCGCGACCCCATGGATGGCGCCCCCACTTTTGGTCTGTGGGTGGAACGCCTCGACCTTTCTCCCTGCGAAGGTTACGGCGTGGACGCGACGGCACAGGTGTATGGCAGCAACATTGAAGTCGCGATATTAGGTGTGCAGGAAAAAACACCCTGCGCAGGCGATTCGGCTCCTGCCAAACAATTTGTCCCTATCGGAAATCTGGCCGACGGAACGTACTCGTTCAGCCTTTCCATTTTTGACGTGATTGAAAATAAAGGTTCGCTGACGGTGGCAAATGGCCGATACACGCTTTCTCTACCCAACGCGCAGGGCGTTTTTATCGAAAATTTTATCCTCGAATCCCTGCCCGACGGCATCATCTGGGGTTACGTCGCCACACCCGACGAAGCCTCGCAGCCGGTAGCCGATAATTTTATCGCCGACCTCAAGGCGCTGACGATCGCTCACGGACTCGCCCCCGGTTTTTACAGTTATTTCACGGTCTCCGGCACGGGCGACATCCTGCTGCACAAACGCATCGCACCCAAAGGCCCGGCCAAACTTTTTCTCTACAAACGCGCCGCTTCGACCGATGCAGTAAGAGGGCTTTTGCAAAACTACCGCGATGCCGCGCAGCAACCCTTGACGATAAAATGCTGGACAAGCGAGGGCGAATTGTAAGTCAGATTTTTTCCGGTTCAAATAATTTTTCAGGCAAACAAGAGAGCAAGTTCGTAATGCCCAAGGCTCGCGCAAATTCTTCATCCACAGGCGCTTGAATGCGTGTTGCGTCTCCGGAGTAAGGGTGTCGGAACGCCAGTTCTGCGGCGTGCAGCAACATTCTTTTCATGTCAAAAACCTCGCGGAAATACGTGTTTTGCTTCACATCGCCGTGGCGTTTGTCGCCGATGACAGGATAGTTGAGGTGGGCAAAATGTTTCCTGATTTGATGCCGGCGTCCCGTTTCGAGGCGAGCCTCCACGAGCGAAAAACGGGCAGTTTTGTAGCGCAAACCGATCGGCGCATCTATTTCAGAAGTGCCGATACGCGAAAAATGCGTCACCGCCGGAAGCCGACCTTTGCCGCTGTCAGGGTCGTCGAGCGCGTAGTCAATCGTGCCGTTTTCGGGCGTCCAGCCGCGCACGACGACGAGGTATTTTTTCTCCACCGATTTGTCCATGACTTGCTCGCCCAGCAGTCCCGCCGATTCCGGGTTTTTTCCAAAAATCAAAACCCCCGACGTCGCCCGGTCGAGCCGGTGCACGGGATAAACGCGCTGGCCCAACTGGTCGCGCAGCAGCTGCACTACAAACACCGTGTCTTCGCTGATGCGGGTGCGGTGCATCAGAATGCCCGGCGGCTTGTTGATGGCGACAAAATGTTCGTCGGAAAAAAGAATGGGGAAAATCATGGGGCGAAGGTACGCAGGGGGAGTTCAAACATCATCCAGGCCCATTTTCGCTTCCAGAATATCGAGAAACTGAGCGGGAGCGACTATACGTGCCCCTTGATAAGTATCCAGCACAAGCAGGTCTTTGTCTCCGGTGATCAGAAAATCTGCTTGAACGGATTCGGTCAACTGCAAAATGTAGTTGTCGTCCGAGTCACGGCAGACGGAGGGTAGCACAGTATGTGGCTGAACAAAAGTGGATTTTTCAGCAATGAGCGAAAGCATTTCGAGAATGTCGTGCTCTTTGATGCTGAATTTAAAGCGGAGTTTTTGGGCCAGTTCATCCAAAATCCATTGCGACACGAACAACTCTTCGCGCAACGCGCAATGGTCGAAAACAGCAGATGCTTTGCCGCGAAAGACGAAGGCGGAAATCAAGATATTGGTATCCAACACGATTTTCATCACGACACCATTGCGTAAATATCTTCTTCGTTTTCAATTCCTTGCGCTTTGAATTGCTGGCCAAGCCGTTCACGAAGCCGATTCAGACGCTCCAGATAGAAAAACTCGAGCAAGGCTTTTTCGACCAAAGCATCCACGTTCACCCCACTTTCTTTGGCGCGTTCTTGAAGTTGCGTCTTTAATTTTTCAGGCAGTTGAACAGTGATTGACGACATACGGCTTATGATTTTATGACACAAAACTAAGTAAAATCTGCCACATTCACCCATCATCCAACCCCTCTTCTTCGCCCCGTTCCAGCACTTCCGTCACCGTACGGTCGCGGTGCATCCGGCACCAGGCGCAGTCCTCTTTGCCACAGCCGGTGGCGAATTCGCGATTTTGAATGTTGGAAAAAGTTTCCCGAATCAGATTTTCCACAAAGAGAATTTCCTCTTTTGAAAACGAAATTTCCGCAATCGGAAACGCGCCGCGCCGGTCGGGTTCGAGCCACGAAATAGCCGTTTTCCCGACCGATTCAGGGTAAATACGGGCATTTTCCACCAGAATTTTATAGAAAGCCAGTTGCCGCCAATAGTCTCCGCCCTGCGGTTGTTTTTCGTCGGGCGGAGCCGTTTTTTTCGGGTCGGGCTGGCCGGTTTTGTAGTCCACGAGGCGCAGCGAGCCGTTGTCGAGCCATTCGATTTTATCCACGACGCCCGTGAGCGGCACGCCGTCGAGTTCCACCCGGTCGAAGCGGCGCTCGGCGATGGCGCGTTTTTTCCAAAACGGCACTTGCTCCACGTGGATTCGACGCAGGTAGTCCTTGCCGAGTGCGAGGCGTTGCGCGAATCCGTGTTCCGAAAACCAGCCGCGTTGCCGCTCCATTTCCTGCGCGAAAAATTTTTGCAGGCTCTCCGGCGACGGCCATTCCATCTTTTTGTGGCTTTTCATTTTCAGCAAAAACTGCTGTAACGCGCCGTGCATCGCCGTGCCAAAAGCGGCGGCCTCGCTCGTCGCGCCGGGGATTTTCAGCAAGTCTTCGTAGTAAAAAGCGAGCGGGCAGCGCAGGTAGCGGTTGAGCGCCGTGATGCTGAGGCTGAAATTCGAGAGCAGTTCGTCGAGCAAATCCGGTTCGGGCAAAGTAATGATGGGCTGCTCAGGTTCGAGCAGGAGCAGGGTTTGGGTTTCGAGCAAAACCGATTGAGGAACAGCGACTTCCGCCTGCGGCAAATCCGTTTCGTCCACAAATTGACTTTGGCGCAAAGCCTTGCCGTCGTCGCCGTTTTTGGCAAAAGAAATGTGGAGGTGGCGTTTCGCCCGCGTCATGGCGACGTAAAAAAGGCGGCGACGGGCTTCCAGCGCGTCTTCTTCGCCGGAAAAAGTGAGCGTGGGCGGCAGCGCGAACCGCCCCCGGTTGCCGCCGTTGCCTTTCTCCCAGGCGTCGTGGGTGCAGTCGAGCAAAAAAACGTGTTCAAATTCCAAACCTTTGGCCGAATGCGCCGTGAGCAACTGGACGCCGGGGCCGCTTTCGACGGGTTGGCGCAGCGGCAGGGCGATTTTGTTGTCGTCCATGCTGTCGAGCAAATCGAGCAGGCGGGCGAGCGAAAAACGCGGGTTGCGGGCGGATTCGGCTTGTACGAAATCTGAAAAAGTGTTCAGGATTTGCAAATGCAGCACTTTGTCGGGCTGGTTCAGCGCCCACGCGAGCAGTCCGCTTTGGGTGAAAAGCCGTTCGAGGAAATGCGACAAAGGCAAATTCTGAACAGCGGAAATCCAGCCTTCGAGACGCTCGGAAGTTTTGGCAAAAGATTCAGGATGTGCGAGTTGGAGCGTTTTCAAAAAAGAATCATCGCCTAAAACTTCGCGCCAGCGCCGGCTTTTTTCGGCTCGTGTTCCAACTTTTTCGTAAAGATTTTCCTCTTCTTCATTTTTCCCGGAACGACAAGCGAGGGCGGTTTTCGCCAAATCCAAAGGCTCCAAGCCGAACCATGCCGCGTGCAACAGCCGGAACAGCCGATGCTCGCCTGAAAACGGCTTGACCGACTCTTCATACAAGTATTTCAACAACTCCCGAAACTGTTGAATCTCAGGCAAATCGAGGATGTTCACCGGCTTTTTGGTCTGGTAAGGAATTCCCTTTTTGCCCAACAAAGCCATGAGGCGATTGGCCTGCCGATGCTTGGCATAGAGCACAGCGATTTCAGAGGGGGAAACGCCGTTTTTGACAAGATTTTCTATTTGAAAAACGATGTCGGCGGTTTCGTGGAGGCGAGTGGGGTAAATAGCCCCCCCCGCCCCCCCCATGAGGAGGGGAGTAGTGTCCCCTCCCCTCATGGAGAGGGTCAGAGTGGGGCTTGCATAGAGGGTCTTCTCCAACGGCTCTTCAAACAAATTCACCGCCCGCAGTTCGTTGTTTTCAATCACCAATTTTGCAGCATCGAGAATCTCCTGCGTGGAGCGGTAGTTTTCTTCCAAAACAATGACTTCCAAGCCGTTGCGATATTTTTGATGGAACTCACGGAGGTTTTCCAGCCGCGCGCCCTGAAATTCGTAGATGCTCTGGTCGTCGTCGCCGACGATGAAAATGTTGGGTATTTGCCAGAAGTCGAGCAGGAGGTTGAGCAGGTGAAATTGAGCGCCGTTCGTGTCCTGAAACTCGTCCACGAGGATGTATTGGTAGCGCTCCTGATAGGTGCGGAGCAGGGCTTCGTTTTTTTCAAATGCCCGCGTGACCCACAAGAGCATATCCTCGTACTCGTAGCGCCCTGCACGTTCCATCGCGTGGAGGTATTTCGGGTAAAGGTCGGCAGCAGATTTAAGGCGGGTCAATTTCTCGGTGACTTCCTGAATCTGAGCGGTTTTAGGTTCGCCTTTTTTGAATTTTTTGGTATTTTTTTGATAAATAAAATCAGGATTCGCCGGCAGTCCTTCGAGAAATTCGTCCGTTTTTTTCAACACAAAACCCGGCGTCCAGCCTTCTTTTTTCATCAGGGAAAACAAGTCGCGCAGGTGTTCCTCGTATTGAAAAATGTCTTTTCTCCCCTCGCGCAAGGGGTGTTCGGGCGGAAGTTTTATCAACAAATTTCGGACGATTTCGATGCGCTCCAACTCGGTCACGGGCTCCAGATTTCCCTTGCCGAAATGCTCCATGTTTTCCTGAATCACACGGTTGCAAAAGGCGTGAAAAGTAAAAATCGGAATTCTATGTGCCTCTGGGCCAATGCGTTCGAGCAAGCGGCGGCGCATGGCGTTCGCGCCTGCGTCGGTGAAAGTAAGGCAAAGGACGTTTTGTGCGCGGGCGTCGGTCGTCAGCAAAATATTGCCGATGCGGGCAGTGAGAATGTGGGTTTTTCCAGTCCCCGGCCCAGCCACGACGAGCACAGGGCCTTCCGTCGCATCCACCGCCCGGCGTTGGGCGGGGTTGAGCGAGTCGCGAAAGGCGCGAAAGGCGTCGTTGTATTGTTGCAGGGAAGATTCCATGTCGCCACAGATGGGCACAAATTTTCACAGAATAAAATTGAAGAAGGCGTTTTTTGAGAAAATCCGTGCAATCTGTGGCAAAAAATCACCCGGCGATGCTCTGGCAGAGTTCTATGAGCACGCCATTAGATGATTTCGGGTGGAAAAAAGCGACGAGTTTGTTGTCGGCGCCGCGCTTGGGTTCGCGGTTGAGGGGGATGAAACCTTCGGCTTCGAGGCGCTCGATTTCGGCGCGGATGTCGCTGACTTCGAAGGCGATGTGATGGATGCCTTCGCCGCGTTTTTCGATGAATTTGGCGATGGGGCTTTCCGGGTCGGAAGCCTCCAGGAGTTCGATTTTGCTTTCGCCAATACGGAAAAATGAAGTGGCAACTTTCTCGCTTTCAACAGTTTCCACTTTGTAGTGGGCTTCGCCGAGCAGTTTGCGGAAAAGTTCGTTGCTGTCGGCCATGTTTTTCACGGCGATGCCGATGTGTTCGATTTTCAACATCTGCAAACCTATTTCTTTTTTATCCAAATCTCTTTCTCGCCGGTCAGATTTTGCAAGGTTTTCATCTTTTCCTGCACCTCGCTAATCCTGGTGTAATAGAACCGGATGCCGACCTGATAGCCATTTTTTTGCAGGTAATAGATGTCGAAGCCTTCTTCTTTCAGCATTTGCTCGAGGCGATCGGCGTTGGCTTTTTCGCGGAGCGTAGCGACGACAAGGATGCACTCGCGCGCGCCTTTGGGGGTCGTTTTCGTCATCTCTTCGCGGGCGGCGCGTGTTTTTTCCGCAACGGATTCCTGCGCTTTTTTATCTAAATCCTCCGTGACAGGGACTTCTGTTTTTTCTTCGGTCAAAACCGGTTTTTCTGTCTTTTTAGGAGATTCGTTCGTCTTTCCGGAACCCGGCAAGGGGGCTGACAAACGCTCTGTTTGCTCTTTGTCCGCGCTGGCGAGTTTGTCTTTTTGGCGTTGCCAAAGCCAGTAGCCGCCGGATAACGCACAGAATAACAGGAAGATACCGATAGCGGTAGCCCAACCTGCACCGCCCGATCGCGTGGCCGACGGCGTGTAAGGTTCGACGGCAGGCGGCGGCGCAACAGGTGTTTTCACTGTCGAAGCCGGCGGTGGCGGCGGAGTGGAAGCAGTCTTGATGGTAGAACCAACAGCAGGCGCCGGCGGCGCTGTTTCCTGGCTCTTCTCCACTTCGCGGGAGCGGCTGATGGGTGAAAACTGAAGCGGCGGCAAGCCGAATGATTCAGGACTGAAATTGGTCGTATCGGGCAGGAACTGGATTTTTTGGACGTAGTTTTTATACAATCGCCCTACAGCAGGCAAGGTCACGATTTCGCGTTGGTTGAGTTGGCTCTGCATTTTTTCCACAAAATCCTCGATAGCGCGGCGGGCTTCTTCGTTGGAAATGCCGTGCGTGACAGCCACGTCTTGCACCAAAATGCCATCGTCAGTTGTAATATTTTCGCTGAATGTCAATGACTTGGATGGGGGACTCACAGTTCCGCCTACATAGTCGGCAGCGGCGGAAACTTTAGTAGCGGTGAATGTCCCGAAGCCGGGAATCGTCAGTGTATCGTGGAGAAAAAGAAGTTTCTCGATGTGAGCGGGTATATCAATTTGCATGGTTTGGATGGTTGCGAGGACAATCGGATTGAGAGATTATTGAAATTAAACAATTATTCTGCCAAAATGGAGACAAAAGTAACGCTTTTTAATTCCTGAGGCGCTGACTTACAATGCGATAAACGAAAAAACGCCATAGGGAAGTATTTACCGAAAAAAATCCCTGCGAAGGGTTTGGTGTAAAAAAAACAATAAGTCTGTATTTTTGGCACTACTATAAGCAGCGAAAAAAATATTATGAGTGAAGTTGAGAGCTTCTTTAAGTCCGCTTTTTCAGTTGACAACGTTATTTTCGGATTTGACGGCGGCGATTTGAAAGTCCTGCTCATCCAGCGCGGTGCAGCGCCTTATAAAGGCAAATGGGCTCTTCCCGGCGATTTGGTGTATCCCAACGAAGACCTCGACACTGCCGCCGAACGCGTCCTCGAACAACTGACCGGCCTGCGGGGCGTCTATCTCGAGCAGGTGAAGGCTTTCGGCGCGGTGGATCGCCACCCGCTGGGGCGCGTGATCACGATTGCCTATTTTTCCTTGATAAAAATCAGCGATTACGCGGTGACGCCGGCGTCGTTCGCGCAATCGGCTAAATGGCATTCCGTGTCGAAAGTGGGTGAACTGGCTTTCGATCACAACGAAATCCTCGAAAGTTGTCTGAAACGCCTGAAACGCAAAGTGCGCATGGCGCCTATCGGCTTCGAATTGTTGCCGCCAAAATTCACGTTGACCGAATTGCAACAGCTTTACGAATCCATTCTCGCGCCGCCGAAAGGCATTGACAAACGCAATTTTCGCAAAAAAATCCTCTCCACAAATCTCCTGCACGACCTCAATCAGGTGCAGGAAGGTGTGGCGCATCGCCCGGCGAAACTCTACCAGTTTGACCGCGACAAATACGAACAGTTAGTTGCGGACGGGTATAGTTTTGATATTTAAAAAGGCAAGATGCAAAAAAAGCAAAAGGCAAAAGTTGTCCGGGAAAATTGCCTCTTGCCTTTGCTTTTTGCCTTTTGTTTTTAGCGTCGCACCACCAACTTCGCCACGCCGCGCTGCCCGTCGGCAATGACTTCGAGGAAATAAACGCCTGTTTGCCAGTGGCTTACCGCGATTTGGAGGATGCCGCCGGAAGTTTCGCCTGACGCGGTCAGTTGCCCCAGCGCATTGAAAGCGCGCCAGCGGGCGGGCGCTTCCGATGGCATTTGTACCTGCACCCAATCGCTGGCAGGATTCGGACGTACCGCGAGATTTAGCACGTTTGGCTCCTGTGTTTTTACCGGCACTTCGCAGTCCACAAGGACAGTTTTGTAGAGGCTCAAACCGCCGCGCTGATTGCCGACGACCATTTCCAAAATGCCGTCGTTGTCGAGGTCGGCGAAGGCCGGGCAACTGCGGTTGCCGTCGTCCACATTGCCCCAGTTGAGCGAAACGACGGAGTAGGCGTCGTTCGTAGCAGTCGGGTTGTCGTAAAGCTCTACCTGGCCGTTGATGCCGCCTGTTGCAAGTTGGAGGCCGTTGGGTGTTTCGAGGAAAACCGGCGCGCTGTAACCCGGCCCGCCGGAAATGAGGTCGGTATCGATGTTGCCGATTTTCGTGAGCGTGGGTTGTACGCTGAACAGCGGCGAAGAAGCCGAGCCGGTATTTTTGTAGAAATTGATATTTCCCTGATACTCACCCATCACGACATCTTTCAGGCCGTCGCCGTCGAGGTCAACGACTGCCGGCGTGGACGACGAACCGACTTTCATCGAAGCCCACATGGGGTTAAAATCCTGCTGAAAAGTCATGGGATTGTTCGGGCCGGCAGTGTTGCGGTAGTAAAAAAGCGCACCGCTGTAACTGCCCACCAAAAGGTCGAGATCACCGTCGCCGTCGAGGTCGCCAAAAGCAGGCGAAAAATCATAGTCGGCGGGCGCATACTCCGACATGCCGAGCCAGTCGCTGTCCGCGAGATCGAAACGCGGCTCGGTCGGCGTGCCCGTATTGAGCAAAAGATAAAGGCTGCTGCTGTTGTTGTTGCCGGGCGACACCGGGACGAAATAGCCGTTATTGCCTACCACGAGGTCGAGTAAACCGTCGGCGTTCACGTCTGCGAAGGCAGGATGCGTCGCAGTGCCGACGTCGAACATTTTATCTACGAGCAGGGATTTTGTTTGCAATTCAAAATAATAACCCGTCGAGGCTGTGTTTTTGTAAAACCACACACATGAGCGGTCTTCGCCGATAGCAGGTGTGTTGGGTGCTACGATCAGGTCTTTTTTACCGTCGTTGTCCATGTCCATCAAAAACGCGGCGGGAAAATTCGCCAGTGCGACCGTCGTGTTGTACGCCGGAAAGATCGTGTCCTGCGAGGTCATCCAGGCTTTTTCAGAGCCGCCGCCGTTGGTCAGCATGGACAGGCACTCGTAGGAAATATTGCCAAAAATCAAATCCTTGTCGCCGTCGGCATCCTGGTCGTAGGTGAGGACGGTGGCGCCGGGGTGACGATTACTCCGGTCGTCGGCGATTTCTTTCATAAATTCCGGTGAGCAGGGGCCGCAGGAATCGGGGTGGCAACTCAGCCGCGCCCGACAGCCTTCGAGACCATTTTCGAAGAAACGTCCCCAGCAAACGTCCACCAGCCTGAACTTCAGGCTATCGAGGCCGTAGCCCATTTCGACGGATTCGTTGCGGAGCATCCACAAATTGGTCGTGTTGCCGGCGGCGAACGACACGAGGTCGAGGTCGCCGTCGCCGTCGATGTCGTCTATTGCCGGCACGTCCGATTTGGCAATCGGGAGGTTGCTCCAGTTGCCCGTACCCGACAGACTTGGGTACCAAATTTCAAGCGGGTCGCAGTAATCGCAGCCGGGGTAATTGAATTTATAGGGGACAAATTTCAACACGTTGTTGTCAAAATAGCCCTGGAAAACCTGCATTTCCTGCGAGCCGTCCGACAAGCCCGAGCAGAAAATATCCGCCGCGCCATCCTGGTTAAAATCGCGCATCACGGCGAAATCCACCAGTTTTGGGAAAAAACAGGCATACTCCGGCACGAAATCGTAACTCGTTTCGCCAGGAATTCCCCGATTCACGAAGGTCAAAATCACGTTGCCACCCCGGTCGAAAATTACCAGGTCCTCGATGCCGTCATTGTTGAGGTCGGCGGGGTTGAACTGCGGGTTGTTCAGGCCGCCGGTGAAAGGAAGTTCGAGCGCAGCGCCGTTTTTTGAAATAGGCGCATAGAGGCGTTGGAACATTTGCATTTGTGCGGAAACGACAGTGCAGGCAGACAAAATCAGCGCGGCAAGCAGGGAGTAGCGCATGGTGTTTATGGTTTGAAAAAATCAAAAAAAAGTACGCGACAAAGCTACGCTGAATCGGACAAGGCGCAGGGACGTAAATCGCAGCGCGTCAAAGTTTAGCGAAGATTTTTTCTTTTTTCGGACCTCATACAACCTGACTGCATCTTCCTGAATCAAACATGGTCTTTAGCGAAAATCCCCTTTTGGCATAACAAAAAACAATCTTTAGCCTCCGTTTATGAAAAAATTCCCCCTCCTTGTTACGCTTCTTCTTTCCGTTTTTTCTTCATTCGCCCAAATTTCCGTCGGCGGTAAAATTTCAGATGAAAAAAATCAACCCCTCGCATTCGCCAGTGTCGCGCTCGTATCGGCGCAGGATTCGCAGCTGGTCAGGGGCGCGCTGAGCGACGAATCCGGTCTGTTTTCCATCCCCAACATTTTGCCTGGCGATTACCGGCTGCAAGTGACGATGGTGAGTTACGAAACGCAGTTTACCGACGTTTTTACGGTACAAACCGACAGCAAAAACGTGACTGCCGACGTGGCCATGCAACCCGCCAGCACCATGCTGGGAGAAGCTGTTGTTGTGGCAAAACGTCCTTTATTCGAGCAAAAAGCCGACCGCATGATCATGAACGTAAGCGACAGCCCCGTCGCCAGTGGCGGTTCGGCGCTCGAAGTGTTGCAAAAAATGCCCGGCGTATTGGTCGTGCAAGACCGCGTAACGCTGGCTGGCAACCAGAGCGTTCAAATCTGGATTGACGGCAAACCTTCCCAGTATGCCGATATGAATGCCGTGTTGCGCGACCTGCCCGGCGACCAGATTGACCGCGTCGAACTCATCACGCAGCCAGGCGCCCAGTTCGACGCAGCAGGCGGCGCCATCATCAATATCATCCTGAAACGCAACGCCAACCTGGGGTTCACCGGCACGGCTGCCCTCACCACCGGCGGGAGCGTTTATGACAATTCGGATGCCGGCACCGACGACGACACGTATTACCGCGTCAACCCTTCGCTCTCGCTCAACTACCGCAAAGGCCAGTGGAATTTTTTCGGCTCTTACAGTTATTTGCACCGCACTTCTTTTTCGGTCATTGACATTGATCGCTTTATCGGCGACACCACCTACGTTCAAAAAAACTATAACCCCTCTGACTGGGAGGTGCACAACTACCGCATTGGCGCTGATTTTTTTGCCACGCAAAAAACGACTGTCGGTGTGTTGATTCGAGGCTTCAGCCGAACGGGTGAAAGTCGCGCGAACAACGTGACCAATGTGTTCAATCAAGAGCAAACGGAGCAGTTCGGCGCTTTTACGACGCTGAACAACACCCAGTCCGACCGCAGCAATTTTTTCGGAAATGCCAACTTGCGACACGAATTTGACGCGAAAAAAGGTCACACGCTCAACCTTGATTTTGATTACAGCCAGTATGCCATTCAAAACATCAGCCGCCTCAATATTTTCCAAAATGAAATCGGAAGCCCCGAATCCCGCTCCGAACAAAACCTCGATCAGCCCATTCAAATTTATGTCGGGAAAGTAGATTACGTGCTGCCGATAGATTCGACTTTCAAAATAGAAACAGGCGCCAAATCGAGTTTTGCCACCATTGACAACGACCTGAAATTCCTGCGCGGCGGCACGATTGACCCTGCGCAGTCCAACGAATTTTTGTACAAGGAAAACATCAATGCCGGCTACCTGAACCTCTCTAAAAAACTCGGTCGTTTCGACTTGAATGCCGGCCTGCGCGCCGAACAAACAGTCGTTACCGGCGAAACGGCAGGCAAACTTGAACTTGACCGCAACTACCTTCAGTGGTTTCCCAGCGCCAGCGCGCTTTATCGTTTTGGCGAGCATTTTGGCCTGCAATCCTCCTACAGCCGGCGCGTGACGCGACCCAGTTTTCAGCAGCAAAACCCCTTCGCGTTTTTCATTGACTCGCTCACTTTCCAGCAGGGCAATCCGCAGTTGCGACCCGAAATTGGCAACAACGCCCAACTCGCACTCACCTATGACAATCAGCCGTTTATCCGTATCTCTTATGGGAAAACCAACGATGTTATTATCGAAAACGCACCCCGGCTGGAAGGATCCAAAACCTTCACCACTGCGGCCAACTTAGCCGAATATGAGCGTTGGGCGTTCGAGTTGAACTTTCCCATCAAGTACAAAAAACTCATAGATGGATTTGGCGGCAACCAATTCATTCACAATGCCTATGACGCCGAATACCTCGGCGAACGCTTCGCGCGAAGCAAATGGAACTGGCTCGCCTACTGGCAAATCAACGTGAACTTGCCGGCGGAATTCAAACTCGAATTCGGCGGCTGGTACATGACCAAATTTTTGGAAGAATTCTTCGACATCGGCTCTATGGGCGGCCTGAATTTCGGCGCCTCCAAAACCTTCTGGAAAGGTCGCGGCAGGCTGTCACTCTCGCTCAATGACCTCCTCTACAGCCAGATTTCCAACGTCCGCGTGGATTATTCCAACATCCTCGTCAATTTCCGCCAGCGCGACGATTCCCGCAATGCGCGGCTGACGTTCAGTTATCGTTTTGGCAACACAGAATTGAAAAGCGCCCGCCGCCGCGACATCGGCTCGGAAAGCGAGACTTCGCGGGTGAAAGTGGAGTGAGGGTCGTTTGAGGGGTTTGAAGGGTTTGAGAAGTTTGAAGGGTTTGAGTTGTAATTTTTTCTTCTCAAACTTTTCAAACAACTTCGAACAACTCAAACCCCTCAAACCCCTCAAACTATTTCTCCTTCAAAATCGCCTCTACGTCTTTCAGCAGTTTTTTGCCTTCTGCCGAAAATTTGGCAGTGTACTGCGGGTTGGTTTTTTCGACCATAATGAAGGAAAAATTATCGGCCAGCACCTCGTCGGGGTGGATGATGTAACCCGTGTTGTCCTTGATTTGGCGATAAAAATCGGGCAATTCATCCATTTTGAGCGTACTGCTGAAGCCGTCGGACTTGGTGACGACTTTCCAGGAGCCATCGTCGTTGGGTAAAATTTGGAACAAATCGAAGCGCAAATAGCCAAAAAACTCGTTTTGCCCAGCCTTTGCCCCGACGTTGTTGGCGTAAATAATTGGTACGGCTTCGATAGTTGAGCCGTCGGGGTTTTCTGTTTTTAAGGTGATTTTTTGCGCAAAATCCACGCCGTCGGGGTTGTACAACACGCGTTCGGCGAGCGCGGGCGGGAGTTGGAGTTTGTCCAAACCAATTTTTTGGAACCCGATGAGGCCATAAAGTTTCTCGCGTTTGGCGGGGTTCAGGCGCGAGTAAACGTGAAACAACTCGTGATACATCGTGCTGGTGAAAGCGTTCGTTTTCGCAGCCGTCAGTTCGCCTTTGGGGATGACGATGCAGTTGTCGCGCGTGTACCACACACCGGCGCCATAGTGTTTGCTCTTCGTCACGATGAGTTTTATCGTATCCGGGAAAATAGCCGCATTGATGCCTCCTACCGTTTTATACATTTTTCTCAGGATACCCTCCACAAATTCGATATCGCGGGTGGTAAAACCCTCCACGTCTTTTTTCAAAAAATCAACGTAGGCAGGCAACAAACTCTCGCGGGTTTGCCCTGCGGTGAGCGGTTCTTTCATCTGAATGGACATTTCAGAAGTCGTCACGATGTCAAAATAACGGTCGTGCCGGTCGGTGGTGATGGCTTTGGAAGCATCGGCGCTGTCGAGCAGCATGACGACGTGGCCAGGCCCGAGCGCGAGCGCGCGGGTAGGCGATTGGGCATTGCAGGCGACCGGGACAAGGAAAAAAGAGAGAAATGGGAAGAGCAGAAGGGGAAGAGAAAAAAGGTGTTTCACGATTGTATTATTTTGAAAATCAGTTTTTTATTAAAAAATTTTGCAGTGCAGATTTTGAAAAAAACCTGAAAGTTATCAGCCCAAAGATGGGAAAACCATTTTGAAAACCGTCCCGCCCTGCGGCGGACTTTCGACGGAAAGGGCAATTTTGTGTAAATTCAGAATGCTTTGTACCAACGAAAGACCGATACCGGTGCCTTTTATTTGCCGGTGGCGCGGGCTGCGAAAAAACGGCTGAAAAATCAGCGATTGTTCCGTTTCAGGAATGCCGGGGCCATTGTCGGCGACTTCCAGTTCGTGCCTGGCGCCGGGTCGGAACCGGACGCGCACTTGCGCCCGCTGGTCGGGTGAGTATTTGCAGGCGTTATCCATGAGGTTGAGCAGGGCTGTTCGCAACAGGGCTTCGTTGGCGCGTACGTACAAAAGTGCTTCATCATCAGGCATTTCGCTTAATTCTATCGAGACTTTAAATTCAGGTTTCCGCTTTTGAAGTTGCTCTTTTGCCTGCCAGACCAATTCATCCAAACGAACCGAAACGAGCGGAATCGCTGCCGGGTCGTTGTAAATGCGGGCCAGCAAATGGAGTTTTTCTTCCACTTCCGTCATGGCATCCACGTCGTCGAGTACGCTTTGCAGCGCAAGGCGGTAAGTCGCCGGGTCGCGCTCGCGGGAAAGCGCCACGTCGAGTTGGGTTCGGATGGCGTGCAGGGGGTTTTTGAGTTCGTGCGAGACGTTGGAGAGGAACATCTGCTGCATGCGGAAGGCTTGCTCCACGCGGTCGAGGAGCCGGTTGAAGGTCTCGGCCAGGCGAGCCAGTTCGTCCTGATTATCCCCTGTGACCACGCGACGGCTGAGGTCGCTGGGTTGAATGTGCTCGACCTCCCGCACGATGCTCGACATCGGCTGGAGTGCCTGTCCCGCAAAATACCAGCCCGATGCGGCTATCAAAGCCATTCCAAGCAAAAAACTGATGATGAGGATATTGCGCAATTGAACCAACTGTGTCGGGTCGCAAAAACCTTCGACGACCACAACGAAAGGTCGGCCTTCCGTGCTGTTCACCACCCGTCCGAATGCGTGCAGGTTGTAGTGTCGGAAGCGGATTTCGCGTTGGGTGTAAATGTCCTGCAAGTCTTTGACGGACACTGGCGGCAGGTCGGTGTGCACGGCAAAAACGCGTTCGTAAGCATCGTTGAACAGGCTGATATTGTCGCGGTAGGGCAGGGTGTCGCCGTCGGGCGAAACCCAGTTGTGGGGCAGGGGGCGGAGGTTGACGGGATCGCGCAAGGCGGTTTGTGCCGTCATTTCAGCCTTCGATTGCAAACCCTCGAAGAAGGCTTCTTCCGTGTTTTTTTTGAATAAAAAATAAACCGCGAGCAATACGCCGGCCAGAATACTTGCAGCATTCAGCAAAAAAAGCAGCGTGAGTCTGGCGCGGATTTGCATGTCGCGAAAACGGTTTTGTCACTGATTTTCAGCGCCTTGACCAGGGTTGGGTGTATCTTCTTCTTTAGGTTCCGGGTGAAAAATATGCCGGAAGCGGCTCGGCAGAAGCCGGATTTTTTGCCCCAACCATTTTTCCATCGTCACTGCTGCCAGTGCATAACCTTCCGTCACACCCGGCACTGGCACGACAACTATGACAAAAAACGGCAAAAACCTGGGAATGTCTTTCAACTGCTCCACCGCCTCGCGCAGTTCTTCGGGCGTAGGGTGGCGGTGCGCCGGTGTGAGGCGCAGTTTGCCGGAGCCGTGCCGGGCAAAAGTTTTGAGCATCTGGGTTGTCTCTTTCCCTTCCATCACGAGCGCCCAAAGGAGATGGCGCGGCAGGCGGATGATTTCGCGAAGTTTCATTGCGGAGCAAAGGTAACGCCAACTTTTCGTTGGCGAATCATGTGCAGGGGCCCGAACTGAGCGTTGGCGCCGCTCTTTTTACAGGAAAGTTGGAATAAGAAAGGCTGTGCCTCCCCAAATTTTTACTTTTACCCTTCAAAATCATAATCCGTTCCAACTTTTATTGCTCATGAGATACTGCTACCCGACTCTTTTTTCCGTTTTTCTGGCCATTTTGAATACAAAGACAGTCCTCGCGCAATGCCCTGTCGCGGTCAATGCAGGCGATGATGTTTACCTCTGTGTACCTGCTCCGCCTACCCAACTCGACGCGACCGTAGATGGCGATTATCTCAATTTTTTCTGGACGCCTACCAGCGGCATGAGCGGCTCGAATACGCTCAACCCGACCGTCACCGTGAACACCACCACGAACTACGTGCTTACGGTACGCGCTGCGGATTTGAATAATAATTTGATTACCAATGGAGATTTCGAGTCGGGAAACACGGATTTTACCAGTGATTACACTTACAACCCCGGCGATCTCGTGCCGGAAGGTTACTATGATGTCATCAACAATCCGCAGGCCGACCATCCGGGATTTGCGCCCTGCGTGGATCATACCTCTGGCGGTGGCAACATGATGGTGGTGAACGGGGCCGGCGTACCCAATCAAAATGTGTGGTGCCAAACAGTGACTGTCACTCCTAACACGCAGTACGTTTTTTCGGCGTGGGTGACTTCGGTAGTCGCATCTTCACCAGCGTTGCTCCAGTTTTCTATCAATGGCGCTCCGCTTGGCAACATTTTTTCCGCGCCAGGCGGCACCTGCAACTGGGCTAATTTTTTCCAAACATGGAACAGTGGTGGCAATAGCAGCGCCACGATTTGCATCGTCAATCAAAATACGACGCTTGGCGGCAATGATTTTGCGCTCGACGACATCGTCTTTGCACCCACTTGTCTTGTCACTGATACCGTCACGGTACATGTGATCAATATTACAGCGGCTGCTTCCCCTGCATTGAGTTTCATTCCTTGCGACGGCGCCAATATCACGCTCAGCGGCGCAGGATCGAGTGCCGGACCGAACATCACTTACAGCTGGGATACGCCGGACGGCAATATCGTGTCGGGTGGCAATACCCTTTCGCCTGTTGTGAACGCTGCCGGCACGTACACGTTGTCAGTTACTTATGACAACGGTTTCATTTCTTGTGAAAAAACTGCCACTGTTACAGTCGCCCAAAGTCCCAACCAATTAGCCGCGTGGATTACGCCGCCCGCGCCTATCGGCTGCGGTTCCAACAATGTGACCATTATCGGGAATACCAACCAGCCCGCTTTTGCCGTGTATTCCTGGACGACGCTCGACGGTAATATCGTGAGCGGACAAAACAATAAAAATGTTGTCGTGAATGAGCCGGGCACCTACACACTGGTCGTCACCAACACCAACACCGGCTGCACGGCTACTGCTGAAGTTACCGTCACGACTGCCACCAACCCGCCGGTGGCAGTTGCCAGCACATCCGGCATGATCAATTGTCTGCAAACGACGGCCTCGCTTTCCGGGGCGGGTTCTTCCAATGGCCCGGGCATTACTTATGCGTGGACAACTCCGAACGGGAATATCATATCAGGTCAAAACAGTTTGAATGCTGTCGCGAATGCTGGCGGGACTTATATTTTCGGCGTCACCAATACTTCCAACAACTGCACCTCCTACGATACCGTGACGGTGAGCGCCGATATTGCCCCGCCTGTACTTGGAATTCAGCCGCCGGGACTGCTCGATTGTGACACTGACACACTGACTCTGTCGGCCAGCATCAATCCCTCCGGCGCGACGATCAACTGGACGGCTTCCGGCGGCGGCGTTATCATTGCAGGACAAAATACGCCCACGCCTCAAGTAACCGCCACAGGAACTTACACAATCACTGCTACCAATCCGGGTAACGGTTGTTCTGCAAACGCCTCTACGACAGTTAATTCCAATTACACGCCACCAGTTGCAGTGGTGCAACCTGCGGGTATGCTTACCTGTCAGCAGCCGAGTATTTCGCTTTCTGGGAATGGCTCCAGCGTCGGGCCAAACTTCACTTACAACTGGCTTGGCGGCAATGTCGTTTCAGGCCAAAACACCCTTTCACCCGTCGTCAATGCAGGGGGGAATTATACCTTGTTAGTCACCAATACCACAAATGCCTGTACCGCTTCAGCGTCGGTGCTGGTGGCTGCCGACACGAATATTGTGGTTGCCATCGCCAATGCACCGGATTCACTCACCTGCGCGATCGATACCGTTACGCTCAATGCCAACGGTTCTTCCGGCGGCCCATCTATCACGTATCTCTGGACTACTTCCGACGGCAACATTACAGGCGGGGCTAACACCCCCAACCCTGACGTTGCCGCGCCCGGCACCTATCAGTTGTTACTGACCAACACTGCCAACGGGTGCTCGGCGACGGATTTGGCGGTTGTCACTCAAAACATCGCCTTGCCGGATATTCAGATTACCCAACCCGACACCCTTACCTGCGCCAATCCTTTGCAAAGTATTTTGGCAAAAAATCTTTCCCTGCCGGGAAACTTCACCTACAACTGGCTGGCCTCGAATGGCGGAAATATCATTTCGGGGC
>Ga0209172_10002324_pt1 | contig 34188 bp, 27 predicted proteins | sample LarsenN4metaG_FD_184113 | JGI IMG/M metagenome (GOLD analysis project Ga0209172, IMG submission 184113) | Hot spring sediment bacterial and archeal communities from British Columbia, Canada, to study Microbial Dark Matter (Phase II) - Larsen... ... | reverse complement strand
CGACAATGCCATAGTCTCAAAAATATTGCTCGAAGATCTCGGCATCCGGATTGGTGACAAAATTCGCATCGCCGGCGGGGAATTCCGGATTATTGCTACATTTGACCGGGAGCCCGGAGGAAACACCGGTTTTCGGCTCGGGCCGAGAATTTTTATCGAAAAAAAAGCATTTGATGAAGCGGGCATCACACGCAACGCCGGTCGCGTTCGTCGTCGGATACTTCTGCGGACTAACGGCGATCCCACGCCGCTTGTAAATCAATTACGTAACGGACTGCGGGACACAACGGTTCAAGTACAGTCTTATCGTGAAACACAGGAAAATCTTGGCGAACAGTTTTCCAGAACCGAAAACTATCTGGCCCTGACTGGTTTGCTGATATTGGTGCTTGGTGGAGTTGGGGTTTGGAATGTAGCGCGGGCATTCGTCGAGCAAAAACGCAAAACCGTCGCAATACTAAAATGTCTTGGTGCCTCAGGTAATCGTGTCATCACAGTTTATTTGTTTCAGATATTATTTCTGGGCCTGATGGGCAGTTTATTCGGTGTCGGACTGGCGCAAATTGGACTTTTTGCGGCCGGATACTACTTTCGTGATGCTTTGCCACAAGAAATGTCACTTCTTGTTTCGGGCTCTGCCGTCGTACAAGGCATCGTGCTCGGAATCGTAATCTCGTTCATTTTCTCTGCTCTGCCTTTGCTGCAGATCCGGCATATCAAACCGCGTCTTTTGCTGGTTGATAGAAACAGTGAAAAATTACGTCTTGGCCGCGGTCACTGGTTCGTGGCCTTATGCGGTATCGTATTACTATTTGGTGTCTCGGCATGGCAGGCCGGATCTTTGGCGGTTGGAGTATCTTTTCTCCTCGGGACAGCTGTAGTTGCCGCAGTTTTATACCTTGCGGCCACAATATTGATTCGCCTGCTGAAGTCCGTGAAAAAGCTCGGCTACTTCCCTCTTTCACAAGCAATTAACTCACTCTACCGTCCCGGGAATCAAACCCGTGTGGTATTGCTTGCCGTCGGTCTAGGCGTTTTTGTTGTCCTTTCCGTTAGTGCATTGGAAGAAAATTTAACCCGTGAATTCGACTTTTCGCGAAATAGCCGCCTGCCCAGTCTTTTCTTCGTTGACATACAAAAAAGTCAAATTGATTCGCTGATAAAATTTCTGAATGAGAAAACGGGCGAAATACCCGAGACGACGCCGACCGTACGGGCACGGATTGCCTACATTAACGGAAAAGCCATTGATTTCGGCCGGCCGGAATTGCGAAGGCAACAGGGACAAATCGGACGGGAATTTGCTGTAACATACAGGTCTTCTCTTGATGAAAATGAAACAATTACAGACGGCCGATGGTGGAATAATGACGACGAATCGGTGCCCGAAGTATCAGTCGAACAATCGATGGCCGAAAGGCTTGGCGTTAAGCCCGGCGACTCCATTACATTTGATATCTCCGGCCGAAATATAACGGCCCGCGTTGCCAATATTCGAAAATTAGACTTGAGAAATTCCCGAACCGCATTTGTTTTTGTATTCCGGCCGGGTGTTTTAGATACCGCTCCGCAGACCTTCGCAGCTACAGTTCTTACAAGGATGAGCGTAACTGACAGACAAAAATTGCAAAGGGAAGTCATTGAATTATTTCCAAATGTACAGATTTTCGATGTCGCGGATATTTTGACGGCAGTAAACCGTCTCATCGGCAACTTCGTCCTGGCCATTTCCTTTGTCGGAGGTTTTGTAATTTTAAGTGGAATTCTGATCCTGATTGGATCAGTTGCACTGACCAAATCCCAGCGTGTTTATGAGAACGCAGTTCTGAAAACTCTCGGAGCGACACGAACGAGTCTTGCAACGACAATGATTGCCGAATATGGCTTATTGGGGTTTACTGCTGCTTTGATCGGTGCGGTTTTCGCTTTGGTCATGTCATGGGCGGTTTGTAGATTTCTTTTGGATATACAATGGCAGATGCCGCTGATGACAACCTTTGCCGGTGCAATCCTGGCCGGACTTTTGGTAACGGTAATTGGAACTGCGGCAAATTTTGATGTACTGTTTCGCCGTCCGCTAACAATCCTGCGAACGCAATAGATATACTATTTACCTTCAAAAGGATGATTTGCCAGTACGGAACGCATACAAACCTGACCAAATAGCGTCTCCAAATAAGCTCCGAAACGATGTAGAATCGGTACAAGATCCTTTTTATCGCGGGCGGCTTCAATTTCTTCGGCAAATCGCTCGAACGTTTCGCTGTCCTTGTAATGCAACAATCTCAAAGATTTCTTCTCGAATTCATTCAATTTACTTCGCAATGCTTCTATGTTTTTGCCATCCGGCTCCGCCTCACATTTTTGATTCGCTCTTAGCACTTGCCACAGATGCTCGCGAAGTATCACAGACTGGTCCAACTTCAACTGAAAACGTGGGAAGAAATCAAAAGGTGTTGCGTTGGGTTCAGCTGTCCTGGCCAGTTCTACCAGAATTTGCTGAAAACTATCGAGTAATAGCCCGTAGGTAGTCTCGATTCGTGCATAAACCGATGTTGGCGGAAGCAGCCCTATGATGCCGCGAAGTTCCTGCTGGAAAACCTTTTTGAGCTCCAAAGAGGCAGTATAGGATGCGGTGTCCAGCGATATAAACAATGCCGCGTCCTGATCGGGCATTCTGGATAAACGATGGTTGATATGTTCAACCATCGCTTTGGTCTCCTCATAAATGCAAGCAAAAATCAAAAGCGAGATTTTTAGCGGCAAATCTTTTTCAAGCATCTTGCCGACTGTATTGAGTGCCCTAAGTGTAAACCCTACATGGTTTATAACGGTTTCTACGTCAGAATATTCCTTGAGATTCCCTTTTGTATCTTCAAAAAGCGATAAAAGCCTTCCAGGCAAGGCAGGACGGCCGGCCATACGGCCATAATCTTCAAATCGCGGTAAAAGCCCGTTATTGCGTAGTGAATTCCTGACAAAATCATTCCAGGCTGACCATTCGCCAAAAGATGCTTCGGCATTTGAGGCAAGCGAATCGGCAAGCGGCACTGCACGACGGAAAAATGCAGCCAGGACATCCAAAGAAGCAATTGTAAAACCTGCAGGAATGAAATTCGTCTGATCGGTGTTTCGCAAACGGTTATTTATGTTTGCTGCCTGTATCAATCCGGAATGAATAAGCCTGAATTCCCTGCGACGATCCGTTACACGTGCTGCGTTTGCCTCTTCAGACGCGAAGAGGTCTCCGCAAATATGACCGAAGGCAACAAGGCCGCGCAGCCACACACCGAGTTCGAAAAATGCATCATCGGGGTCAAATTCCGCAATTTGAGGTTTAATTTCCTCATTTAACGTTTCGGAGGAAAAAACAATGGTAGTATCGAAACCGGCCGGCATAGATGTATTTGAATCCAAAATGACAAACCTCTCCGGGTAAGTAAACTCTGGCGGGCAGCGATAATATCGCCATTTATTTTATAACTTTTTGCCCTTTAAAATGCAATAAGATTATTGAACTAAGGGATAAAAACCCGTAAAAAAATTAAATCAAATGCCAAGGCCAGAAATCAGAAGACTCTTAATCGCAACACATAACAAGGGAAAGCTGGAGGAATTCCGAATGCTCCTGGCTCTGCTGAAGATTGACATTGTTTCGCTTAACGACATGTCAATAAATGATTGCCCGGAAGAAAACGGAAAATCTTTTGCAGAAAATTCGGCTCTGAAAGCCAAATTTTATGCACAATTATCGCAGGAATGGGTCTTAGCCGACGATTCAGGATTAGAAGTCACGGCACTGAACGGCGCTCCCGGTATCTTTTCAGCTCGCTTTGGGGGTGAAGGGCTTTCTGACAGAGAGCGAACGACGGCCCTGTTGGAAGCTATTGCCTTATCTGGAAATACCGATCGTTCGGCGCGTTTTGTCTGCTCACTCACGCTTGCCGATCCCAAGGGCAAAATCGCAATAGATGCAATTGGAATCTGCGAGGGTGAAATCGCTGCATCTCCGCGGGGAAGCTCTGGTTTCGGTTACGATCCTGTCTTCATTCCAAAAGGTAAAATACTGACTTTTGCCGAGATGTCACCCGACGAAAAACAGGCAATCAGCCATCGCGCAAATGCATTTCGTGATTTTATTAGCAAATTCCACGTTTTTATGGGTCACTGACTTGACCTATTGCTTTTTGGCCTGTAAATTCCATAGTGGTAAGCGGGGCGTAGCACAGCCTGGTAGTGCGCACGGTTTGGGACCGTGAGGTCGCAAGTTCGAATCTTGCCGCCCCGACCAGATCGGGCTGGCCTGTGAATAAAAAGGATTACCCGACGCTGGACGCGGATGATTCGACGCAAGACAGCGCAGTAAAAAAGGAACTATTTATTATTTTCAAAAACCTTGGAGGTCAACTAGAAAACTTATGGCTCGTATGACACAAACGCAGATCATCGCCAAGCTCGCGGACGATACGGGGCTGAAAAAAACTGAAGTCAAAGCCCTGTTCGATAAAATGGCAGAGTTGGCACGCAAAGAAGTCAAGAAAAACGGCGAATTTACAATTCCCGGATTCGGCAAACTTAAGAAAACGCACCGTAAAGCACGAGAAGGCCGTAATCCGGCAACCGGAGCAGTTATCAAAATCCCTGCAAAAACGACCGTGAAATTCAGCGTCGGCAAAGCTATGAAGGATGCCATTACCGGAAAATAAAGTAGTTTTATCCGTTTTCAAAAAGCCCCGGATGTTAAAATCCGGGGCTTTTTTGCATTTTGACCGCATTTTTTCGGTATTTTTTGCCAAAATCGGTCAAAAAAACTGATGACATCCTTATTTTTTTTTGTTACGATTTTATTACAGGTTAGTTGACGCTCAGACGATATCGGGTTTCACTGTATCATTTTGTGAATTGAATCATCGGGAAGATGTTGGGTCTGTCCACTTCTTTGACCCAAGATATTGTTGCAGCGTGACACCTGGCGATCTATATAAACGAATTTTATTTCAATAACGAAGGAGATAACTATAGTGGCAGCAGCTAAACCAATGACCTTGCAGGAGCGTATTCTGCAAATTGATCATATACAGGCTCGCCGTTATGCGAAACTTACCGGCGAGACACTTGAAATCGCTACCGAGGGAATCATTCGTCACCTCCGCGCCTGCGTGCGTATGGATGTAAACCCGGATGCTTCCGCAGTACGCGAAATCATCGACGATGCCATCAATGGCAGACGTGTTTATGCAGAAACGTCGAATGATCTTTTGGCAGCCTGATTTTTCATTTGGAAAGTATTATTAGCAATCTTATTTTGCCGCCATTTTATTGGGCGGCATTTTTTTGTTTATTTGAGCCTTGCACGATAGAGAATGTGATTGCCAATCCGCTCCCCTTCATCCAGTGCGTACCAAAGCAATAAAGCAGAAAGGTCTGTTTCTTCGCCTTCCGGAACAACAACGTATGAAATCAGCGGGTTACCTGCATTTTGGCGGTCAAATTTCTTGCGAAAATAAGCGTAATTTGCAACCTCTTCACGGATCTCACGATCTGTCAGCGGTTTTGCGTCAAAACTGAGACGGTCGGTATGTCTCCCCCAGCCAAAGAGAGCAATCATGGTAACAAAATCGTTTCGCAACAGATAATCCAACCCGTCTTCGTCAATGTTTTGAAAATACAACTGTTTATAATAACGTTCCTTGCTTTCTTCCCAACTCAAGCCGGCAAAAACATGCTGATGACGGGCCCAAAGGATATTCTGCGGAGCTACTGACGGCATATCGTCAGCAAAAATCCAATCATAGGAAAGCACGGTTGCCCTATGCGGATCAGCTGAATTCGTTGCATATTGCTCTAGCCGTCGGGCAATCGGCAATGCTTTATCTCGTTCGATGTTTGCGTCATCCAACACACGGACCGTGTAGTGACATTCGATCAAGCCCCATAGAGTTGCCACGATGAAAACCACCGATGAGGCAATTTTTGGCCCGTTTCTGCCTTGTCCCAGACGACGCCGCCAAAGCAGTGCAAGTGACATTGCCAATCCGACCAGTGCCACGTAATTGCCGATAAATACCTGATAATGAATGGGTTGAAGTGAACGGCCTGTAATGATCTGCTGATTGAAAACAATGAATGGCACGGCCGCAACCGCAAATGCGAAACCAACCGGCGGCTCAGAAAGCCGGAACTTGCCACGCATCAGGCCAATAACCAGGAGAACTATAGATAAGCCGGCTACCCATTCAGGGACACGATTCAAATCCGGCATTCTCGTAAAAACAAGCAGCTGCACATGGTCCATCGAGTCTGCCCTCCGGGAGAGCAAATAGGCATAGGGAATCAGCGCTAAAAGCCAAACCGCTCCTATTATTGCCAAACCCTTCAGGTCACTGAAAAAACCTTTTGGCCGGATGGCAATCCAAAACAAAACAATTGCACCAAAGAGTGCGGCAGCAGTCGTCCAAATATAAAAATACGAAAATACGCAATATGCAAACGCTATTGAGGCAAAAAAGCCATAAATTAAACGGCGACGTTGTATTCTTTCCGGGGATTCCATTTCTCCGGACGTTAAACGTCCGGTATGATCGGCTGGCCGGAAATTGGCGGCAATAAATGCCCAAAGAAATCCTAAAACCGCAAAAAATGCGGGCATAGCCAGAGCTGGTATGTAACGTCGAAACCCCGGAAAATACGGGTAGGAAAATCCTTCGTATGCTATTTCGGGAAATGCCCCTTCTCCTGCGGCGAGGGCCCCAAAAGCAAACACTGAAATGCTCACGGCCATCGCGAACCAGTCATCGCCGGAAAATTTCCTTAGAAACCAGAAACATAGCAATGTAGCGAAAAACCCGGCTGCAATGCCGGTCAGAATCATCGCCCAAGGCGTTCCAATGCCAAGTATCCGCGCGGGAATGGCTATTGTGTAGGGCGCTGCAAACTGAATCGAAAAAAGAGACTCCGGCTGCGGGCTATCCGCGGCATCATCCCGACCTGAATACGGATCATTTCTTCTCGGACGCCCATCAATTAGAGCCCTAATATAAGCGGCATAGGCGACCTCATCTATATCGTTATAGGCATAATGTCCATTCCATTCGCTTCCGCGAAGGTAAAACATTTTCAATTGCGGATAAAAGCAGAAAAAAGCCACTATAATTCCCGCTATTACTCCAAATTGCCAACGTGTCTTCATAATGGAGAGTGCAATAGTTTAACATAGCAGGTGCCGGCCGTAACGTCACCCTGACAGCGGCATTTGCCGATAAATCACCGGTGGGATTAAACTTCATTAATATGAGTATCAAAGACAAGATTATTGCCGACCTGACAGAAGCAATGAAGGCCAAGGATTCTGCCCGTGTCTCGACACTACGAATGGTTAAAGCAAACCTTATGAATCGCCAAATAGAAAAAGGCTCGGAACTTACCGACGAGGAAGTAATAAAAGCTCTTCAGTCTTTGGTCAAACAGCGTCGCGATTCGATTGAACAATACGAAAAAGGCGGCCGTCCCGAGCTTGCGGCAAAAGAAGCAGAGGAAATCCGCCACATTGAAGTGTATCTGCCTCAGCCTGCTTCGGACGCCGAAATCGACAATGCCATTTCAGCGGCAATAGATGAGACCGGAGCCTCATCGCCAAAAGATATCGGTCTGGTGATAAAGTCAGTTATGGCAAGGCTTGCCGGTAAAACCGTTGACGGCAAAACGGTCAGCGAAAAGGCGAGAGCCCGGCTAACATCCGGTTAAAGACCATTGAATGCCCAAGATCATCTATCTATGACATCCGTTATCTATGACATCCGTGCTCTCCTTTGGCATTCTTTTCGATTATTAACCAAAGATATTGCGTACTTTGTCTATAAAGTTTTGATCGCCGAAATCCTTGTCCTCGACCTCGGCAAGCCGTTCAAAGGCTTTTCTTTGCTCTTTTGATAGATTCTTCGGCGTTATCAGCGTAACGGCGACAAAATGATCTCCGTATCCGCGGCCGCCCAGAACCGGCATACCTTTGGACTTTAGACGAAAAACAGTGCCGGTTTGCGTACCTGCCGGTATTTTAAGATCTTCTTCGCCATAAAGTGTTTTGACCTTGATCTCGGCTCCGAGCGCTGCCTGCGAAAATGTTATAGGCACGGCAGAATACAGGTTTGCACCCTGTCGTTCGAACTCCTCATGCTCACTTACGTGCACTACAATATACAGGTCGCCGGCAGGTCCTCCGTTGATTCCTGCTTCGCCTTCTCCGGCTATCTTTAATCGCGAACCTGTTTCGACGCCTGCGGGAATTTTGACCTCGATTTCTTTTTCTCTCTCTACACGGCCACTTCCCCGACAGGTTTTACATGGTTGTCTGATGACAGTTCCCTTTCCGGAACAATTAGGGCACGTGCGCATCACACTGAAAAAACCCTGCTGATAACGTGTCTGGCCCGTTCCGCCGCAGGCGATGCAGTTTTCCGCAGAATATCCTTTTTCGGCTCCGGTCCCCGAGCAATCGCCGCAAACTTCGAGACGAGATATGGTAATTCGCTCGGATTTACCGGTTGCAGCCTCCTCCAACGTTATTTCGAGATCGAAACGGAGGTCAGAACCGCGCTGTACACGAGAGCGGGTACGCGTCCTGCTGCCAAACATCTCGCCAAAGCCGAAAAGATCGAAAATATCCTCTATGTTGGTAAAGCCGGGATCGAAACCGCCGCTTCCGACGCCGGAATGGCCAAAACGGTCGTATGAGGCTCTTTTCTGCGGATCGGACAAAACAGCGTAAGCCTCCGCGCATTCCTTGAAACGTTCTTCGGCCTCTGCGTCACCGGGGTTTTTATCAGGGTGGTATTTTACTGCCAACGCACGATAAGCCTTTTTTATCTCGGTTTCAGATGCCGTCCTGGAAACACCAAGAATTTCGTAATAATCACGTTTTGCCATAAATTGTTTGCAATTAAATTAGTCTGACAGCAAAGGCGCCAGCCCAATCTCGTTTGAACTGACGCCTTTATAATTCTAACCAATCCGAACAGTCCCGGACAAGGTGTGCAACTGACATCTGAACTTATGTTTCCATAAAACATGAACGCCCTATACGGCGCTCAACATCGCTGCAGTAATCTTACTTGCCGTTTCCTCAACTTTGACAAGTGCTGCTTCTATCTCACTTTTGCTGCCGGATTTTACTGTTTCCTCAGCTTGGGAAAGTATGCCGTTTATTTCCTTCTGTTCCTCGGGCGGGAATGATCGCCCGTATTCGGCCATTGCCTTCCTGGCATTTTTTACAAGATTATCCAGCCTGTTACGCAGTGTGATTAATTCCCTTTCTTCACGATCTTTTTCGGCTGATTGCTCGGCTTCGAGTATAAGGCGGTCGATTTCGTCGGGCGAAAGTCCCGAAGATGGCGTGATTTGTATCGCCTGTTCGAGCCCTGTCATTTTATCCGTTGCCGAAACATTGACTATACCGTTTGAATCAACCTCGAAGCATACGTCTATTTGCGGCACGCCGCGCGGCGCAGGCGGTATGCCTACCAGTTCGAATTTAGCAAGGCTTCGATTAGCTGCGGCAATTTCACGTTCACCCTGTAATATGTGAATTTCTACGGATTGCTGATTATCTACAACCGTCGTGAAAGTCATCGTATTTTTGAGAGGAATGGTCGAATTTCGGTTAATCAGCTTGACAAAAAGTCCGCCGCGGGTTTCGAGCCCCAGGCTGAGGGGCAAAACGTCAAGCAGAACAATATCCTTTACGTCGCCGGTAAGTACGCCTCCCTGTATCGCTGCACCCATTGCAACTACCTCATCGGGATTTATCTCGGCGCTTGGCTCTTTTCCAAATACCTCTGTTACCGTTCTTGCGATGATCGGGGATCTGGTCTGCCCGCCGACGAGAATTACTTTATCAATGTCCTTGGGCTCCAGTTTCGCGTCCCACAAGGCCTTCTGGCACGGTTCCACGGAAGCTTCGACGAGATCTTTAACCAGCTCTTCGAATTTCTGTCTTGTAAGAATGGTATTAATGTGCTTTGGCCCGGTCGGGTCTGCAGCGATGAATGGAAGGCTGATGGTTGTTTCATCAACGCTGGAGAGTTCGCATTTTGCCCTTTCAGCGGCTTCTTTCAGGCGTTGCAATGCGAGACGGTCCTGGCGCAGATCAATGCCGTTTGCCTGTTGAAACTGTTCAAGCAGCCAGTCTATGATCCGCTGGTCGAAATCCTCGCCGCCGAGAAAAGTGTTCCCCGATGTCGAGAGCACGTCGAAAACGCCGTCGTTGATTTCCAGGATTGAAATGTCAAATGTGCCTCCGCCGAGATCGTAAACAGCCACTTTTTCATTCTTCTTTTTGCCAAAGCCGTATGCCAGCGCTGCGGCCGTCGGTTCGTTGATAATTCTCTCGACATTGAGTCCGGCAATTTTTCCCGCATCACGCGTTGCCTGACGTTGCATATCGTCAAAATATGCAGGAACGGTAATAATGGCCTCGCTGATTTTATCTCCCAAAAACTCCTCAGCCGCCATTTTTAACCTTTGAAGAACAATTGCGGAAATTTCAGGAGGACTGTAAACGCGATCCAACACTTTTATATGGGCGTCGCCGTTTGGTGCTTCAACGATTTGGAAAGGCACGGTCTCGCGCATCTTCTCTACTTCCGGCGCGTTGAATTTACGGCCAATCAGACGTTTCACCGCATATAGCGTGTTTGTCGGATTTGTAACCGCCTGGCGTTTTGCGATCTGACCTACCAGTCTCTCGTCCTTGTCCGTAAATGCCACTACCGAAGGTGTCGTGCGTCCGCCTTCTTTATTAGAAATAATCTGAACGGTTCCGCTTTCCAACACTGATACGCAGCAGTTCGTTGTTCCAAGGTCAATTCCAATTACTTTACTCATATTCCGAGTTCCTTTTATTGTTTAATTTGGGCGATTCGACGGGAGCGGATAATCCTGAGGGCAGGTCAAAAACGGACGGTGGGTTCCAAATAATCGAACATTCATAAATCTAACCTGATAAAGAGTCTGTAACACCGGCATCACCTTCATTAATTTGTGTCTCTTGCGAAACAGCAGAAATTGGCCGTGCCACTTTCACAAGCGAGTGTCTGATCACACTTTCTCCGGCGATGTAGCCGCGAAGGAGCTCCCGGCAAACCGTATTCGGAGGGAATTCGTCAGTTTCTTCCGTAGCGACCGCTTCGTGCAAATGCGGATCAAACTCTTCCCCTAACGAAAGTATCGGTTTTATCCCCATTTTGTTGAGAATATCGTTAATCTGCTCTGAAACGAGTGCGATGCCATCGTAGAAATGCTGGAATGACTCATTTTTCTCTCCCGGCAAATGTTCCGCAGCATCGAGCGCTCTATGGAGATTATCCAGTGCCGGCAGCATTAAAGTTGCTAGTCTGCTGATTTGTTTCTGAAAGGTATCCTGACGTTCGCGTTCCGTACGGGCACGGGATGCCTCATAGTCCTTTGCATATCGCCGTAATGCTTCGGCCATTTCATCTTTTTCCGTCGAAATGCGGGCAATTTCTTCGCGAAGTTTTGTAATCTCGGACTTTAGCTTGGCTGTGCTGTCGGCCGAAGCAGCCGGAGCGGTTTGTTGACGGGCCGCAGAAGCTTTTTCGACATCTTCGCGCAGGAATTCCGGTAGATTTCCGTCATCGAAGCTTTCGGCTATTTCGATTATCGAGGTGTCTGCCGTAATATGCAGATCTTTTTCCTTTTCCTCGAGCTGCCTGATGAAATCATCAACGGAAACCGGGTCTTCGCCGTCCATTTCCAGAGAAGGGTCTTTCACTTCTTCCATTTCGTTATCTGAATCCATTTATTGTGAAGTATGAGGAAAACACCCGAAGGACGGGTCAATTGCCGGCAGGTTCGCTGGCGATTGTGCGTTCTAACGCCCTTGCTACGTAAGAAACAATCGAAATCATTCGGGCGTATTCGATTCGTGTCGGGCCGAGAACGCTTACGGTTCCGACGGCAGAGCTGTTGCCGACGCGATAAGAAGTCGAAATCAGCGAACAGTTGCGGAGCTCCGGCGATTTGTTTTCGCTCCCGATTACGACCTGAACGGCTCCCGGGCGGGAAGTGTCGCGAGCAACACATTCATTCAGAATCTGAACGAGGCGTGACTTTTCGCCAATTGTAGCGAGCAGGCCGCGCAGTCTTTCCAGATCGGCAAAATCCTTTTTACTTAGGATGTTTGTCGTTCCCTCGACAAAAACCTGGCCGGGACTATCTTCGTCCTCTTCAATACTTTGAGAACAAAGAATCACGGCATTCTGCAGCAATTTATCGAATAATGCTTTTTCCTCGTGCATCAGGCGGACGATCTCCGTTCTTATCTCAGAAAGCGTTTTGCCCGCAAACTCGGTATTTAGATATGCGGCCGCTTGTTCGAGTTCCTCCCGTGTAAAGCCGGCTTTGAGACGAATGATGCGGTTATGGACTATATTTGGCCCCGAAACCAGAACGACCAAAACACGATTATCCGAGAGGTTGACGAATTCGATATGCTGCAGGCGGTCTTGTGCCAGAGATGGCGAAACCACGATGCCCACATTTTTTGAAAGAGCGGAAAGCAATTGCGAGGTACGTTCCATCAATCTGTCCGGTGCTTCTATGAATTCGCCTGTACTTAAACCGAGTTCACTGCCAATTAGACGCAGATCTTCGTTCGTCAGGCTTAGAACCCCGAGAAGATTGTCAACGTAGTATCTGTAACCTTTATCTGTCGGGATTCTTCCGGCCGAAGTATGCGGCTGCTCTACCAGACCGTGATCCTCGAGTTCGCCCATAACGCTGCGAATTGTTGCAGCGCTGAGACCGGATGCATTGGCAAATTTTTCCGCCAGTGCTTTGGAACCGACCGGTTCTCCCGTAACGAAATGTTCATTGATGATCGCGGAAAGTATCATCTGCCCGCGGGAATCGGGAAAATCCGGGAAATTCTCGATTCTTAGGTGTGCATCGCGAACAGGCATTCCGTTACTGATAAAGGTTGGTTGGCTTTCTTTCCGCAACGCGGCAAGCCGCGCTGCATTTGAAAGTTTCCCATTAAGAGAAGTATCATTTTTACGCTGCCGGTGTCAATAATTATTCGTTAAACCCTGGTTAACATATTTTATGGTTGTTTCGCCCTATTCGCTTCGCACGTCTTTTGAGGATGCCTTTCGACGTTTTAATCCAAAACACAGAGTCCCCGAGATTGAGGTTGATTTTTACCCATATATCGGCATTAATCACACTATTAGATTGCGTCGCGGCAAGGCATATGTTCGGATTTCGGATATATGCAGGGACCTCCCAAAGCCGGCCCATCAGGCTTTGGCTTTGATCCTTGTCGGAAAACTTTTGCGGAAACGCATACCGGATGAAGCAAAAGATATTTATTCAAATGCCATTTCAAAAGATGAATTCCGCGTCCGCGCGGCGGAATACCGCAAAAAATATGGACGTAAGGTCATAACTTCTTCGAAAGGCGAACGTTACGACCTTGACCGTATTTTCGATAAGTTAAACAAAGATTATTTTGGCAATGCCCTTACAAAACCGGTTCTAACCTGGTCTGCCAGAAAAACTTATCGCATTCTGGGGCATTACGACGCAACGCATAAAACCATTGCAATCAGCAAATCTCTGGATTCGGCAAAGGTTCCGCCCTTTGTGGTCGAATATGTGGTATTTCACGAAATGCTCCATATTCTCCATCCGGCAAAGGTAATCGGAAATCGCCGTTATCATCATACGCCCGAATTTCGTCGTGACGAGAGGCGTTTTCTTTATTTTGATGAGGCGGAAAAATGGATCGAAAACAACGTGGGAAAACTTAAAAGAGAAGTGCGTAAATCAAGGAAATACACGGCTTAAAGCTCTTTTTCAGGTATGTTAGCTGCTATTCTTTGTTTTCTCCCGACTCGAGCATCCAACCAATCAGCCCAAAATCCGATTTGGCTGACCGTTTCGCTCCGCCGGAATCGAAATTTGTTGTTGTAATAATTCTTTCTACCCCGCTTTTCCCTTCCGGAACGCGGCCTCCGAAGAGAGATAAAATCGCTGCCAAATCAACATTTCTGGTTGAAAAGGTAACCGCTGCTGCCCGGCTTACATCCGCAATCTGGCGCTCGACATCCGTGCCGGCCAGGCTTCCGCCCGCAGTTGCAGCACCGACAGCTTTTTCAACAGCGGCACAATCTCCCGCTGCAAAACGGCCGCCATCGCCCGCGGCATAGCAATATTCTTCTGCGCGTAAAATCGTGTAACTGCCGATTTTCTCAACGTTTTTCGTTTCAGCCAATTCCTTTGTCATTGATCTTCGAAGAAGCGTTTCATCAACTGCAAGGCCTGTAACGGCAACCTGTTCGCCCTCAGGATCTATCCTGAAGGATGCTATGCGGTTACCTGCCGCAGCGAGAAAACTTTCAGTATCGTCAATTCCGTATGGTTCCGCCAGAGTCTTGGCAAAGACCGGAGCAAGACGCGCCGTAACAGGATCGGAAACCGCCTGTATGGACAATAAAATACTGCGCCAGGCGATTCTGGAATCTTTAAGATTGTAGAATGTTATCATAGCGGCATCGGCCGGAATCATCTTTGCAAGTTCCCGGAATTCCCCTTTTCCAGCCTCAAGAGTTTCAGCAAAAACTTGTCCGATTTTGGGCTCCGGCACTATCCGATACCGGTCTTCAAAACCTGCCCCATCGTCAACAGCGGTCCATTCGACCTGCTTTATGGAATTTCTGACAATAACCGGCAGCGCGGCGGAGATAAACTGTTTAGATTCCTCGTCTTCTACGGAACCGATTGCCATTTGGATTGCAAGGATATTGGATATCTGGGCAATGCCTGCCTCAGTTATAATGCCGCGGGCAACTATTTCCCTGTTTTCGCCTTTGGCGTCAGCAAAATTAAAGCTTAATGCCTGTTCCGAACCCGAGCGGACACTCAATACTTTATCCAGAGCCGCTTCGTCATTAGCAATAAAAACAAGACCTCCTGCGACAAATGCCATAATTCGCCGCCCATCCCTGGCTGTCCAGACATAGTATTGTCCATCGGATATTGGATAACTCTCCAATTCCGCTTCCCCGCCGTAAGCTTGATTGATCAGTTCGCCGATGCAATTCTCGATGATTGAATTTACCTGCCAGCTCCACGCATTGAGTTCCATTATGGCTACAACCTTTGGGCGAAGGTCTAAAACTGAACGGTTGCCGTCCGCAGGAATCTCCCTGGCTTCGAATCCGGTAATTGCCGCGGCAATTTTCAACCCATCCAGATTTGAAAGATCCGGCAGTGTATTAATTCCTGCCTGTTTCGATGCATTGCGGACGACAGGACGTAAAGCTGCTCCGAGATCGTCGGAAGCTACTGCTATCAATGAATCAGCCGGAAGATATCGTTTAGGATCATCCGGAGTTCGTGAACAGGCTCCGTATAATATTGCGGTTAAGGCAATTACGACCGACAGAACAAGACTTCTGTGTGATATCGGGCTCTTGCTTCCGGCTTTATCTGACTCGATGCGGTGCCGAGGTTTTTTCACAGTTTGTGATAACATTCATTAAAAACTATGCAATCAAAAGTATTCAACCCTGACATTCTACAAGGAAAGGTTGCATTTGTAACCGGCGGAGGTACAGGCATCACGGGCGGCATTGCTCGTGCTTTCGCGGAACATGGTGCCCGCCTTGCAATTTCCAGTCGCAAGGAAGAAAACCTTTTACCAATGAAAAATGCTATCGAAACATTGGGGAGTGAATGTATTGCCATTCCGGCAGACGTCCGTGATTACTCCTCTGTTGAGTCGGCAATCGCAGCAACTCTCCATCATTTCGGGCAAATTGATATCATTGTCAACGGCGCTGCGGGAAATTTTCTTTGTGCGGCAAAGGATCTGTCTGCAAATGGTTTCGGGACAGTTCTCGACATCGATACAAAGGGAACTTTCAACGTTTGCCGTGCGGCATACGAAGCGCTGAAGCAATCATCCGGTCAGATTCTAAATATCTCCGCTACGCTGCATTATCTCGCTACGCCTATGCAGATACACGTTTCCGCGGCAAAGGCCGGCGTAGATGCCATTACGCGAAATCTGGCAGTAGAATGGGGACCGGATGGCATACGTGTCAATGGTATTGCTCCAGGTCCAATCGAGGATACTGAGGGAATGCGGAGATTACTGCCCGAACCGCTTAAAGACAAAATGGCGAAAAAAATCCCTTTAGGAAGATTCGGCAAAATTGCCGATATAGAAAATGCCGCGCTTTTTCTCGTATCCGATGCGGCGAAATATATCAATGGAGTAACTTTAGTCGTTGACGGCGGCCATTGGCTGCTTGGGACATCGCTCGGCTAAACTATTGAAATGCTGGCAGTTATAGATAATTACGATTCCTTTACTTACAATCTTGTCCAGTATCTGGGCGAGCTCGGGGTCGAAATGCGCATTTTTCGTAATGATGAGATTTCCGTTGACGATTTGGAAAATAACGTCAGACCAACACGATTGTTGATATCTCCCGGCCCCGGCACACCAAAGACCGCAGGCATCACACTTGAAGCTATACGTCGTTTTGCAGGTAAAATACCGGTTCTCGGCGTTTGTCTTGGCCATCAGGCAATAGGTGAACTTTTTGGCGGCCATGTAATTCGTGCCCCTGAACCGGTCCACGGCAAACCGGTCGAAATAGAGAATGACGGTAAAACCATTTTTGAAGGCCTTCCGCCGGTATTCAGGGCCGGCAGATATCATTCGCTGATTGTAGAACGTGAATCCGTGCCTGAATGTCTCGAGATATCCGCAAGTTCACCGGATGGTCTTGTGATGGCTATCCGTCATCGTGAAATACCTGTTGAAGGCGTCCAATTTCATCCTGAATCAGTCCTGACCGAACACGGTAAACAACTACTTGCGAATTTTCTTAAGAGGCAATGAATCTGCTGGTTCCATTGGGCAGCTTATACGGCGCTATCGTAGAATTTCGGAACCGTCTGTACGGCCGCGGCATCCTCAAATCAAATTCACTCGGTAAAAGGACTATCAGCGTCGGCAATCTTACCGTCGGCGGAACCGGGAAAACACCCGTTACCGGATTTATCGCGGAAATCGTAGCGGATGCCGGGCTTCTCCCTTGTATTCTGACGCGCGGCTATGGACGCAATAATGCTTCACGGCAAGTCATTGTTTGCAATCGGACGGAAATTCTGGCCGATGTCGGGACGGCCGGCGATGAAGCTTTCGAACTTGCGTGTTCCCTGCTGGGGCGTGCCGTCATAATTGCGGATGCTGACCGTTTTGCAGCTGCACGTCTTGCGTCCGAAGTATTCAATCCGGATATTTTTATCCTCGATGATGGTTTCCAGCATCTCAGAGTAAGGCGTGACCTGGATCTGCTTTTGATAGATGCGACCAACCCTTTTGGCAATGAAATTCCATTGCCTGCCGGAATTCTCCGCGAAAAACCGAAAGCAATTGCCCGCGCAGATGCTGTAATTATTACAAGGACAGAATTAAACGATTCGGTGCAGCCGATAGAAGATAAAATCAGAATTTACAACAAATACGCTCCGGTTTTTTATTCCGCTGTTTCCGTCAAAGGAATCAGCACTATCGATCGTAATGGCTCCCGATTGACACCGCATCAACTGAAAGGTAAAAAGTCAGTCGCTTTTTGCGGAATCGGTAATCCTGAGAGTTTTCTGGCCCTGCTGGAACAAAACGGTTTACGCCCCGAACACTTTATAGCTTTTGAGGATCATCATAAATACCCGAAGCACAGTATTGAAAGGATACATCGGGCAATCCGTGAATACGATGCGGATGTTCTTCTTACAACGGTAAAAGACGGCGTCAAACTATCTGCCACCGGATTTCCGATACCATGTTTTCAGGTCGAAATCGGTATTGAAATCAGTCCTGCGGATGATTTTCGGCGTCTCGTTTTGGCTTCTTAGGCGGCCCGTCGCGGTCGCCCCAGTAAAAAGCACGGACCGTCAGTACATAAACTGCCACCGAAAGCAAAAGCAAAAGGACAAAAATCAGGACCAGCTGACTCAGGTGCGTCATATTTATTTAATGGCGGATTCAGTATTTTCGCCTTCTGAAAAACCGTCAAACAGCGTCTTGCTGCCTTGATGTTCCAAATAATGCCGGTAAATGACGGTAAACAGTGCCACTGTTGGAATTGCAAGAAAAACTCCCGGGATTCCGGCTATTTGTTCGCCGGCAAGAACTGAAATGATTATCAGCACCGGATGCAGATGAATACCGCCGCGTACGATTCTCGGATATGTGATGTAATCGTGCACAATACGCAAAATTATAAGAAAAACAGCAACATAAAAGCCGCGAAAAGGATTATCGCCGAGCGAACCTACGGTTGTGGCAATAATTCCGATTGCCAAAGGTCCGAGCAAAGGAACAAACTCGAATATCCCGGCCAGTATTCCAAGCAGCAGTGCGTAGCGCAGCCCGATAAAGTAAAATCCTGTACTGCAAATAAAGCCGATAAGCAATACTGATATCAATTGGGCACGCACGTAAGCGGCCATCGTCTTGTTTGCGTCCTGTAGGATTCTATCCGCACGGATACGAAGCGGTCCCGCAGGAAAAAGTCTTAAAATGGCCAGACGGAAATCATTGGCATCCTTGAGAAAGAAGAACGAAAGAATCGGGATGATAACCAGCCAGGGGAGAAACATAACCGAGCCAACGACAAAAAATCCCACGCCGGTAGTAATCCTTTCACCAATCGCAACTGCTTGTTCATTTATCTTTGCCTGAACCTCATCGGGAATCCGTAAACGGTCAAACCGTCTGTTAATTTCGTTAAGGTTTCGCTGGATAGAATTGCTGTAATTCGGAAGGCTTGAGCCGAAGTCCCTTGCCTGCTGGGCAACGCCAGGAGCAATCGATGCAATAAATAACCCGAATGAGGTGAAAACGATAATATAGGCTATTACAATCGCGGCTGAACGCGGCATAAAGCGTTCCATTTGCCGGAGTTTGAACGGCCGTCGGATCATTTTTACAAGCGGATCAATCAAATATGCCAGAAATATCGAAAGCACCAGTAAAAACAACAATGTCGCGAGCGAACCAAGATAGGAATCAATCCGCGTAACCACGAAATAAACTATCAAGGAAACGAGGGCAATCCGGACGATCGAGCGAATCGAAGGCGACGATGGATCAAGCCGCACGGTTACGGGAGTTGCCTCTGCGGGTAAGGAAAATTCAGACGGATTTTCAGATTCCGGTTTCAAAATCGGCATATTCTTTTGAGGTTCGTTTACTTATAGTTTCATTTTGACCTTTCTGAAGATTTATCGGCTTCGGGAGAAAAATCTCCGAATTCAAACCGCTGTTTGAGTACCTTCAGTGTTTCATCCGGCATACGGTAATTTGAGCCTACGATAATGGCTTTTCCTTCATCGGAAATTGTACGACGATTCATTTCCGGCGGAATTACGCGGGCTGCATATCTTTTATCATCTGCGTCAAGCGGTTGGCCGTCTTTGCGGCGAAAAACGTAAATAAAAAGGAATTGCGCCGTCTTCATTGCCTCAATGTCTTTTTCGAATGAGGGAGTCGGCGTCGGCCGCACGTCAGACGTCGGTTCGGTGTGCTCCGCGGATGATTCGATAATACGCTGATTCGGGCTGCAGGCAATGAAAAAAATCGAGGACAGAATAAAAAACGTCACTCCTGCCGGTAACAAAAAAATATATGCCAGCCGCCGATTTTGGAATAAACGCCGTTTCATTTTCCTCTTCTAAGTTTGGTCAAATGCACCTCAAACAATCTCAGGGTTCATCGTTTGCTTCATTATCTTCTTTAACTGCATTATTTACGTTCACCGGCCCGTTTATCTCTTTTCGCTCCATTTCGTCAAGAATCTGTTTTTCTTCAGGTGTTTCAGGCTCATTGTCCAATGTTTCCGGCACTGGTTCGGCCTTTTGCGGCCTTAGTCGGATAATCCGCGCTTCATCGTCTTCATAAGCAATCTCAGCCCAGCCGCTGTCCAGTAATTTAGCAACCATGTCTTCATTTTCGCGTGCATCTACGAATACGAAATTCGCGCCGAAACGTTCGCGAATCAATGGAGCCGCGTCATCAATTTTTGCATTGGTTATGTCCAGCAAGAGCCTGTAAAGATCCGGATTTGCGGAATAAAGATAATTCGGATCGAGCCCGTAAACGTAAGAATGCCTGGTGTCGTAAAAAAACAATTTCGGAAAATCGTCCCAGTTTGCATTGAATATGCGTTCTCCGTCGGGAATGTTGCTGTTGCCGTTTTCGTCCTTTCCGGTTGCCCATTCCATAGCCCGGCTGTAGCGGTCATTTGATTCGTTGGCGGCGATCGTCTCCGCAAGGCCTTCCTGATCGATGCCGAAACGGTGAAAGCCTGTTATGTTAAACAGGAAATAAACTGACAAAACAATACCAATTGCCCATGCCGAAGCTTCCCGAAGGTAATCACTGTAGGACTTATGTCCGGTGGATTTTTCCGCGTCCAGAAAAGGCTCGATATCGCGTTTGAACTCCTCCGGGAGCTCGAGAGCAGCCGGCTGTCTGAAAGCCTGCAGGCTGAAGGCGAAAAACAAAATGGCAAATGGGGGAAAGTATTCGGCAAAACGCTTTGACCTGAATTGAGCCGCAAACAGTATGGAAACAAACATAAGGAAAAAAGCGGCTTTTTCCGGTAATTTGCCGTTGCGCGGCATAAAGAAAATATATCCGAGCAGCATTGCCAGCATCGCTACGGGAAAATGCGTCAGCAATTCCGCTCCGGTGTAAGGATACCACTCGCCGCCGACTGCAACCGCAAAATCGCTCCCGACCTTGATTTTTGTCAGAGCGTGTTCCACAAACAAGTATAAATTATTGGGGAAATAGGGATTTATGAGATTACCGGCAATCATTCCCGCCGTAGTATAGGCTACCGGCTGCCATTCTAACTTCCTTTCATTCCACCCGATAATAATCGCCCAGATGATAGCCGCAAACCACAGCAGCGGGAACAGGCTATATGTCCAGACAAAGGCAAACATCAATGGGAAAAGCCATTTGTAACGCCTTTCGAAAAGAAAATAAATGCCGGCAATTGTGAAAATTATGGTCAGCGGCGGCGCCTTTGCCATATTCATTCTGTAATAAAACATATTCGCACAGGCAAATATGGCGGCAAGCCAAACCAGCAGATAATCGATATTGTAGCGGTACAAAAGCCAGTAAACGCTGAAGACCGCCAAAGTGGCAAAGACAACTGCAGCAACCTTTGCCGCCATCACAGGCTCAAAAAACCATAGAAACGGAATCTGCAGAAGGTGAAACAGGAAATGATGGTCCGCATAACGCTCGGGGCTCAAAACCGTTAAAGGAAGCCATTCAAAACGCGGAAGCCATTTACCTGCAGAAAGATTTTCCCAAAGCAGAGATGCCCAGCGAATGTGATAATAGCCGTCCCAGTCTCCGCAGCAGATTGCCTGCGTGCGAAACTGAAGATATGAGAGCACCATTGCAATAGCAATAAAACCGAAAATCAGGTAAACAAAACGAGTAGCCTCTTCGGTCTCCAGATATTGCCGCCAATTGGCTTTTGCCGGCCGTTGATCGTCATTAGGTTCTTGATTCATTGATTATCCAAAGAAATTGTTCTCTTCGGGATTTAGGATTCGGTAATCTCAAAAAGTATCACGAAAACGCTTAAAATATCTAGACGCCAGATACGCGGTTTTATTCTGCATACGGCCACTTTACCGTCGGCCGGAGATGTGGGGCCATCGGCGGCACGTTTGCCACACCCGGTGCCAACGACGTAGAATCAAAAGTTTGATATGTACCCTAAGGGCAATCTTTTTATACCTTCGCCGTCCGGACATCTCGAAGCGATACTTAAACTTCCAAAAGTTTCGCCCCGCGGAGCAGCACTTTGCTGCCATCCGCTGCCGCAGGGCGGAGGGACCATGCACAACAAGGTTGTTTTTCGCGCGGCGGCGGGTCTCAATGATGCCGGTCTTGCGGTTCTTCGCTTCAATTTTCGTGGTGTCGGCGCTTCGACGGGCGTCTGGGGCGAAGTCCGGGAAGGAGTTGAGGATGTAAAAGCCGCTCTTGAATACCTTAAAGCCGAATTTCCCGGACTTTCAATAACTCTTGCCGGGTTTTCCTTCGGCTCAAGGACCGGTCTCGAAGTCGGCGTCCGTGATGAAAGGGTTGAAAGGTTGATAAGTATCGGTACGCCTGTAGATAAATACCATGATTACGATTTTTTGCCGGGCAGCCGTAAACCGATTTTGTTCATTCATGGCGACAATGACGAATTTGGCAGCGTAGAAAATCTCAAAAGGCTGTACGAGCAAGTCAAGCTGACCGCCGATGCTGAATTGGTTGTCTTCGGGAATTGCGGCCATTTTTTCGACAATCATTTGAATGAACTGCGTGAAACCGTGAAAAACTGGACAATCCGGCAAATGCAAAAAGACGCAGCGAAAATCGCGGCCGACTAATTTATTGATATTTATGCATAACGAAACTTCGGCAGAGTCAATTACCTTTCGTGATCCTGCGATTCGTCTTACCATGATGCCGCGTGATACAAACGCCCATGGTACGGTCTTTGGCGGTATCATATTGAGTTATATAGACATAGCCGGTGGCGTTGAAGCCGTCCGCCACACCAGGCACGAACGCTTTGTAACGGTCGCAATGCGTGAAGTCATTTTTCACGAACCGGTTTATATCGGCGATCTTGTCAGTTTTTATGCCGAGACTTTAAAGGTTGGCAGGACATCCATAACCGTCCACGTAATCGTTGAAGCGGAACGCTTCGGCAGCCAGGGACAGAAGGTAAAAGTTACCGAAGCTGAGGTAGTTTACGTTGCTATCAATCAAAACCGCGAAAAAGTCTTGATAGGCGATAAAATTGCCTAGAATTGACGCTCGAAAGCTTCATTGTCCTTTGGAAATTGCAAATCGCGCCAGTAACTGTCTCCTTTCGGCTTTTTCAGTTGAAGAGGATCGCGCCCGACCAAGCGGCTTAAAAGTCCCATCGGGGTAATAATCAAATAGTAAATCAAAGCGATGATGAGGCGGCTCATTATATTGCCCATAACAAAGGCAATCCCAAGCCATGCCCAATAAAAAGGCAGGGCAAGCCGCGTCCCTGTCAAACCAATGGCGCCGACAATCAGCCCGATGGCAATCAGCCAAAAACCCAGCGTTTCGTCACGCGTAATGAAGCGTTCAAATGGCCATAGATACTTGACCAGGCCGATCAAAACAAAACCGCCGAGAAAGACTGCTCCAAATTGTCGCAGTTCTTTTCGGTTTGGCTGCCAATTCAGTTTTACAAAAGGCATTTATTAAAAAAGCGTATAGATGAAAGGAGCCGCTGCTCCACCGCCGAGAGCGCCAAGAACGATGATGCCGGCCAAAAGCAAAATCGCAATAATAATGGGCGCCATCCAATAGGCTTTATGCGTCCGAATAAATGCGTAAAATTCGCTGATGATATTGCTTCTGCGTTTTCCCATTGTTAATCCGGTTTGAACGCCCGGCGATATTCTTCGGCTCCGGGCATTTCTGGCTGTTCCTCTTTTACCAAAACTAGATTTTCCATTACCAGAGCATCCATTTCCGTGAGCATAAAGCATCGATATGCTTCTTCCGGACGGCAAACAATTGGTTCGCCGCGGATGTTGAACGAAGTATTTATCAATACTCCGCAACCGGTACGAGATTCGAACGCCTTGAGAATCTTATAGTAACGCGGGTTTCGCTCTGAATCAACGGTCTGAACACGTGCCGAGTAATCAACATGCGTTACGGCAGGAATGGTCGAGCGCGGAACATTGAGCCTGTCAATGCCGAACAGAGATTGCTCTGCTTCACCGGGCGGCTTTCTTATCTCTTCCCGCACCGGAGCAACGAGAAGCATATACGGACTCTCACATTTCAGATCAAAATAATCTTCCGCACGCTCTGTCAGGACGCTCGGAGCAAATGGACGGAAAGATTCGCGAAATTTGATTTTAAGATTCATTCGCGATTGCATATCCGGAACGCGCGGGTCACCTAATATGCTTCGCCCGCCTAGCGCTCGCGGACCGAATTCCATACGGCCTTGAAAAAGCCCTACGACACGTCCTTCATCGAGCAACTCCGCAGTTCGCTGACAGAGCGATTCCTCATCTTCAAACCTGCGGAATCGCGCGTTAAACGGCTTTAATGCTGCTTCGATTTCCCCGGTTGAATATCGTGGTCCGAGAAATGAACCGGATTGAGCATCAGGAAATTGCGGAGTTCGCGGATTATTCATTAGCTGGTACCAGGCAAAAAGGGCACCGCCGAGACTTCCGCCCGCATCGCCGGCCGCCGGTTGGATCCAGACATTATCGAATAATCCGCTTCGCGCGATCAGACCGTTGGCAACGCAATTCAATGCAACGCCGCCTGCCATACAAAGATTGTTTATACCGCTTTCTTTTTTGACGTGTCCGGCGATTCGCATCATTACATCTTCGGTTACGCGCTGAATACTTGCCGCAATGTCCATGTGAAACTGCGTCAGAGGCTCATCGGGGTTGCGCGGCCGCTCACCGAAAAGACGGTGAAATTTTTCCGACGTCATCGTTAAACCTGACGTATAGTTTAAGTATTGCTGATCTAGCCAGAAACTGCCGTCTGGTTTGATGTCTATCAGATGTTCGCGGATTTTGTTTTCGTATTTAGGCTCGCCGTATGGCGCAAGGCCCATCAATTTGTATTCCCCTGAATTTACTTTGAACCCGGCGTAATAAGTAAAAGCACTATACAAAAGCCCCAGTGAATGCGGAAAGCGTATTTCTCTGATGATGTCGATTTTATTGCCGCGGCCGATGCCCCAGGTAGAAGTGCTCCATTCACCGACTCCGTCAAATGTTATGATTGCCGCCTCTTCAAAAGGCGAAGGGAAAAAAGCGCTGGCGGCATGCGATGCGTGATGGGTTGTAAAATAAATCGGGCCGTCATAACGATTGCCCAATCCCCGATCAATTTCGCGTGGTAAAAAAAGCTTTTGGTTTAACCACAGCGGCAGCGCCATCATAAATGACCGCAGCCCGCGCGGAGCATATGCAAGATAGGATTCCATCAAGCGCTCGAATTTCAGGAGCGGCTTGTCATAAAAAACTACCGCATCAAGGTTTTCAGGCCCGATTCCGGCTTCGCTAAGGCAATATTCGATAGCTTTTGCGGGAAAATTATAATCGTGCTTGATACGCGTAAAACGCTCTTCCTGTGCCGCGGCGATAATCTCCCCGTCAACTATCAGAGCCGCCGCGCTATCATGATAAAAAGCCGAAATACCTAATATTGCTGTCATTGCTGAAATCTACATCCGGCCAGGTCCGGACAAACGCTTTTTGCAGCCAGGAGCGTCCCGGCGGAGCTCAGGTGCATCGGGTCTCCAAAAAGAAACAATTCCTTGGGCTCGATACCCGAAGCGGCAAAATCCGTTGTAAGATCGCGAACCTCGACACCTGATTTTCGAAGAACTTCCGTAATAAGCTGCTGAGGTTTTTTTGCCTCCGGCCCTGCTTCCGGCCTTAATTGATATTCATAAGGAAGCAGATAAACGCGCAAAGATTTGTTTAGCGAATTCAAATACTTATTCAGGTCCGAAACGGGCTGCATTGCGGCGGCTACAAAATTTTCACCGCGGTCGTAAAATGCGGCGTCAAAATCGAAATAAGTTTTTTGTGTGTCCGTTACGGCGTTTTTGAACCAGAGATAAAGTTTTGAACGCGAGCGCAGGAAATCATTTACCATTCGCACAGGATTGCGGCTTGGCTGCGTATCTATGCTGCGTTCGACCGAGCGGCGAATTTCGGCCGCGCTCTGGTCATTTACATCATTAAGGCAGATAAACAAAACAACCGACTCTATATCCGGATAACGTTCTATGAAATAACGCGTTTCGTTCAGATAATCGGCCGTGTCGTATCCGATAACTCCCGCATTCATTACGCGCCGGTCCGGCATCATTGACTGCAGGCGTCCCGGTATGGTTTCGCTTGCTTCCAAAGCCGGCCCGAAAACCACCGAATCGCCTACAACAAGAATGGCGCCGGAGCCGCCATCCTTTTCAGGCTCCGGCGAAACGGCAGGATCAATCCGCAGCCCGTCCCTATCGGTCCAAAATTTAGTGCCGAAACTTACGCCGGTAAAATCAGGTGTATTTCCGTACGAATTTCCGAAGCGTCGCGCCGTAAAAAGCCCGCTGCTGTTATCCAGAAAATTTATCCGGGTAAAATAACGGCAATAGAATTCGCCAGCAGCAACGGGAATCAGGACAAGCAGGACGGAAAACGCCAAAACCAGTATTTTTTTGCCGTAATGGCCTGATTTTTCCTCCATATGGTTACGATACCCGCCGCCCGAAATTGATTTACCGCCTGCGAAAAAATTAACAATCAACCCGTCTTTTACATAAAACCTATCAAACCGTGCCGCACCTGCCAAGCGGGGCTGTTCAGATAATTTTCCCCGTAACGCTTGCGATTCTCTCACAGTTATGAAAAATTAGTATTTTTCATGCCAATCAAAAATTTGACGGAGTAATCTACCAAATGGCTCAGATAACTGCTGAAACAGCTAATGGAACTGTCGTATTCAATTGCGAAACGGGCCGCAAACTCGTGCTTTGTCTGGAAGATAACGGGATTGACATTCTTCATCGTTGCGGCGGCAACGCACGCTGCACGACCTGCCGCGTCAAAATCATTTCCGGTGAGGTTGACGAAATGAGCGATGCCGAGCGTGCAATACTCTCGACAAAGGCTGACCTGCCGCCTAACACACGCCTTTCATGCCAGATTAGACTGTCCGGAGACATTCATTTGGAAGTCGTTAATCAGGCCGGCGTTACAGGCCTCGATCCAGGCCCGCGTCCGACCGAATAAACGCCGGTTCAAATCTGATATAATGTAATAACTGTTTTCACTACCAAGGAGAAATACTATGGGCCTAAACACAGTTTATAAACCAAAATCTTTCGATCTGAGCGATCTGACGGGCATTTCCAATGAAACACTGGCAATGCACTTCAAACTCTACGAGGGATACGTAACCAACACAAACCTGCTGAATGAAAGAATTGCCGAACTGATCAGCGGCGGCGAACTAGACCCGACAAAGGCAGCCGCATTCAGCGAGCTGAAACGCCGTCTGGGATTTGAATACAACGGAATGGTGCTGCACGAATATTATTTCGGCAATATGCAGAAAAACGGCACCGGCGATCCGGATAAAAACTCCGCTTTTTACAAAGCCGCAGAGGAAAATTTCGGCAGCTACGCCGTCTGGAAAGCCGATTTCGTCAATACCGGTAAAATGCGCGGCGTCGGCTGGGCGGCTGTTTATCAGGACCCGTTGACCGGCGCGATTTCAAATCACTGGATCAATATGCACGAAACCGGCAACGTCGCCGGCTACAAGCCGATCCTGATTATGGATGTCTGGGAACACGCTTTTATCAAAGATTACGCACCCGCAGACCGTCCCAAATATATCGAAGCCTTTTTTGCCAATATTAACTGGGACGAGGTAAACAAGCGCTTGTCGTCCGCGGGCTCCGCCTCTGCATGATGGCCGGCTCCGGACTTACCGGCATTCCAACAAACTAATTCCAACAAACTAAAATGAGCCGTGCCGACCGCCGGCTCTTTTTTTCTGCCTTCTAACAACCTTTCCGAAAAAATTTTCAATACCTTTTCAAAGGGACACTTCTTGTCACCCTGAAAATGCTAATATGTCTGCCAATCGGGACGTTTGCCGCATTGGCCCGGCCCGCGAAGTAAAAAAAATTTATGTGATGCGGACAAATGCATGTCAATGAGAAACATTCAACCCCCAAATCGCATTGCAGACTATAAAGACCTCTTGGAGTTCAGATCTATTTTGTTGAAACTGCGCGATCTCGCAGAGCCCGATGGACGGCCGCTTTACAGATACAGGCTTAAAGATAAGGAATTTGAGGCGTTAAAGGGCCTTTTGCAGCGCTGGACCGAAGACGTGCAGCGGCGGGTTAGATTCGAGCACGCTGCATTCTGGCCTGGATTTCCTGATTTGTTTGTACTTTATTGCGCGGAATGGTGGCGCCGGTACTATGCAGGAAACGGATTTAAGTGGGAGCCGATTTTTGAGAGCCTTAATCTTACGCCGGACTGTCTGCCCGTGCAGGACCGGAGCCAATGCGTGATCGATGGTCTCAACTCGTGGAATCTGAAGCTTGCAAGACACGGAGGCCATGCATACATCGGCAATATCGCGCTGCAGGGCGGACTCCCCGTGAGGTTGCTTGCCGAAGAACGCAACGGCGTCGGCAATCTTATATCCAAAATCCTGCGTTATGCAAAGAACACTTCCGTAACGATTCAGGACCTCGAAATGTGGGCCGAAAGCCTCCGCCTGCTTCTTCCGAAATCTTACCGCGACGGCCATATTTTCCGTTTGATTGCGGAATTGACGTGGACAACACTCGAACTTGCGAAGACTCCCGGAATTCGTGCAGCAGAGAATCCGATCGAACATTTAGATCAGAGACGGCCGTGCTGGCGGGATAGTTTGCCGCTCGCACTCGACGACGAACAAGCGAATCAGTTAATAGCCCGAATTTTGCTTGAGGCTGTCCGTACGCCCATCCAGACCCGCAGCCAAATTTTCCCGGTCGAGCGGAAACTGACGGATGATGAAGGCCGCTGGACGCTTTTATCGACGGCCGGATTTCCCGAATCGATCCGAAAGGATGACCTTGTGAGATTTTTCGGCCTTAACCTTGAGAATGAGGATACTCCCCGCTTCGGGGAAGTTTCGATCTCGGCGGGCAACCTGCGATTGTCCGCTACGCTTCGACGGATGATCGGCCGTGAAGAATACCGTCTTTCAGGCCGGCCGGACGAAATTTTCGGCCGCAACGCAGCCTGCGAACACATTGTTTCGCTCACTTTGCCCGATGGCCGCATATGGCAGGCCCCCGCCCCAAAAGGAATTGGCTTGGACGAAGAATTACCTTGGCTCTTTGTCGCCGAAGAATCCGGCTACAGATTCGTTCGGCAGGGCGGCGGTAGCGTGGCATCGCCATCGGCAGCCATTGCCGTCGCTACCGGCTGGCAGGTCCAGACCTTAGACAACAACGGTACTGTTGAGTTTATCGGCAGCCTTGATGGTTTCGACCGTAAAATTTATCGCATCAGCGGTAACATCGTTGCGACCTGTGCGGGCGTCACCTATCGCATCCGAACGGGAAACGCAGCCGATGCGGAGCAAATCTTTGAGTGGCAGGGCAAGCGGTTTTGGATCGACGCGGTTAATCCGTCGATGGTGTTCTACGGGAAGCCGTTGCTGTACTCAGTCAGCGAAAACGGAGCAAAGACGCGTATCAACGCTGAGTTGTCGCTATCAGCCATCGGAAGCGACATTCCGGCAGATTGCGGCCCCGTCGTAGCCCGTTATTGCGTTGGCCGCGAGATTCTCCACCGTACGCGGATGCTCCTGCTTCCCGCAGATGCGTCCCTGCGCATTAATCCCGGCGATGCCCGATCGGGAACTATTACTTTTTGTAATTGGGAAGCCGCTTCTGCTACGGCTCAAGGACCCGGAGTAACTACCACTTGCAGTAAAGTTGATAAAGACCTGACTCTGTCAATAGGCATCGAAAACGGAGTAGCAACTCCGGAAAACATCGAGGTCAGCATTTATTGGCCGCATAGTCCGCATCCTGCACTTTTGCGTCTGCCTTTTCCTGCCCGCGGGGTGCGCTGCTTCGACCGGCACGGCCGCGAAATATCCGTATTCAGGCACATTGCCGTGCAGGATCTTGCGGGGACGCGGCTGATTGTGTGCGGGCTGACGTTTAAAAATGAGGCTCATCTGGCACTGAAAGCCGAAAAAAAGAACTTTTCCCGGCGCTACCGTATCCGAAACAACGGCCTGACCACGGAAATTCGCCTCGCCGACTTTCGCCGTGATATTGAGCGCCTCCATACCATCGATGATAATCCGGATTCAAAAGTCGAACTGACCGTTGAGATCGGCGGCAATCTTGTGTACCGCATTTTTATATTGCCGAATCAGGCAACACTCATTCGCAAAGACGGCTCCGTCTCGATCGATCTTTTGGAACTGGACGACCCATCGGCCGCGGAATCAGCCGCCGCCCATGCGCTTGCACTTGAGCGGCCGGGCGAAGAGCCGCTGGAGCTTGAGCGAATCGACGAAGACAATATGATTACCTGGCGGTTCGATCCGAATCAGTTTGCTCCCGGCTCCTGGCTTATTTATCCGCCGCCGGAGGGTTCAATCCAGTTTCGGCCGACTCTAATGACCGTCGGCGAAATCGTCGAAACAGACAACTGCTTTGTCCGGGCGATATCGGTTCCGGATCGTGTTTTGCGTGAAAATACAATCGATAATCTCATTGCCGAACTTACCTCGGACTTCGATAATCCGGCCTGGAACGAGGTAAACCAGACGGCGCGGCAGCTTGGACATCTTCCGCTCTCGCGGCTGGATGTTTGGCGCCGTTTTGCCCGATCGCCACAGGCAATGGCAGCCCTGGCGTTTCGCTATAACGATTTTACCGGTAGATTTCTGACCCGATTTGCCTCTGAATTGCCGTTTTCATGGGATACGATCGCCTTTTGCGATTGGAAAGCGGCCGCCGGCAAATTGCGGTATCAGACCGATCGTCTTTTCGGCGATTCGGCTCCGCAGATCTTCAGCGCGTTCCTGCAATCGCGGATCAAGGATCTAACGGCAGAATTCGGCACGCTTGCCTTTCTGCTCGGTATCATTCAGGCAGATTATTTTGATGATGCCGCGCGGCAGGCTATAGCCCTCCGCGAAGCAATTGGCCCGTCTGCCGCAGACTATCTTTTCGCAGGCGAGTCTTCTCTGCTGATGAGACTCCGGCGTATTAATTTCGACGAACAATGGCCGCGGTACGATGAGATAATTGACGCGGCAAAGGACGACCGCGATACCCGACGCTATATGTATCATGAGAATTTGGGATTCCAAAACACGGTTATCAATCTGCCGTTGATTCTCGCGGCAGACGTCGCCTTCGGCAAAGTTCACGCCTGGTTTGATGATCCGGCGCGGCTCCACGCTTTGGAACGGTGCCGCAATTTCGACCCCGATTGGTTTGATGAGGCATATAACTATACGATTGCCCGCTGCTATTCGGACGGACTTTTCGACTAACCATCGGAGTAATGCAACTTATGACGACCTCCTACTTTTCTGAATTACTGCCTATTCTGGCCGAACGTTCGCGATTTGCTGCCACAAGCTGGTATCGTTTTTCGGATGAACCACTTCGTCGTTATGTAGATGAGATGTTTTCCCGCTCGTTTGGTGAGCCCGGCGCCTTTCTTGCTGATCCGGCGTTCGAAGCAGTTTTCGGCTGGAAAGCCTCGGATAACACAATGGATTCGCTTGCCGGCAGCCTCCTGTCAGAAAAACTTGTAAACGCTATGGACAATCCGCCCGACGAGCTGGCAAACGACTATCGTTTTCCGCGAGACCGGCGCCCATACCGACATCAGGTCGATTGCTGGAAAATATTAGCTGGTGAAAAGCCTTGCTCTTTGATCGCGGCCAGCGGCACCGGCTCCGGTAAAACGGAATGTTTTATGGTGCCGATACTCGACCGGCTCGTCCGCGAGCTCGAGCGGACAAAGAAACAACTGAACGGCGTGCGGGCTATTTTTCTATATCCGCTCAATGCCCTGATTAACAGCCAGCGCGAAAGATTGCGGGCCTGGACGCATGCTTTCGGCAGCGATATCCGCTTTTGCCTATACAACGGAAATACGCCGGAACGTCTCCGCCATAATCACCAACGCGATTGTCAAAGCGAAATTGCCGACCGGACAACGCTCCGCGCATCGCCGCCGCCGATTTTGGTCACCAATGCAACAATGCTCGAGTATATGCTCGTCCGAACGATTGACGCGCCGATTCTCAAAAAGTCACAGGGAATGCTCGAATGGATTGTGCTCGATGAAGCGCACAACTATATCGGGTCGCAGGCCGCCGAGCTTGCACTACTGATCAGGCGTGTTCTGTATTCTTTTGGCGTCAGCCCCGAAAAGGTGCGTTTCGTTGCGACATCGGCGACAATTGGCGATCCGGACGGCGATGCGGGACGGCAGCTTCGCAATTTTCTCGCCGATATCGCCGGAGTTTCCGAGGACAGCGTATATCTGGTCGCCGGCGAGCGTGAGGTGCCGCCGCTTCCTGACAACAGCCGGTTGGCTGATATTCCGCTTGCCGAAATAGCCGAAATCGATAAAGAGATAAGCAAGGATGAGCCGGCTACACAAAGATTTGCAGCCCTCGTCCGCAGTCGCACCGCGCGGGAAATCCGGGAGAGATTCGTTAAATCACGAAGGATGGCCTTAAAACTCTCGGAAGTAACAAAAATAATCGGCGGCAAAGTCGGCGACAGTTATTCGCAGCAGCAATCTCTCAGATGGCTGGATCTGCTTTCAGGAACAAAAGATTCCTCCGGCACGCCGTTTCTGCCTTTGCGGGCCCATCTCTTTCACCAAACGATTTCGGGCCTCTGGGCATGCGCGGATAGGAATTGCTGCGTGCGGTCCGGTCCGCTTGAGGATAAAAACTGGCCATTCGGCAGAGTCTATTTCGATCCGCGTAAACATTGCGAATGCGGAAGCCCCGCCTATGAACTGGTTTGCTGCATCGGTTGCGGTGCGGCACATCTTCTGGCCGCTATCTCGAATGATGGCAAAATTACTCATATCAGCGTTCCGGTCATAATCGACGATTTTGAACTGAATTTCGAGCCTCTTGACGGCGCGGAACCAGATGCTGACGAAATTGCCGAAACTCCCAATCACAACGCAAATTACAACCTGCGGCTTCTTATCACCAACCGTCCGGGTCCCGACGTTGAAAAAGTATCAGTCGAAAAAACATCGCGGAAAGTCTGCGATTCAGACGAAAATGCGATTCAGATATTCGGAATTGAAAGCGATCCCTTTGACCTTGCCTGCCCGCTCTGCAGCGAAAGGAGCACCTCAAATCGTGATGTGTTTCAGACCTGCCGAATCGGTGCGCCGTATCTCCTCGACGGCATTCTGCCAACATTACTCGAATTTGCTCCGGACGGCCAAAATCCGCAAAACGCGATCTACCGCGGGCGGAAACTGTTGACCTTCAACGACAGCCGACAGGGAACAGCCCGGCTTGCCGCTAACCTGCAGCAGAGCGCCGAGCTAACGCGAACGCGCGGCTTAATTTATCACCTCGTATTATCGGTCGGTAAGGCTCGGATTACCGACACCGAAAAACTCGAGGAGGAAATACGAAATCTGGAAATCGTCTGTCAGCAGAATGCTAATGAATGGCTGGTAAACCATGTTGCCGAAAAACGCGAGGAACTCCGCCGCCTGCAATTACCACAACCGGTTCCGTTCGATTTTCTGGCCCGGGAACTTGCGAATCAGGGTAGGGATTTTACGGCAATGCTTGCCCGATACAGGGAATTTTCACCATCGGCGTTCGGCGACGCCACCGGATATCTGACGCTCGCCAAAACGCTCATTCTTCGCGAATTTGCGCGAAGGCCAAGCCGTATGCAGAATCTGGAAACGATCGGCATGATCGCAACTGCTTATCCGGGCCTGGATGCAATCAACGGCGTGCCCGAAGAGGTAGCCGAAATTACAGGCTTTTCCGTCGGCGATTGGCGCGATTTTCTCAAGATCTGCCTGGATTATTTTGTCCGCCGGCAGGGAGCTCTGGAAATAGACGCGACCGTTAGGCATTGGATTGGTTTCAGATTGCCGAGGAAATATCTGGTCAGTGGCCGCGAGGAGCAATTGGCGAATAATCAGGTTCGCTGGCCACGATTACGCACCAGGCAAACAAACAAAATCGCCAAACTCCTTGCTCTCTGCCTCAACTTGAACCCGGAAGATAACGCCCATCGCGACCATATAAATACGATTCTGGACGCTGCGTGGGTAAATTTGATTAAAGTAGGAGTCCTGCAGCCCGGCGCCGATGGTTATCAGCTTCCGCTGTCACATCTCGCTTTTATACTGATGCGCGAAGGCTGGATTTGCCCCGTCACACGCCGCGTGCTGGACGTAACACTCCGCGGCATTACGCCGCACGTGCCGAAA
>Ga0209172_10002323_pt1 | contig 34190 bp, 35 predicted proteins | sample LarsenN4metaG_FD_184113 | JGI IMG/M metagenome (GOLD analysis project Ga0209172, IMG submission 184113) | Hot spring sediment bacterial and archeal communities from British Columbia, Canada, to study Microbial Dark Matter (Phase II) - Larsen... ... | reverse complement strand
GTTTTTCATGTCGCCTTGAGCGACGCCCTGAAATGATGAAAACGCGATGTACAACAAGGCGGTCAGCCTTGTTGATAGCGCACACCACCAGCAACCTAACCATCTTGCTGTAGATTTTCTGAGGAGTTTTTCAGACGGTCGGCGACAACGCGAAAGAAACAATGAGAACCGCGCAGTTGGAAGAAGCCTGCCTGCCTTCTGCCTACTGCCTTCTGCCTTCTGTTTTCTGAGGAGGAAAATTTTAAAGTTCTGATAGCGAAGTCACTGTCCAGTCACTATTTTGGGCGGATGCTCGCCAATTGAATAGGGCGCCCGACGCAGATTAACCAACCCTGTCCGGTTGATCTGCAAGGCTTCGACCGTCGCCCGTCCGGTAGGCGTTAGGCCCACAATCAAGGTAAAGTCATCGCTCCAGGCAAAGTGCCCTTCCCAGTCTTGCTTGCGCGGATTAAATAAAGGCTCGATTGAGCCAGTAGCTGGGTCTGCCGCCTCACGCCGCGCCGCCTTGTGTTGGTTGCAGCCGAAGCAAGAATGAGCCAAGTTGTCCGCTTCGGTCGCGCCGCCCAGACTGCGCGGTGTAATATGATCAACAGTAAAGGAATCAGCCGAGTATTTCGCCTGACTGCGGCAATACTCGCAGCAGCCGCCAGCGCGAGTCTTGACCAGCCGCCGCAATTCAGCAGGGATGTGCTTATCGGACATTTTCTGGGAAGCGAATGCCTAGTTGATCCATCAGCACTGGCAAGCTCACGCCGCGCAACTTTGCCAGTTCAACCAGGGCGGCCATCCGCTCGGCATGCAGTTCTTCGGCCCGGTCAATCAATTGAGTCAACTCTTCATATTCGGCATCGGTGATTGTTCCCTCTTCGCGCTTCGCCCGAAGCGCCAATAATCGTTCGCGCAGCTCCTCCGGTAGCCCCTGACTGAGACGGATCAGAAGGGTAGATTCGTCGGCTGACAGGTGGGCGGCCCGGCGCTCGGCTTGCAGCGCCAGCACCTGACCGAAAACCTGTTCCAGTTCCGGCAGGCTCAGGCGAGCCATGGCGCTGATGATTTCATCGGTCGATAGCTGACCCGCGGGACTCTCCATCGTGTCCATCTCCGACATAATCTTTTACTTGCTCCTTATAGTATACTAAGGTTCGCAGACGATAAAGTAAAAAGGTTCGTCCGTCCGACGTCGAGTGTCGGACGGACGAACGTGGTTCTGTAATTCAGTCCCTTTTTCATCTCCTGCTTCACAATGCAGCCGCGCGGCCAGTTGTGGCCAGCAGCGCCTCATTGCTGAGTTGGTTGGCCCCCTGTCCCCGTTCCATGACTCGCCGCAGTTCCTCATTGATCTGCGTCTGGTAGGGCGCAGCGCCGGCACGCTGCGGCGCGCCTTTGGAAATAGCGAACCACGTCCAAATCAAGATAGATAGTCACGCGCACCTTGCTGCCCTCTTTGGCGATCCGATCCGCTCGCGCGGCCACGCACTGCCCCTTTGAAGCTATGCTCCGGCATCTCCTCAAGCGCACCCGCCGAAGGTGAGTTACTCTTGCCCTTCTTCATACTCTTGCCTTTCCCGCGCGGTTACTTCCCGCGTGCTTACTGCTGCGAATCTCTACGTCGGTTTCATTATGTACGACAAAAAGCAGACGCCCCTTGTCCGACATCCCTACGGCGACGTGGGCGACGTTCGTCAAACGAATGGCACGCAATCGGCTACAGTCATTGATAGCCGGTCACCGAACACAGTAACGGCCTCTTCAAAGCTGACGCCGTGATTCTTTACGTTAAGGGCCGCCTTGTCTTCGTCCCCAGGTAAATTTCATGGTATAAGTGCTTTACTCAAGCGAGGGATGGGCTGCAATATTTTAGCCTGGAGCTACTTCTTCCTCGCCGGCGGGAATATGTCTTGATTGATCTGTTTGACTGTCTGTTTGGCGTCAACGACTTCTATTGGAATCTCAACTGCAACCGTCTGCGGAGCCAGGCACGCTTGATCGTTGCAAGCTTGATAAGTCACTTTCGCCCGTATGACATGTTTGCCCACAGGCAAGCCGGTAGGGCGCACGGTGAATTTCATCACCGCCTTCTCTTCGTAAACATCCAGCGGTTTGTCGGAATAGCTGAACTTCCTGGTTTCGGCTGCCGGATAGGAGACCGGGCCGAATGTCACTCCATTCAACTTGCTCAGCTCGACTTTTGTTGGAATCAGATAATCTTCAGAAGGCACATTGGAATTGATGTGATAACCGGGAACTATCTCCAGTATTACTGCCGCTTGAAATGGGGCCCCTTGCTTAACTTTATCTACTGAGACTGCCGTTCGCACCTTGACCGCATCGCCATCAGCTCTGATAGCCAGGGCGCTCAAGAATATAGATACTACAATCGCTGTAACCCTTGATCTCATAGCTGTTCGATCTCCAGAAACTAATTCTCCTGTCCGATTGTCGGCGCAGTTATAATCGCCGGTCAAACATCTATAGCATGGTTGATCATCCGGTGACAAGCGATGCAGCAACTGATTGACAAGATCGCTGCGATAGTATAATAGTCAGCCCGACGAAGAGCGAAGTTCAGGAGGAGAGCAATGAATGGCGCTGAAAGCTTGTTGCGCACGGCTATAGCTGCTGGCATTGAAGTCTGTTTTGCCAATCCGGGGACGACCGAGATGCCGATTGTGGCTGCGCTCGATACTGTGCCGGGCATCAGGGCTGTGCTTTGTCTGTTTGAAGGGGTCTGCGCGGGAGCGGCAGATGGCTATGGGAGAATGAAGAATAAGCCTGCTATGACGCTGCTTCACCTGGGGCCCGGCTTTGCCAATGGTATTGCCTATCTGCACGACGCTCGTCGCGCGCGCTCGCCGATTGTGAATCTGGTGGGAGAGATGGCCACCTGGCATCTGGCAGCAGACGCGCCACTGGCGTCTGACATCGCTTCGCTCGCCAGGTCGGTCTCGGCCTGGGTGCGCAGCAACAGATCGGCGGAAGAGCTGGCAGCCGATATGGCGGATGCTATTGCAGCGGCAAGTGTTCCGCCCGGGCAGATCGCCACTCTGATTGCGCCGCACGATTGCCAGATGGGGCCGGCTGGGGGCCCGATCCCGGCGCGTCCGGTCCCGCCTGCGCCGCGAGCGAGCGATGAAGCGATAAAGCGCGCGGCAGAGGTATTGTTAAAAGAAGAGGCGGCTCTGCTGCTGGGCGGCACTGCGCTCGACGAGCGCGGCTTGCGCGCTGCCGCGCGAGTGGCGTCGGTCACCGGTTGCAGGCTGATCTGCGAGACGTTCCCCAAGCGAATGGAGCGCGGGGCCACCTTGCCATCGGTCGAGCGGTTGCCCTACTTCCCCGAACAGGCCATCCGGATGCTCTCGTACTATCAGACGATAATTCTTGCCGGAGTGAAGGAACCGGTCTCGTTCTTTGGCTATCCCGGCATTCCCAGTTACCTGATCTCGCCGGAGCAGAGAGCAATCGCGCTCGCCGCTCCAGAAGAAGATGTCCCTGCCGCGCTTGAATCGCTGGCCGACGCGCTTGGGGCCCCAGCAGGGGCAATGGAATCAAACTTCGCTACCAGGCCATCGCGCCCGACCGGCGCGCTGACGCGCGAAAGTTTCGCCGCCGCCATTGCTGCGGCGCAGCCAGAAGGGGCAATCATAATGGATGAAGGCAACACGAGCAGCGCGGCCTATTTCCAGATGTCGAATGCCGCGCCGCCGTTTACCTATTTGACTCAGCCGGGCGGAGCCATCGGACTGGGGCCACCGTGTGCTACTGGAGCAGCCATCGCCTGCCCCGACCGTCCGGTGATTAACTTGCAAGCCGATGGCAGCGCAATGTATACGCTGCAATCGCTGTGGACCCAGGCGCGCGAAGGGCTGAACGTGACTACCGTCATCTGCAATAATCGCAGCTACTGGATTCTGGGATACGAGTTGAGACGCGCGGGAGTGAAGGAGTTGGGTGCGCAGGCGCAAAGATTGATTGAGTTGACCAACCCGCCGCTCGATTGGGTGCAACTGGCAGGCGGAATGGGCGTGCCGGGGGTCAGGGTGGAGACGGCGGAGGCTCTGGTAAAAGAGCTTAAGCGCGCGCTCGACGCCGGGGGCCCCAACCTTATTGAAGCGGTATTGTAATTTATCGGCGCAGTGGCCGTCTACGCGGGCGGAGACGATGCCCGGATAATGATGAAGATGCGGGCGGGAGTGTCCGACAAATTTTAGTCTGTTGTGTGCCTGCGGCGGAGGTTGGCGACAAACTAAAGTTTGTCGGACATTTTCTCAGGAGTTTTTCATGTCGCTTATGCGACGCGAGAGAAATGATGAAAAGCCTGGGAGCGCAGGCATCCTTGCCTGCTTTCTTGCAATATATAGCCGTCTGGCAGGCAAGGCGGGGCACCCTCTCTCGTCGCGGCGCTCCCAGAGTATTTTCTGAGGAGTCATTCATGTCGTCAGCGACGACGCGAGAGAAATGATGAAAAGCCTGGGGGCACTAGTTTCCCTGCCTGCTTACTTGCTAGTAGTGCAACCTAAGCAGGCAAGGCGGGGCGACCCTTTGGGTCGCGGCGCTCCCAGGAGAGGAGTCTTTCAGACAGCTCGTGCGACGCGAGAGAAATAATGAGAACAGCGCAGTTGGAAGAAGCCTGCCCGCCTGCCTTCTGCCTACTGCCTTCTGTTTTCTGAGGAGGAGAACAAGTGCCTTCAAATAGACAATTCGTACTGGCAGCAAGGCCGGTCGGCTACCCCAAAGAGTCTGACTTCAAGCTTGTCGAATCTCCCGTTCCGGTTCCCAAAGCAGGCGAGATGCTCGTCCGCTCAATCTATCTTTCGGTCGATCCTTACATGCGCGGGAGGATGAGCGATGCCAAATCCTACGCGCCGCCGGTGCAGCTTGGAGAGGTGATGGTGGGCGGAGTTGTCGGCCAGGTCGTCGAATCAAATCACACTAAATTTCAAGTGGGAGATTTTGTCGTCGGCTTCTTCGGCTGGCAGGAGTATGCAATCTCAGACGGCAGGGGAGTGAGAAAAGTCGATCCCAATCTGGCGCCGATCTCGACTGCGCTGGGCGTGCTGGGCATACCAGGATTGACGGCCTATTTCGGCCTACTGGATATTTGCCATCCACAACCGGGAGAGACTGTAGTAGTTTCAGGCGCGGCAGGGGCCGTCGGATCGCTGGTAGGACAGATCGCCAGGATCAAGGGCTGTCGCACAGTCGGCATTGCCGGCTCAGATCAAAAGGTCGATTACCTGATCCGGGAGCTGGGCTTCGATGCTGCCTTCAACTATCGCGCCGAAACTGACTATTACCACAAGCTAAAGGAGCTTTGCCCCGATGGAGTCGATGTCTATTTCGATAATGTTGGAGGCGAGATCACAGACGCGGTCTTGCATCTGCTCAACCTGAAAGCCCGTGTGTCTATCTGCGGGCAGATCTCCCAGTACAACCTGGAAAAGCCTGAGATGGGGCCCCGTCTGCTCAGCCTGCTGATCATAACCAGATCCAGGATCGAAGGCTTCCTGGTCACCGATTATGCGCTGAGATTCGACGAAGGGATTCGACAGATGGCGCAGTGGCTTAAAGAAGGAAAGTTGAAATATCGAGAGGACGTCATCGAAGGATTTGAGAATATGCCACGCGCGTTCATCGGGATGTTAAAAGGACAAAATATCGGCAAGCAATTGGTTAAGGTCGTGGAATAAGCGGAGAGTCTTATGAAAAAGATAATGTTAATGTACGAGACGCCTGCTTCTTCCGTATATCCTGATCTGGTTAAACTTGCTGGGGGCCCCAATGCAGTGGCCAAGCTGGCGATGAAACGGGCATAATCTGGCCGGGCGGTTGAAGTGCTACATTTGACCGATATATAGGGTTCAAGAAAAATTCTTCTTCGGTTCGGGCGGTTTTGAGGGCGTTGCACGCCCGAAGTTCTTGCGCCCTCAAAACAGATTAAATTTAAAACTGTTTTGAGGGCGGTTTTGAGGGCGCTGAGCGCCCGAAGTATTTACGCCCGAACCTACTGCAATCTTTCTCTTAAAGTCTATAGCATTGGCGGCGGCTCCCGGTCACCAAAAGGCGCTCGAAGCGCGCCTCAAGGCGCTTGAGACACTGCGCGGCCAATGCCGCAATAGCAATGAGCGGGGATGGTTAGACTACAGCATTACACTTACCGGGAATAAGCTTAAAAGAAAATAGGCTCAGGTGGGCGTAGCTCAATGTGAGCCAGGTTGAGAAAGGAGTCCAATGAGCACTACACAGATGAAAACAGCAAATGTTCGTGAGCGGGTTTCATCGCAAGAATGGCAAATGCGAGTCGACACGGCCGCAGCATATCGGTTGGTGGCCCTCTACGGCTGGGATGATCTCGTCTTCACCCACATCTCAGCGCGAGTGCCCGGCTCGCAGCATCATTTTCTCATCAATCCTTATGGCATGATGTTCGACGAGATCACGGCATCCAGTCTGGTGAAAGTCGATCTGGATGGCAATATCGTTATGGAGACTGACTACCATATCAACCCGGCCGGGTTTACCATCCACAGCGCCGTGCATGCGGCGCGCGAAGATGCGCTGTGTGTTATGCACACTCATACAGACTACGGCGTCGCGGTATCGGCGCAGAGGCAGGGGCTGCTGCCGATCTCTCAACAATCTCTGTTTCCTCTATCATCTCTTGGCTACCACGATTACGAAGGGCTGGCGCTGAACGAAGATGAGAAGCCGCGCCTTGTTGCTGACCTGGCAGATAAGAGCTATTTGATCTTGAAGAATCACGGCTTGCTCACAATTGGCAGCACAGTGGCAGATGCGTTCCTGGCAATGTATATACTGGAGCGCGCCTGCAAAATTCAGATCCTCGCTCAATCAGGCGGCGCAGAACTGACGCCGATTCCCGGCCCGATTCTGGCAGGCATCACAGCACAGGCTGAAGCGGCCACAAAAGGGCTCGGCGGGCAGCTTGTCTGGCCCGGATTGCTGCGCAAGCTCGACCGCGTTGATCCTTCTTATCGCGACTGAAAGCCAGGAAGTCGTCTTCCAATAGGCGAGCCAAACAACTCTGTTTGAGAGGGCGTTGACTGGAGATACAATATTACTATCAACTGTAGTTTATTAGAGGGTTCCATGAGCACAAATACCGCAGATTACCTGGACGCTATTGAGCATCTTCCGGCAGGCGCGACTCTCCGGCTACAACACGTTAGCTGGGATGAGTACGAACAGATCCTGGACGAGCTGGCCGAGCGCGCTGGACTGCGCGTAAGCTACAACCAGGGGAGATTAGAGATTATGAGTCCATTGCCTGAGCATGAAGAATACAAGGGATTTATTCATCGTCTGGTACATATCTTATCTGAAGAGATGGGCCTCAAGCTGGAGACGCGAGGCTCGGCTACCTTCAGGCGAAAGCGGGATGAGAAAGGCGCAGAGCCGGATGAGAGTTTCTATGTACAGAATGCCGAAGCGATAATTGGCAAGCGCGAAATTGACCTGAGAGTTGATCCGCCGCCCGACATTGTAGTGGAGATAGATACTACTAACGAGTCATCGAGCAAGTTTCCTATTTATGCTGCGCTGGGGGTACCTGAAATCTGGCGCTACGATGGCCAGCAGGCGCAGATATATCAACTCATCGATCAGACTTACACGGAAGCACCTTCCAGTCGCTCATTCCCCGGATTTACTGCTGAAGTGCTGACTCTCTTTATAGAGCAGAGCAAAACTCAAGGACAATCCGTCGCCCTGGCTGCATTTCGCCAGTGGATTCGCATGCGGCAATCGTAAAGGGGGCCCCAAGATGAAAGCTGTTCGCGCTCACAGGTGGTGTGAGCCACATGAACTGATAATTGACGAAATTGAGCAGCCTGAGCCGCGAGACGGCGAGGTGTTGGTCAAGGTCAATGCGGCTTCGCTCAATTTCCCCGATGTCTTGCTGATAACAGGAAAATATCAAGTCAAGCCGCCGCTTCCCTTCTCGCCCGGGATGGAAGTGGCAGGAACAATTGAATCAATCGGCCCGGATGTGGACAATTTGCGGCCGGGTCAGCGAGTAATGGCGCAGGTTAGCCTGGGCGGGTTTGCCGAATACACAATCGCAAATGCAGCCAGCGTTCAGCCGCTGCCAGCTTCTATGACCGACGAAGAGGCGGCGGGGTTCCCTCTCGTTTATCAGACTTCATATTTCGGCCTCGTCTATCGCGGGCAATTGCAAAAAGGCGAAACGGTTCTGATCCATTCGGCTGCCGGAGGCGTAGGATTGGCAGCAGTCCAGATAGCGCGGGCTCTGGGAGCAGGCAAGATTATCGGCACCGCTGGCTCAGATGAAAAACTAAGTCTCATCCGCGAAAACGGCGCAGACATTGCCATCAATTATCAAACCGAGGATTTCGTCGAAGTCGTCAAACGCGAAACCGATGGGCGTGGCGCTGATTTAATCTATGATCCGGTTGGCGGGGAGGTTAGCGAGCGCAGTACCAAATGCATCGCCTTTGAAGGCCGACTCGTTATCATCGGTTTCACCAGCGGCCGGTTCTCCAACTTCAGCTCCAATCATATCTTGATCAAAAACTATAGTGTCGTCGGTCTTCACTGGGGCAATTATCGCCAGCATAATCCGGCCAGGATCAACGAGGCATGGAAGGAGCTTTTCAAGCTTTATGAAACGGGAAAGATCAGGCCGGTGATTGGCGGGCGCTTCGCTATGGAGAAAGTCGCCGATGCTATGGAGTTCCTGAAATCGCGCAAAGCCGTAGGAAAGATCATTTTACACTGGTAGAGAAGGGATGAATGCATGCAACTCAAGGACAAGGTTGTGGTTGTGACGGGAGGGGCCAATGGCATCGGGCGCGCTCTGTGTCGAAGATTCGCTGCTGAAGGGGCCAGTGGTGTAGTGATAGCCGATCTCGATACAGATAGAGCAAAACAGTTAGCTGAAGAGATCAACGGGCTTGCCGTTACAACAGATGTGACTGTTGAAGCCGAAATTATTCGCCTGGTAAGTCAAACGACCGATGCCTTCGGCCCAATCGATCTCTTCTGCTCCAATGCCGGAATTGCCATTGATGGCGACGAGAAGACGGCTGATGGCGACTGGAAGCGCATCTGGGATGTCAATGTGATGGCGCATATTTATGCTGCCCGAGCGGTTCTGCCCGGCATGTTTGCCAGAGGCAATGGATACCTGTTGCAGACCGCATCTGCCGCCGGATTGCTCGCCCAGATAGGCTCAGCGCCCTACTCGGTCACAAAGCATGCCGCTGTTGCTTTCGCCGAGTGGCTGGCGATAACCTACGGCGATGCTGGCATCAAGGTCTCGTGCCTGTGCCCGCAAGGCGTGCGAACTCGTATGCTGCTCGGCGCCCAGGGCGGGGTGGGGGCCTTCTTGCAAGAAGGGGCCCTTGAGCCGGAGCAGGTTGCTGAAGCAGTAGTTCAGGGGCTGGCCGAAGAACGCTTCCTCATTCTGCCGCACCCGGAAGTAGCTCAATACTTCAGGCGCAAGGCTGATGATTATGACCGATGGCTGCGTGGTATGCGGCGGCTACAATCGCGCATTATAGATACCTCTTAAACCAGGCAAGCTCGCGCCTCATCTTATCAAGCTGATGTTTAGGCTCACGCAGCCCATGCGGTTCGCGGGGATAGATTACCAGCTCCGCAGGCACATTGTGTTTGCGCAATCCCATATAAGTTTCCAGGCTCTGCGGCAAGGGCACCCGCTCATCCTTCTCTCCGTGAAAGATCAAGCTCGGCGTCCTTGCGTTCTGCAAATACATCACCGGCGAACGCTCAATCATATTCTGCGGATTGCGCCACGGATTGCCCTGGTGCAGAGTCTCGCGCTGATGCTGTATATCGGCCTGGCTGTAGTAAGAGATAGCATTTGAAAGCCCGGCTCCGAATGCCGCCGCTTTGAAGCGATCGCTGTGGCCGATGGCCCAGCCTGACATGTAACCGCCATAGCTCCAGCCCTTGATTCCCAGTCGATTGGGATCGGCAATGCCTTTCTGGATGAGAAAGTCGATGCCGCTCATAATGTCCTGAAAATCGCCTCCGCCGAGGTCCCCTACATTGGCTTCGGCAAAAGCCGCTCCATAGTTGCTGCTGCCGCGAAAATTAGGGAAGAAGTAGGCATAACCCTCAGCAGCCAAAACGTGTGGGAATTCATTGTGAGAAGCCATGAAGCTCTGAACATAAGCGCCCTCCGGCCCCCCATGCACACTGGTGATTAACGGATAACGCTGGCCGACATTATAAGAGATAGGATAGACCAGAAGCCCTTCAATCTCTCTGCCATCTTTGCTGCTCTTCCAGCGCACTACTTCCGTTTTGCCCAGCAGCAAGCTGCCGACCTCTGGATTCATGCCGGTCAATCGATCCGAGCGCAACAGGAGATCGCCGAAGGCAGCGCCAGCAGGTCTCTGGAGATTGCTAAACCAGACATCAGCCGGTCGCTCTGGAGTTTCGTACAGATAAGCTATTCGATCATTAGCCGACAGGCTGAATGCGCTAATGGCCCCCGGTTGCACGGTTAAGGATTCAAGCTCAGCTCCATCAGCCGACATTCGATAGATATGGCGATTGACCCGGTAATCAACCTGCAGGTAGATATACTTGCCATCGCGCGACCAGACGTGATTGCGGATATAGCCATCGAACCCGCGTTGCAAAACTTTCGGCTCGCCCCCTTGAGGCATTGTCAGAAGGTGCACACGGGAAGGGCCGATGGATGGGTATTTGTCTGAAGTCGATAGATACGACAATTTCTTTCCATCGAACGACCAGGCCAAATTATTCTCTGCCCGTTGATTCTGCGTGAGCTGCCTGAGCGCGCCTCCGTTGGCGCTTATCAGGTAGATTTCGGTTGTGAACATATCGGCCAGCTTCGGCGTGTTGCGCCCGGTGAAGGCGATCTGCTGGCCATCGGGCGACCAGGCCAGTTCCACAGCGTGTAGGGGCCCCTCAGTCAGATGAGTGACCTTTTTGCTCTCAATATCAATCCGGCTGATGTGAGCGTACTGGTGCTCTTGATCGACAACTATCTGATCAAACCCTTCACGCTTCTCCTTCTCGCGCTCTTCCGGGATCGGATCGGCAGCGATAAACGCTATGGATTTACCATCAGGAGACCAGGCGAAGCTCTGGATCCCTACCCGATGGTCGGTGAGTTTATAGGCTTCGCCTGCCGAAGGCGAGATGAGGTATATTTGAGGTTTGCCGTCGCGGTCAGAGATGAATGCGATATTGCGCCCATCGGGAGACCACAGCGGCTGGTCATCGCGTTTGGGGCCCCGAGTGAGCTGTTGCGGAGCGCCGCCATCGGTTGAGACAATCCACAGATCCGAATTGCGGAAGTTGGCCTTCATATCGGCTTGAGTTACGACAAACGCCACTGTGCGCCCGTCAGGAGAGAGCTGAGGGTCGGAGACGGCGCGCATTGCGATAATGTCGTCCAGGGTCATCGGGCGCTTCTTCGCTTCCTGGGCCCCTTGAGCAGAAAGCAGGCAGGCAATAAGAAATGTGATTAGAAGTAATCCTCGTTTAATGGCTCTTGGCTTGAGCAGTCTTGTATTCATATCTCACCTCACTTGCAATTGAATTCAATAAGGCGCGTGTTTCTCTCCGGTCGATGTCTGGCGATTTTATCGGCTCGCTCATACCCGGTCAAGTGCAGGATTGATGCCTCTCTGTTGCGGAAAGGATTAATCTATAGGGGTAAGTTGCGGTGTGGGAAATTTCAGATACCACCGACTTGCGGTCGCGTGGAGGTTCAACTTCAACCTAACATTTTCGGATTCAACGAGTGGTAACTTGACACCCTCCACTTGATCAGGCAGAATACGGCTGTATTGTTGAACCAAAGTTATTTGCATCCTCCTGGAGATAGGCGGCCCTTGCCCAAAGCGCAAAAGTCGCCAATCTTCAGTATTCTCTTCCAACTACCCTGACGGACAATTTGAAAATAAGAAAGGAGACTGCCTGTGAAAAGATTGAGTTCTATTTTATCAATCGGGCTATTGCTATCGATTGCCAGCCTGGCGGCGGCTCATGATCCACGAACCACTGCCAAAGATTTTGCCAGCTCGTTAATAATCGAAGGAGCAGGAAAGTTGACCCTCCAATATAAAGGCATGCACTTCAATGCGCCTGCCTATGAAAGAATGAAGTCCGATGAAGCGCTCCGAAACAGGCTGAATAACGCCATCTGGGGCAACATCGGGAAGGCCGAGCTTGAATTCGATGTAGTAATTGGTACGGAAGCTGTCAGCAAAGGCAGCTATACTTTAGGGATCAACATCGGGGCCAACGATAGCTTCAGCCTGGTGCTGAAAGGGGCCAACAAGACATTTACCATCCCGTTGCAAAGCAGCGGCGATGGTGGCGGTGTAGAGTATCTGACTTTCGCTATCTATCCGACCGGCGCGGTTGATACTTTCACCTTCGAGGCGCGCTGCGGCAAATTTAGAACAACCCAATCGATCAAGGTACCCTACCTCAGCCCAGATCACGCGCACGAGAAGAAGTAAGCCTCAAAAACCGGTTCCAGAATGCGGTAGATAGAAAGGCCGCCGTCTACTGCATTCTGCCGCTATCTTTCCCGACAGAGGTTCATTGCTTTGGCTTTATCGCAGGGCTAAAATCAACCTAACTTGATAAGTTCAGGGGGAGAAGAACTATGGCCAGTAGAATTGAAATCGCGCCAGACGCAGAGAAACAATACGAAATTGTTGCCGGTCAACCGGAGGAAAAGGAGATGGGTGGAGCAAAACATTCGGGGATTGGAGTACGCTTGGCCGCTAATTTGTGGCTGCACGTCAGAGACAATAAACTTGGCGGCGTTTACGGGCCGGATGCAACTTTTCGCATTGGAGGGAACGAGCGATTGCCTGATATTGCATTTGTAGCTGCTTCGCGCATTCCTGAAGACGGCGAGCCTGTGGGCCCCTGGCCTATTCCACCAGACCTGGCGGTTGAGATTGTCTCGCCTAATGATCTTTACGAAAAGGTGATCAGCAAGGTTATAGAGTATCTTGCTGCCGGTGTGCAACAGGTCTGGCTCATTTCACCTGAAAACAGGATTATCTCGATCTACACTTCCCCAACCCAGGTCACTATTTTGCAAGAGGATGATGAAATCGATGGTGGAGATGTAGTGCCGGGCTTCCGCTGCCGCGTCAGCGAACTGTTCCAGGGCCCCGTCCGATGATCCATTATTTTCGTTTGCCGGCCTCCAGCTTACTGGCGCTTTGCCGGAGGGCTAAGTGGAGACTGAATAACAAGCTTTGAGGGAAAAGAGAGTTATGGCTAGCACAGCAGAAGTTATACCGGACACAGAGAAAGAGTACGAAATCGTTGCCGGTCAACCGGAGGAAAAGGAGATGGGCGGAGCAAGACATTCGAGGGTCGGTGTGCGCCTAATTGCCAGGCTGGAGACACACGTAGAAGCAAATCAACTTGGAGCCGTTTACGGGCCGGATGCAACTTTTCGCATTGGAGAGAATGAGCGCATGCCCGATGTCGCATTTATCTCTGCCTCGCGCATTCCTGAAGAAGGGGACCCTGAAGGCCCCTGGCCCATCCCGCCCGACCTAGCAGTGGAGATCATCTCTCCCAACGACATCTACGAGAAGGTTATCTCTAAAGTAGAAGAATACCTTATCGCCGGAGTGAGAGAGGTGTGGCTCATCTCGCCCAGGAACAGAACCGTCTCGATTTACAGATCGCCGATTCAAATTATCGTTTTGCAGGAGGATGATGAAATCGACGGCGGCGATGTAGTGCCGGGCTTCCGCTGCCGCGTCGGCGAACTGTTCCAGGGCCCCGTTTCTCAGGCGCACAGCTCACCCAGATCATTGCGCAAATAAACCAAGCAACTTCTCAGCGGGAGCAGAGCTTAGCTCCGGTAGGAGCGATCTGTTTATAGAATCAAGAAACAAAAGCTCTCTAGCCCTCCGCTTAAAAGGCGGATACTCTTCCAACTGAGCTACGTCCACCCGAAACCTGGATCGTTAAACTCTTCTTACGACGCTGCCAGGGAAACTCTCTTTTTGCTCTTCATCTTTCACGACCGGCACTCCGCCGATAATTACATGCACAATCCCACCAGAGTGGCGAGTTGGATCTTCAAATGTCGCCTCATCAATTACTTTATCAGGATCAAAAGCTACCAGATTGGCGCGATAACCTTCGGCAATGCGCCCGTAATCTTTCAATCGAAATGCATCCGCTGCCTGAGAGGTCATCTTCCTCACTGCTTCTTCCAAGCTCATCAATCCCATCTCCCTCACATACCGGCCCAGAATCCTCGGGTATGTGCCGTAGGCGCGAGGATGCGGCTTGCCGCCAAGCAGTCCATCGGTGCAAACATTAACGTAAGGCAGCTTCATTATCTTCTTCATCACATCCTCTGATTGGCTGAAACTGATCATTCCCACTCCCATTTGCTCTTCAAGCAACAGATCGAATGCAAATTCAACGGCCTCGGCATAGCCTGCTTCTGATGCTGCCTGGGCGAGACTCTTGCCGATCAACTCTCGGCGCCTGCCCGATGGAATATCGGAGATGATTATTGCTTGAGGGCCCCCCCACTTCCAGAAGTTGTCCCAACTGCCGCGCTCCGCGCTCTCCATCTCTGCTCGCATGCGCCTGCGAGCCTCTGAATCGGCCAGTCGGCGCAGCGCCTCATCGCAGCCTCCAACATGCGTCCAGGGGGGCAAGATTGCGCCGAGCATCGTGCTGCCGGCAATGTAAGGATATTGATCGGCAGTGATGCGGACTCCCTCTCTCTGCCCAGCATCTATCAGCTCAATTGCTCTATCTATCAAACCCCAGTTTTCGCGCCCGGCGGCTTTGAAATGAGAGATGTGCACGCGCGCGCCCGATCTTCGCCCAACTTCAATCATCTCTTCCACAGCTTCAATCAAATAATCACTCTCACTCCTCATGTGAACGACAAACGGAGCGTCGAACTGAGCTAACTTGCGGCAAAGAGAGATCAGCTCCGCTGTGTCCGCGTAGCAGCACGGCGGATAGATCAATCCGGTTGACAGCCCTATGGCCCCTTCTCGTAGAGACTGGGCCAGCATCTCGATCATCTTAGCCATCTCTTGATCGGTCGCTTTTCGATCCTCCATCCCCATCACCCATCTTCGCAGAGCGCCATGAGGAACAAGATAGGCGCAATCTATCGCAGGGCCCACTGTTTCAAGTGTGTCCAGATATTCGCCGACACTATTCCAATTCCACAGCCTGCCGGCATCGCCCAGCAGTCCGGCAAGCTGCCTTCTCAGTTCCTGCTTATCTTCCGTCCGCACCGGGGCAACCGAGATGCCATCCTGTCCCAGCACTTCCAGGGTGACCCCCTGGCGTATTTTCATCGGCAGACCGGGTTCGGCCAGCAGCCTCAGGTCCGAATGCGAATGCGTGTCGATAAATCCCGGCGCGATTGTCAGCCCGCTGCAATCAATCTCGATCTGTCCGCGCACTGCGCAACAGGTATCCACCAATGCGATGCGGTCGCCTTGCACCGCCAGGTCTGCGCCGAGGGCGGGTCTGCCGGTTCCATCTATGATTGTTCCCCCTTTGAGAACTAGAGAATAGTCCGTCATGTTTTACTCCGCGAGAGGATTATAGTACGTTCGACGTTAAAGATTGAATATCAACCATACGCCGTAGTGCTACGGCAGGAGCCTCGATTTGACAAACTCGATGACCGGCTGGCTTATGAACTGATTCTGCGCGCTCACCGGGAAGATGCGTTCGACATTCGATGTTCTACGTTCTACGTTAAAGATCGAATGTCGAACATCGAGCGTTGAACATTGAACATCATCTCTGTTGCCCGGATGAGTGACTACCAGGTAGGCATCGGCGAGATCGAAGAACTGCTGAGCAGAGAGTTTGAAGTCAGGGTTGGATGGATCAATCACCTGAAGGTACACAGTAGGATTCAAGAATCGGCGCAAGCTATTACTTTCGACTATGACAAACGGATCGCCCTCGATCTCTTTTCTGAGCGAAGGCAGCGCAGTAAACAATTCGCCCTGTTTAGTTCGCACCCACAGAGAGCGCCGCGCCCCGGCGGCGAGAAATCGCGCAGTGTCTGTGCCTGAATCTTTCCTGTGCTCTTCGGTGATTGCGAATTGATGCTCGGTAACAGCGCAGCCGCACGACTGACCATTGACCGAACAGATGCCGTGGCCGAATTGTGTGATCTTAACCGCAGTCCAATTCAGTTCTGGCAGAGCGCGAATGATCCCCTCCACGACCGAGGTCTTCCCAATGTTTCGCGTATGTCCGCCCACCATCACCAGCTTCATAACCGTGCAAAATTCACCTAAAGACCGGCAATACGCCTCTGGTCAAATAATCGCTCAGTGTCAGAGCGATCATGATGCCCAGCCAGAACAATCCTCCGGCGACAATTATCTGCGTCAGCCGGGAGCTGTAACGAACATGCATAAAGTAGAGCGCCACCAGAATCGCTTTGGTGAATGCTATCACCAGCGCAACAACAGTATTGAGTGGCCCCAGATCGACGAAAGCCACCAGAGTAGTTACTGCCGTCAATACAATCAAAGCGATGAAAACGGCGAAATAGACCTTTTGCGGAACGATATGTTCAGGCATACCCCCCTCGTCAACCAATGTGCCAGCCGATCAAATAGAGCAACGGAAATAGAAAGATCCAGACAATATCTACAAAGTGCCAGTACAACCCGGAGAGTTCAACCGGGCTGTGGTATTCGGGCGAAAACCGGTCCCGCAGCGTCATAACGACAAGCACAGACAGTATCCCCAGCCCGATGACCATGTGCAGCGCGTGCAATCCGGTCATTGCGAAATAGAAGCTGAAGAATAGCTGCGCCTTATCAGGATGAGCGCCGTCATATTTGAATCCGCTGCCAGGAATCAGCCCCTGCTCGAATTTGTGATGATACTCGAAAAATTTGATCACCAGGAATGTGGCTCCAAGCAGCATTGTGAGCGTCAGCGCCCAGAGCGTCCGTCTGCGATTGCCTATCTGCGAGCCATAAACTGCCAGCGCCATAGTCAAACTGCTACAGATAAGCACGACCGTATTGATGGCGCCCAGATTTATATCCAGGTGGCGGCTGGCCTCGGCGAAGACAATCGCATTGACCGGATCATAAGCGCGATAGACGGTATAGCCGGTAAACAGGCCCCCGAAGAACATGACCTCTGTTATCAGGAACACCCACATTCCTATCGCGCTGGCCTCTCGCTGTTGCTCCAGGTTCTCGAAGTGATGAGCAAGCGCAACATGAGCTGTTCTGTGACTCTCTGCCAATTCCCTTCTCCTATCATACAGTACGTTCTACGATTGCGGATGAAGCGTTCTACGTTCTACGTTTTAGGTTCTAGAAGGAAGATTAAACATCGAACGTTGAACGTCGCCATCACACATCACGTAGAACGAATTATGCCGGTTGCTCTCCCGGCTTGAGTTTCCCAACAATCTCTGCTTCTTCCATCGGCGCGAATTCATAGGCCTCCCAGGTCACAACAGGGGTCTCATCGAAATTATGCGGCGGCGGCGGCGAAGCCGTCCTCCACTCCAGGCCCGTGCCCGGCCACGGGTTGGGCGCGGCAACAGGCCCATAGCGCATCGACCAGACGAGATAGATCATCGGAAGGATGTAGCCTACGGCCAGGATTGAGGCCCCCGCCGAAGACATGACATTGAGCACCTGAAACTCTTCGGGATACGCATGATAGCGCCGAGGCATCCCCATGTAGCCCAGCAAAAACTGTGGGAAGAAGGTCAAATTGAATCCGACGAAGACAACGAGCGCAGAAAATCTGCCCCAACCTTCCGGGTACATCCGCCCGGAAATCTTAGGCCACCACAAATGTATCCCGCCAAGATAGGCCATGACCGTGCCGCCAACCATGATGTAGTGAAAATGCGCTACCACAAAGTAGGTGTCATGCACATGAATATCAAGCCCAAGAGCGGCCAGAAACAGGCCGGTCATCCCTCCAATAGTGAACAATCCGATGAAGCCAAATGCATAGAGCATCGGCGTCTGGTATGAGACCGAGCCCCTGTAAAGAGTAGCAGTCCAATTAAAAACCTTTATTGCCGATGGAATCGCTACCAGATAGCTCAGCAGAGAGAAGATCATCCCAGCATAAACCGACTGGCCGCTGACAAACAGGTGGTGCCCCCACACGAGAAAACCAAAGACAGCAATCGCTATGCTGGCAAAGGCGACGAAGGCATAACCGAAGATCCTCTTCCTGGTCATAGTAGCAACCAGCTCGCTGACTACCCCCATAGCGGGCAAGACCATGATGTAGACCGCCGGATGCGAGTAGAACCAGAACAGATGCTGGAACAGCACCGGATCGCCGCCATAAGCTGCGTCGAATATGCCGATGTGAAACAGCCGCTCAAACACCACCAGCAGGAGAGTGATCGCCAGCACCGGGGTGCCCAGCACCTGAATGAGGCTGGTTGCATAATGCGCCCAGACGAAGAGCGGCAAGCGAAACCAGGTCATGCCGGGGGCCCTCATCGTGTGGATCGTCACAATGAAGTTCAACCCGGTTAAGATAGACGAGAATCCAGCGATGAAGATCCCCAGCCCGGTTGCAATGACGTTGGTATTAGAATAGATCGAGCTGTAGGGAGTGTAGAACGTCCAGCCGGTATCAACTCCTCCTTTCAAGATGGCGTAGAGCATAAACAGCGCGCCCAGGTTGAAGATGTACCAGCTTGCCAGATTGAGGCGAGGAAAGGCTACATCCCTGGCGCCGATCATCAGCGGGATCAGGAAATTTCCCAGCACTGCCGGTATCGACGGGATCAAGAAGAAGAAGACCATCACCACGCCATGCATGGTGAACAGCTTGTTGTAGGTCTCCGCCTGAACCAGGTCCCCCTGCGGCGTCATCAGCTCCAGGCGAACTACCGTTGCAAATGCTCCGCCGAGGAAGAAGAAGAGAGTTATTGATACCAGATAGAGTAGACCGATGCGCTTATGATCGACTGTGAACAGCCATGACTTCCAGCCGTAGTTAACATTCAGGTAATGAACGCGTCGTTCAACAGATGATTCCACTTTATCCATCATTCTCCTCAGAAAACAGTAGGCAGAAGGCAGAAGGCAGAAGGCAGGCGCTCCTTCTTCCAACTGCGCTGTTCTCATTGTTTCTCTCGCGTCGTTATTGACGACATGAATAACTCCTCAGAAAATGTACAGCCGTGGCGGTCAGGTTGCTGGCGGTGTGCGCTATCAACAAGGCTGACCGCCTTGTTGTACATCGCGTTTTCATCATTTCAGGGCGTCGCTCAAGGCGACATGAAAAACTCCTATGAAAATGCCCTGGGAGCGAGGATTCCCTTGTCTGTTTGCTTGTGCACTAACGCAACACGAGCAGGCAAGGGAACCATCGCTCCCGGATGTCTCATTGTTTGCGGGCGTCGTTAATGATGACATGAAAAACCCCTCAATCATTGTCTGGGCGTCGGCCTGGCAGTCTGCGGCGAAGTGGGGCCAACCGGATTCGACCTCAGAGCCTCCGGCTGCGCCTGGGGCGCTTGCTGGCCGGCGCCTGGGGCCCCAGGCGCCCCTTGCTCCTGGCTCAGCGATTTGATATAAGCGATGAGCTGCAACAACTGCTCATCGCTGATCAATCCCTGAAACGTCGGCATGATCGGCTGAAAACCGGCGACAATCTTCGCTCTGGGATTGAGAATAGATTCACGGATGTAGCTCTCATCAGCCACTACCGTCTCTCCCGTCTCCAGTTGAACCTCCTTACCGAATAGCCCTTCAAGCATCGGGCCGCGCCCTTGAGCGTCGCTCCGGTGACAGGTGTTGCAGGCCAGATTCTGAAATACCTTCTGCCCCAGAGATGCCAGCGAGCCTTCGACGGGGGCCCCGCTCAGCCATGCCTGATAGTCTGCCGGCTCCATCACTTCCACCCATCCGACCATGCCCGAATGATTTGTGCCGCAATACTCGGCGCAGAACAGATAGTAGCGGCCTGCCTTTGTGGCCTCGAACCAGATAGTGGTGAATTTCCCCGGCACCACATCTGCTTTTATCCGAAAGGCGGGGACGTAGAAGCTATGAATCACATCCTCGGTCGCTAAAGTCAGCTTGACTTTCCGACCGATGGGCACATGCAGCTCGTTGATCTCGCGGTGGCCCTCCGGATGCTGAAACTTCCACATCCACTGCTTGCCGGTAACATATATCTCCAGCGCATCTCTGGGCGGAGTGTACAGCTTGAAATAGAGATGCGCTCCCCAAAAAAATATCACCATTGCGATGAGAAACGGGACAACGGTCCAGACAATCTCGATGCTCAGCCCGCCGACGACTGGCCGAGGCACCTCGTCGGGCGAGCGTCGCCGATACTTAATAGCAAAGTAGATTTCGCATCCGGCAATGGCAAATGTGAAGAGTAGAGTGATTGCCACCAAAAAGAGATAGAGCGCGTCTACATCTCCGGCCACAGTAGAAGCCCGATCAGGCATAAAAGGCAAAAAGCCAGGAATCGTTCGACGTTCGACGTTTGACGGTCGATGTTCTACGTTCGACATTTGACGTTCGGCGTCCGATTTTGACGTAGAACGTAGAAGGTAGAATGCAGAACGTTTTTCCCTTCTCCTCAGCGCGATCAAGAGAGTCACAAGAGCGATCAATGTCAGTATGCCGCCTAATCTTATAGAATTCATAACTATTGCGCTGTACGTGCCGGTAGCAGGATCATATTCGTAGCAAAACAGCAGTATCTTATCGACCGGCGAGCCGATCTTGTTGGCTGCGGCCTCCATCAAACCAAATTTCAAATCCTTGGGTGAATATTCAATGCCATAGAAGTAGCGAGCGATCTTCCCCTGCGGCGTTAACACCACTATGCCGCTGGCATGCGCATACTGTTTTGTCCTGGGGTCATAAGTGTAGCGAAAGCCGACTGCGCGGGTCAGAGCCTGGATCGATTCTTCCTCGCCGGTCAGAAAATGCCAGCCATCGGCCGCGCCCGGACGCGCATATCGCTCAATATAAGATTGCTTCTTTGCCAGAGCAAGCGCAGGCGTTTCACCAGGGCTGAAGCTAACGCTGAGCACGATGAATTCATCGCCAGCATTAAATGACAAAACTTTGAGGCTGCTGACAAGGCCGTTCAGCACCTGAGTGCAAAGCATAGGGCATTCGTAGTAGACCAGCGCCAGTATCACCGGCTTGCTGCCGAAGTAACTTTTTAATTGCACCATCTGCCCATTCTCATCGCGAAAAACAAGGTCGAGCGGCGCCTGCTCGTTCAACCGTTGATCAAAGCCAACCTCTCGAAGTGGCCCCGGTATTCCGCCTTGAGCAAATACATCAGGAGAAAGGCAAAAGGCAAAAAGCAAAAGGCAAAAGGCGAAAATGAATAATGTCCGACGTCCGTCGGCGTTCGATGTTCGACGTTCGACGTTCGACGTTAAGTCTTTTCGTCTAGAACATAGAACGTAGAACATAGAACGTAGAACGTATAGAGGACGCAGGACGTACAGACGTCGGACGTAGGACGTATCTCCTCTTCTCCGGATCATGGTCTCCTTTCTAACATTCGGCCTGAGCTTGAATCTGCGGGCAATGGCTGATCTGTTGCTGGCTGCGCTGCATCTCCCTGCCTTTGCATTGCGTCCTGGGGCCTTGCGGGGAGGCCCCTCTGAGCCAGTATATCCATCGCTTGAGCGATCGGGATACGAGCTATCCCTGCTTGCTTATCTACCCAGCCATAGCTGCCGAGCGCCTCATCTTCTTTAGCACGCAACTGTCTCATCTCCTCCATTGGATGGATCTCATGTCCCGGCGCGCCTTGCAATCGAGGCTCAGGCGGCAATCGGTCGCTTCTGGCCAGTGGAGGCGGTGGCGGCTGCGATCTCTGTTCACCGGTTTTGAAAAACTCCAGCAGGAACCATATCCCAATATGAATGATAATGGCTGCAACAAGCAGCCCGCCGCCGAACAACACGATGCCTCGTATACTGACATCGCTATGTTCATGCGCGACGTCAGGGTTCTTAATATCGGAGACGTCGGGCGTCTCCTGGGGGGCCCCTTTGCTATTGCTGCGCGGTTCAGTTGGTTTCATAAAAAGCGCTCCCGTTTCAATGCCCCTTTCGCTCCAGCATCTCGGTCAAATGCGGATCGCGGAGCGGCAGCAGCGGCCAGCTTCTCAACTGCCGGGTAAAGACTGCTAGCCAGATGCCTCCTATGCCAATCGGCACTATCAAATCCATCGGGTGAATATAGAAGTTTTTCTGATGAAATTCGGGCGCAATCAGCCACAGCACATCGACAAACCGCATAACGACTACCAGCACGGCTATCAGCACAAGCCGGCGAGCATTGCGCTTTAAATCTCGTGACAGCAGTAAGAGAAATGGCAACGCGAAGTGGAAGATAATAAGCAACCAGCCGATCCAGCGCCAGCTTGTCTGCAAGCGATGAAGATACCATGGGATCTCCTCCGGCAGATTGCCTGACCAGATAATCAATAGCTGAGAGAATGAGAAATAGGCCCAGAGCATGACAAACGCCAGCAAGAGTTTTCCCAGATCGTGAAAATGATCGGGGAGAATGACGCTTGACATCGGCTCGCGCCTGGCCAGAAGAACTGCCATAGCAATTACAAACGCCATCGCCGAGACTGCCTGTCCCCCCATCATCAGTATGCCGAAGATAGTCGAGAACCATTCCGGCTCAAGCGAGCTTATCCAATCAATAGCAGCAAATGTCACCGTCAGTCCGTAGAGCACCAGGCCGGGCCCGCTGAGCACCTGGAGCTTTCTTACCAGTCGAGGATCGGAATTGCTATCCTGCTCGCGCGATAATTTATTCAGCAGATGAGCAAAGATCACCCACACAGCAAAGTAGATCACTGCCCGGATCCAAAAGAATCCAACATTAAGATAGGCATGTTTATGTTGCAGCGCCTCGCTGTGAGCAACCTCTTCAGCGCGCGCCCAGCTATAAAGAGCGCGCAGTCCGAGAAGACCAAGCGGGACAAACAGCAATGCCATCAGCGGCAGCGTCTTGGTCGCCGATTCGAGCAAGCGGCGAACCACCAGGCCCCAGGCGCCTCCCGACAGATGCTGCACCATAACAATCGCCAGGCAGCCGAGAGTAATCCCGATCCAGAATGTGTAGCCCACCAGGTATGATCGGAAGAATTGTGTTGGATCGAAGAACGCATAAACTATCGACACAAGCAGTCCCGCGACGCCTATCTGGAGAGATCGCTGGCCAATGCGGCCGATCACCGGTGGAGCTGTATATGTGGCATCGGTCATCGCTGTTGTCCCCCGGATTGGAGTTTCTGCCGCTCCTGCTGCGGCACATCCGCAAGCGACGCATTCTGGCTCAGTTGCAGCGCGCGAATGTAGGCGATAATTGCCCACCGGTCATGCGCGCCAATCTGATCTGCATAGCTCGGCATCGCTCCGAAACCGTTGGATATTACATCGAAGAAATGTCCCGGAGGGGCCTGTCGCAGCCTGTCTATGTGAAGTGATGGCGGGCGGCGAAAACCTCGTCGCACAACCATCCCATCGCCGTCGCCGGTGCGGCTGTGGCATGGAGCGCAGAAGATATTGAATCGCCCCTGCCCGCGAGCCAGCACATCGCGCGTTATCGGAAAGGGAAAGATGTCGGCGCGGGCTGCCGCAGATTGCTGAGCGCCTGTCACCGGCCGATGGGTCGGTTGCATCTCCTGCGCGGGCGCCTGCCCTCTGGCTGAATCGCGGATCGTTCCCGGTTCGCTTATACCGCCGGTCTGCGGCCTGCCTGCCGGGGCCTGGCCGGGGCCCCTGCTCGCAGGCGCGCCGCTCTGCGTTTGATCGAGCCTGCCTGTGTACAGGTAAACATCTTCTCTGAGAAATCCGCGCGGCACGGTTCCGGGCACGAGCGGGCGCGCCGACTGGCCGTCTTCAAAGAATGCGCTTGCTTCCAGCGGCTCATACTTCGGCTGATCATGCATGTCCTGCCGACAAGAAGAAACGAAGAAGGCAAAGGGCAAAAGGCAAAAGGCAAAGATGAATGATGTTCGACGTTCGACGTTCCACGTTCGACGTTTGATATTCGACATAATGCGCAATGCGTAATGCGTGATGCGTGATAGACAAACAATCCGCAATCCGCAATCGGAGAACATAGAACGTCGAACGTTGAATATCTTCTTATCAGTATTCAACAATTGACACCTCACGCGGCTCTAAAGATTTCATGAATTTCCTGGTAGCTTCACGGTCGAACTTCGGATCTCTTGCTTCAATACAGAGAAAGAAGCGATCCCTGGTCGCCAGCGCAAAGCCAGGCGCGTTGAAGACCGGATGATAAGGCATAGGCAGGCCGTTTAGCGCCAGCATGCCGAGCACCGCCGAGAGCGCAGCTACCAGTATAGTCATCTCGAATGTGACCGGGATAAACGCCGGCCAGCTATGGTACGGGCGCCCGCCGACATTGAGCGGATAAGCAATGACCGATATCCAGTATTGCAGGAAGTAGCCGCCGAGACACCCGATCAGACCGCCGATAAACACAATTAGCGGCAACCGATTGCGATGAAAGCCGATCGCTTCGGCCAATCCTTCAACGGGAAACGGCGTGTAGGCGTCCATCTTGCGATAGCCTTCTTCATAAGCCCGTCGCGCTGCGGCGACCAGGCCGGTCGGATTGTCAAATTCGGCCATTACACCGTAAATTCGCGGGCCCTCTTTCTTCATAAGTCAGTCCCCCTTTGTAATCACATGCCCTGCCGCCGGACCGATCATGCTACCTCCTCTTTAACCTCCGCTTCCGGCAACAGGGTCCTCATCTCGAAGATCGAGATCATCGGCAAGAACCGGATGAACAGGAACAGTAGAGCGAGGAACAAACCGATTGTGCCTACATAAGTTGTCCAGTCCCAGATCGTCGGATAGTACATCCCCCAGGATGAAGGCAAGAAGTCACGATGCAGGCTGGTGATGACAATGATAAATCGTTCCAGCCACATTCCCACATTGACAATAAGAGCAATGATAAATAGCGCCAGCACATTGCCCCTTATGCGACGCGACCAGAGCAACTGCGGCGCAAGCACATTGAATGCTATCAGCCCCCAGTAGTAAGGCGCGTAGGGGCCCTTCATGCGATTGATGATCATATAACTCTCATAGGGACCCGTGCTGTACCAGCCGGCGAATGTCTCCATCATATATCCGTAGGCGACGATCAAGCCGGTCGCCAGTAGAATCTTCGCCATGTTGCGCAGGTGGCGCATGGTAATGAAGTCTTCCAGCCCATAAAACTTCCTGATGGGAATCGCCAGAGTCAAAACCATAGCAAAGCCGGAGTAGATTGCTCCGGCAACGAAATATGGTGGAAAGACCGTTGTATGCCATCCGGGAATGATTGAGATGGCAAAATCGAAACTGACTACGGTATGCACCGAGACGACCAGCGGAGTAGCTAGCCCGGCCAGCAGCAAGTAGGCCGTCTCATAGCGATACCAGTGGATCGCCGAGCCGCGCCATCCCATCGCCAGAATACCGTAGATGATCTGGCCTGCGCGGCTCCTGGCTCGATCTCGCAGTGTCGCCAGGTCGGGGATCAAACCGACAAACCAGAACAGCAGTGATACAGTAGCGTAGGTAGAGACGGCAAATACATCCCAGACCAGCGGGCTGCGAAACTGCGGCCATATATCCATTGTATTAGGATACGGAATCAACCAGTAAGCAAGCCACGGCCGCCCCAGGTGAATCAACGGATACAACCCGGCGCAGGCGACGGCAAACAGAGTCATTGCTTCGGCGAAGCGATTGATCGATGTGCGCCAGGTCTGGCGCAGCAAGAGTAGAATGGCCGAGATCAAGGTCCCGGCATGGCCGATGCCTATCCACCAGACAAAGTTGATTATAGCGAACCCCCAGGCGACCGGGACATTGATGCCCCAGATGCCCGTGCCGACAACCAGCAGATAGCCGACCGAGTATAGCAGTATCATGGTCAGTGTGAACGCAATAACAAACCCGACGAGCCAGCCCAGCGGGGTTCGGCGCGTGAGCACAATTGCGCTGATCTTGTCGGCAACCGTAGCAAAGGTGTACCCCGGTTTAATCACCGGGTGAAGACTTTGCTCGGCGCGCATCTCTTCATGGGTACGTTCCAGCATAGCGCTATGCCTTCTCTATCTCCTGATTGGGATTTCGCACCGCCGCCAGATAGGTGGTGCGAGGTCGAGTATTAAGCTCTGCCAGCACGCCATAATTGCGCGGCTCGGCCCTGAGCCTGGCGACTCGACTATTTTTGTCATTGATATTGCCGAAGACGATTGCCTCGGTTGGACAGGCGGCCTGGCATGCGGTCACAATCTCGCCATCACGGATCTCTCGGCCCTCTTTCTCTGCTTCGATGCGAGCGTAAGCGATGCGCTGAACGCAGTAGGTGCACTTCTCCATCACTCCGCGGCTGCGCACGGTCACATCGGGATTGCGCATCAATTTCAGGCTCGGGGTATCCCAATCGACATATTGCAGGAAGTTGAAGCGACGGACTTTGTAAGGGCAGTTGTTCGAGCAGTAGCGCGTGCCGACGCAGCGGTTGTAGATCATGTTATTCAAGCCTTCGCTATCGTGCACGGTAGCCGCCACCGGGCAGACCACTTCGCAGGGGGCCTTCTCGCAATGCTGGCACAACATCGGCTGAAAGTAGGCTTCAATCGTCTCCGGCTTGCCGGGATCGCCCTTGTAATATGTGTCGATGCGTAGCCAGTGCATCTCGCGGTTGTTGAGCACTTGAGCTTTGCCGACTATGGGAATGTTGTTCTCCGCCTGGCAAGCTACCACACAGGCATTACAGCCAACGCAGGCCATCTGATCGATCGCCATCCCCCAGGCGTAGCCGGGATACTGATAGTCAGGGTAGAGGGACCCCTCCGGCGCATGCGCCATCTTGTGAGCAAATTCGGGATCCTGCCGATACTGCTCAAGCGTGGCCGCCCGAACATGGTTGCGGCCCTCCAGCATGTGATGTTGCTGTGTGATGGCGAGAGGGTAACGATGGCCTGTCGGACGGATCTCAAGGCCGGAACCGAACCAGGGCGCAGTTGACGCGCGAATTGCATAAGCGTTAAAGCCCTGACCGCTCCCTACTCTACCGGCGCGCCACCGGCCATAGCCGAGATGAACTGTAACCGAATCTTCGGCGTGGCCCGGCATCACCAGGATGGGGGCCTGAACCGCGCGTCCCTGATAATTCAGCTCGACCACCTTCTCATTAGCCTCTTCGGGGCGCCCCGCCGACGCAAGCCCCAGTCTTATCGCCGTATTCGGAGCGATAAGCGCGGCGTTGTCCCAGGTGAGTTTGGTCAGCGGCTTGGGCAGCTCCTGAAGCCAGCCGTTGTTGGCAAACCGGCCATCATAAATAGTTGGGTCCGGTTTGAAGACAATCTCCATTGCCCCCTGTCCGCTTCCCAACGCAGCAGGCGGCTGAGCGGCGATAGCGGACATATTCACATTGACCGATATTGCCGGGAGCACAGTGTTGGGGACCAGACCATCGTGCAGCGCCTTGCGCCAGAACTGCTCAAAATCTCCCGATGAATTCCGGCTCCTCCAGTAGTCGCGCACTATATCATAACCGGAGCGTTCCGGCTGACTGGTGAACGCCGCCAGCAATTCATGCGCCGACTTGCCGCGATAGAGCGGGGCAATCAGCGGCTGGATGATCGAGACGGTCCCATCATAAGCGCGAGCATCGCTCCAAGTCTCCAGATAATGCGCTTCAGGTATATGCCAGTGACACAGCTCCGAGGTCTCATCGTTATAAAGGCTCAAGTGAATGCGGAGCCTGACCTTTGAAATAAGCTCGCGGAAATTGAGGTCCGCCGGCGCAGTGTAGACCGGATTGCCGCCAACTATCACGAGCATATCGACGGCGCCGGCTTCCATATCTCCGGCAAGCTGGCGAAGCGACTCTGTGTGGTCAGCAGTGTTGGCCTCAACCGGATCGGTATAGACTACCGTATTGCCGACATTGCCAAGCATCTGATTCATCGCATGGGCCAGGGCATGAACGATTGGCGGTTGAGAATCGCCGGCGATGATTATACTTTTGCCGCGATGTCGCTGGAGATCGCGCGCAAGGGCTCCAACCCAGTTCGCGTGGGCAGTGTAGGTAGAAGCGACGGGGGCCCCCAGCGCAGCAGCGACTGCGCGCGCCAGGCCCTCAATCTCGCCCGATCGCAGCGCCAGCCGATGATCGGCTTTTGCTCCCGTGCCGGTCAGCGCGCTCTCGACTACATAGAGCCGATTCATACCGGTGTTGCCTGCCACGATTCGCCGTTTGGCGGCGAAGTCGCGGGCGTAGCGGAGATTGCCCGGACCGCAGGCGAGAAAGTCGCAATCAAGCGCCAGAACCACCTCAGCCGCTTCAAAGCGATAAATGGTGTTAACATCTCGACCGAATGCCAGTCGCGCGCCTGCGCGCGCATTATCGCGATTGACCGGCTCGTATTGATGCCACTTCGCCGCCGGGAATTCTGTCAGCAACGCCCGGAGCTGGGCGGCGAGAGTTGGCGAGCCGACAGTCTCAGTCAGAATGCGCAGCCCCGCGCCCTGGGTCGCGCGTTTGTCTGCCATCACCGATTGAATCTCTCCCAGAAAGGCGGTCCAGGGGCGAATCTCTCCCAGATAAGTCAATGTTTGAGAGCGATCCGGGTCATAGAGCGTCAGCACAGACGCTTGAGCGAATGCATCGGTCGCGCCGCGGCTCGATGGATGGTCCGGATTGCCTTCGACCTTAGTTGGGCGCCCCATGTGGCTCTCGACCAACAGGCCATCGGCTATGCCGCTGATAGACGTTGCCGTGGCGAAGAAGAGGGGCCTGCCCGGCACGATGTATTCCGGAGGCTGGACATAAGGGACAATTGTTTCTGTTGGCTGGCGAGTGCAGGCAGAGAGTCCGGCCAGCGCCAGCGAGGCCCCCATCAATTTCAAAAATTGGCGGCGGCCAACCGGATCGTTCCACTCTTGAGCATTCTCAGGGAATTCGCGGTAGAGATATTGCCGGAACTCTTCGGTATCTACCAGCTCTTCCAGGCTGCGCCAGTAGTCTTTGCCCTGAGCAGCACTATTGATGACTTCCTGCGACGAAGAAAGCGGCGCCATCTGGCGCGGCCTACTGCCTGCTGCCCGCTGCTTGCTCTCTTCCCTTCTCTCTGAAGAATGATTCTCCGACCCCCTCAGTTCAACTAATTTGCCAAACCTTTCTATATTCGTTCTGCTCATCTTCTGGCGTCGGTTCCTTTCCTTCTAACGATGGCAGGTATAGCAGCTTATGAGATCGTTGACGCTTCTGACATTGTACTGCTGGGCGAGCTTGCGTCCTTCTTCGAGCTGATTGCGCGGCGGCTGCCATTGCATGTTAAAGACCTCTTCACGCGGTCTGAGGAAACGCTCCGGCTGGCGATGGCAATCCAAACACCATTCCATCTGAAGAGACTCCGCCTGCCAGACAAGAGGCATTTGATCAACTCTCCCGTGACAGGTTGCGCATCCTACGCCCTTATTTACATGAATGCTGTGATTGAAATAAACAAAGTCAGGCAGATCGTGAACTCTCACCCAGCGAATCGGTCTGCCGGTTCGCCAGCTCTCGCGCACAGGCTCAAGGTACGGGCTATCGGCGAATATCTGCGAGTGGCAATTCATGCAAGTTTTGGTGCTGGGGATACCGGCGAAGGAGGATGTCTCGACAGTCGTATGGCAATATCGGCAATCAATTCCATCATCGCTGACGTGATGTTTATGGCTGAACTGCACAGGCTGTTCGCGGGCGACGTAGGCCCCCGTGTTGTAGGATGATCGGTTAAGCTCTGCAATTATCCAGAGGAGCGCCCCAATGATGAATATTGCGCCGAAGATAGTTATTCGAGACAGGGTATTGGTGCTGATATGGAATATCTGGGCCATTAATTCTCACCTCAAGTTTGATACACATTAGCACTGAGCTGTTGAGTCTCGCTATGGTTAAAACCGTAATTATAACCTACGAGTCAATAATCGCCCCCGACCATCAGTATAGCTGGCGCTATAATGTCAGCCCAACGGGACGCGACTCCAGCCCCAGAGCAATCACACACCTTCTCTGGATCAGGCCGTGGCGGCACCAAGATCCGCGAATCGCCGGATAGAGAAAGCGCAGGCCGAGGCGGCGACCCAGGGCAATTTGACAAGCGCCGAGGCAATCATTAAACTTCACAACTTCACAAGCTAATGCTAGTAGACCGGGAATCTCTTCATCCGAGAGTAAGATTCAATGGCAAATCCAGCCGATAAGTTGCCGGACAATGTGCCCGGCAAATACTACGTCGATAAACAGTGCATAGATTGCGATGTATGTCGAGATATGGCGCCCAACAACTTCACCCGCAACGACACATCTGAATATTCTTACGTCTACAAGCAGCCCGAGAATCGGGAAGAAGAGGCCCAATGTATAGAAGCGATGGAGTCCTGTCCTGTCGAAGCTATAGGCAGTAATGGCCAGTGATCGAACCCCAGCACAATATTGCTTCGCCCAGGCGTCAGAGCTAAAATAAGTCCCAAATCACGCCATGTGAAATTTCACAGCCTTTGGAGGTGGATATGGCTGCTGCTTCTGAAATTAGAAACGGTATGGTCATCAAGCTGGGCGCTGATCTTTTGAAGGTCATAAATTTGGAGTACCACGCTGGCGGCGGCAAGATGGGCGGCACTGTTCACATGAAATTGAGGAATGTATTTTCCGGGGCCATCATCGAGCGCCGGTTCCGACCGGAAGAGAAGATCGAAGCAGTGTCGCTCGACCGCCAGCAGATGGAATATATCTATACGGACGGCGAAGAGTTCTATTTCATGGATCCGGACACTTATGAACAGGTTGGCATTTCAAAGAGCGTCATAGGCCGGCTGGAGAAGTTCTTGCGTCCAAACATGCGCATCCCTGTTGAGTTCTACGAAGGGAGGCCCGTCAGTATCCTGTTTCCAGAGGTCGTCGAGCTGAAGGTAGTCACTTCGCCACCGGGGCTGCACGATCAAGAGAGCAGCACTATGAAGCTGGCTACGCTTGAAAATGGCATGGAGATCCTCGTGCCACAGTTCATCAAAGAAGGCGAAACCATTCGCGTCGAGGTTGAAACGGGAAAGTACGTTGAGCGGGTCAAGCAAGAAGGGCGGAAGATTTGATCTGACATGCGCTAAATTTTGGCGCAGATCAAAAACCAAGTGACAACTGCCCTCGCGCTTGAAGATCGATCATATTCTCCTGACCGAATATCTCCTCGCAAATCTGCTCAGCTTTGCGGAACCTGTCCTCATACTGCCGGCTTATGCAGACATAAAATCTCCATAGACTGCGATGCTTGTCTATAAGCACATTCACTTCAGGATTATTCAAATCCTTCAGCGATCGCGGGGCCCCATCTGAGATCCGCACCAGCACCTCAGCCTCTTTCAAAGCCATCTCGGTGGACGGACAATAGATTATCACCGACCCTTCGGGAATTTTAAGTCGGCGGGCAATCTCTACCTCTGCCTTGCTCCTTGCTTCATCCTCATTGTAGTGATAGAGCTTCTCCAGCTCTGCTTGTTTCTCTTTCGAGATTCCCGGTCGGCTCATATTCCCCAGAGTGAGAAAATAGATTCGCTTGTAGAGCCAGCGCCGCTCAAGGTTCTCCAGCAGACTCACGACCGGACGCAGCGAGCGGCATCTGGCCTTCAGGAAATAGATAAAGCTGTCATCACGCAGCTCGAAGAGATCCTGCGGCTGTACTTTCTTCTCTGTCAGCGCCAGCTCAAGCGCTTTGGAGATCATTGCTCCCGCGACTATCTTGGCATGATGATAATAGACGCGCTCGGTGAGGTTATAGCGAATCCTCAACAGATTGATCAGCTCGGAGAGAGCGTCGTGGCGGAACAGGCCATTCTTATTAAGATCAAATGCCAGATTATCATCGGTGATAGTGAAATACTTGAATACGCGATTATCATAAGATTGCGAGAGCCCGCAGAAGAGAGCATCTCGTTTGAGGTAATCGAGCAGATCGGCGCAGACTGTGCCGGACACAATCTGATGTATGAACGGATGTTCGAGCTCAGATGATTGAGCTTTGCTCAAAACGGCGCGAACCGACCGGTAGATACCGCTCTTGCTCAGCACTTCTGCAATTGGGCTATGGTCGAGAAAGCACTCCAATCTTTCGCGGCTCTGGTCATGGCGCTCGAATATCCGCCGTTCATCTTCAAATGTATGGCCGAAAGGTATGTGGGTGATGTCATGCAGGAGCGCAGCCGAATAGATTACCCTGCGGTCGCGGTCTTCGATGCGGATGCGCCTGCCGGAATTCTCTTCGATGCTCTCTACAATGCGTTTAGCGACGTGGCAGGTGCCGAGGCTATGTTCGAATCGAGTGTGCACGGCACAAGGGTAGACCAGATAGGATGTGCCGAGCTGCTTTATGCCGCGCAACCGCTGCATCGGCGCCGTGTCGATGATGCTCATCTCATCATCGGTGAAGCTGATGTCGCCGTGTACTGTGTCACGAATGAGCTTAGGCATTGAAACGTTCTACGTTCTATGTTCTACGTTCTACGTCCAATGTTCAACGTAGAACGTAGAACGTTGAACATATTCATTGAATAACCTCCACCGCTCCGCTATCCAGATCATAACGCGCTCCGACAATCTTCAACTTGCCCTGTTTCACCAGTTCCTCCAGGATCGGCCCAGATGACTTCAACTGGTCAACAACCATTCTAACATTGGCTCTGACAGCATTATCCAGTGGATCGCCGGATTGGTCTTTTGCCCTGCCCACGGCCGGCTTGATGGCCCCAACCAGACTGCCGATGTGGCCGGGGACGTTGCCGCCCTTGACCGTAGCGTCCACTGCGCCGCACCTCTCGTGGCCCAGCACCACGATCAACGGCGCATGCAGGTGTTCCGCTGCATATTCGATGCTGCCCAGGATGGCGTCATCTACGATATTGCCGGCCACCCGGATCACGAAAAGGTCCCCCAGCCCTTGATCGAAGACAATCTCCGGGGGCACCCGCGAGTCTGAGCAACCGACTATGATGGCCAGAGGATGTTGACCTTTAGCGACTTCTGCGCGACGCGCCGTCGTCTGGTTAGGATGGGTGAGTTTGGCAGTCATATATCGCTTGTTGCCCGCCATTAGCTTTTGCAAAACTTGATCACCGTTTATGCTAGTGCCTTTCTGGGCTGATGCTACACCAGATGCAATTAACAATAATCCCCAGCAAATCGCGAAAAGCCTCAATATCTTCATTGTGTGGTCCTCCTAATTTGTGCCTCATTGCAGCTGAACATAAGCTTTTATAGTGAATTTCACAAAGGAATCTTTCAGACGGCTCGCGCGACGCCCTGAAATGATGAAAATGCGATGTACAACAACCTGTTAGGTTGTTGATAGTGCGCGACCTATCAGCAACCTAACCGCCTCGCTGTACATTAAGGAATCTTTCAGACGGCTCGCGCGACGCCATGAAATGATGAAAATCCTGGAGGGCGCGAGCATTCTTGCCTGCTCAGACGGCGCTACACGGCAAACAAGCAGGCAAGGATGAGAGGCGCTCCCAGAGTATTTTCTGATGAGTGTTCTAGCTTATTACCATTCAGCCAATCTGTCAACGATCGAGCGCTATCCCGCCCCTCTTAAATCAACCATTTAAACTAGTGGACTGTAGCAAAAGTAATGTTATATATCGTGTTGCAGCCAACTACGTTTTCACAGGTGATTTCTAAAGTAATTTGTACAAAAACTTATGCTACAGTCCACTAGGAACTATCACTGTCTTCCCATCAGAACCCTCCGTTTTGTAACCATCTAATTGGGGACTTGCTATCCTCATCCCATCGCTGTCAATGGATATGCAGTAATTCAGAGAATTGCCCAGCGCGTTATTGTGAGCGAAGTTCACGCCATTCCAGGAGATGTGCTGTCCGTCTATGAATTCTCCTCCGCCATTGATGTAGCTGTGCCAGCGATGGTGAGGAGCAAGCAGTTTTACTAGAAGCAGTCTCATAAATACCATGACTCATGGTAAAATCTCCCGTAGGGGAGGATTAGATATGGTACGACGAGAAGAGTTAACCGATGAGCAATGGGCTATCATCGAACCTCTAATTCCTCCTTCC
>Ga0209172_10002322_pt1 | contig 34206 bp, 29 predicted proteins | sample LarsenN4metaG_FD_184113 | JGI IMG/M metagenome (GOLD analysis project Ga0209172, IMG submission 184113) | Hot spring sediment bacterial and archeal communities from British Columbia, Canada, to study Microbial Dark Matter (Phase II) - Larsen... ... | reverse complement strand
GACCGGGTAGTTGACCAACACGAAGTGAAAACCTTCTATGGAAAATCAAAACCCTGGACACAACCCGGGAGCATTCCGGGCAGACCGAGGTTCCACAGTGAAAACCTTCTATGGAAAATCAAAACCCTGGACACGTTACCGGCAACGCCCAGGTGGACACCATCCGCTTTGTGAAAACCTTCTATGGAAAATCAAAACCCTGGACACTGGACAGATTATTCGGCGACCGTACCGGGATCCCTGGGTGAAAACCTTCTATGGAAAATCAAAACCCTGGACACGGGGATAGACCACCCTATTCAAAAGGTGGTCTTGCGTGAAAACCTTCTATGGAAAATCAAAACCCTGGACACGTATTTTTTCGGCCGTAATGGAAGCTGGTCTTTCCGTGAAAACCTTCTATGGAAAATCAAAACCCTGGACACAGATAAGTTGACGGCGGAATTAAAATCCCTGACTATGTGAAAACCTTCTATGGAAAATCAAAACCCTGGACACAAAATCAAAGCCCCCGGAAACGGTTCCAAACTTTCCTGTGAAAACCTTCTATGGAAAATCAAAACCCTGGACACCCGGACAAATTCGCCCTGGACAAATCCGCCTTGGACGTGAAAACCTTCTATGGAAAATCAAAACCCTGGACACGAATTGATAATAGGCTGGCCCCGTTTTTCGTAATAAACCAGTGAAAACCTTCTATGGAAAATCAAAACCCTGGACACTCCCCAAATTGACGGTTGATTTTACCATAACCTATCTTGTGAAAACCTTCTATGGAAAATCAAAACCCTGGACACGATATAGGGTGTCTCCAACCCATGGCCGATTTCGACCACTTTTCCATCTGGACATCAACCCGCATTTCCGCTAAGATGTGGCAACGGGAAATCCGGTAGCAATTTCCCGTCCCCATTCTGGAGGAAGAAAGTTCGAATATCCTCCGGACAATGGGAGGGAATACGGATCAAAAGTATTCACGGGAGCGCTTGCCGAACTGGGCGTTCAGATTTCCCGAAGCAGGAAAGCGTCCCCCTGGGAGAACGGGCTGCAGGAATCGTTCTACTCACAATTCAAGGTCGATCTTGGCGATCCCAGTCGGTTCAAGAGCTTGGGCGAACTGGTGTACGAGATCCATCGGACCGTATGGATCTACAACCACACCCGCATCCATTCCGCGCTCAAAATGCCACCGTTTATGTTCACAACCAGGTATCAAAAACTATTAGAGAAAGTGTCTTAACTTTGGGGGGATTGACAGAGGGATCAGAAAATGACGAAAACCAAACAGCGGACCTGTTTTGCCCTAGCGTTCTTATTGAACGTAAGCTGCTCAAACCGCTCGACCGAACCAACCCCATCCGGGCAGACGCCCGGCGACATTGCTTCGCGACTCATCGCTGGCACGGTGTCAACGGAAGAATTCCAGCAGCTCCTCGCCCTTCCGGAAAGAAAGCAGAGGGCAATCGTCCGGGCCGGAGCGATCCAGCTCGGCGTGCAAGAGCGTGTTGTCGATTCCCTCCTGGCAACTGTTCCAAGCGACAAGAAGGTAACGGCCGGAAGCCAAGTCCTGGGAGCATGCGACCAGAACGTGGAGTGGAGCAGCTGGGGATACGGGGCCACGCGAGCCTACTCGTACTGGGTGGAGCAATACTGCGACGGATCAGATCCGGACAATGACTACGTTTTCGGTTTCAATACGACTTGGCGGGTTGACGCAGACAGAATCCGCTGGTATGGAACGAGCTGGATCAATTTTGCCTTTTATGTGGCCTATGGCGGCAAACTCCTTAGTCACGGCTTATGTGGATATGGAAAAACTCTTTGCCTTGGCACGAATGGCGTGACGTTAGCCGGAGGGCCCGGAGCGGTAAAGCTGGGTCTGTACCTATGGTACAATTAGCGCCATCGATGCTTATGAGAGGGCAACATCACCCAAGGCGAAAGTTTTCTCAACTCCTACTCTTCTGGGCGGGAGTGACCGCGTATTTTCTTGTTGGTTGGACGATTGTTAAACCTTGTGTCCTTTGTTTGGCCTTTTGGCCTGGCCCATACCTCGGCTTAGCGTTAAGTAATGTTTTGGGCCCGGTACTCTGTTGGCCAAGCTGCTGACCTTTCCACGCCAATGGCCGAGCGCGGTCATTTTTTCACCCTATCCAGAATCTCTCCGCTTGCTAAGCTTTCGTTGAGAGACGAGAGGCTTTTGAATTCACTCTTCCCATGGTGCTCCCTGTAAAAAGTTCTAACGTCCTTCACTAGGGCGCTCAGTATGGGAATTAGAGAGGATTCAATTCCTTTCTTTCTCTTAGGTGAGCCAAAAGCTGCCGGTTCTAACCGGGCGGATTCAGCAGGAAGCCTGTTGAGAGTCTCCTCAATCAGAGCCAGCGGTTTTTTGGCTTCGATAAGTAGTATTTTCTCCTTCAGGACGTAGTTCGAGCCAATGGCAGAAAAAATCCTTCTTTTCTTTTCCATATCTCCATTTGTGAACCAAAATACCGCTTGGTTGCTGAACAGGAAGGTCTCCCGTGTAAGGTCGTAAGTTTGACCTACTCGTTCGTTACCTTGGGGGAAAGCTGACTCCATCTGGAGTTTTTCGGCAAGTAGCTTTCTTTTCTGAGCCGCATATTCCTCGTCCGAGAGCAAGCTGCCATCGGCGTTTTGAGCCGAAATTTTGAGCTGCAACAGGTTTTCAAGTTTTCGGTCGATCAAATCCTTCTGCCGGCCCAATTGGTCGAGCGCGCGCTCGGTATTCTTGGCCTCCGACGCACTCGTTGTTTCCAGTTGATTCAGTGCCCAACCCAACAAGCGATCTGGAAGCTGAATTCTGGTCAAGCACTGGCGAATCTGCAGTTCAAGTTCTTTCACCTCTAGCCCCTTCTGGTTGCAGCCAGTGACCCTTTTCTTCGTGCAATGGTAATAGACATACGTTTTCATTTCACCTGTCGATTTTATCAACTTCGTCTTCTCTTCAGCCGTTACCGAACATCCACATTCCCCGCACCGAATGAGGCCGGTGTAAGGAAAATCGTGGCTTTTTGGTCGAGGCTTCCCCTTTCGTCCCAATAACACCTGAACTCGCTCAAACTCCTCCGGTGTAATCATCGCCTCGTGCTTTCCCTGGTACGGCTGTCCGTTGTATGCAAAAAGACCGGAGTAAAATTGATTCGTGAAAATTCGGTAGGTTTCACTGAGAGAAACCGGTCGGTCGATTGCGTTCCGTCGCCTCCGAGAACGAAGCCCCCATTCCCAAGTGGCGATTTTGCGAACGCGATTTACCGAGTAGTTGCCGGTCAGCATCAAGTCCCACATTTTTCTTATCAGTGGAAAGCGGTCGGGGTCTTTTACGATCGTCTTTCGACCCTTCTCTTCGAACTTCTCGTTGAGATAACCAATCGGCGCCAGCCCTGGGAACCAGCCCATACCGAGTTTGGCCTTCAAGCCGCGCCTGACATTGTCGCTCAGGTCGTCAACATACTTCTTCGCCATCCCGAACTCCAGCTGCATCCAGAACTTGTCGTTCGTAGTGTTTTTGTAAGTCTGGCCGGGGCTTACAATTTCGGCGATTTTTCCCTCTTCAACGGAATAGATTAGTTGGCCGCCGTCAATGGAGTTGCGCGCCAGCCGATCCAGTTTCCAGCACAGCACACCTCTCGCGGAAGACTTCCATAGAGTCTTGATCATCTGATTGAATACCTCCCGACCTGGCTTTTTCGCCGATTTCGTCTCCGTAAACACCCGGTCTATAGTAAGGCCCTTTCTCCTGGCGAAATCCATTAGTTCCGAAATCTGAGATTCAATCGAGAGAACCTGATGGTCCGCATCCTCAGAGGATTTTCGAACGTAGACAAAGTAAGACGTCATACTGAGCCGGCTATCAAATGGATTAGAATGGCAACAATTGGGTAAAGATTGAAACCTCTGGTCCCTTCATCATTCCTTTTTCTTCACAGCTGAGGAAAGCTCCGGGAATTGGTCCTGAAGCTTCCCAATTCGACCCTTGGGAATGGGCTGGTATACTGCGTCCAAGAGACTAAGAAGATTCAGGGCCGTTTCAAGTGCCTCGGCATCAGACAGGGCAACTCCGGTTGTTTCCTGGTAAATCAATTTGAACTCCTGGATCGCCTCCGGCGGAAGCTCCATATATTTTGAAGCATATCCGGAAGCCAATATTGCGGCAGGGTGAAACCAGTGACGTGAAGGGGCAATTAGCTGTGCGTGGTAACCCGATCTTACGCTCTGTCCCAATACTTTCCCATAGTCTTTCCGTAATTCTTCTGAATGTCGCTCAGCCCCTCTGTTCCGTACACGTCGAGGGTCGTCTTCACGGAGGAATGACCGAGGATTTTGGAAAGGGTTTCAATCGAACCGCGGCGAATCTTCCAAATTCGGGCAAAAGTATGCCGAAACAGGTGCGTATTCAGGCCTTTATACTTGGGATTCGGATTTCTCACCCTTGCCCTCTCCCCGGCCTGCGCGACTATCCAATTCACCTGACGAAGAGTTAAATGGCCCACTCTCTTCGATAGGAAAACGGCTCCACTACGGCGTCTCGAGAACAGCTTGTGCAAATCGAGCAAAAGGTCCTTAACGACCGGCACGATTCGCGCTTTCCCCCCTTTTCCGTTCCGGATGTGAATCAGTTGCTGTCTAAAGTCAATGTCGGGAATCTCAAGGGCTGCCAATTCCGCCCGCCGTATGCCGGTCTGGGCGAACATCTTGATGATGCAGGCATCCCGGAGGTTCCCGGCCCGTTCGATAATGCGCTGAATCTGGCCCGGCTTTAGATGAAACTCCGAATTCTTCAATTGGTGGTGCATCCTCATTTCCACGGCTATCGCATATCCAAGGGGTTATCCCCAGCATGACCATTTCCCACTTTGCCCAAAGTGGGAAATGGGTTCCCATGAAAAACTATAAGGAGGAATGATGAGAAAAGCGGTGATAATTGGCTTGCTCTCGGCGCAGGCCATCTTCGGAATCGCCTATGCGGGCAAGCCGAAAGAACCTGTGCGGGATACGGTATTCCTGTCCAGCCGGGTTCCGGTCTTGGATACGGTTCCGGGATATCCCTGGCAACAGACGAAAGGCGGGGTGGTCATCAAGCTTGTGCCCGTTCCATTCGATGCCAAACTGGTCTACCACAAGACGGTCCGGGAGAAACCGAAGGGACTCCTGTCAATTTCGGCTGGAGCGGCCGGCACGTACTTCGTCACCGAAGAGCCGGCTGCCTACCTCATTACGCCGGACACGCTCACCTTCCAGTTGCATATCACCAATCAGCTGAACAGCGTGCTTCGTTTCGCCGGCGCCGTCATCTCATTTACTGCCGATGGAAAGAACCTGCCGGTGGATACCGCGACTCAGAATCGCTTGCTGAAGGCCATCATCCTGCCCCAGGGATCGCTCGATGTAACCATCAAAGGCCCGCAGGTGAGCCCGACCCACATCCTCGATACGACCAAGACCATTCTTGATACGGCCAAGGTCATCACCTTCGCCATCTATGACGTGACGACCGAGGTCGATGCGGCCAACAACCCGACGAAGAAAACCACCTTTGAGTGGCTCTTCGCCAATAAGCCGAAGGGGGTAAGCGGCCGTTTTGAGAAGGTTACGACCGAGCAAAAGCTGCTTCCGGCCGAGGCCAGGGCCATGCACGACCAGTGGTATTACAAGTGAAAGAACAAGCCGGAATTCTGGATAACGGAATCCTACGCTAATTTCCTACTTTGGGCAATCTGTGCAGTTAGACCCAGTTTGTCAAGAGCGGATTCTTCGCTGAAATAAGCGAGATCTTTCCAGGGCTTCGATTACGCTTGCGGCAGTGAAGTCCTGAAGCACTGGAGTTCTCCAGGACGAGTTATCAACAGGCGATGGGTTTCGTTTTGTAAAAACAAGCTTCGGTTTTTCTTCGGGAAATGACTTAGGGAGCTGGCAGACCAGGGGCTTCGTATCTTTTGCACACGCCATTGCCGTATTCGGCAATTGAGGGCAATCCGTGACGACCTTACGTTGAACCTATCGACTTCCTCCATCGAATCGCATGACCCCGAAAGCAAAACCGCCCATTCCTCCCAATCAAGTCCGCCGGTATCGCCGTATGCGCCACCTACGGCTTGTGGACGTTGCGAAGCTTCTCGGGCTGAAGACAGCTGCACACATTGCTCACTGGGAGAAGAGCCGGAAACTACCAAGCATTAGAAACGCCTTGAAGCTCTCCGCTGCAGTCGGGTGTCCGGTAGAGATCCTATTCGGAGAACTGTTCAACGAAATTCGAAAACAGATTCACTCGCGGGCACAGCAAGAGCGAATTAAGCGCCAGTACAATTAACCGTCCAATACTATGCTTACCTACGTCAAAGCAGAAGGCCGATACGTCCCCGAGCGGCTCTTGAAGCACCTTGCCCTTTTCTCGGAGTGCGACCTGAAGGTCTATTTGACACTCCTGTACAAAACCCGGCTGCCCGGTGAGAAAGTCCCCGTACGCCTTGACGAACTGGCCGAATCGTTGGCGTTCACCCGAAAGTCCATCCGGCGGTCGATTGCCAGATGGCAGGGATTCGGCCTGCTCCAGACAGACATCCAGCAATCGACTGCCAGCTTGAAATTCATTCAGCTGCTCATTCCGACTCGGTCGATTGAAGAACCTACGAAAACGAATTCGGACTACGGTGCAGATCCGAAGCCGACCGGCCAAGCCGGAGCCGAAAAAACGTCAATAGAGGAATCAAGGAATTCGCCGACTAAGCTTCCAAGGGAACCAGAGAAGGGTCGTTCGGCTGTTGAAAGTCCATTTCCGGTTGGAAATTCTTCCTCCAACGGCCTTCGTTTTGAGCCAAAAGACCGAAAAGACTTACTCGCCCTCGATATCGCGAAAGCCTTCCAGGATGAGCATCATCTGCCGATGTTTCGACACTTCTGCCAGACCTTGGACGAACAGGTCGTTCGACGAGCTTTCAGCGAAACCCTGCAAACGCCCGAAAAAGACATAAAAAAGTCGAGAACCGCTCTGTTCATTTATTTAATCCGCAAGTACGCCTATGGCAAAACGAACGAAAATCCTGGCAATTGATCCTGGAACAAGGGATATGGGCGTGGCCTTCCTCGAGGATGATGTTTTGCAGGATTACGGCGTCAAGTCCGTGAGACGAGGCCCGAAAGCTCGGGACCTTCTCCTGAGCTTAGAAAACATCCTCACCAGGCTCATTCAGGAGAAACAGCCTGACGTCATTGCTCTCGAACAGAACCACTTCTCCCACATCAAGCAAAATCTTCTGCTGACCCTGACGGTGGCCAAGCTGAAGGCGATTGCCAAACGCTGCAACGTTCCGGTCGAAGAATACGCTCCCAACACGGTTCGGAAAGCGGTGTGCAACAACGGAAACGCCACGAAGCGGCAGCTGGCCCAAGTGGTTGCCGCCCGCTATACCGAACTCAATGCCTATCTCGAATCGAACCGCCGCTGGCGGGAGCGGTACTACCAGAACATCTTTGACGCCATCGCAGTCGGCTTGACCTTCCTCGCTCACCAACCAAAAGATGACGAATGGACAGACTCCAACTCAACCGCCGACCGGTAAGCAGAAACGCCGTTCCCGACACAAGAGGGATACTACCAATCTTCCACCTCTGGAGTTGACCGAGCGGGACGTAGCAATTCTCCAATCAGTCGGGCAGTTTCAGCTCCTCTCCTCGAAGCAGATCCAACTCTTGTTCTTCCGCTCGCTCCACAAGACGAGAAAAAGACTCTTCCGGCTCTGGGAACATGGCTTGCTTGAGCGCCGCTTTCCTCCTGTCCACCTCGGCGAAGGAACAAGACCGGTGATCTACACCCTGGCGCCGAAGGGGGCTCGTCTGCTGGGCTCACAGGGTGGCCTCATTGATGAAGCCGGGGAACGTGCCATCCCGAAGGCCACCTTCAACCGGAAAGCGTCACCTCTTTTTTACGAACACACGATTCGTCGGAACGACTTCCAACTGGCCCTGACCCTTGCTTGCCGGCAGGCTCCAAACGTCGAAGTGCTTTTCTGGAGGCAGGACCGATCCATTAAGGATGCCGTCACCTTTCTGAACGGCAATGGGAAAACACCTGCGATCCTTCGCAAAGTCCCACTATTTGCCGACGGATTCTTTGGCCTTGAGGTCAAAGATCGAAAGCTCTATTTCTTCGTGGAAATTGACCGTGGAACGACCGACAACAAGCGCTTCCTGACCAAGATGAAGGGGTATTACCACCTCTGGCTGCAGCGCCGCCACGTCAAACGATATGGAATCGAGAACTTCCGCGTGCTGGTGGTTACGACCTCAAAAGCCCGGATGGAAAACCTCATTCAAACGGCCAAGAAAGTTCGTCAGGGAAATGGCGGCTCAGGGCTGTTTTGGTTCACCACCTTCGACCGATATTCCACGGACATCCCTTTGAGCATCCTTGGGCATATCTGGAAACGAGCCTCGGCCGGTAACGGCGATGATCATTCGATTCTCGATTGATACCTTCCCATACCCTCCCGCTCATGCCAGGCAACCACCGGTGCATTGACCCGGCCCTGTCGTGCGGAAAAACAGGAACCGTGGGCCCGGCGGAGGCGGCGCACGTCCGCCCCTGCCGGGTGCGGGAGGAATTAAAAACAACACAACCCGTTCAACGAAAGTGGAAGTTTCTACATGAGGCAGTTGACGTTATAAATCAGATTATTTATCATTATTGTTGGTTTGCTTGGCCAAGCGCGACCGAGCAGACTGTTAATGTGCTGTATTTCCCCGCCGCACTTGCGGGAGTCGAAACGTAGCTGGTGCATCGTGTCACGCCGCTTTTTTGTTCGGTGTTTGTCGGCGTGTCTGGCTCGAATGGGTCGGAACTGGCGAGCGCGGTAGGCAAAAAATGTGCCCAGAGCGGCTGCAAAGCAGCTTTCTGGTATCCCGTGGCGTTCGGAACGGTGAAAACCTTAAAGACGCCGCGGGATTTTTTTTCTTGCCAAAACGCGTATTTTTACGTATTCTTTATGTACCAGAAAGCCACCCGTTCAACCGGAACGGGCTAAAGCTTTGTAGCCTACCACACCGGAGGCGCGAAAGCGTTTGCCGGTTTTTTTATTTTCCGACCACCGGCAAATAGCGCGAAATTAATCCCAGCGCAGAGGGGAAATAGGCCGTCTATTTGAGCCTCGTTCCGTTGCGCCGGGGGTGCAGCTGAAAGCTGCCTTCTGGTAGCCAGAACTGTAGCACAGCTCCTAAACCCCCCGCAAGAGCTCTACGCCGGTAACCCGCTAACCGTAGTGCGCGGATTGAGAAATAAAACTCTGAATTCGCTATTGAAAGGGTGACGAAAAATGAAGAACAATTTCATACAGAGAGCGGACAGAAAACGCGGGATTTTTATAGCGGAGAATGCTGCAACTAAGGCATTAGTGCGTTCGCTTAAAATCTACGCCCAGACCGAACTTAGTCTACTTCTTGAAGGCGAGACGGGCACCGGAAAAGATCAATTTGCTCGAGCCCTTCATGAGGGAAGTGAGCGAAAACACGGGCCATTTGTCGAATTGAACTGTGCCGCGCTGCCAGAAGGTCTAATCGAAGCGGAGTGTTTTGGCTGGACGAAGGGCGCTTTTACCGGTGCTCACCAGAGGCGCGTTGGGCGTATTGAGAGCGCCAATGGGGGTACCTTCTACCTGAACGAAGTCCATCGCGCAAGTAAGCCCGTTCAGTCGAAAATACTAAACGTGCTTGAAAACAAGGTGGTTACACCGCTTGGCGAAACCCGTGAAATTCCAGTGGACTTTCGGCTCGTCTCGGCAGCCTCAGTTGACTTACGGACCTCAGTCAGCTGCGGTGATTTTCTTCCTGACTTGTACTATCGAATCGCCTGCGTCCGACTCAACATTCCTCCCCTGAGAGAGCGACAGGAAGACATTGTGGCGCTGGCAGACCATTTCCTGACGCATTTCTCGGACGTGATGCAATTGCCCAAGCCTGAAATAGAACTGGCAGCCTGGTCTGCTCTTCTGAGTTATCCGTGGCCAGGAAACGTGCGCGAACTTAGGAATCTCATTGAGCATGCGTTTCACTTGGGTAGAGGCGGCATTATCACAGGTGAATTAATTGATCGGCTATTGGATCGGAGTGAAGCCTTGCCTGCTGCCCTCAAGGATGCGGAGGACCAAGTGAGAGCGGCTCTCATTAAGCGCGCACTTCAACTTTTTCCAAACCAGCGGGAAGCCGCAAAACACTTGGGGATTGCACTTTCGACCCTCAAACAACTCAAAAGGAAATTCGGATTATGAAAAGTCCGATTTGTAGCAACGCGGCACATTGGCCGATTTTTCATACTTCGATTCAGAGGAGGGTATGAAAGCCTGACCTTGTTTTGATGGTTAATTGCCGGTGCCGTTCCGTCTTGATTCGCGTAACGCCAGGTCTTTCAATCAAATGAGCGTTCGTGGAAAATCGGGCCGTACTCGGGTCAGACTGGCATACTGGTTGATATACGTTAGATCGCAGGACGCGAGGCTCGACGGAAACTCGACCGACGACCGGTCGACCGCCGACGTCAGCGTCAAACAAAAGACGTATGGAGGTTAGTATGAAAAGCATCGTGGTGGTAGTTGCAGGGAGCGGTCAAGCTCACGACTTAACGGTACAGCCGGGAACCTCGGCCCGAGACGTTTTGGCCCAGATTGGACTACAAGGTTATGTCCTTTCAAAGAACCGAGGCCAGAATCCTTTCGCTGAGGCCGAGAATATTTATCCAGTTATTGATGATGGCGAGAAGCTGTTTGCGATGAGCAAAACGGACGTTGGCACTTCCGAGATTTTAATCCACGCTTCCAGTCATTAGGTGAAAGGTCACTTCTAATGGGACAGCTGGTCAGGCGTGTTGTACGCCCCCACTGGGTCGAGCAAGGCTGGATTCAGAATGGTAATGAATATCGAGGGTATTATCGGACCCGCTTTGGCAGCTACGAGGGCGCCATTGTTCATCGATACGAGGGACGCTTTGATTTCTTTATCTATTACCCGCCCGACTGCCTCTGGGAGCATTCGCACAACCAGTGCTTCGTTCACTTGGGGGGCGACACATATCGCGTACACTTTTCAAGAGAAGGGAGAACGATAGATGATGGAATACTTGCAATCGAGAAAATTCTTGCGGAAGCTCTTAGCTTTGTTCCGGATTAAGTGGCTTCACCTTGCGAACTCTAAACCGGAGGAAATAACGATGAAAATCAAATCGTTCAACATTTTGCCTGGCACTGCAGCCCTGGAAGCCCAGCGCGCTTCCTTTGTGGAACGAAACCAAGCTCTGCAGGCAAAACTGCGTCAATCCATCTCCGAATACAGCTTTGAAGAGGCCGACCGGCTTTACACAGAACTTGTTCAAACGAACCGGTTGCGCCAAACAGTGGAGGAAATCAATCTTCATCTTCAGGCCGAGCAAGACTTGGTAGCAACGTTTCTCGTGGGGTCGACGCTGCTCCAAAGTGCCTTTTCGATACTGAGCAAAACTCCAACTGAAGCCATTGTTTATGCCTCTGGCCATCGATTTGGCAACCTGCTCACGGTTGAGGGACTTGCAGAATTGGAGCTCGAAGCATCCGAATATGTTTATGCAAGCGCCGACGCCGGGTTCACCGGCCGACTCTTGGCGGATTTCGAAGAACGAGGCCAGGTGTTGACTTGCTATTTACACGCTCACCCAGGCAAAGGTCCGTCGGCCAACCATCCTTCTCAAATTGACCTCGCTTGCCAATCGCGATTCGAGCAAGGAAACTATCCAACCGTTGGGGGAATTTTCTCGCGCGACGGTTATGCGCGCTTTTTCAGCAATGAGAAACCATTCCGAGTAATTGTTGCAGGAAAGGGGGCTGACCGTGTCGAAACGAATTTATTCAAAATCACAGCGCCTTAATAGGCTACGCCGCTTGGAGCTGAAAACGGAAAAGCTTTTGACCGGGTCGGTTTATTCACGCCACGACGGGATTCCTGGTTTCGACCAGGCAATATACTCGAAATCTGAGATAGCATTTGTGGGCGCTGGTGGACTCAACGGAGAAAGCGGAGAGGGGACAACCCGAAAGGGTATTGGTGCAGCCCATTTTCTGGACGGTGATCCGGTTGAAGTTTCCAATCTCAACAGGCAATACTTCGGAGAAAAGGATGTTGGCAAAAACAAAGCCATTCAGCTAATCCGGAATCTCCAAAAACTGGGCTTCATGGGTACAAGGCTTATTGCCTCTCCCCTTTTCTTTCAAGAAGCCATAGAACTCGGGCTGGAGATAAAGCCTGACATCATCGTTTGCGGAGTAGATAATAATCCCACACGAGTGTTTGTTTCACGCTATGCATTGGAGCGAAACATACCGGTCATTTTTTCCGCGGTTTCCAGAGACGGAAACCAGGGCTATGTGTTTGTCCAAGTACCGGCCGGCCCGTGCTTTGGATGCGCCTTTCCCGACGCCATTAATGACCACGAGTATCCGTGTCCGGGTACACCCGCAATCAAAGACATTCTAAAGGTTGTGGCTGGCTTTGTCCTTTATGCAATCGACACGGTTATTCTGCAACGAAAAAGAAACTGGAATTACCGGATGATTCAGCTCGCAGGATTTATGGATGATGATAAACGGACACTTACTCTCAAGCCGGACTGCCCGCTATGTTCACCAATTCGAAGCACAGGCGTGACAAGTCATGGGCTGGTTTGAACGGCTTCTAATCAACACGGCTGAACCGCTACTTCAAAGGAAAGCGGCATCTTTCGCCTCCGGTCAACAACGAGGAGTAAGGCTCGGCAATTTGTCACCCCTTTCGGGCGGCAGAATCCTGAAGAATTTCGTCCTCAACGACCACGACCGCGTGAGACATCAATGGCTTTGCGGTGGCAGCGGAAGTGGCAAGTCAACGTTTTTGTTGAACCAATGTCTTCAGGATTTCGTGAACGGCCAAGCCTTCGCGCTCGTTGACCCACACGACCTTACCGCGAAGTTTTTACGACTTCTGACAGACTTAGTCGCAAAGGGCAAGATTCCAGAATCCCGTTTGAGAAAAATAATACTGATTGATCCATCCCGGTACGACTGGACCACGGCATTCAATCCCCTTGCCGCTGATAACCCGAACGAGGCCTTCCGGCACGCCATTATGATGTTGGGAATCCTTAAGCGCGTCTGGCCGGACGTGAGTTGGGGCGCTCGAACTGAAGAGCTGGCAAGAAACCTTCTCATTTTGTTGGCGGAACGGCAGCTCTGCCTCACGGCCGCCGGCAAGGTGCTCCATGACACAAACCAGCTTCGGACGCAGGCTGAAAAACTTACCAATCAAGAGTCGCGTTCGTATTGGCTTGACCGCTACCTCAATCTCTCGCCCAGCATGCGCTCCGTCTGTTCCGAGCCCGTTATGAATAAGCTCACGGTGTTTCTGTCCGACCCTCGAATTCGCTCAATGTTCGACCAATCAAAGAGCGACTTCAATTTTCGAATGGCAATGGACCAAGGATATACCGTTCTCGTCGATTTGAACCGGGGCCAGCTCCAAGACAGTGTCCCGCTCTTGGCGAGCCTATTCCTCCTGGCAATCCAAAAAGCCGCTTTTTCCCGAACCGATACTCCGCAAGGACAAAGGCGGAGGTGGTTCGTTATCGTCGATGAATTCACCAGCTTTGCCCCTACCTCGACATTGGAACCGCTCTTGAACGAAGGACGGAAATTCGGGATCGGCCTGACCCTCGCCAATCAGACAACGGCCGCGATTGACCGGCAGTTGCTCGATTCGCTGCGAGCAAACTGCCTGACCCAAATGTTTTTTCGTTTGTCCCCGGAGGATGCCCGCCTTGCCACTGCTGCCCTGCCGGGCGAGCTACGAGAGTTGACCCACAGGGAGATTGCCTCCCTACCGGTCGGCGCAGCCGCTCTTTTCCAGGGAGGCAATTATCTCGGCAGGCTCAAAATCGAAAACGTTACGGCTCCAGATTCTATCAGTCCGGTGAGTAGTCGCCTGATTGATAAAATTCGCCGCCAAGTCGGAAGGCCGCCTATTCACAAGTCGGTCATCCCCGAAAAGTCGGAAACCGCCATAGCAGTTAAGACCGACAAACAGTCGGAGACCGGAAAGACAGTCCCGGTGGAGGGAAAGGAGCCATGGGAATTATTGGGTGACGTACCGTGAAAACAAAGTTGGCCGTCTCAATGAAAGCTAAGAGGGCGATGCCAAACAAGAGGCGAGAGCCAGCCCGGTTTGTATTAATGCCCCGGGATAAGGAGATTATCCGTGCCGTTTTTCGGCATCGCTTTCTGACCAGGGACCAACTTCAGCGGGTCATCGGATGGGATTGCCTCCCCAAGGTGAATTCCCGCCTTCGCAAGTTGTACGATTCCGGGTATCTCAACAGACGGTTTCTCCCCGTTCAATACGGTTCTCCTCCTGCCATCTATACGCTCGGGCCGGCCGGTATTGCGGAGATTAAGCAAACTCAAGATCAGACAATTAAACATATCCGAAGAAACTCACGCCAAGACCGGCGAATGAGCGACAGGCTGCTTCATCACACCCTTGCTACGAGCGAATTTGTGACGGTAATGATAGATGCTGCTCGACGCACGAAGAGCGTCAAATGGTTTCCCTGGCTGAGCGACCGGAGCGTCCTGTTGTCAATGCAGTCCTTTTTCCAAAGGATTAAGCCGGATGGCCTGCTTAGTTATGAATTCGACGGCCGCCGGTTCAATTTCTTCGTCGAGGTCGATACTGGAAGCGAATCGCACCGCCGCATTTTGAAAAAGCTGGAGGAGTATCATCGCTTAATCGAAAGCAAAGTGTTAGGGGAAAAGTTTCCTGGTCTGACCCGTTTCGCCGTACTCATTGTGACGTTAACCCAAAATCGTGCGCATTCTCTTTCGCAAAGCCTGAAGCCGTCTCCATCGCCCCCTGTTCTTATTGGATCCCTCCCGCAACTGGAAAAAGACCCTTTCTTCGGACAGGCATGGCGTCAGCCCGGTCGAACTAACCCTATGCCCTTACATCAAAACAACCCGTTGCTCAAAGACACGAGTCCCAATGCGGTATTGCCCTCACTGCAGAAGACTTAGCGAGGAATGGCCGGATCGCTGCCGGTTCTGTGCCAGAACGTGGAACTACCGAATCTGCCGGCGCGGACACCCCAATCCAATGAACTCCATCTTTTGCGGCGAGTGTGGGAGCGCAGACCTGTCGACTCCAATAATTGGCGGAAAAACGATAAATCGAGTATTAAGCCTTACCCATCAAAGGCCGGGATTTCAAAAACCTGTCCTTTATGCGCTTTTCCTCCTTATTCTCTTCTATTTAGTAAAAAATCTAAGTCTCCTCTCCACCTTCATCATCACGGCGCTAATCCTCCTCCTGGCTGGCAGAACAGCCCTGACGCAGTTGAGGCTGCGATTCACACGCCTCTTCCGCCGGGGCTCACGTGCCTTGATAGATCTGAAGAACAACAAAAACAAAAAAACCAAACAAAAAAGTCGGGGCTGAACAACTGGTGCAAAACTATTCCCCTGGGCAGTTGCGCAAACGTCATTCCTCATTGATTTGCAAAGGGTTGGCCTCTCTTCGAACCGTTCTGCAGTTGGACCCATCCCCGGTTCACTCGAAAACCCAGTTCGGTGAACCGGCCTCAGCCCCCAATGCGGTAACTAAGGATGGTTCAAAATGACAATCGGTCTTCGCCCATTGCTCACGGTCGGTGAAGTCTGCCAAATTTTGCGAATTAAGCGATCCACCCTGTATGCGTGGGTGCAAGCCGGGAAACTCCCTTGCCTTCGGGTCGGCGGTTTATTACGTTTCGACCGTGAGTCAATAAGTCAGTGGTTGGAAGGGCTTCGGCAGACCAGAATGGAGGAAAATGAACAATGTCGAAGCTCCCCACAAATCTGATAAAACGAAGAGATACTTTCTATTTCCGAATGCAGGTAAACGGTCAGGACAAGTGGATTTCCCTGGGATCCGAGTACCGGCGGGCCCTCAACGCCCATCGGCAGCTCGTGAACCAATACCGCAGTAGCCGCCAGCAAACGCAAGTGGAATACCGGCTGGAGCATTCACTGCAATCCAATCGAATTGAGCCATTGCTCGTCGACGAACTGGCCGAAAGGTGGCTTCGGGAGTACGTGGCGGCTCGCCGCGATGGGAAAGGCCAGAAACTCGCCTTGCAGCGATACAAGGACTACATCGCTCCGGTTGTAGGAAAGCGGAAAGTGAAGGACCTGGCACCGGCAGACTTGCGCCGTGCACAATTGAAGCTGTCATCGCAGGGTCTTTCGGTGAATTCGGTGCGTCACATTCTCGCCGACTTTCGCTGCATGCTCATCTATGCCGAGCGCGAGCTGAGGTGCATCGAAAGGGCACCGCTGCCGGCGCGGTTCCTACCGAAGAAGCCGGATGAAGCCCCCAAGCGGCTGACAGACGCGGAAGTGAGCAAACTTCTGACTGCGGCAAAAGGCGACGACTCGCTTGCAATCCGGCTCGCACTGCAGACCGGCCTCCGCTGGGGCGAATTGAAAGCCCTTCGGTGGCGACATTTGCAAGACTCATCCTTGGGGCCTCACTTGGTCCTGGAGAAAACGAAGTCCAAACGCGTGAGACGAGTCTACCTCTCCGACGAGCTAGCAGATGAACTGAAGTCGTTTCGATCCGAAACCGGCGACCGCTTGGTATTCGGAAATCTTCCGTTCTCGGCCCGTCCGATCGTCGTGCGGCTAAGCAGGGCCACGGGGGTGAAATGGCGATTCCATCAGCTGCGTCACACCTTCGCATCACGGTGGCTGGAAGCCGGCGGATCCAAAGAGGCATTGCGGCAGACACTCGGTCATTCCACCATCCAGTTGACCGAATTGTACGGACGCGTCTCCGAGGACTATATCGCTGGCGAGAGTCGAACCGTAGCAAAAGCCGTAGCAAAAGCCGTAGCAGGGTCAAAAACGAAGGCTGAAACGGATAAGCAAAATCGTTTGGAAGCGCTTGACGCGCAAGGGGATTCGAAACAATACCCCCGGGCCGATTCGAACGGCCGACCAACGGTTTAGGAAACCGCTGCTCTATCCATATCTGAGCTACGGGGGCCCGTCCCCAAATTATCGCAAAACCGGGGGCCACGCAAGGCGTCCGTGCCCATCGAGCAAACGGGAATAGTTAAGCTGAAAATTTCCGATCCTGGATGTTTGGGCCAGCGCAATCTTCTGCGGTGCGGCCCCCTCTTCCCCGGTGGCGGAGCAGTCCGTCTCCTTTTACTGCGGGAACGGGGTCAGTGTTCGGAGGCCAGCTCCCACTTCTCGGGTGAACGCCAGAGCGCCGAGAGGATGAGCTCGCGCATGAACACGAATTCTTTGGGAAGCTTGTCGTAGAGCTTCGCGAAGAGTTCCTCCTGCGAGAGGATTTCGTTCTTCCACTCCTGCGCGTTGACGGACATCAGCGCGTTGAAGCGCTCCTTGGAGTAATCCAGGCCCTCCCAGTGGAGATCGTCATAGGTGGGCATCCACCCGAGGGGGCTCTCGAGGCCGTAACCCCGGCCGTGGACGCGGTCGACGATCCACTTCAGCACGCGCATGTTCTCGCCATAGCCGGGCCAGAGGAATTTCCCGTCCGGGTCCTTCCGGAACCAGTTCACCCCGAAGATGCGCGGGGGATTTGGAAGGGTTCGGCCGAACTGCAGCCAGTGGTTGAAGTAATCCGCGAAGTGGTAGCCGCAGAAGGGGAGCATCGCAAACGGGTCGCGCCGCACCTGGCCGACGGCGCCGGCCGCCGCGGCCGTCGTCTCGGAGCCCATCGCGGCCGCAAGGTAGACGCCAAAGTTCCAGTTCACCGACTGGTACACCAGCGGGACCGTGCTGCTCCGGCGCCCGCCGAAGATGAACGCGCTGATCGGCACGCCCTTCGGGTCCTCCCACGCCGGGTCGATGATCGGGTTCTGGCCGGCGGGGGCGGTGAAACGGGCATTCGGATGCGAGGAGAGCCGGCCGGAGTCGGGGGTCCACTCCTTCCCCTGCCAGTCGACGAGCTTTTCCGGCGGCGCGTCAGTCATCCCTTCCCACCAGACGTCCCCGTCGGGGGTGAGGGCGACGTTCGTGAAGATGGTGTTCGCCTGGATGCTCTCCATCGCGTTCGGGTTGGTCTGGTAGGACGTCCCCGGCGCGACGCCGAAGTAGCCGGCCTCGGGGTTGATCGCGTAGAGCTTTCCGTCGGCGCCCTTCTTGATCCAGGCGATGTCGTCCCCCACGGTGCTGGTCTTCCATCCGTCAAAACCCTTCGGCGGGATCAGCATCGCGAAGTTGGTCTTGCCGCAGGCGCTCGGGAAGGCCGCCGCGACGTAGGTCTTCTCGCCCGTCGGGGACTGCACCCCGAGGATGAGCATGTGCTCTGCGAGCCACCCCTCGTCGCGCGCCATGTTCGACGCAACCCGGAGGGCGAAGCATTTCTTGCCGAGCAGGGCATTGCCGCCGTAGCCGCTGCCGTACGACCAGATTGTGCGCTCCTCCGGGAAGTGGACGATGTACTTGGTCTCCTTGTTGCAAGGCCAGGGGACGTCCTTTTGGCTGGGGGAGAGAGGCGCGCCCACCGAGTGCAGGCAGGGAAGGAAGGGACCGTCACCGATGACGTCGAGCACCTTCTTCCCCATCCTCGTCATGATGCGCATGCTGACGACAACATACGGGGAGTCGGTGAGTTGGACGCCAATGTGAGAGATGTTCGAACCGAGCGGGCCCATCGAGAAGGGAATCACGTACATCGTCCGTCCCTTCATCGAGCCCTTGAAAAGGCCGGTCAAGGTCTTCTTCATCTCGCGCGGGTCGACCCAGTTGTTCGTCGGGCCGGCGTCCTCCTTGCGGAAACTGCAAATGAAGGTGCGGTCCTCGACGCGGGCAACGTCGCCGGGATCCGAGCGACAGAGAAAGCTGTTGGGGCGCTTTTTTTCGTTCAGACGGATGAAGGTGCCGGAGGCGACGAGCTCGTCGCAGAGCCGGCGGTACTCTTCCTCGCTGCCGTCGCACCAGTAAATCTTCTCAGGCGTGCAGAGCCGGGCCATTTCGTCCACCCACGCCTTGAGAGCGGCGTTTTTGATCTGGTCAGGGTTGATCATCGGGATGCTCCTTGGGGATACGTTGTCGAAGTTTGTATGCCGTCAAACCATTCGAACACCATAGGCACCGCAAGTTAAAACGCTGTTTGCCTTGTGGCAATTGCTTTTCGACAGACGTTTCTTCTTCTCCCAATAGTTTCATCGCCCTTCTGACTCATACCACCCTCCTTGGTGAGATCACCAATTCATCTCCCCTTTGTGGAGTATCGAAGCGCGGATTCAGCTACCACGACTTTTGCTACGGCTCACCTCTCTATCGCATGGCATCCGATCACACGCTATCGCAATTCGTGATAGAAGATGGAATTGGGAAAAAGTGGCGTAACCTTATGGTCCCCATCGAAGTATCTCCTAAAACCTCGTGATTCAACGGGCCGCGACGAAAAGGGCTGGACAGCATTGTTTATGTTTAGAAAACCGCTGCTCTATCCATATCTGAGCTACGGGGGCCCGGTCTAAAATTAGAGGGATGGGAAACAAAAGACAAGCCCAATCGGAATCGGCCGGATAGAAACCGTCAGTTAATGGGGGTTCGAAATGGAAGATCAGGGTCGGCTCAACCGACCGTCGTTTTTGCGGGGCGGTGAGCCGTCAATTGTTGGGGCAGGGGAAATTTCAAACTGAAGGTGGTGCCGACCCCCACCTCGCTGGCGACGGTGATATCCCCGCCATGGGCCCGCACCACGTTGTAGCAAATGGTCAGCCCCAAACCGGTCCCCGGCTGCCGGCCGTCCCCGTACACCCCTTTGGTGGAAAAGAAGGGGTCAAAGATTTTGGACAGATTTTCCGGTTTTATCCCCGAACCGGTGTCTGCCACTTCAACGCGTAGGGACTTCTCCTCGGCGGAAAGACGAACTGAAATTTTCCCGCGCTGCTCGATGGCGTGAACGGCGTTGATCAAAAGATTCAAAAAAACCTGCACGAGCTGTTCGTGATGCCCCATGATGGGAGGGGCTTTCTCCACCTTCCACTCCAGTTCGATAGCCTGCCGGTGCAGTTCCCGGGTGACCAGGAGGGCCGCCTCGCGCAGAACTTTTTCCATGTCCACCGGCAGCCAGGTCTCCTCTCCCACATTTTTAGAGAAACTCAAAAGCTGCTGCACCACCTCTTTGGCTTCCTCGCTGATGCGGATGATTTCTTCCAGGTTTTTGACCATCCGTTCCGGCCGGCCAACGCGCAGGGCCAAATCGGCGTATCCCATAATCCCCCCCAAAAAATTATTGAATTCATGCGCCACGCCGGCGGCCAAAGTCCCGATCGATTCCATTTTCTGGCTCTGCAAAAGCTGCCCCTCCAACTTTTTCTTTTCGGTCACGTCCCGAAGCACGCTGCGGACGAGGCAGCCCCCCTCGCGCAAAACCACCCGGCGGGAATGAACGTCGGCCTCCATTTGGGCCCCTCCGGGCAAAACCAGCTGGACGTGGCAGGAGGATTCTTCCGCCGAACCGGAAAGTTGCTTAAGATGCTCCTGCCAGCCCGGCCGCGCTTCCGGGTGCACCCAGTCCGCGAAGGGACGGCCCACAATCTCCTTTTTTGGGATTCCCAGAATTTTTTCCTGGGTGCGGTTGCAGGCCAAAACCACTCCGGACGAATCCAAAGTCTGGTACATATCCGGCGCGTTCTCGTACAGGTCGGTGAACTTGGCTTCCGATGTAATCAGCTCCTGGATGAGAAAGGCGTTCTCCAGGGCGGTCTGGGCCTGGTAGGCGAAGGCCTGCACCAGACGCAGAAAATTCTCCGGCGATTCGTGGGTGTTCTCGGCAGAAATCAGAAGAAAAGCCAAAAGCTTTCCCCCGCGGGACAAGAGGGGGGCGCAAAAAAAGCGGGAAAGGCCAAGACGTTCCAACACTTCCGTCACCGGCCGGGGCCAGCCATCGGCGCGGGAGAGATCGTGATACCAGCAGGCCCCTTCCCTTGCCCAAGCCTTCACTAAATCCTTGGCGCGTGAAAGCTCCTTCGCCAATCGGTCTCCGGCGCGGCTCTCCTCCACGGAAAGACGATGAAAAAAGAGCTCCAAGCCCGAACCGGACGACACCAGAAGCAGGGCATGCCCGCTGGAAAGGAGTTTGCGGGCCGACTCCAGAATCAGTTCCAGGACCTCCTTGCGCTCCCGGGCGGCGGCGATTTCCGAAGAAAGCCGGTTCAAGATGGAAAGTCGGAGGTTCTGCTTGCGGCTTTTTTCGAAGAGCCGGGCGTTGGTTATGGCGATGCCCACCTGGTCGGCGACGGTCTGCAAGGTCAAAACGTCCGCCGGCCAGAAAGCCTCCGGCTGGGAGCTCTGGATGTCCAGGGTTCCCAGGACCTTTCCCTCCGCTTTGATGGGGACAGTCAGCTCCGAGCGGGTATCCGGCAGCTCTTTGACAAATTGAAACGCGGGCTCTTTGGAAACATCGTTCACCAAAAGCGGCTTTCCCGTCCGGGCCACCTGGCCGTTGATCCCACGCTCCAAAACCATACGCTTGCCGACCGTGGACTGGGCGCCGTGATAGACCCCCTTGCCGGCCATGACGACCAGTTCATTCGTCTCTTCGTCCAAAAGAAAAATGTGCATCTGATAATAGCGGAAGTGTTCGTGCAAAAGCCCCACCACGTAGGGCAAAAGTTCGTCCAGCGAAAGGAATCCGGCGATGCGGGTGGCCACCTGGCTTAAGGTTTCCAGCTGCACCAACCGCCTTTTTTCTCCTTGGAAATGCACCAGCCGGTCGACCGCCAAAGTCAGCTGCCGCGCGACCGGCTCCAAAACCGCAAGATGCTCTTCTCGAACCGGCCGGTTGGCCCCCAGAACGAAAACGCCGCTTTTTTTATCCCCTATCTCCAAAGGCAGAGCCAAAAAATCACCAAAAAGCTTTTTTACGTCCAAATCCCCCCAAATCCCTTCCTGCAGGCCTTCGAGCGCTTGATTGAAGGAGGAAAACTCGCGGCTGGGCGCAGGCAGCATCTCTTTAAAGCGGGTATCCGATCCGGCAAAATAGGAGAGCTTCCGGGCTCGGTCATCCCATAGGAAAACCAGGGCGGTCGAGGCCGCGAGTCGGTTGACGATAGTGGCAAGAGTCTCTTCCAGCTGGGCCGGATTGTCCAAAACCTGTCCCGCCGCCGCCGTGACGGCGTTCAAGAGCTCCAGTTGCTGATTTCGGGCCCGAAGCTCCTCGGCTACGGCGTGGTTGCGGGAGAGAACGACACGTTCGAGCTCCAGAGCCGCCCGTTCGGCCACCCGCAAAAGCGGATGAATCTCCTCCTCCGTAACAGCCAGCGGCGTATCGGCCAAAAAGCTCAAAACCATCCGCACTTCTCCCCCCTTGCCGGGAAGAGGAACCCCCAGATAGCCGTTGACTTTATGCTCGTTGACGAGGGGGTCCGCTTTGAAACGCTTCTGGGCGTCGTCGCAGTTGTAAAGGCGGTTCTCCCTCCAAACCGCTTGGGAGACGGAGTTGGAGGGCAGAAGATTCCCCCTCTTCAAGTTTTTTTCCCCCCGGACCAGCCATTGGGTTTCCAACTGCTTTCCGGAAAGCCGCTCGAAGCGGACGACGCGCGCCGAATAAGCCTCCAAAAGCCCGATGGCGGCCGGCAAAAGGACCGGCATTCCCTCCCGCGAGAGAAAACGCTCCAGTTGTGAAAGCTTTTTTATTCGCTCGGCCGGACTGTACGCCAAATCACGCTCCCCGCTTTTCAAAGTTGACCGGACACACCCCTCCCCTTGTAAACGAACCCATTTCTTTATAAATATCGGCTTCTTGGAAGCAAGCTGTAACCGGCTGGGGGGAGGCGGTTTATTTTCATCTCTGTTTCGGCCGATATATGGAACAGGGTTGTGGCAAAGAGGGTTAAAAGGATAGGAAGGGGATGGTCGAAATAATCAAAGGAACACCGGAGCTAAACGCCTCAATACCGGCGGAACTGCCCGTTCTGCCCTTGATCTCGGCGGTGATTTTTCCGCAGGGCGTCACCTCGCTCCACGTCCGGCTGGAAAAAAACATCCGGCTGTTGGAAGAAAACAAAGCCGACGACCAGTTGGTCTGCGTGGTGGCGCAGAAGGAAAGCTCCCCTTCCGTGCAAAAGCAGGAGGATTTGTACAAAATCGGCGTCGCCGCCCGTATCATCCAGCGGGTGAATATGCCCAACCACACCATTCAGGCCGTTTTCCACGGCTTGACCCGCGTCCAACTGGAAAAGCTGGTGCAGACCGAGCCCTTCTTTGTGGGGCGTTTGAACCCGCTCGCTTCGGAAGAAATTCAATCCGTGGATACCGATTTATTGATTGCCGAAGCGCTCGGGCTTTTCGAGCGGCTGGTGGCTTCCGACCCCCGTTACTCGCCGGAGCTGGTGCAGGTTCTGCGCTTAAACCTTTCTTCGGCTGGACACTTTGCCGATCTCTTGGCCGGCTACGCCCTCTTTCCCCTCTCGGAAAAACAGCAGATTATCGAGACCTTGAACACCAAGGAGCGGCTCTACCGCTTGGTGGAGTTTTTAACCCGCGAGGTGAATAAAAAGAAAGTGGAAACCGAACTCGCCACCAAGGTGCAGAAGGATTTGGAAAAAAACCAGCGGGAATACTACCTGCGCCAGGAACTGGCCGCCATCAAACAGGAACTGGGGGAAAAGGAAGCCGAGCCGAAGGATGTGGAACGCTTCCGCCGGATTTTGAAAAAAGCCGCCCTCCCCGCCGAGGTGAAAACGGAGGCCGACGAGGAAATCACCCGGCTGGAAAGTCTCCCGCAAACTTCGCCGGAATATCATGTCGTCCACAACTATCTCGATTGGATTACCACTCTTCCCTGGAACCACGCCGCGCACGAAGGCCGGGATTTGAAGAAAGCCGAGGAGGTTTTGAACGCCGACCATTATGGCTTGGATAAAGTGAAAGAGCGGATTTTGGAGTTTCTCGCCGTGCGGGCGTTGAAGAAGGACGCCCCCGCCCCCTTGCTTTGCTTCGTCGGCCCGCCGGGGGTTGGAAAAACTTCTTTGGGACGCTCCATTGCCCGTGCCACCGGCCGCCCGTTTGTCGGAATTTCAGTGGGCGGGATGCGGGATGAAGCCGAAATCAAAGGGCATCGTAGAACTTACGTCGGCGCCATGCCGGGGAAGATTATTCAAGGCCTCCGCCGGGCCAAAAGCAAAAACCCGGTCTTTATGCTGGATGAAATCGACAAATTGGCCGTCGGCGTTCAGGGGGACCCCGCCGCCGCGCTATTGGAGGTCTTCGACCCGGAACAGAACCGCTTCTTCCGCGACTATTTTTTGGATTTGCCCTTCGATTTGTCGCAGGTGATGTTTTTGACCACCGCCAATTTGCTGGATCCAATTCCCCCGGCCCTGCGCGACCGCTTGGAAGTCATCCGCCTGCCGGGCTACACCAACGAGGAGAAACTGGAAATCGCCAACCGCTACTTGGTTCCGCAAGCGCTGGAAGCCCACGGCATCACCAAACAAAATTTGGTTCTCCAGCCCGGCGTTCTGGAAAAATTGTTGAGTCACTATACCCGCGAAGCGGGCGTGCGGGAATTTTCCCGCCTGATTTCTTTGTTAGCGCGCAAAGCCGCCACGCAGGTGGCCAAAAACAAACGGGCCAAGCTGGATGTCACTCCGGAGCGGCTCGAAGAGCTTTTGGGCCCCACCCCGTTCATGCCGGAGGTTTCGTTAAGGCATTCCGAAGTAGGCGTTGCTTCCGGTTTGGCCTGGACCTCCGCTGGCGGCGAGCTTTTGTTCATCGAGGCCACCCGCATGCGTGGCAAGGGAAAGCTGACCTTGACCGGACACTTGGGGGAAGTGATGAGCGAATCGGTGCAGGCCGCTCTTTCCTATGTCCGTTCCCACGCGGCCGAGCTGGGAATCACCTCCCCGCATTTCGAGCGTTCCGATTTGCACGTCCATTTTCCGGAAGGCGCCACGCCCAAGGACGGCCCTTCCGCCGGTCTGGCCGTTGTGGTGGCTCTGGCTTCTCTCTTTTCCGAAAAACCGGTGCGCCACGATTTGGCGATGACCGGTGAAATAACTTTGCGCGGGAAAATCCTGCCCGTGGGCGGGATTAAAGAAAAAGTTCTGGCCGCTTACCGGGCCGGGATTGCGGAAGTGATTTTACCGGAGGGGAACAAGAAAGACCTGCCGGAAATCCCTGCCGAAGTCCGCGCCAAGCTGACGATTTCTTTTGTTTCCGAAGCCGCCGAAGCCATCGAAAAGGCCCTAATCAATCTCATCCTGCCGAAAGCCGAAGATACGCAGGCTTTGAAAGCATTAAAGCGCCAAGAAAGCAAAAACTAAAACGAAGTAATTAATCAATCAAAAAACTGTTGCCCAAAACGAAAGCCTGACGTCATCACGCCAGGTTACTTCGCCATTTTTCCAATAAAAGAATTCAATCGTCCCTGCAAATCCATGCTCAAAGTAAGTATCGAGCTTTTCTTCACGAATCTCTTTAGTTGAAGGGTCTTTAAATTTTACACTTAGGGCCGATTCTCCGGCTGGCTCTATATACACTTTTTTCGAAGACATTGGCCTTAAAACAGGCACTTTAATACTACCTGCACTGTGCTCAACACTTATTTCGGTTATTTCAAAGTAGCTATCATTCACAAGAATTACGACGATATCCTTTTTGATAAAAATAAGATACGAGAGAGCAATCAATACAATTGCTGAACCTGCATAGAGGAGTTTCTTCATCATTTCACGCAAATATACATTCTCTCATTGAGGAACATCTCTTTTTATTCCTGTAACCTTCAGAATTCTTAAGGAGCTAAATAGCAGATTTCGGCCTTTGCGGCTGGCCGTTTTTGAAGATGGAATAGCGCGTGGAATAGGGGCTTTTGGAAAGCACCACCTGTTTGGCCAACCGGGTCTCCCCGTTCACCAAAATCGGCCCCATCAAATCGGCGGTCGCCTCCTCCGGCTTTCCGGGAGGCACGGTCACCAGAACGTACACCTGCACTTTTTTCACGTCGGAAATGTTCAGCTCCCCCAGTTCCCGCGGGTCCACTTCGATTCGGTAATCCGGATAAAAACAGGCCGGGTCGATAAGCGGAAACGCCACCCCCGCCTCCTCGGCGGATTGAAACCAGATGAATGGGGAAAGATTCGATTTTTCGACGATGAAATATTTTTTCAGATTTTCGAATCCGAGAATTCCCTTGGGGACGGAGATTAATTCTTCCGCACTTACGTTGAGCTTTCCAAATCGGCTGGTTGTGATTTCCATCTTGCTATCCAATGGCTGACATCAAAGTCAGTAATTTTCCGGCCCGCGGTATTTTGGTCGAAAACCGGGTGGATGCGAAAAGCCGTTCTTCCCCCCGTTCCCCGCCGGGCCCCGCCCCTTGCGGAATTGAATGTTGGCCGGTTTGGCCTCTCCCATCTTTCCGTTCCGCTCCAGCATCGACTTCACTTTTGCCAAATCATTCTCGCTGGCTTTCAGCGCTTCCCGGTTCTCTTCCTGAATCTTCACGTACACCTCTTCCCGGTGTACCAAAACGTCCGGCGGGGCATCCACCCCCAGCCGCACCTGCCGGCCAAAAACACCCAGAACGGTGATTTTGACCTGCTCCCCAATGGTTATCGATTCCCCGATTTTGCGGGTTAAAATTAACACTAAGCCCTCCTTGGCCTTTCAATATATCGGCAGAATATCACGGGGTATAACAACCTCCTATAGCCCAACCACTGTTTACTTAAACAGATGGTTGCCCGCTTCAGTTCCCGGCCGACTTGACCGCCAGGGGCAAAACCAAGAGGATGAGTATGACAATCCAGAAAAGCAGTTTTTTCATTTCTCCCCCTTTTTCCAATAGAGGTCCGTCTTTGTTGTTCCTATCAACATCCAAAAACATATTTGGCAATCCCCGTGCCGTTTGCGGGCTTTTAGTAAAGCCGGACGGGCGATAGCAACCCCTTGCCCCGCTTCAGCTTAAGCTGAGGTAAAATTGGACTTGAAAATGACGTTTCGACGATTCGGAAATTTCTTCCAAATCCACGCTCATTTTTTTCCTTCGTTTATTTCTCAATCGTCAATCTCTTTCTTTTTGTCCCCCTTACCAAGGGGGACGAGGCCGAAGGCCGGAGGGGGTGATTTTGTTTTTCAATCCTCAACTTCCCCCTTGCCCGCCGCCTCGCGGGTATTATTTTTGCCAATCGATGTCGCCCGTCTTGGAATTCGAAAAACTCACCTGGCCGGAAATTGATGCGCTAAAGCGGGAAAAGACCCTCGTTTTTCTGGCCCTCTCCCCCATCGAGGAACATGGCCCGCACCTGCCGGTGGGGGTCGATTTTTTCAACGCCGGCTTCTTCGCCCGCCGCACCGCGGAAAACCTGACAAAGGAACGGCCGGATTTGAACGTGCTCTTGTATCCTGCGATTCCCATCGGCGCGAATACTTTCCGCTTCGTCGGCTCGGTCTGGATAAAAATCGGCACGCTCAAGCGGATGCTTTTGGAAATCGCCCGCTCCCTTTCCCGCTTTAACTTCGACAAAATCGCCCTCTTCTCCGCCCACGGCGGGCCGTTTCATCTGTTGACTTTGGAGGAGGCCTGCTTTCTGGCGCGTAGGAAATACGGCGTCCAGATGATTTTGCCCGGCTCCGCCGCCACGGTCAAGTTTCTGCGCGGAGAATATCAGTCCGAAATCGAACAAGCCCTCGGCCGCAAACTCGATGAAGAAGAAAAGAAAGCGTTCAAGCACGACTTCCACGCCGGCTGGTGGGAAACCTCGATGATGCTTTTGAACTTCCCGCACTTGGTCAAGCCGGAATACAAAAAGTTGGAACCGGTTTTGGTTCGCTTTCGCGATTTGCGCACAAACGCCATTCCCAAATTAGGCAAAGGGGAGGGGTATATGGGCTCCCCAGCCCGGGCCACGAAAGAGTTTGCCGATGCCACTACCCGCATTTTTTTCCGGCTGGGGCAAATCGTGTTGTTAAAATTGGCGGACGGCCAAAATACGGACCAAGAAACCAAATCGATTTTGTCCAAAATCATCCGCTGGAAATTTTGGCTCCTTCGCGGCGTTGCCATATTGGCCGCCGCGCTCATCCTCTTTTTCATCCTGCGTTCAACGCTTCACTGAATCAAATTCTTTACATCTCCCAAAAAAACAGAAAAATATGGGGCTCCCCCCATACACCTCTCAATTTGATAATCTCTGCAAACTCCTTCAGAGGGAGCTTTCGACCCAATTTTCGACCTTCTCACAACCCCCAGCCGCGCAAGCGATTATGCGCCCAAAAATTGCTTGCTCGTGGGCATACCGGTTGCATAAATTGTTTTGGCTGAAATTGCGGCTGTACAGGCGGGTTTTGATGAAAAGGAGAATGTTCGGAATGGCTAAAATGAAATCAGTTCTCTTATTTTTTACAATCATGATTTTACCGGTTTTGACGGCTTTTGCTATTGACGCAAATCATCAAGCCAATCCGGGGCATCATCCCAAGCTGGTGGTCACCCCCGCCAATTTGAACTTCTTCACTTGCTCTTTGGAAGGTCAACCCGCTCCAGTCCCCGCCTCGCAAACGCTGCAAATCCGGGGCGTTCCCAACCCCCGTCTGCACAATGGCGATGAAGACCGCGCGCGAAAGGATTCTCTTACCTGGACGGCCACCCCCAGTGCGGCTTGGATTCATATCGAACCGGCCTCCGGTTTTACGCCCGATGAAGCCGTGGTCTCCGTTGACCCCGCCGGCCTCGCCGTCGGCGAATACGCAGGCGAAATTGAATTCAGCACCCCCGGCCAGAAAAAGCCCCGCATCGTGCAAATCAAGCTCCGCATCCAGACCTCGGTCGGAGGCAGCTTCACGCTGGACCTAAACCAAATCGACATCAGTGGGTTGGAGTTTTCCAACATCACATTGATTGACAGCGTGCACCTTGGAGTCGTGGGTGCCGACCAAATTGAATACACGGCCAGCAATTCCCAAAGCTGGCTCAAGGTTGTCCCCAGCCAGGCCCCCGCCCCGATTACCGTCTTGCTTTTGGCCGACGTGGATTCCCTTCCGGAGGGCACCTATTATGACACCGTGGTTTTTAAGAGCGGACTTTCGAATGACAATAATGGCGAAGACCATTGTTTGCTCGGTGAGACCGTCGCCTCCTTACCAGTCACGCTTACGCTTTTGCCGGAGCTCCCCCCTTTTCTAGTTACGACTCCCCGCCGTTTCGGCTTCGCCGCCGTTTATGGAGGCCCCAACCCCCAACCGCAAAACGTGTTAATTTCCAGTTCCGGAACTGCTGAAATCCCTTGGACGACATCCAAGTCTCAAAGTTGGCTCCACGTTGAACCGGTCAGTGGAACTGCGGCATCCGTGCCACAGCCGGCGCAGGTGGCTGTTGACATAACTGGCCTGAATCCCGGTGCTTACAGCGATACCCTAACTTTCGACTGGTTCCAAGCAGGAAATCCCTTCAAAAATAAAATCCCTGTCTTTCTGCAAATTTTCCCACCGTCGGAGCTCACCGACAGCGTGGCCATCGGCGATGGAATCGTCGATTTGACCGACCCGCAGATAAACCGCTTTTCCGTGCCGATTTTCGCCTCCAATACACAGGCGGTCCGCGCCATCGCCCTGCCGTTGCATTTCGCCGACGGCCAGACCAATCTGGACTCCGCCACCTTTGCCGGCGGCCGGGCGGAATTTGCCGATTTAAAGCTATTTTTGAAGCTCTCCACACCCGGCGATTTTCTCGTGCTGTTCGGGTTTATCTTGGCCCCCGCCCTGCCGCCTGGAGAAGGCACCATCGGCTGGCTGCATTTCTCTACGACCGGCGTCCTGCCGCAGTTTGCGGATACCTTGATAATCGATTCCACCAGCGTTCCCAACGCCACCGGCGACCCGAACATGCCCCAGAGCTTGTCCGTCTCCTATCTGGTCTTCAGCGGCGGTGATCCGTTCATTTTAAACCCCGCCTTCAAAAAGGGAACCGTGATTTTGAAAAACCAGCAAACCCCCACCTCGGCGGATGATGGCGACGGCAACCGGCCCCTGCGCTTTGGCCTGAACCAGAACTACCCGAACCCGTTCAATCCGCAAACGGCGATTGCCTTCAGCTTGCCCAAAAGCTCGGAAGTAAAACTGGAAGTGTTCGATTTGTTGGGGCGTTCCGTGGTGACTTTAAAGGATGGCTCAATGCCCGCCGGTACCCATACGATTATTTGGGATGGTCGCGACCGCACCGGCCAGACGGTTTCCTCCGGCGTTTATCTCTATCGCTTTAAAGCCGGCGATTTCGTGGAAACCAAAAAGATGTTGTTTTTGAAGTAAGCTACGGGTTTTTCTTCGCGGCGGGACGGGCCGCTTTTTGCCGCGCCCGCGCGATTTCGGAAGTAAGCTCGTTGCTTTTAAAGGGCTTCGCCACGTAGCCGTCCGCCCCCAGTCCCAAGGCCTGTTCGACGGTGTTTTCGTCTCCAAAAGCAGTCATCATCACCACCGCCAGGCGGGGAAATTTCTGCTTCGCTTCCTTTAAGAGCTCGAACCCCGATATCTCCGGCATCTTCACGTCGGATACCATGACCTGGAAATCCGATTTCTCCAGACAGGCCAACGCCTGTCTGCCGCCGGAGGCGGTGGAAACGGAGTACCCCTCCCGTTCGAGGATGCGCGCCAAAAGATTCCGCAGCATCTCCTCGTCATCCACCACCAAAACCTTAGTCTCTTCCTTCATAGGTTTACCCGAATGAGTGCTTGAACCCGCGCCGTTCAACGGCCGGCACCTTCCGGCCCGGAGCTCGATTTCTTGGCGAAAATCTGCTTGGACAAAAGCTCCCGCAGTTTCTCGTCAAACGCCCCCGATTCCGAAGGCAGATAGCCGTTCGGCAGCTCGGAAACCAATTGGTGCAGCATTTCCCGGGTTAGGAATTCGATCCCCAACAGGCACTCGCCGCTGCCGGTGGACTCCATTCTTTTCACCCGTCCCACCACCCGTTCCAGATGGCAGTTTTCAAAAAGCCCGATGCGCAGAAGCAGATAGTCGGACGGCTCCACCCAGGCCGAGGTTTCCAACAAAAGCCCGCCGCCGGAAATGTTCAAAACCCGCCCGTTAGCGATTTGCGAAACGTCCACCGGCCCGGCCAAAGGCAGCCGGAACGGCACGAACGACACCGGCGAGGAGACCTCGATCCGCACGAACCGCCGGGTCTGCCGGTCGGCCGCCGCGGCCGATTGAGTGGCGGGGGCCGGCGCCGCTTTCCGGGTCACCGTGGAAGCGGCCGGCTTGGTCTTCTGTGCTTTTTGCGTCTTTTTACGTGTTTTCGTCCTGGGCATTTTTCCCTCCTATTCCTTGGCGAATTTGTCCCGGATCATCCCCCGCAGCTTCAACACCGCCTTGGTGTGAATCTGCGAAACGCGGGACTCCGATATCTTCATCACTTCCCCGATTTCCTTCAACGTCAGTTCCTCGTAGTAGTAGAGCGCAATCACTAATTTCTCCTGCTCGGAGAGCTTGGTGATGGAGTGCGTCAAATAGGCCTTCAGTTCTTCCTTTTCGAGGTCGGCCAAGACGTTGTCCTTCGTGACCCCCTCAACGGTCTCCACCCGCGGCACCTGCCGGTCGTCTTCTTCGCGATAGACCATCTCATCCAGCGAAAGCAGCGTCGTTCCGGAAACGTCCTCCAAATCCCACAGCAAATCCTTGATGGAGATGCCCAGCGCTTTGGCTAACTCATCATCCTTCGGTTGGCGGCCCAGCTTGTTTTCCAGCTTGGCCATGGTCCGCTCAATGGCCCGCGATTTGGCGCGGGTCGAGCGCGGCACCCAGTCGAGCGCCCGCAGCTCGTCCAAAATCGCCCCGCGGATGCGCGGCACGGCGTAGGTCTCGAACTTCACTCCCCGCTTGGGGTCAAAGTTGCCCAAGGCCTCGATCAGCCCCACCACGCCGGTGGAAACCAAATCATCCAGCTCCACCGAGCGGGGAAAGCCGATCGCCATCCGTCCCGCCACGCTTTTCACCAAGGGCAGGTATTGCTGCAAAAGTTTTTCGCGGAGCTTCGGGTTTTTCGTCTTCCGAAAACTCTGCCATTCCTTTTCCAGGTTCATTTCGATTTTCCTTTCGGTTTGGAAGAAGTCAACTTGGATTTGGAGTCGGTGCTTGAAGAACTTTCTGGTGCGGAATCAATCGTTTCTGAATCAGAAGGCGCCTCGGTTATAAATAGCCCCCCTTGATAACCGGCCTCTTTTAAAACGAACCCCGGCCCGGGAATCAAGACCCGCGCGGAAACCATTCCTTCCTTGGCGTACTTCAAAAATTCCGCCGGGCAATCGTTCCAAAGCTCCGCCCCTTTCACTTTGGGCGGAAGTTGTTTCGGTTTTTCTTTCTTGCTGATGCTGCCGGACTTCTTGGATGGCGCTCTTAAATCATCTTTTTTGGTGGGCGGCAGTTCCAGCTTCTTGGAAGGATCGATGCCGGAACCGCCGTTCGGTGGAATGGAATCCAAACGCAACTGCTTGCTGCTTGCTTCCGACCTCCATACTTCTTTTGGATGCAGTGAAGGTCGTAGTGCGGCGTTCTCCTTTGTATCCATAGAGAGACCCCCCTCTCGTGTTTTCAAGCTTGATAGGAACTGGCCCGCTGCCCGCTGGTTTTTTAACGTCACGGGGCATACCTTTATCAAACCGCGTGCCCTTGCACTCTGCAAAACCCGAAAACCAAGCATTTGAACGACAACAACTTGCAAGGCCGGAAAATTCGTTTTTTGGGGAAATCGGAAAACTTTTCCGAAACGGGGATGAAAAAAGGGGAGGAACTACAAGCAAGTATGGGAAAAAACCAATACACGAAGGCCCCCGCAGGACCTCCGCTCTCTATTTATCTAAATCGGAAAATCGAGAGGAAAAATTTAGAATTATTTTTGAAATTCCGTAGGGGCGGCCCCCCGTGCCTGCCCGTCTTTCTGTCCCCCTGTGTTTAAGGGGGACGGAGACGAAGTCCCAGGGGGTGGTTCTGTAGGGGCGAATCTCGTGTTCGCCCGTCTTTATTTTTCGTTTTTCGTAGGGGCCGGCCTCCGTGCCCGCCCGTCTTTGTAGGGGCACGGCGTGCCGTGCCCATTTTGTCCCCCTTACCAAGGGGGACGAGGCCGCAGGCCGGAGGGGGTGATTTTCGTAGGGGCAGGCCTTGTGTCTGCCCATTTTTGTTTTTGTAGGGGCGAATCTCGTGTTCGCCCGTCTTTATTTTTCGTTTTTCGTAGGGGCGGGCTCTCCGGTTGTCTCTGACGACCCCAACCCGCCCGCCTTTGTCTTCTTGACAGCCCCCCCAACCCCGCCGCTTAATTTTCCCTTCCGCAAGGTGGGAGCAACCCTTCTGCCGTTCACTCCGATTGTCAATTTTCTGTTTTTTGTTTAATTTTTGACTTCCCATGGATGTAAACGCTAAGACAACTGAAGAATCAGAGAAACCCAAATCCATCTGCCACGAATTAATGGGGGGTGGGAACCCTTGTCCGTTTGAAAAGTTCGATGTAGATGAGCAACACTGTATTTTCCATTCAAACCTAGTTGACAAGAAAAGAAGTACATTTGAAAAAGAGTTAAAGCTTTACATTGAAAAGATTAAAAGCGATCCGAAAATTGAGGCATTCGACTTTACTCGATTTGCTTTTCCTGCATTCAGTTTTCATGGAACTACTTTTGAAAAACCGGTGATTTTCTTACAGTCAAGATTCGTAGAGAATGCAGATTTTTCGGGTGTAGTTTTCAAAAACATGGCAAATTTCCAAGGTTGTGAATTGCTGAAGGGTGGTTCCTTCAGCCGAACAAAATTTATGAAGATGGCCAATTTTATAGGCACTAACATTGCGAGATGTTGGTTTGACGAAGCAGAGTTCTTGGATGTGGCAGTCTTCAAATCCGCCAAGTTTCAAGATTTCGTACACTTTCTTGGTGCTAAATTCAATAATGCCGCGCTGTTTTCAGAGGCACGTTTTAAGGGAAATGCAAATTTCGGTGAGGCAACTTTTAAAGGCCACGTCCATTTTGACGATGTTGAGTTTGACGACATCACTGTATTTTTGTACTTGTACTGCCCCACCTAATTTTGGACAGGCATTATCTTGATTTTTGACATCCAATCCGCATAGAACTGTGCGGGGGATTTCATTCCCAGAGCGCTGTGCGGAGCTACCTCGTTGTAGTCTTTGATCCA
>Ga0209172_10002320_pt1 | contig 34231 bp, 29 predicted proteins | sample LarsenN4metaG_FD_184113 | JGI IMG/M metagenome (GOLD analysis project Ga0209172, IMG submission 184113) | Hot spring sediment bacterial and archeal communities from British Columbia, Canada, to study Microbial Dark Matter (Phase II) - Larsen... ... | reverse complement strand
CCTCTTAATCAGCTTCAAAAACAGATTCTTTCCGCCATGAAAATGCCTTTCTCTCTTTATTTGCTAGAACCATTACTCTGCAAGACTTAATTCCTTTTTCTGAGGTGAAAATCAGCGAACGGACAGTAAGACAGTCAACACTTTTCAACACCACAAAAGATATGGAACTGAGAGCTTCACAACAAGCTACACAAATGAACGCTCAAATTGCACAACAGCGATATCAAGCGGGATGCCTCAAATTGCGAAGTGCATTGGTGCAGGGTGAACCAGTATTTCAGAATGGTTCTCCACTGCCAAAGGGAACTATAGTATGCGATCGCTTTGGCAATACTGGAAAACTTGTTCCGCGAGATTTTGACAAAGATGGGAAATATGTTCCTGTAGTGGCTGAAACAGCATTTACAGGTAACTCAAAAGTTGTGAAAAGTGTATTTGGAGGGAGATAAATATGCCGTTGGGTGCTAAGAATTCATCTGGTGAAAGTTCATCGGCTAAGGGTAAAGCTAAGAATAACTTTCTCAACACAAACACAGTTATCAAATGGTTGTATTGGCTATCAATTGCGGCTGGGATCTGGTTTGCTTATCTCAATATTGCTCCCTATGCTGAGATCGTCAAACGGATTATGCTAGCAGGAACCGACACAACATTAATCAGATTGATTGCTTCAATTCCACTCATCAACGGTATCGTGGCGAGTGTTGGTACAGCTGCTCATTGGATTATTGGTTTGATGTTGTGGGCCATTATCCAAACTATTGAAGTTTTTCCATTAGTGTTACAACGAGATCGTGCATTTATGCGGACTCTAATTCAACATTCAGAAAGTCATCAGAAATTCCAAATCAAGGACAATGATGACCCAGCACTAGCTAGTTTAAAACGTTGGTATAACTTATTTCCTTCGCTAACTATTAGACGTGCTAGAAATGCTGCACTATTCGTTTACACAATAGATTTTTTGATTTGTATCACCCTGTATCCTCCATGTGAAGGTGGATTTAGCAACTTCACTTTCATCCTCAGCACGGGTCAATATGGTTTATTGGATTACGAAAATATTATCCTGCTGTTGACCACTCTATTTATAGTCGAGTTGTTAATTAGGTTCATATTCTGGCTTGGACAAATAGCCTACTTCATGAGAGAAGCCCACTCCACAAATTGAATGCAAACATTCACAATTCACAATACTCGCAAAGCGAGAAGCAAGCTACGCAATTCGCAATGGACTTCTCTCCGAGACGCTAACGCGAACGTCCCACTACGCTAACGTAATGGACTAACGTCCCGCTCCGTTGGCAAAGCCTCTCGTAGAGAAGACAGCAACGATGTTCCCGCCCCGCTACGAAGACAGCAATGGGCTAACACTGTTATGGCTACAACGATTCCTATCTTTTCTGAAAGGATATTAAGGTAGAGCAACTATGTCGGCATTTAATCCCAAAAAACATTTAACTCCTGAAGAATGGCAGATAATTGCCCAAGACACGATTGCTGAATCCAATGCCCAATATTTAATAGTAGGCGGTATTATTGGTGGTGGGATATTAGCCTCAGTCACAGGATTTCTACCAACAGGAATATTGTTTAGCTGTTGGGCATTTTATAACGCTTTTAAGACTACTCAATTACAAAATCATAACGAACTGGCTATCACCGAATATGGTTGTGTAGCTCATGTTCTTAAAGGTGATGATTTCTATGATTTTCTCAGCCAAGTAGGTCACGAGGAAGTATGCCGACAATTAAATTGGGCATCTACTAGAGAATATAAATTAAGCTCTGAGGCACAGGACTATTTAGAGTGTAATCCCATCCAAGAATCACAGCAAATACCAGAAATGAAGCAAGTACAATCTGAATACTCCCAGCAGACGGTATTCACCCCAGCCATTCCACAACATTCTTTAAACTCTAAAGTTATTGTGGATAACTCAGAACCTAGTAATGTTTTTGAAGTTATAAACCATTTATCAGACAAAATTCAGAACTGCTTTATCGTTGGACTTCCTGGTAGTGGGAAGGATTTTTTAGTTAGTCATGCTACACGGAGAATTAAAAACAATCAAGCTAGCACTTGTTTATTTTTAATAGACTGTAAGAATGACTCCAAAGAACACGCTTATCATGAGCATTTTGATTATATAGAGCGTATCTCAGATTGGAGTTGTGATGCTTGGGAATACGTTACATGGTTCAAAAAAGCGTGGAGATGTTATGAAGATGTCGCTAAACAATGTGAACGTGAAGGACGCAAATGTTTAGTTGTGATTAATGAAGGTACTCGCTCTGGTCAATGTTTTTCCGAAGAAAGCGATCCATTTATTAAAGGTAAATTAACTGCTATTACTTCATCAGGTGATAGTAGAGGTAGAAATATTTGGATTATGGTTCAAGCCCCACAGTTAGCTGATTTAGGTTTTGGTGATAACGTCCGCTCTCAACTCTTAGTTATTGCTATTTTACATGAATCAAATCTTGGTGCTGTTGGTAATTGGTGGAAAACTAATATCTTGGGTAAGCACCTCAAGCAAGAACAACTTCTCAGCTTAATTGGTGACTCCTCAAGAAAAAGAATTGTCTACTCAGGCAAAACAATGCAATGGTATCCAATGCCTGAATTACAGAATTTCAGTGGTTATGATCGTGACAAAGGAGAATTTTTACCAGGTTTTGAGCATACTATCACTCAAGGAGCCACTGCTGTCCAACAAAAAATAGTAGAAACTCAGGTGATTAATACTACTAAAACACGGGAATTAACAGCAGAAGAACATCGATTAATTCAACTATTAGATGAAATTCCTGCCGGGATTGATGCACTGATAGATCGTTTTGCTGTTCATAACAACGAGAGGCACAAAAATATAGTTATTAACCGAATTTTGGAAGTATGTCCCATTGCTAATCGCCTAGATTTACTCCAGAAGTTTGGGCTATAAGAGTATCAAAAACCAAGTTAATTCTTGCAATCCATGTGTATAAAATAGACTAAGTTACATCCCAATAACCACTTTATTCTACCATAAAAAGATTATGGATAAAGACTTCAAATATATTTCACCAAGCCTCATTAATGACGCTATTTTTCATGTTGCTATCCGACATGAAGTTGTTAGCCAACAACTATTTGATAACAAGTATTATTGTGATGCTTACACATCATTTCCTTGCATCAGCTACATCAAATCTATACGGAATTTAGCTACTTCCATAGAGTTTGGTAGTGGTCATGCAACCTGGGAAGAGTATTACAAACTTCTGTGTTTATTTATTCAAGGACTTGCTCAAACCAAAAAAATATCAATTGAAGCTGCATAAGAAATAGTTGCGACAGAAGTGAAAGCAGTTCAAACCTTGCAAAATATCAACCAGAATAGAGTAATAGCAAAACAGGAACAATCAGAAAAAATCTGGCAAGTATTTTATGTTTTTCTCCAACTATTGTGGGTTTTATTATTTTTGCGATCATATTTACTTATGTTGCTCAAACAGTAAATGCACGACTTTTAAACCAGCAAGAACTCGAAGCATTGAAAACTGTAAATCAACAACTTATTGAAGAAACTCATCATCTCAAAAAGGAGTTAGATAAGTTCAATCAATTTCAGCAGTAACGCAATAACTTAGAAAAATTAAAAGCAGAAAACTTGGTACTTAAACAAAAAAATAGTAATCTCAATGATCGTCTAATCCAATGCAAAAAACCATTTTGGGAAAGGAACTGTAATTAATTATGATTAAAAGATAAGTTAAGATGACAGTAAACATCTTATGCGCTTCTGCATCCCGGAGGTTTTAGATGACATACACTCCACCTAAAATACTCAGCTTTGAGGAATTCATCACTGAATATGGAGACAATACACGCTACGAACTAATTGATGGAGAACTACGAGACATGGAACCGACAGGCCCTCACGAAGCTGTTGCTGGGAATATTGCAGGTCGAATATATGTCGAAATTTTTAATTCTCGGTTAAATTGGGTCGTGCCAAAAACCTGTTTAATTAAACCTCCTGCGGCTGAAGCTACAGCCTTACGTCCTGATGTGATTGTTTTAGAACAAGAACAATTGAGTAATGAACCACTTTGGCAAAAAGAACCAATTATTTGTAACGGTAGCACCATTAAGCTTGTTGCTGAAGTTGTCAGTACGAATTGGCAAGATGATTATGCCAGAAAAGTAGAAGAATATGCTTTCCTCAACATACCTGAATATTGGATTGTAGACTTTCGGGGACTGGGAGGTTTGCAATTTATTGGCAATCCTAAACAGCCTACTTTCACCGTTTGCCAGTTAGTTAACGGTGTGTATGAACAGCACCAATATCGTTTGAGAGATACTATTTCATCTTATTTATTACCCAATTTGCAAATGAAACTTAACGATATTATGCCGCTTTAGACAGCCTGTAATGTTTTCGATAAATTCTGATAAATTCTGAGGATTGGCAAATGGTTAGAGAATACTCACCCCAAACACAATCCGATTCATTCCAAGAAAATCTGCCTCCGCTTCAAAGTGGCGATCGCCTAACTCGCCCTGAATTTGAACGACGTTATGCAGCCGACCCCCATATTAAAAAAGCAGAACTGATTGAAGGAATCGTTTACGTGGCATCACCGTTAAGACACCAACAGCATGGTAAACCCCACAGTCGAATCATAACTTGGTTAGGGGTTTACCAATCATTAACTCCTGGCGTTGACTTAAGTGATGCTCCAACAGTGAGACTGGATCTGGATAATGAACCACAACCAGATGCGGTGCTGTTTATTGAGCCGGATGTAGGTGGACAGACGCGATTGAGTAGCGATGGTTATATTGAAGGCGCACCTGAGTTAATTGTGGAAATAGCCGCCAGTAGTGCGGCGATCGATAGAGGCAGCAAAAAGCAGGTTTATCGCCGTAACAGTGTTTTGGAATACATCATCTGGCAATCCTACGACAACCAAATAGAATGGTTTCATCTGGTTGATGGTGACTATGAATTGCTCTGTTCTGACGCAGATGGTATTATTCGCTCTCAAGTCTTTCCCGGATTGTGGTTAGAGATAGAAGCACTGTTAAACAATCAAATGGCGCGAGTATTAGAAATATTGCAGTTGGGATTAAATTCTCCTGAACATAGAAGTTTTGTTGAGCAATTATAAGAAAGGCTAGCTGAAAACCCTTGAGGACGTGACTCGTAGCGTGGCGAAGAGACACATCCGTACTTTAGGCAAGGGATGAAAGCTGTCGGGAGGCGTTTACGCCTCAGTAACGCAATATTTTCTAATCAACTCCTCTAAATATTCACTAGCACTAACATTGTTTTTTACAGCTAATTCTTGTATAGAATGCCAAGCTGTATCTGTAAGCATAATGCCTCTTTTCTTTTTTGGTTCATCGTATAGAACCGGGGTATTTTTTACTCTTTTTTTACCTTTTGCAGTTGACATGTCTAGAACATTCACCTATACTAATTGTAGTATAAACAAAACAAGGGGGTGAGTCAAGTTGCTAGTTCTAGAATACAAAATCAAAGCCAAAAAACTTCAGTATTTAGCAATAGAGGAAGCTATTAAAACAACTCAATTCATTAGAAATAAGTGTTTGAGATATTGGATGGATGCGCCAAAAGAAGCAAAAATTGATAGATTTGCGCTTAACAAGTATTCAACAGAATTACGCAACGAATTTAAATTTGTGGCTAACCTAAACTCAATGGCAGTACAATCATCAGCCGAAAGAGCATGGCTAGCAATATCAAGGTTTTACGCTAGCGTAGCGGTAGCGAGTCCGCGAGCGTCAAATTGCAAAAAGAAGATATCAGGTAAAAAAGGATATCCGAGATTTCAGCATGATAATCGCTCGGTTGAGTACAAGACATCAGGCTGGAAAATAAACCCAATCAAACGCCGTATTACCATTACCGATAAAAAAGGTATTGGTGAGTTAAAACTGTTGGGTAAATGGGATATTCAAACATACCCTGCTAAATCAATTAAGCGTGTTAGATTGGTGCGTCGTGCTGATGGATATTACTGTCAATTTTGTATTGATGTTGAGGTTTCAGACATTCAACCAATGACAGGTAATGAAATCGGTTTAGATGTTGGAATTGAGAGTTTTTACACTGATTCTAACGGACATCAAGAAACCAATCCGAAGTTTTTAAGAAAGGTTGAGAAGTCAGTCAAACACGCTCAAAGACGCATTTACAAAAAGAAAAAAGGTTCATCAGGACGTAAAAAAGCTAGAGCTATATTTGCCAAAAAGCACTTGAGAATAAGTAGGCAACGGAATGAACACGCTAAAAAGATAGCGCGTAACGTATGCAAGTCTAACGACTTAGTAGCCTATGAAAACTTGCAAATGCGTAACTTACTCAAAAATCATTGCTTGGCTAAATCCATCTCTGATGCTAGCTGGTATTTGTTTAGGCAATGGATTGAGTATTTTGCTGGTAAATTTGGTAAATTAGCTGTTGCTGTTGCACCACATTACACATCTCAACAGTGTTCAAATTGTGGCGTAATTGTAAAAAAATCTCTGTCAACTCGCACCCATGTTTGTAGTTGTGGGTGCGAGTTACATAGAGATGAGAATGCAGCAATTAACATTTTAAATCTTGCTAGACAAGCTAGGGATGGGCAATCCCAAAGTAACGCTGTAGGACTCGTTGCCGCTACTCTTTTAGGCGAAAGCCTATTAGAGCAAGTGACGAGGTAGATTACAGAATCCCCGATCCTTTAGGACGGGGAGTGTCAACGAAAAAATAATCATCCCATCGGCTGCAACAACCTCTGCCACAGCCTTGTGTATCGGCTCTGATCATCAGTGGTTCTCACAGCCAGGGCGATCGCTTTCTTAGACCCGACTACAATTGCTAACTTCCTCGCTCTTGTTAACCCAGTATAAAACAGATTGCGTGACAGCATCACATAGTGTTGCATATATAGAGGAAGTATAACGACAGGGTACTCACTTCCTTGAGACTTGTGTATACTCACACTCCACGCCAGCCTAATCTCATTCAAATCCGCGTAATCATACACCACAGGTCGTCCGCTATACTCAACTGTAACCTCCCGTTCTTCCGTGTCGATACTCAGGATAGTCCCCAAATCCCCATTGAACACCTCGCGGTCATAATCATTCATTTGCTGTATGACGCGATCGCCCACCCGCAAAATCATCCCACCCCTGTTAATCTCCACTTTCTCCGGTGCAGGCGGATTGATCAACTGCTGCAACACGGCATTTAAGTTACGCGTTCCCACCAACCCCCGCGACATCGGAGATAAAACTTGGACATCCGTTGACGGATTGAACCCCAGCCGAGGAATATACTCACTCACCAATTCACAGATTGCCTGTACACCATGCTCTGGGGTGTGACCACCACCATGCCAGAGACAATCTGACACCGGATTATCGCTGATTGGTTCAATTTTTGGGTAATCACCCTGGTTGATCTGATGTGCTGCTGTAACGATCACACTCTGCTGGGCTTGCCGGAATACTTGTGTTAGCTTCACCACTGGTAATTGCAATGATGTGATTAAGTCAGCCAGCACTTTGCCAGGGCCAACAGATGGTAGTTGGTCGATGTCTCCCACTAATAATAGTTGCGCTCCATTAGCTACGGCTTTCACCAGCGAATGTGCCAGGAACAAGTCAAGCATACTCGCTTCATCCGCAATAATGGCATTGTAAGGTAGGGGATTTTCATGATCACGCTTGAAACCCATCGTTTTGGGGTCAAACTCCAACAAACGGTGAATGGTTTTCGCTTCCAACCCGGTCATTTCAGATAATCTCTGCGCTGCTCTCCCGGTTGGTGCAGCCAGGGCAATGGATTTGCCCATCGCCTTCCATAAACTGACAATCGTGTGTGTGGTGAAAGTCTTGCCCACCCCTGGCCCACCAGTGAGAACCATGACCGGAGAGTACGCCGCCATTTCTACTGCTTGCTGCTGTTGTGGCGATAGCTGGATTTTGCGGCTGGACATGAAACGGTCTAGCCACGCGCGGACGCGGGGAATGTCTTGTTTGACTGGCTGGCGTAACCGTCGAGAAATTAATTGTGCTAAATTTTGTTCAGTGTGAAAGAAGGTTGGTTTGTAGCACAGTAGCAACTTCTCCCCGTAGCTGTCCCTAACAAATTCTCTGATCAGTTCCTCCTTTGCACCCATATCTTTGAGAATGGCGGAGATCGCATCTTCTGTCGGCTGATGATCATCTTTTGTCAGCAGTTTAATGACTTTCTCTATGAGTTCTGGCTGTGGCAAGTAGCAGTGTCCGTCTTCAGCCGCTTCACTCAAGGCGTGGATGATTCCAGCACTATATCGAAACTCCGAGTCCGTTGGTACACCCAGGTTTCGCGCAATCTTGTCGGCAGTCAGGAAACCGATACCGTAGATGTCGGTCGCTAGTTGGTACGGGTTGGCGGTGACTGTGGCGATCGCCTTATCTTGATATTGCTTGAAAATCTTTACGGCGTATGTTGTCGAAACACCGTGGCTTTGCAGGAATACCATCACTTCCTTAATTGCCTTCTGGGTTTCCCAAGCATTTTTGATCAGCTTGATGCGTTTCTTAGCGATACCTTGAACTTCGATTAGTCGGTCGATTTGGTTCTCGATAATCTCCAGGGTGTCCAGCCCGAAATGTGCAACAATCCGTCTTGCTGTGACGGGGCCTACTCCTTTGATCAGTCCACTGCCCAGGTATTTCTCGATTCCGGTGAGTGTGGCTGGCTTAGTTTCTTTGTAGTTGACGACATTGAACTGTGGGCCGTACTGTGGATGGTCTTTCCAGAAACCTGTAAGCTGAAGTGTTTGCCCAGGCTGGATGTTGGCGAAGTTACCGACGATGGTAGTCAGGTCGCTGGAGCGAGGGCGGGTTAGGCGTGCGACTGTGTAGCCTGATTCCTCAGAGTGGAAGGTCAGGCGCTCGACTACACCAGTGATGGTTTCGTAGTGGGGTTCAGTTTTGGGTTGTTGTGTCGTTGGTAGAGTGGACATTGCTGGTCAAAAATGCCGCACATTATTATAAGCCTGAGATGAGGTTTATTATAGTACACGAATACTATAATAAATCAGATTAAAAGATTGCTTGATTTACGAGTCGTGATGCGTAAAGCCCCCAAGTATGAGGTACAAAACCAATAAGTTTTGTACCTCATACTTCTTTTAAGTGGGGGATATAAGCGAATGTGCCGAATTTATTCGGCTTTAAAAACAGTTTACTCGTTTTTAAGATACAATGGGTATATGCTAAACCTAACCTATACCTATCGCTTAAAACTAAATCAGCAGCAATCCCAAACCTACGAAGCATGGCTAGAAACATCTCGTAAAGTTTGGAATTTTGCGTTAGCAGAAAGGAAGGATTGGTATAACTCAAGGTCATGCAGAATTGATGCTTGCAGTATCAAGAGCGAATACATCATTCCTGCCGATGCTCCACGCCCAACATTCGCGTCTCAATGCAAAGCTTTAACCCAGGCTCGGAAAACTAATCCTAACCTCAACGCAGCACATTCTCAGATGTTACAACAAGTGTTGAGGCGATTAGAAAAAGCGTTTATTGGAATGTGGGAGTCTGGGAGAGGTTTCCCCCGATTCAAGAAACAAGGAAGAATGCGTTCTTTGCTATTCCCTCAATTGGGCGTTAATCCAACTCAAGGTAGCAGAGTCAAACTTCCTGGTATCGGATGGGTGAAAATGCAATTATCCCGACCTATCCCAGATGGGTTTGTTGCCAAACAAGCCCAAGTGGTGAAGAAAGCTTCAGGATGGTATGTAATGCTGACACTGCAAGCAGATGTTGATGTTCCCAGTTTTGCGCCACACGGTCAACCAGTTGGTATCGACTTGGGACTAAAAAGTTTTTTAGCCACCTCTGCTGGTGAGCAAATCGCTAGACCAAGATTTTTTGTTGATCTCCAACGCCAGCTGCGATTGCTGCAACAAAGAGTTAGTCACAAGAAATTGGGGTCAAATAACTGGCGAAAGGCTCAACAGAAGGTGTCTCGACTACATGAACACATTCACAACACTCGTAAAGATTTTCATTTCAAGTTGGCACATTATCTGTGTGACCAAGGTGGAATGGTATTTGCTGAAGATTTGAATTTTAAAGCCTGGGCTAAAGGGATGTTTTCAAAACACACCTTAGATGCTGGTTTTAGTGAATTTCTTTCTATCTTGGAATGGGTTTGCTGGAAGCGAGGGGTTTATTTTGCAAAGGTTAATCCCGATGGCACTAGCCAAACCTGTCCCAACTGCAACCACCACACAGGCAAAAAAGATTTATCTGAGCGAGTGCATCGTTGTAATGAATGTGGATTTGAAACAGACCGCGACATTGCTGCTGCTATGGTGGTAATGCAACGTGGTCTTGCAGCCGTAGGGCATACGGTCAAGATGCTTGGCGAGGGGTTAAGCAGTAGCTCCCTTTTGACCCAAGAATCCCCCGTTTTATAAACGGGGGAGTGTCAAAATTAATGGAATATTGTTGGCTGTTTTTCAGCCTCTTTTAGCCTTCACAAAAGCAATTGTAGTTTCCCAAGGAACTGTTTTATTGAGTAGATATTGAGTAAATAAAACTCTAATTTTGTCCACTTCCTCTGGATTCAAAGATTGAGCAAGGCGTTCTGCATAGCTTAATCTATTGTTCTTATTGGTGAACAACCGCTCAATGAAGCTATTCGTAATATACATTTGCGTCACATTCTGCTCAATAGCTACTTTTACTGCCAAGCCTGCCGACGCAAAAACATCACGCAAATTATCATCATCCCAGTTAAACATTGGATCTAAGTTATCAGTGTATATCGCTTCTTCTGCTAAGGTTAATTTCTTGTACAACTGGGCATCCAAACAATCTGGTTCAAGTAAGCGATAAAATCTTTGAGTGTAACGTTGCACTGTCTCTGCTAGAACAAGTCTTCCTCCTGGGGAAATTAATTTAGCTAGAACCTGGGCTGCAATGATTTTATCAGGCTCAGACATTAGGGCATTACGCCCAATTATGCAATCAAACTGCACATTTGGTGCTTGCTCTGCTAACACCTGAACTACTGTAGAGAGTGGCGTAGTTACAATTACAGGACGCATCAATTCTTTTAGTGCTGCGGCTTGCTCGCTTAAAGCATTAGCATCTGTAATATTGCGAACACAAGCATAAACTCCGCCTTCAGGAACTTGTCGTATTGCTTCCCAAGTCAGTAAACCACTTCCAGCGTTTAGATCCAATACTACATGGTGACGTTGTAATTGTGCTAAATCAAAGATGCGATCGCGTACCATTGCCATTTGCGTACCCACCTGAGAAAGCGTGCGTTGCAGCCAACGCTCACTGGTTCGATCAGTAGTTCCGTAGGTGAGTATTTCTAGTGGAGCGATTGCGCTTCCTTCTACTAATGCCGCAAGTTGAGCTTCTCGGCGGCGCGACACTTGGGTGCTAATTTCTCGTTCTCGACCTTGAGTTGACGGTTGGTAAAATACTTGTCCTTGTAGGCTTGTCGGTAAGTATTGTTGTTCTACCCAGTGATCACGATAAGCATGAGGATAAAGATAGCCCGCCCCATGCCCAAAACCTTTTTTGTCTCGATTTGCATCTTTTAAATGATTGGGAACTTCTGTATCTTTTTCTTGCTCAACCGTAGCTAACGCATTAAAAAATCCCATGATGCTGTTTGACTTCGGGGCAGTTGCTAGATACAGTGTTGCTTGTGCCAAATGATAACGGCCTTCTGGCATCCCCACTCGGTCAAAAGCTTCATTGCAAGCATTGACTACTACAACAGCATTCGGGTCAGCTAATCCTACATCCTCGCTAGCTAGAATTAACATCCGTCGAAAAATAAAACGTGGGTCTTCACCTGCATAGACCATTTTCGCTAGCCAGTATAAGGCGGCATCTGGATCTGACCCACGCAGACTTTTAATAAAGGCACTGATAGTATCAAAGTGGACATCACCTTCTTTATCATATAAAACAGCACGCTGCTGAATTGACTCTTCTGCAACTGCTAAAGTGATACGAATTATTCCAATTTCATCAGGTGTTGTTTCTACTGCTAATTCCAAAGCATTAAGTATTGAACGAGCGTCACCGTTTGCAACACTTACCAAATGTTTTAAAGCTTCATCATCAATTTGCACGTTTAACTGACCATAGCCTCGTTCGTTGTCAGTTAAAGTTTGTTCAACAATTTTGTATAAATCTTGGTCATTTAGTTGTTTGAGTTGAAAAATTCGTGAGCGGCTGACTAATGCTTTGTTAACTTCAAAGTAGGGATTCTCAGTTGTTGCACCAATTAATATGACCGTACCATTTTCGACCCAAGGTAACAGAGCATCTTGCTGAGATTTGTTGAAACGGTGAACTTCATCAACAAACAAAATTGTTCGTTGATTATGATATTTCCGTTGTTCTTGTGCTGCATCAATAGCTGCTCTAATTTCTTTGACTCCTGAAAGGACAGCATTGATTGCTATGAAATGAGCGCGAGTTGTATTAGCTATCACACGAGCTAGAGTCGTTTTTCCTGTTCCTGGTGGGCCGTAAACAATCAGTGACGACAACTGGTCTAAACTGATTGCTCGCCTTAACAACCTACCTGGGCCAATAATATGGTCTTGACCAACAAACTCATCTAATGTGCGTGGACGCATTCGAGCAGCCAGTGGTGCTTCTGCCTCAGTTATTTTGGTTAGATGCTGATCAAATAGATCCATAATTAAGTGAGCATTGCTGAACTATGTTTATTGCAGGAACATTTCTAGCTTAATAGGTTTCACCCATCACTTTTGTATGTCATCGGTCTTGGCTTACGTTTCCTCAAAGGCACTGAAGATGCCTTGGGAGGTGCAGGCGGACGACATTTCTCGCAATATAGAGGACGTGGGCCAAATGTCTCTCGGCTTGTCGCTTGGTCGCATTGTTTACAGACGAAGTTGAAAGTGCGCGTGTGAATCGTGCGTTGGTGCGCTCGAACTGTATATTCTCGGACGTTAATTATTTTGCTGGGCATCTTGGGGCTATTCGTACTTGTGATTTGCTCCTTGCATCTTAGCTTTTTTGATTTTCTCTGGCTACGCCAAAAGCAGGTGAATTTTAGGGCTAAAAATATGAACTTGCTAACACCTGAAATCCGTAGCCAATTGCCTCCTATTTATTCTCAAGAGAAAGTTTCCGACCCAATTGCTTACGTTAAATTCTTCAATCCTCAATCGAAGTGGACTTGGTATGCAACTGAGTTTGACGGTGAGGATACATTATTTGGTTTAGTGCAAGGTTTTGACGAAGAACTAGGATATTTCAGTCTCAGCGAATTGCAAGAATATCGCGGAAAACTAGGAATAGGAATTGAAAGAGATTTGCATTTTGTACCTACTCCATTGTCCAAATTGCGTAGAGTTAACTGATTTTTAGCCACACAGGTTTATATCTGTGTGGCTTTTTTAATGCTTCGCAAAAAGTTTGTGAAAATGTTCATCTACATCTAAAATGCAAAACTACGAAATAATCCTCACAAACAACCCAGAAGAACAGGTATTAAAAACCTTAATTACTTTGGGCGATCATACTCACTTTGTAGAAGCTTTAGATGATTGTTATCAGACTCTAGTAGGTCGCGGAGATTACTGGTTTGAAACCGATGAGAATACATATTTCACAGTAATTGAATTGTCTACAGATGTCGCTATAACTTGTCAACTTATTGAAGGAGAAATCTTAGGTGCAGTTGTTTTGACATCAGATTTAGTTTGGGAGATGCACCCCGCTTTTAATAGTTGATAAAGATTACGAATTAGATATATGGGCATAAGAAGGCTTCGCCAAAAGCTTGTGAAAATCGTAATGGAGAAATCAAATGACTTTACAATCGACAATCACCCTCTTAATTGAAATTGTTTTCTGGGCAACTCTACTAGTGCTAATGACTGATTTTGTGAACGGACTTTTTGACGTTTGGTACAGTCAGAACTTAGCCCCAGTTTCAGCAATCACACCTCAATTAGAGCCTGAGACACAACAAATCACTTTCAAACAACCACAGTTTGAACTAATTCCTGACCCTTGGGAGCTACAAACAGCATCAGAAAATCATAGCCCCAAAACCCAATCAATTGTACTTCCCTTCCCCAAATTAAGACTGCTTCCACCAGCAAAAGAAGTGCAAACAAAATCTAGCCGAACTACCAAGAAATCTACTGCTACTAAACGCAAATCTACGAAAGGTCAATCGCCTCAGAAAACCAGCAGAACATGCAAGAAAGCTGCTTAGTTCAGAAGTATCAGCAATTGAGCGATCAGTTGATAGTTATGGTCGCTCAAATTCATCATTCAATAATCAAAAAAATGCAAGCAGCGTACTGTGCATTAGTAGTTGCGCTCAAATATGCTCCAGTTGACTCAGATTTTGTGATCGCCCGACAGCATCTAGAAACAGCGATCACACTTTCTGGAGAATATCATCAATTGTACTGGAGTATTTTCTGGAAAACATCACCAGAGAGGCTCAAAAAGCGAATACGTTCTCAGTGCCAAAAATTAGCTTTTGATACATACTCGCACATGGTCGAGTTGGCTTTTCTGGTGAACGAATATGCAGCTGACCAAACTTCTTGCAACATCCCACAGCCAAAGTCCTGGCAAGAATTTGTAAACTACCCACACTGTACCCGCTTCGGGTACAGTGTGGGCTTTTAGTAGCCCTGAACTATCTGTGCTGAGATTGCAACACAGATAGTTCGAGCCTCTGGGCTGGTTTACAAAAACAGCCCCAATAGCAGATATATTCTTGCTGCCATTAAAATCAGCGTCACCACTCCAAGAACAAGCCTCATGAGTACATTTGAAACGCTTGTCAGAACGCAGTCCAATATGTAGGCATTGATGACAGGTCTGGCTTGTCCAAGCTGGAGGAACAGCAATTATTTCTACTCCAAATTGGATGCCTTTGTATTCTAAAAAAGAACGCAATTGATAAAAAGACCAAGAATTAGACCGTCTACGTTCTGTTTTGTTTCTTGGTTTTTGATTAGTCCTTTCACGAATACCTGTTAAGTCTTCAATTGCTACTGCTGCATTATTTTTTAATGCGTCCTGAATAATGGACTTGCTAATGTTGTGGTTTAGCCATTGTTGAAATCTTCTCTCCTTGCCAGACAACCGTTGCAAAATCTGCCTTGCCCTGCGGCGAGTAGACCTTGTGCCTTTCGTGGCAATATGCTGGAGAGAACTTCTCACCCTAGAAAATTTATCTCTAACATCATTAATTTGCTTTCCATCCCACTTGTCACCATTGCTAGTTACAGCAATATCTCGCCTTCCGAAATCAACACCAATCACATTATTTGACTTGATTGGTTCTGGTACTTCGTCTTTTATTTGGATGTGGATGTAGTAGTTACCATCACGATGTTTACATAACTGTGCTGATGTAGGTTTTCTACCTTTTAACTTGCCTCTTTGATAATTACCAGCATCAATTTTGATATGTTCTCTGCCATTCATTAAAGTCAAACTAACAGTCCAGTCTTTCTCTCTAAACGAGAAAATTCTGGCATCATAATCAGCCGATGTTGGCTTGAATATTTTAACTGGCTTGTCTTTAAGTTTGGCAGTTTTGCGATTAGCTCCAACCCTGGCGCAAGCACGAACAGCTAAATTTGCACTCAACCCAAACAAAGCACGAATCTCGTTATAGACCATGTTTTGAATAGTGGTCTTACTGGTTATCTGAGGTTTAACTTTCTGGTTAGCATAGTTACACGCATCAGCAAAAGCTGCCAGTACCAGTTCGATTTCTTCAGCCTGTTTTTGAGAGGGGTTGAGTTTGCAAACTAGCGTCAATACTTGTTCCATGACTTCGACCTAATCACAGATGAATATAATACATTAAAATGGTCGTGTTGTATCAAATATTTTATTTGGGAAAAGCTCAACTATCCCTTTCCCTGACTTCGCTCACGCTCAGTATTGGTCAAGGGACGTTTCGCTTTTCCCCCGCAATTCCTCTCACCACTGACCTGAGTACAGGTTCAGTGGGAGCCTCCTTGCGGAAGTAAGTGAACAACCTCGAATGTGCGTTTGAGTGGATTGCGCGTGAGCATTCCGCAGAAATCTACGTGAAGCAATTGAGTTTGATTTGATACTGCTTTCTTCAAGGCTTCGCCAAAAGCTTGTGAAACATTAAATATATATCTATCATGGTCAGCCAAATCGCTACACAGGCTTCTCTGTTTGACGTACAAACAGTTCTGGATTACGGGCAATCAATCCTTAATGTTGCTCAAGAACTAGCTAAGACCTTAATTGATCAACGTCCGCTAACTACCAAAACAATTCAGTCGCAGATGAATCGTTGTTTCCTCGGCACGGCATCTGAGGGGGCTTGGGCGTGGAAAGATGCCTACGAAGCTGTGGAAGTTGCGGCAATTCTATATCTACGCCAGAAAGGATTATCTGAAAATCCTATGGCACAACTGCAACAACTAGAATCACTCTGCCCCACGCACACCCGCCGCAGTGAAGAACAATTGCAACTACAGCAGTTTTCTACACCGCTTCCATTGGCGTACTTAGTAGCATTAGCAGGGCAAATCACTGGCAGCGACCTCGTACTCGAACCATCGGCTGGTACTGGCATCCTGGCACAATTTGCAAAACTCCAAGGTGCAAGCCTGATGCTGAACGAGTTGGCACAAGACCGGGCAAAGATTCTCCGGCGGCTGTTCCCTGGCACACCATTATTCTCCGTGAATGCGGAACAAATCAACGATTACCTTGCAGGGAAAACTCAGCCCTCGGTAGTCTTGATGAACCCACCGTTTTCGGCATCACCCAAAATCAATAGCCGTAATCCCGATGCAACTGCGCGTCATGTTAATTCGGCATTGCAAAGGTTATGCGATCGCGGACGGCTGGTGACAATTTCTGCAAACTGGTTTTCTCCAGCTAATCCCACTTGGCGAGAGACTTTCATCAAGATGCAGGAGAAAGCAAAGGTTGTGCTGTCGGTTGGTGTCAGTGGTAAGGTGTACAGCAAGCACGGGACGACGATGGAAACCCGAATCACGGTAATCGATAAAGTCCCGACTGACTCCACCGACATCCCCTGCATTCGTGAAACCCTAGATTTGACTGAAATACTGGCACTGATTGAGCAGTTGCCAGGGCGACCCGTATGGGAACGTTCTACTCCAAATGTGGTAGTTTTCTCTAAGAAAGTCATTACCCTGCCGAAACGTATTGCAATCCCACAACCAGAATCATCTGTAGAAATTCCAGATGTAGCAGTTCTGGAATACGAAGTTATTGAGTGGTCTGCCAGCGAAGGACTCAAAGATACGCTGTATGAAACCTATCGCCCACAAAGGCTGAGAATCAAAGACGCAAAACCACATCCGTCGCTGCTGTGTGAAAGCGCAGCCCTGGCACTTGTTTCACCACCAGCACCCACATACAAACCACATCTCCCAAGTAATATTGTCACCCAAGGCTTGCTTTCAGAGGCACAGCTTGAAAGCGTTATTTATGCAGGTCAAGCCCATTCTGAGTTTTTGTCAGGGTCATATTTGGTTGACGATTCTTGGGACAATATTACAGTAGCAGCAAATAGCGAAGACAATGCCGTTAGATTTCGCCGTGGCTGGTTTCTCGGTGATGGTACTGGTGCTGGCAAAGGACGACAGTGTGCAGGTATCCTATTAGACAATTGGTGTCAGGGGCGCAGGAAAGCCATCTGGATTTCTAAAAGCTCTGCACTAATTGAAGATGCACGACGAGACTGGTGTGCTTTGGGAGGTAATGAAAAGGACATCATCGACCTCAGTAACATCAAGTTGGGTGATCCAATCCCCTTCACTCATGGCATCTTGTTCTGCACATATTCAACCATGCGTTCACAAAAGAACGGCAAAAGTCGGCTTAAGCAGATTGTTGAATGGGCTGGTAAAGACTTTGAGGGTGCGATCGCATTTGACGAGTGTCATGCGATGGGCAACGCAATGGCTCAAGAGGGCAAACTGGGTATGGTCGCAGCATCTCAGCAAGGCATTGTCGGGCTTCGACTGCAAAATGCACTACCACAAGCACGAGTCATCTACGTGTCGGCAACCGGCGCAACCAAAGTCTCTAACTTGTCCTATGCCAATCGCCTCGGACTTTGGCAAACCGGCGATTTCCCGTTTACCTCCCGTGAGGATTTTGTGGAATCCATCGAAGGTGGTGGCATTGCGGCGATGGAAGTTGTAGCGCGTGATTTAAAGGCGTTGGGTCTGTATCTGGCGCGATCGCTTTCTTTCGATGGAGTTGAGTATGAAATGTTAGAAATCGAACTCACTCCTACTCAAGAACGTATTTATGACAGTTATGCGGCGAATTGCTATCATCAACCACCAGTACCAGGTATCAGATTTCAGAAATGCTGATGACTGTGTGAAAGATGAGGTGGAAATAAATGTTTACAAACTTATAAAAGCCTCTCAACTTGCACATTTTCAAACCCTGATATAGTAAGGCTTTGAGAGATATTAGAAAAATGCGCTTGTTTTATATTTTGCGGGAGCGTTAACCGCACCCTTGGGAGGCTTATATGTTACAGTTTACAAGTCTCTGCACGAGAAAAAAGATTCCACCGCCACCCTCCCCACATCAACCACCCACATCCATCCCTCCATCCTACCACCCTAGTATAAATTAGTATAGGCAGTAAAGGCCACGCCGATGGCAATGATCTCATCCTCTCACCCTCCTGGGCATTATTTCCCTCGAACTCTTCCATCAACTCATCATAGCTTAACCAATTATCTTGTTTCCAACCTACGCGCTCACCAAAAACATACCAGTTATCATCCCCATAGCTTGGGCTGCCTAAACCTTGATAAATTTCCGCCTGGATACTAATGCCAAATTTATTGTTACTGCTTTCAAGCCAGAGGCGATTGATTTCCCTGAGAGTTTCACAGGGGAAATTATTTAGCAGTTCGTACCAATCTTCATAATTCTTTTTAACCATGACTTGGTAAAAAATCCAAGCAGTTTCTTCATCTGCCTCTTTCCACTGTTGTTGCTGAAGATAATTTTTTAATTGTGTGCATAGTCCATCCTCTTCCAATTCTTTAGTACATTTTTTCAATTCGGATTCAAAAGCTCTATCAGCTTCGCTGTTATATTGAACTGCCAACATCTGAGAGAAGCCTTGTCTAAATCGTTCAAGATTTTCTTTGTTAGCGAATTTCAATCGAAAAATCTCTTGCCATTTCTCTTGGCTCTTGTTCTCGTTATTCACCCATAATTGATGTAATATTTCATGAGCTTTTTGGTAAAGAGAATAAACTGTTGGTGGCTTAGGGAGGTGGATATTGGGAATAATGTGGGGAAGAATGCGGGAGACTTTATAAACCCTGTTTTCTTCTTGAACTTCAGAACCGACCTCCAAAAGTGCCAGTTTTCGCCCCCTTTGTAATTGCTGTTGATAATTAGGAAGCTCATCACAAGCCGCTTCTAAAGCTACCATTGGAACAGGAATCTCATAGACTAGGCAATGGCAAAGTATTTGTTGCAACGGCTCATCAATAAGCTGGTACAAATCCTCACAAATAATTTTGTATTTCCACAGTTCAGGACTTTGCTCTAATTTAGTTATTTCAGTCTCTGCGTCTACATAACCTAAAACTTCATCAAGAAATTCTAACAAGCGAGGATTACCATCTGCTAAATTTAAAGCTCGTTTCAGTAATTTATCCGAAATTCTATCAGAGCTAAAATGTTTTAATCGGCTAAGTTTTTTGATTAATTCAACATCTTTTAATGGTTTTAGACCTTGTTTATAGAAAAAATCTAATAGGTCACAATCAAAATCATAGCGGCAGGTAATAATAATCCTATTCTTAGTTCCTGTTTCTTGTATTGCTTGTACCAAAGCTCCTAAAATTAGAGATGCTTCAACTTTAAGAATATATCGACCTTCACGAGGTTCCAGATTCCATTCAAAATCATCGAAAATCAGGATAAACGGTCTTTCTCCAAGTTCTAATAATTGACTAAACAGGTAGGTAAGTTTAAAGTCGAGACTTTCATCAGATGCTGCTAAAAAACTGCGGATTTCTTGTAATTCTGGTTTAATTAATTTAGACAGTAATTTATTTATTAAATAAGATTCATCAATTTGTCGCCACCAAAGAATCTTTTCATGCTCAGGCAATCTATCCCATAGTCGGGAGGCTATGCTACTCTTTCCCCATCCTCCCATGCCGTAAATTAAGACTCCTATTTTTTCATCATCCGTTTTCAGAGTCCGCAAACAATTTTGCATCTGACGACGGCGACCAACAAACTCCTCTCTTCTTGCAACCCTTAACCGCCTTTCATCATCTCTCCATTCTTGACTTATGGTGGGTAATGGTAGTTGTTTACGTCCCCTTGTATTTAAAGTAGTTACTAACTCTTGGGGTAGTCTTGCTGCTATATATAATCTTAATTTATGCCAATCTCTTGCTTCTTGCTTAATTAAGACCTGGTAGGTTGAAGATAATGCTTGTGTAATGGTTATTCCCTGAGACAATTCCCTATAAAATTGACTTGATGCGGCAGAAGCCTCAGTATCACGAACTTTTTCACCCCAACCTAAAACCGCAGTTGCACCCATGTTCAATAATTCTTCTGCCATCGAGGGGACTACACCGTCAGAAGAAAAGCCTGTACGACAACCACAGAGAAAAATTAAAGAGGGAAAAGAGAATTTAAGAGTATCATAAATATTTGCACTATCACTATAAACACAATCACCATATTCATCTTCTGTGAGAAAATAAGATTTTCCATTTTTATCAGTTGCATGACCTGTTAAATGAAAAACGTCAATTTCACCTGGCTTATACTCATTAACGACATATTCTAATTCTTTTAAACAACCACTCTCTTCTACTCTCAAATTCACCGGAGTGCGTTTGGTTGCCTCTAATATTTCTGCTTCTTCTGCTTCATAGTCTAATTCACGTAATTCAGATTCAAATTCTTTGGGAGAACTTGCCATAAACAACAAATTCAGGGGACGATTTTTTGGGGAGTTAGCGTCAGGAGATTTTAGTAACTCAATCGGTTTTTGTTGCCCATTAGAGATCCACCGTACTGGAATAATCGACGGTCTTTTTTTAACCAAGAAATCCTTCCCATCATGCAACAGTTCCCAAGGCAGATGAGCTAATCCCTTATCTGTGGCGATCGCTATTACTAATTCTTGCTGACGGGGCTGATTTAGGGTATTGGCTAAGAGGCGATCGCTTTTATCTAGCCATTCGTAGAGTGCTTTCCCAGTAGTAGCATAATCTACCGGGCGGTAAGTATTATAGTAGTCAGTATTTGCTCTATCACTTAACTGTTTAATTTCAGCCAGAGGCAGTGAGTGTTCTTTGTAATCAGCAGGATTACCCCAAAAATAACGCAAAGATACATAATTCTCGCCTTGTTCGCTCAGACTGATGTGAAGAATTTCCATTGTCACTATACTTCATTCTCTAGAATCTTACGAATCTGCTCTTCTGTCACGTATCTTGTGAGTAGCAAACGTTCACCCTTGCTTCCGATGAACAAAACTTTCAATTCTCCAGTGTTTTTATTTAGGCTTGGAGAATGTGGGTATTTCTGATACCATTCATAAATTTCTTTAGCAATTGTTACTATGCCACCTACAATTCCCACAATCGTAGCGATGGTGGTTAGTATAGGCTCTGCTCGTTCAACTTCATCAATTGTCTGATAACTTCCTTTAAGCCCTTCAATTGCTAAGAGTTCTTCTGTAGCTTTGATTGCATCTGTTCCTTCAATTTCGATTTCCATTTCACCAAATTCTCCAATTAAATTTTTTTGATATCTTAATGGAAGGACTTTCTTCTAGAAGTGACAAATACAACTTGATATTTTTTGATGGGACACCCCGCTCAAGCAACCAATCAGCGAATTTGAGAGCATCTTTTACCGTTATTTCACTTCTTACATTCCAGTTTTATTCCAGGTATTTAGCAATACCTACTACTAGCACAAAAGTTAGCTTTAGCTGAGCGGTAGACTCCTTCATGGCAACTTCGGAAAATTGCCTCCCAAGTTCTGAGATTTTTCTAATAAGCACCGTGCGAACTTGGAAATGGCTATTTAATTAATTTCACATTTTTCACTATTTTGAGTTTATTATATTCATTAAAAATCTTCCCGCCGATATAACTGGGGAAATCTTGTTGATGGGGTAGATATAGCCTCACTTAAACCGAGGGCAAACTGAAGCGTATAGCTTAAACTCCCCAGTACATTTGAGTCAAGCTCATCCGTAAACTCTTACTCTAGATAGATTTCAGCTTTTTCAGTAAAAATTAGGCTAAAGTAAGTAGACCAAAAAGTTTGGCGATCATAAAAAAAATAGTAGTTTGTGATACCGTTTTTGGAGAAAAGTTTAAAGGCGGATTGCTTCGTTCACCCATCTCTTTTCACCTCCAGATATGCAAACATAGTACATTAGCAGTGCGTATAAAAATTTTATAATATGCAAAGATACTTTGAGCCGCTTTTGATACATTGTTAGACAGTTCCTGATCCTATCTACCCGTGTCTAACGTTTATATTGATATCTAAACCCAACTAATCTGTACAAGCGGTTAGAAGATTATATTGCCGAAACTCATACAACCAAAACAGAAGTAATTTTAACTGCCTTATCTTAGTATTTAGAGGTACCGAAGAAATTTTATTGAGCCAGTGAATAGCAGCATTGGAATCTCAAATGGCAGAGCTAAAGAATCTAGTCAAAAGTAGTATGAGTGCAATATAACCCAATTTTAAAATTTACTGAAAATTTAGGGAGATGAGAATTGAAGGGCAAGATGCAGTAAAAGCTACAGAAGAATTATTAGTAATTAAGGGCATAGAAGGCAGTTATCAAACAGTTGATGAAGTAGAAGGGAAGGAAGGATAACCACTATCGCCACAATTGTCGGGATTGTCAGTGGCACATTTGCGATCGCAGAGACTCTGCACAAGTGGAAAGAGAAATACCAAAAATCTCTACAAGACCCAACGGGTGCAAGGATTGAGAAAGTTTTGATTTTCACAGATGATAATCATCGGTTGCTGCTCAAGGATGCGACAGTAGAGCAAATCCAAGCAATTTTGGAGAAATCTAAGAAAAAATGAAAATTCTCCACCTTGACCTCAAAGCAGTTGGCGATAATTATGCAGAGTTCCGGTTCTTCTGGGATAACCCCAATGATTACCAGTCACGTCAGCTTAAGCTTTCAGAAATCGCTGACTTGATTAAACAAGCAGAGACAAACTACTACACCAGACTGCCGGAAGAGTACGCTAAGACAGGGCAGAAACTTTATAACTGGTTAGATGGGAGCGATCGCCATCTTCAACGTGAAATTGACAAGCATTGGCGTCAGGGGATAGCCCTGGCGATCGCAACAACACAAAGACTTGCACATTTACCTTGGGAAGTGCTGCATGATGGAAAAAGTTTTTTGGTAGAACGTAAACCTGCCATTGTTCCGATTCGCTGGGTAAAAGAGGAAAGCTCCAAGCAACTGATTATAGAAGATGCACCAGTAGATCGGGCGTTAAATGTGCTGTTTATGGCTACTTCGCCACGAGAGGTTGAGCCAGAATTAGATTTTGAGGCGGAAGAAGCCCAAGTTTTGTTAGCAACTAAGCGTCAACCCTTGTGCTTGACTGTGGAAGAAAGTGGTTGCTTAACTGAGTTAGGTTATTTATTAAGAGATTATGACCAGGGACATTTTGATGTTGTTCACTTGACAGGTCATGCCACGTTCCGAAACGAAGAACCATGTTTTATAACTGAAACAGAATTTGGAGAAGCCCAGTACAGCCGTGCAGAAGATATAGCGACCGAATTGCAATTCCAACTGCCTAAACTGATTTTCCTTTCCGGTTGCAATACAGGATACTCAAGAAATGAAGGTACAATACCATCAATGGCAGAAACATTGCTGCATCAAGGCGCAACTGCTGTTATTGGTTGGGGTCAACGGGTTCGAGATACTGATGCAACTGCGACGGCGGCAACCTTATACCAAGAATTGTCAGCCGGAATGACCCTGACACAAGCACTGGCTCTGTGTTATCAAACATTGCTGAAGCAACAAGCACGAGACTGGCATTTGTTGCGGTTGTATGTGGCGCAAACTTTACCAAGTGCATTAGTAAAACGTGGACGTAAACCAGTACCTCGCCCTTCTGTTGCTGCGGAGTTTATCGACTCAGAGAAAAAATTGAGAGTTGCCACCCGTGAGTATTTTGTAGGTCGTCGTCGTCAGTTACAAAACTGCTTACGGGTACTTAAGACTTCCTCTCAGGAAATAGGAGTGTTAATTCATGGGATGGGTGGATTAGGAAAAAGTACAATTGCTGCAAGATTGTGTGATCGCTTGCCTGAACATGAAAAACTTGTTTGTTGGCGACAAATTGATGAATCCAGTTTGGTGAATAAACTAGCAGATAAACTTAAGACCTCAGAACAGCGAACAGCACTTAGAGAAAGCACAGACGAACTGAAATATCGATTGCGCGATGTATTGACCCAGTTAAACCAAGCTGGGGAAAAACCATTTTTGTTGATTTTTGATGATTTTGAGTGGAATTTAGAACATCTTCAAGGAAAATATATTCTTAAGACTGAAGTAGCTGAAATATTGAGAGCATTAGTTTGGGCAATTGAAGAGGCTTATGCTCAAAACCGAATTATTATTACTTGTCGATATGATTTTGAAACTGACTTGAATGAATCATTTTATAAACAACCTTTGGAGTCATTACGGAAATCAGACTTACAGAAAAAACTCAATCGGTTAGAGGCATTTAGTTCTAAAGGGATTAAGCCAAATTTAATTGAGAGAGCTAAAATATTAGCTGATGGTAATCCTCGATTGTTAGAATGGCTGAATGATGAGATATTGCTACGCTCAGACGCAGAAATACAACTTACTCAACTAGAAACTAACTCTCAAGACTGGAGAAGAAGAATAGTTTGGGAAGAGTTATATCAGCAGATTGACAAACCGATTGAAGAGATACTCAGCCAATGTTTAGTCTTTGACATTCCCGTTTCCCTAGCAGCATTAGAAGCAGTTTGTGGGCCTATCTCTGATTATAAAAAACAGTTAAATCGAGCAATAGAATTAGGATTAATAGAAGTAAGTTCCGAAGCAGAAGAATCCAAACGCTTTTATCGAGTTTCCCGTATTCTCCCTCACATTATCCCCACTATCCGCCTTCCTGAGCCACCAAAAGCCTATTCTCTCTACCAAAAAGCTCATGAGATATTACATCAATTGTGGGGGAATAAAGAGAACTCCAGTCAAGAAAAATGGCAAGAGATTTTTCGATTGAAGTTTGCTAACAAAGAAAATACTGAACGATTTAGGCGAGGCTTCTCTGAGATGTTGGCAGTTCAATATAACTTAGAAGCCGATCAAGCTTTTGAAGGAGAATTGAAAAAAGTTGCTGATGACTTGATAGAAGATGGACTATGTATACAATTGGAAAACTATCTTCAGCAAAAACAGTGGAAAGAGGCAGATGAAGAAACTGCTTGGATTTTTTACCAAGTCATGGTTAAAGAAAACTACGAAGATTGGAAAGAACTGCTGACGAACTTCCCCTGTGAAACTCTTAGGGAAATCAATCGTCTCTGGCTTCAAAACAGTAATAATAATTTTGGCATTAGCATCCAAGCAGAAATTTACCGAAATTTAGGCAGTCCGAGCTATGGCGATGATAAATGGGATGTTTTTGGTGAGCGCGTAGGTTGGAAACAAGAAGCGGATGATAGCTGGTTGAGCTATTATGAATTAATGAAAAAGTTCGAGAAAAATAATGTCCAAGACGATGTGCCATTGCCGTTGCCAGCAATGCCATCACTACCTGCGCTAATTTATACCCGTTATGACTGGGATCGGCTATTTGGAAAGGGGTTGTGGTTTTGGGGGAGGGAAGTCTTCTCTTCTCTCGCGCAGAGACTTGTAAACTTTAATACATAAAGCTTTTTAAAATTTGTAAACATTTATTTCTGGCTCTTTTTCCACGAATGAATCAACATTTCAGGAATCCGATACCTCGCACTAAGACAATTCGCAATTAGTACCTGCACTATCACCCCTCCACCGGAAACCGCCGCATCATCTCCGCCAACGCCACAGCTTCCCCATCCGGCGTGTACACCACCTCACCCGACATAGCAATCACAATTCTGTTTTTCCTCGCCCACTCGAACCAAGCAACTACCTCAGATTTAGCTTGCGCGGATTCCGGTTTCCGCCCCTCCTTACAAGCGGCAACAAATACTGCCTCTGGTGATTTGATCCCCTTCCAATTCCGTAACGCTTCTTTGAGATAGGCGATCGCCCCAGGCACATTATCCCAGTACCGCTTGACTGTGCGCATCATTTCCGTCAGTGCCACAGCCTCCCCATCCGGCGTGTACACAAACTCACTCGACATCGCAATCACAATCCTTTGCCGCCTCGCCCAATCAAACTAATCCTTCACAACAGATTTAACCTGTGCAGACTCCGGTTTCCTGCCTTCCTTACAGGCAGCCACAAACACAGCTTCCGGTGACTTCATTCCTTTCCAAGTCCGCAGTGCTTCTTTCAAGTAGGTGATCGCACCCGGTACATTCGCCCAATACCGCCTAACCGTTTTCTGAATCTCTGCATTGAGCCGAAAATGCGGAGTACAAGGAATGTCTCGTTAGTCGAGTCAATTCGACCACAACGCTTTCCAACTCTTTGTAAATTACTATTTTAATTCCGACCAAGGAGTTAATCGAAATACTAATACTTTCGTTTCTAGTTTAAAGTCAGCATAAGGTGGCTGTTGTAACTCAGGAAATTGGGGTATTTTTAAATCAGTTAACGGGATATTGTTTCCAAGCCTTTGAATAGCTATCTGATTAACAGCTTGATAATTAACAATTTGTCCATCTGTTGAGACTTTCAGCTTAAAAATAGCAGGTTCGCTATAATAAGCACCTTTACTTACATCAATACTTAAGAATTGTAGATTCATATATAGTACGGCTTGTAAAGCACCTATTTCTGCTGGATCTTTAAGATCAGGTTTATAATCTGAGAATACCGAGCGAACACGAGATGCAAAAGAAAGATTTCTGCACTTTTCTTGACATTTTGTAAAAACAGTTGGATATGCCATCTGCCAGGGTAAAAGATGCAAAATTTTACCTTCATCAGACAAAACCACTTTGAAGTCAACAAACTCTAATTTTCCACCCTTGAGTAATTCGCTGCTTAATTGCTCAATCACTTTTTTATTAAGTGCTTTTTCAATAAAAGGTTGAGCATGACCTATCTCTTGCGAGAACGCATCGTAAGCAAAATATGCAATCACCTGCCCATCCTTATTCAGTAAAAACCTCCAAATAATCTTTTTATTATCCTTGCTATAACCTTTAACATAATTTTTCTGAATTAATTGAGAAAGTTGATTCGCTAAACCTAACCAAGTATCGGGATCTTGAGCTAAAATCACCCTATCTGAGTATTTTGGTAGCTCAATTCCTAAATCATCTGCAAACTGATATTGATATATAAATTCCATAAAGGAGGAAGTATTTAAGAAAATTTCTCCTTCTTGATTTGCAGAAACTTCAGCAAATCGATAGTTTCTTAGCAAAAAGGCATCCGGTGCCGTCGAGAACATGGCATTCCATCGGAATGGACTACAAGCATAATTTATATCGTTATCTTGTACTAAATAATCAATTCCATTGATATTAGGTGAGCCTGACAACTTCCCAATAGAAAAAGCTTTTTGGTAAAAACATTCTGCCCGTATCTGACCTAAAGTAGATGTGGCTGTCAGAACATTCTGATCTTCAAATTGCTCTTGTTTGTTTGATTGATCTATGGACATCAGCTTATCTACAATTTCGTTTAAGGAAATTTTAGTAGTCTTGTCTAATTTTTCCTTAAACTTGATTTTTGCCATTTGAGCAATAGCTTGATTAATCTTAATATCTGCATATAATCTTCTGTTCTTCCTGGTTTTACCAAAGCTAAGACCTAAATCAAGCGTAGATTTTTCAGCACGATAAAGCAAATCTTCTGCTTCATGAATTATTTTGCCATCAATCCCACCTTGCCAATAATTCCTTTGCAATCCTCCCATGAGCATTGCCCGTGCTTGGGCATTTAAGAATTCTGGAATCCCAAAGGCAGATCCTTTTTTGTAATCCTCGATTGCTTGCTCAAAATTACCTAATTTCTCGTGCAAAAAGCCTATTGCGATTTGGGTTTTGTAATCATCTGGGGCGAAATTTAAGGCTCGCTTATAACTCTTGAATGCCTGTGACCACTCTCCCTGAGCTTCATGACGCTGTGCTTGGCTAAAATACCAATTTCCAACTATATGCAAGTTTTGATTGATTCCATAGGTAGCCCCAAGTAATATTAATGAAGCTCCAAATGTGACTTCTGCATGAAGTGAAGCAGGGACTTTTATAGTATTCAATGTTTTCGCTACAGCTTGCTTTCCCTTATCTGTGAGTGCTCCACTTGCCACAAATGCCAAGCCTGCCCCTTGGCTGATTGTACTCAAAGTACCTAAAAAGTCAAAACCTTCGTTTGAGAAAACTTTGGCCGTCTGAGTAATAAAAGAAGTTGCCAGCACTAAGCAAGCAACTGTTCCGACATTCCACAGCCAATCAAATTTATCTGAAAGAGGTTTTAAATGTGAAGGTTCTGCGGGCGGCTCAAGATACCACCACCAAGACGATTCTGGGGGCTGAAAACTCTGACGGAGTTGTTTAAGGTTTTCAGCATTACAAATAATGCCGGATTTTTGCTTCAGTTCTAGGTCTAGCTCAACCAGTTTTGCCAAGTATTCATCGTTTAATTGTAAAACTTGAAGCGCATCTTGAACTCGATCTCGTGTTCGCAACACCTTAAGAACTTGCCGACAGGTTAACTTGGATTCGGAAGGCAAATTTTTGATAGCCTCCGTATAATCAATAAGCAGTTGCACTAAATCAGACTCGTTATGCTGAGTGTCGAATTCTTCCATAACTGTATTATTTATTACAAAAATTTTTAATTTGCATATCCACACTGATAACTCAGCCAGCGGAATATTTATTATACGAAAACTTTTTAGTAATCTTTTTCGTGAGCCTGATATATTAAGCTTTAAAGATGTTTGCCAGCAAAATTTACGTGTTTGTTTATACTATAAACGTAAATAATTATTACAAAAATCTCTAGAGAATTGGAATTATTTGAATCGCTTTGCCCCATGCACATCCAGTGGAGTGAGAAGTCGTTAAAGCTTCAAGTTCACCAACGGCAAAGAAATCACGGTAGATACTGCATGGCGTTGGGAGTAAGAACCCTCACTGAAATAAGCGACTAATCAACAGCTGATACTACTCCTCCCACTTCACCAACACACCATCTGCCGCAACCAACCCCCAATGCGGACACTTCGCCACCAGTTTCTTGATCACAATCCGTAAGGCTGGATCATCCGCCCAACATTCCATTAGAAACTCATCCCCAGGATTTTCGCGCCATTGTTCCGCCATCTTCAATTTTTCCATACGCCACGGCCGCACTCTCGATCTCTCAACAACAGCTTCATAAGACCATTTCTCAGAATCTGAGTCAGCCGCCACAGCACAAACACCTTCATGATGGGCTTTTGGTTCCTGAGAAGGTGAATTAGAAGGGCTTTTTTCTGACACGGCAGGGGCGGCGGAAACCGTGTCTTCATGATGGGCGATCGCTTCATCACCCAATTCTTCATTCTTTGCTATCAACGAAACAGACAGTCCGCTTTGAGCTTGGTTTTGGTGCTGATTAAGGTTTTCTAAATTTGAAGCAGCAGGGGCGGCGGAAAATGTGCCTCCATGACTGGTTCTCTGCTCATCACTACAATTCTGGTTCTTTGCCACCAACGAAGCAGACAGGCTTGGTTGAGCTTGCTCTTGGGGCTGATTGAGGTTTTCAAAATTTGAATCGGCAACGGCGACGGAAAAAGTGTCCTCATGACTGGCTCCCGGCTCATCACCCAAGTCCTGGTTCTTTTTTGACAACGAAGCGGATTGACTCGGTACATCATTCACAAGCGTCAGCGTCGTGCAGTCCGTTACCGCAGGTAACTCTTGTTTCTTTTCTTCCACACCAAGGACAGTTTGAGGCGACGCGCCCTCAAAAGGCGCGATCGCCGCCTCATCAACACCCGAGTTTTCGTATGAAGTGGAAGAAGCACACCTCACAAACTCTACTGAAGAGTTTGTGAGGTGTTCCTGAACAGTTCGTGAGGGTTCGTAGAACCCTTGCTCTGACTGTGTTTTGTCTGAAATAGATGCTTTATTTAAACAACGCATTTCTTCAGAACCAGCATTCACCTCTGCATTCTCAGCATTTGATTCTTGTTTTGTAGAATTTAGTTCCTCAGTGTTGGCCTTCTCCCAGAAATCTTTCATTCTGCTGCCATGCAAATTCCGCACCATCCAGCCAATTGTCTCGCGTCCGTCCTGTATCGACTTGTCCGGCTTAAAAATGAATAGCCCACTTTTAGAGAGAATTTTCTTTGCACAGATAAAACTGCTGTAGCCCAAAGCCGTAGACAAGGGCATCCACCGTGAACCGAATGGGTCAGATGTCCAGCATTCCTGCCACAATTGGTTAACAGATGGTTTTTGTTGTGAAGCCCAAAGCATATCTTCAATCGGGATGATTACATGAAGCCGCTTGTATGGAGACTGTGGTTTCTCCTTGGTAGACTTTTTAGTGGGTTTTGTAATGGTTGCTGTCATTTTACAATCTCCTGAATATTGGCGCACGACAATTTCACCCAAGGCAATCGCTGGGTTTTGGGGTTTTCGGAAACGTTGTCTAAAAAGTCACAATCTACGGGTTACAAAAGCCGCAACTCATCCTTGAAATAGCGGTCAGTCTTTTTCGGTTTTTCCTTCCAATGCTCCCAAGCCACCCAAACCTCATCACCCATGTCTTCGATGACTTCACCTTTGGCGTTGTACAAAGCAAAGTAAATGTCGGTATGGGCAACGATAGAACCCAGCCCAATAACTTCGCCATTAGAAGAACCAGATTCGGCAGGGACTTCTTCAGGAACCATTGGTTCCATAATCTTGGAGGATTCGGCTTTCTCAAGGACAGTGATTAACTCCGTCTCGTGTGGGGTCAACTCTGCCAGATAATCTTTTTTGATCACCTCGTACTCGGTAGCCACTTCCAGATAATCCCACCAGCTACACCCAGGTTTAGCCAGCACACCCCGAATATCACTCACCGCTTGAGGTAATAATTGCAATTGTTCGGCTCGATATGCGATCGCAGATGGTGTTGGTTCACTGCCCAGAATTAACGCCGCAGCTTGCAAAGCTTGGGTATTGTTCATTGCGCTAGCGAGATTCCCCAAAGCTATACCCATGAGCCTCAGACATTCTTGGGCATTTTCTTTGGGTGGTTCAACCGCTAACAAGCGCAAATCAATAGTTTTTTCTAGCGAACGCTTGACTTCCTTATTTAATGCCTTAGCCGCCTGCTTGGTCAGAGTATTTCCCCACTGCTGAGAAGGACGTTCTTCTACAGCACGTTCTAACTCCTGGATACGTCGCTGTAACCGTTGGTTGTCAAGCTCCAACTGCCTCAGCCCTTCCATCTCGTCCAGGCGTTGCTGTAACTGGATGTTCTGCTCCTTCTGCTGTTGGAATAACTGCTGTAGTGAGGCCAGTTGTTCTTGTACCTGTTCTTCAGCCTTGGCTGTAGCTTCGGACTGCAACCCAATTCTTAGTTCTTGCTCTAGTCGTTCCAATTCCTGTTGGTACTGTTGTTTGAGTTGTGCGATCGCATCAGCATATTCTTTGGGGTAAGTTCTTTCATTGCTAAATGACACAATTGCGTCATTACTCAAATTAGTCAAATCACCATTGTTAACCAGTAACCTTTCACCATCAGCAAAGGTGACAATCTGCTGGGTGGGGTTTGGTGGTTCTGCCTCAATTACTCCCTCTTCTCCACATCTGGGGTGAGATTGTGATGAAACCCTGACAGAATGACACAATTGCGTTTTTGATGGTTCGGCTGTAGTATCTTTCTCAGCAGAATTTACGACCTTTGGCACAACCTTTTGTACTGCTTTAGCGAAGTCTGCGGCAGTAGGCAAGGGTTTTTCTTTAGCTGCGATCGCCACGGCTTCGTGCAACTTGTCGGGAGTTTTGACCAGTTTTAGTAAAGGTCGAGTTTGGGAAGGTTTGGTAATTTTATCCTTTAGCTCGTCGGGGAGAGAATCAACAACTTTCTTGGCTGCTAGTAAATCTCTAACCCTGCGATATCCTCCGTATTTGGTCAACTCTTGGTCGCAGTAAATCTCAAAGCTTTTGTACCCAGCATCTTTGTAATAGGAGTTATCGCACATCAGCCGTAATTCTTCTATCGCTTGCCATTCAAAGCGGTCTATGGCGGCGCAGGTTTCTTGAATGCTGGTGTTGAGGATAGTGTAATCAGGGGTTAGGGATGTGTTAACTATGTACTGCTCAATAGCAGTATTATCCTCTGTGCATAGGGCAGGAGGATTTGATATTGTTTGTGTAGTCATGAACTTACGAAAGGGTTCGTGAAACTACCCTCCCTAGTGCGTGCCTGGAAAACAATCGCTAGGGAGGTTTTATTTTGTCATGACAATTAGACTAACATAGTATGTACAGAAAGAACCACAAAAAACTAAACCCGCCTAATGGTCGGCGGGCTTTTCTTTGATACTGTCTAGGATGCGATCGCGCATTTGCCTGAGAGTGTGGTTTTCTTCTCTCAGGCGGCTAATTCCCCCAGTAGTTGCTGCTTAAGTAACGCAATTTCACCTCCTAATTCCTGACGAAGTTCTGCTTTGATTTCTTCACTTAGTCCTTGTTTTAGTGCTTCTAGCTCATGATTCTTGGCTAGAGATAAAGATCCTAAGTAGCTGTCAATCAATTCCAGGAGTACCTCAGAAGCATTCTTTCCTTCTTCCTTGACCTTGTTCATAAAAGCTTCTTTCTTTTCTGTACTGATTCGCACCATTATTCGGTTGTCTGCACTCATATTTGATTCCTATTTATACATTGACCACTCTCAAGCTATCAATCCCCTTAAGTCATGACAACTGTACTAACAATATATTCCTGTAACAGCAGTTCATCGTCTTACTTTGTCAGTACATTTGTGTTGACAGTGTGCATCAGATAGTCTACAATAAACTTATTCCGCAAAAAACAAAGGGCGATTGCCTCGTCTCGCAAACTAACAATCGCCTTTGCCTCTAGAAAAGAGAATTCTATTATGACCTACACAACCGATACACAGCAAGCACCTTCAGTCCGCAAACGTACCCCAGTGGATGAGCAAGCCGCAGCACAAACAGAGTTATACAGCCATCTTGAAGCCCAAACGCAAGCTGTAGCCCCCGAAGAATACACCAGCATTGAAATCAGTTTTTACGATCACGAAATCTACTTCAATGGTCAACTGATAGCTAAAATCACCTACGACAGCAACGATTTTGTCACTCAACCTTGGCTTGTATTGGTCAACGGTAAAGAAGAATTCAGAGCTAATGCTTGGGCGAAGTGCTACCGCTACATCTGCACACATCACAAAGATGGTTCTTTACCTGTACAACAGCCAGAAACCCCAGCCGCTACAACGTGTAATGAAATCATGGTGCAGATTGCTCATGCTTGTGAAAACTTTGGTCTTGAGTTGCTTGACGATGGAATCTACAGAGGCGACGAGAAATTAGGCGAAGCAGGCTGCACAGATGAACAATGGTGGTTTATTAGAGCCGATGAATCCCAGGAAAAAGTAAAGAGCGACTCAGCAATGGATGCTGTCTACTGGCTCTCGATGGTGGACAGCGTAACTCTTCCTGAAATCGATGATTACGACCATTTGCTAGACCTGCCCTTTGACCAACTGACGAGTGTGCAATGGAAACACTTGCAGACGTATGAACCAGTGCTGGAGTTAGTTGCAGCCTAAATCAAAACTCAGGAGTCAGAACTGTCCGTTCGCTGATTTTGAGGTGGTAAGCGGAATTAAAAGCTTGAGGAGTAAAGAATCAGGCAATCAAAGAACTTTTGTGAGATGACAGGCTGATTACAAGTAATGTGAAGACAACCTAATGGAC
>Ga0209172_10002318_pt1 | contig 34254 bp, 40 predicted proteins | sample LarsenN4metaG_FD_184113 | JGI IMG/M metagenome (GOLD analysis project Ga0209172, IMG submission 184113) | Hot spring sediment bacterial and archeal communities from British Columbia, Canada, to study Microbial Dark Matter (Phase II) - Larsen... ... | reverse complement strand
CCTCGCGCCTCGACGAGAACGACGCCGTCTTCATCATGGACAAGGTTTTGGTTCCCTGGGAGAACATGTTCGTCTACGCCGACGTGGAGAAGGCGAACAACTTCTTCCCGCGCACCGGCTTCCTGCCGCGCTTCGTGGTGCACGGCTGCACCCGTCTCGCCGTCAAGCTCGACTTCATCGCAGGCCTTCTGTTGAAGGCAGTCGAGGCAGCGGGGACGAAGGACTATCGCGGCGTGCAGGCGAACGTCGGCGAGGTGATCGCCTGGCGCAATCTGTTCTGGGGATTGTCCGACGCAATGGTGCGCGATCCGCGGCCCTGGATCGGCGAGTACAAATTGCCGAACATGGATCCCGGCAATGCGTACCAGATCATCGCCACGATCGCCTACACCAAGGTCAAATATCTCATCGAGCAGACGGTGGCGTCCGGACTCATCTACCTCAACTCCCACGCGCGGGATTTCAAGAATCCGGAAATCCGCCCCTACATCGACCGCTATCTGCGCGGCTCGAACGGCTACAAGGCGGAAGAACGCGTCAAACTGATGAAGCTGCTATGGGACACGCTCGGCACCGAATTCGGAAGCCGGCACGAGCTCTACGAGATCAACTACGGCGGTTCCACCGAAGAGATTCGCCGTTACGCCCTCTTCGGCGCCCAGGCCTCGGGCAACGCGGAGAAGTTCAAGGGCTTCGCCGAGGAGTGCATGGCCGAATACGATCTCGACGGATGGCGTGTCCCCGACCTGACCGACCCGGGCGAGCTGAGCTACCACGCGACCAAACATGGCTACTGAGCGGTGAGATCAAATGAGCGTCGCAGAAGGCGAAGCGCCTCCTGAGGAAATCGACCGCGCGCTTTTCCGCGCCGTCATGGGGCGCTTTGCAACCGGCGTTACGGTGATCACCACGCGCGTCGGCGATCAGACCCGGGGCATGACGGCCAACGCCTTCATGTCGGGATCGTTGTCGCCGCCACTCTGCGTCATCTCGGTGGCCAAGCGGGCGCACATGCACGGGATGCTGCTCCAGTCGGGCCGCTTCGCGGTCAACATCCTGACGGAGTATCAGGAGGTGCTGGCGCCACACTTCGCCGGCAAGCCGGACGCCGGGATGAACGTCCCCTTCCGGGACGTGGACGGCATTCCGACATTGACCGATTTCTGCGCCTGCATCACCGCCCACACCGTGGCGACGTACGAGTGCGGCGACCACACGATCTTCGTCGGCCACATCCGGCATATGGAGGCGCAAAGCCGGCCGCCGCTTCTCTACCACGCCGGCCGTTATGGCCGGCTGATCGAAGGCAAGACCGAGGCCGACTTCTTTCCGATTACCGAATTCTGGTAGAGGTCGGCCCGCTCTGGGGCGGGCCAAGGTGGCGCCGCGCCAGATACAGCGCGAGCACGGCGGCGTTCGATACATTGAGGCTCTGGATAGCGCCGGGCATTTCGAGCCGCGCGACCGCATCGCACGCTTCGCGCGTGGCCCGGCGCAGGCCCTTGCCCTCCGCGCCGAGCACCAGTGCGATCCGCGTTCCTTCGACCGCTTCCTCAAGCGGCGTGGATCCGGCGCTGTCGAGTCCTATGCGCGTGAAGCCTGCGGCGCCGAGTTCCTCCAGCGCACGCGACAGGTTCACGACCCGCACGAGCGGCACATGCTCCAGCCCCCCCGACGCGGATTTCGCCAGCACGGCACCCTCGGCCGGTGCATGGCGGCCGGTCGTCACGACGCCGCCGGCGCCGAAGGCGGCGGCGCTGCGCACGATTGCGCCGACATTGTGCGGATCGGTCACCTGGTCGAGGACGACAAGAAGCTGCGCGCCGAGAACGTCCGCCAGAACCGCGGGCTCCAGTGCCGCGACTTCGACCGCGATCCCCTGATGTGCGACTTCGGGACCGAGTATGCGGTCGATTTCGCGCGGCGTGGCGATTTCCGGTTCGAGTGGCAGCATGGCTCCGGTCTCGGCGAGCCGGTGGAGCGCATTCTTGGTGGCGACGATCCGTCGAATTCGCCTTAGCGGATTGGCCAACGCAGCGGACGCCGAATGGATGCCGTATATCCATAGCGCCTCGGGTCGGCGCTCGTCCGGGCTTCGCGAGCGGTATGGGTGGCGCCCGCGGCGCGGCCCTCTCTGGATTCTATTTTGCGCCATTGCGGGGCTGCCGGGGGTACGGCCGGGCATGAAACGGGCTGCCGACCGCACCATCTATAGAAGCGACGCGGCGGGCGGACAACGTGTCCTTTGGCGGCGCGGGCCGTCGTTGACAGCGCATGGGCCCGTCGCCATAACACGGCGCGGCAGGTCCCGCTCCGGCGGACTTCGATGCAAGTTGTCCGATCGCGTGACTCGCCTGGCGGCCGGAGGGGTGCCCGAGTGGTTAAAGGGGACGGACTGTAAATCCGTTGGCTTTGCCTACGCTGGTTCGAATCCAGCCCCCTCCACCAGACTGCGGGTGTAGCTCAATGGTAGAGCAACAGCCTTCCAAGCTGATGACGAGGGTTCGATTCCCTTCACCCGCTCCATCATCTACAAGATAGTCGCCTGCCTGCCGGGCAGCGGCACATCGAGAACGAAAACGGGGGAGGCACCCGATGGCGAAAGCGAAGTTTGAGCGGACGAAGCCGCATTGCAACATTGGCACGATCGGGCATGTCGATCATGGGAAGACGTCGCTGACTGCGGCGATTACGAAGGTTTTGGCGGAGACGGGTGGGGCGACGTACACGGCGTACGATCAGATTGATGCGGCGCCTGAGGAGAAGGCGCGTGGGATTACGATCAACACGGCGCATGTTGAGTATGAGACGGCGAAGCGGCACTACGCGCATGTCGACTGTCCCGGGCATGCTGACTATGTGAAGAACATGATCACGGGTGCGGCGCAGATGGACGGTGCGATTCTGGTTGTTTCGGCGGCGGATGGGCCGATGCCGCAGACGCGTGAGCATATTTTGCTGGCGCGGCAGGTTGGGGTTCCGGCGCTGGTTGTGTTTTTGAACAAGGTCGACATGGTCGACGATCCTGAGTTGCTTGAGCTGGTTGAGCTGGAGGTACGGGAGCTTTTGTCGAAATACGAGTTTCCGGGGGATGAGATACCTGTGATCAAGGGATCGGCGCTTCTGGCGCTGGAGGGTGGCGATCCGAAGCTTGGGCACGATGCGATTTTGGAGTTGATGCGTGCGGTGGACGATTACATTCCGCAGCCGGTGCGTCCGATTGATCAGCCTTTTTTGATGCCGATTGAGGATGTGTTTTCGATTTCGGGTCGCGGCACGGTTGTGACGGGTCGGATTGAGCGGGGAGTGATCAAGGTCGGTGAGGAGGTTGAGATTGTGGGGATCCGGCCGACCGTCAAGACGGTTGTGACGGGTGTTGAGATGTTCCGGAAGCTTCTCGATCAGGGGGAGGCTGGGGACAATATCGGGGCGCTTCTGCGAGGTATTGACCGGGACGGAGTGGAGCGCGGTCAGGTTCTTGCGAAGCCTGGCAGTGTGACGCCGCACACCCAGTTCAAGGCGGAGGCTTACATACTGACCAAGGAGGAGGGTGGCCGGCACACGCCGTTCTTCACCAATTACCGGCCGCAGTTTTACTTCCGCACCACCGATGTGACCGGGATCGTTCAGTTGCCGGAAGGTGTGGAGATGGTGATGCCGGGCGACAATGTGGCCATGACGGTGGAGCTGATCGTGCCGATCGCCATGGAGGAGAAGCTGCGCTTCGCCATCCGCGAGGGTGGCCGAACCGTCGGCGCCGGCGTCGTCGCCAGCATCATAAAGTAGGCCAGGCGTCGGGCTTCAGGTTCCGGGTGTCAGAAGGCGCTTCATCTGCTATCTGACACCTGACCGCCGGATAGGAGTGTAGCTCAGCTGGTAGAGCATCGGTCTCCAAAACCGAGGGCCGGGGGTTCGAGTCCCTCCACTCCTGCCAATCTAGAACAATCCTGCCGTCCGGTTTTGCTTCAGTCGCGGAGGTGGCGGGATCTGCGAGACAGGCACCACTCGCGGCATGACGCCGATCTGCCTCAGCCTGAGGTCGTAGGCCCGGAGCGCGCGTGCCGTCAGTGCGGCAATCTCCGGCGTCAGCTTCACCGACCGGCCCGCGAAGGCGCGAGCCTCCATCGCCTCCGCCAGCCTGGTCAGGAGTTGTTCCCGCATGTGTCGACCCCTCCGTTCGCACCTCCCTCCTCAAAAAGAACAAAACATGAACCTTGTCAAGTCCCGTCGTGGGCCTTGGTGGATCGGCGATCTCAGGCCGCGGGATTTTCCGGCTGGGTGAGGCGGACAGCATGCCCGCGCGCCATCATTTCGGCCGAAACGTCATGTTCTCTCCGGTATGCGGTGTCCCGAAATGATGACGTTGGGGCTTGAGAATCCCTGTCGGGAGCCTTAAGTAACGCCCTCTGGCGCGCCCTGCGGATCCCGGCGATCTGCGGGGCGGCGAGCTATGAGCGAATGAATGGCCGAAAGAACGAATCCGTTCGCATTTCTCCAGCAGGTTCGTTCGGAGGTCACCAAGGTCGTGTGGCCCACCCGGCGCGAGACGGTGATCACGACGGCGATGGTTTTCGTATTCGTGATCCTCGCCAGCATCTTCTTCTTCGTAGCCGATCAGCTCATGGCATGGGGCGTGGGCCGGCTTCTGGGCATCGGCGCCTGACGGACAACACAAGGCGGACATGGAAAAGCGGTGGTACATCGTCCACGCCTATTCGAATTTTGAACGGAAGGTGGCGGAATCGATCAGGGAAAAGGCGCAGGCCGCCGGCCTGTCGGACCTCTTTGAGGAGATACTGGTCCCGACCGAGAAGGTGGTGGAGATGCGGCGCGGCCGTAAGGTCGACGCCGAGCGCAAGTTCTTTCCCGGCTACGTGCTCGTGAAGATGGCGCTGACGGATGAGGCCTATCACCTCATCAAGAATACGCCGAAGGTGACGGGCTTCCTGGGCGCGGACAACAAGCCGATGCCGATTTCTGACCAGGAAGCGCAGCGCATCCTGCAGCAGGTGCAGGAAGGCGTCGAGCGGCCGAAGCCGTCGGTACATTTCGAGATTGGCGAGCAGGTCCGCGTTGCCGACGGTCCGTTCGCCTCGTTCAACGGCCTCGTCGAGGAAGTCGACGAGGTTCGGGCCCGCGTGAAGGTCGCGGTGTCCATCTTCGGCCGGCCCACGCCGGTCGAGCTTGAATACGGTCAGGTCGAAAAGCTCTGACCTGCGATCATCGGACCCGCCGATGCTCGCGTAGCAACCGGTGTGGGAGGCTGGGGCGACTGCCAATCGCTCTCTTGCCGCACCACGCCATTCCCGGCCGGCGGTTTGGCCGGAGATGAGAGGAAGCGCATATGGCAAAGAAGGTTCAAGGTTACCTGAAGCTTCAGGTGCCGGCCGGTGCCGCAAATCCCTCGCCGCCCATCGGGCCGGCGCTGGGCCAGCGCGGCATCAACATCATGGAATTCTGCAAGGCGTTCAACGCGCAGTCGCAGAATCTCGAGAAGGGCGCACCGATACCTGTGGTTATCACATACTACCAGGACAAGTCCTTCACCTTTGTGATGAAGACGCCGCCGGTCAGCTACTACCTGAAGAAGGCCGCCAGGGTGGAGAAGGGCGCGCGTGCTCCGGGACGCGACCCGGTAGGCAGCGTATCGCGCGCCCAGATTCGCGAGATCGCGGAGAAAAAGAAGAAGGACTTGAACGCAGAGTCGATCGAGGCGGCGATGCGTATGGTGGAAGGCTCCGCCCGCTCCATGGGCATTCAGGTGCAGGAGTAGGGCGATGGCTGGGAAGCGTTACAAGGCGGCGCGCGAAGGCATCGACCGGACGAAGGCCTATAGCCTCGACGAGGCGGTGAAGCTGGTGAAGGAACGCGCGAAAGCGAAGTTCGACGAGACGGTCGAGGTCGCGATGAATCTCGGCGTCGATCCGCGCCACGCCGACCAGATGGTGCGCGGTGTTGTGTCCCTGCCGAACGGCTCCGGCCGCTCGCAGCGCGTGGCCGTATTCGCCAGGGGGGAGAAGGCGGAAGAAGCCAGGAAAGCCGGCGCCGACGTGGTTGGGGCCGAAGACCTGGTGGAGAAGGTTCAGGGTGGGATTATCGATTTCGACAAGTGCATCGCCACGCCGGACATGATGCCGCAGGTCGGCCGCCTCGGTAAGGTACTCGGTCCGCGCGGACTGATGCCGAACCCGAAAGTCGGCACGGTCACCAACGACGTCGCTTCGGCCGTCAGGGATGCCAAGGGTGGCGCCGTCGAGTTCCGCGTCGAGAAAGCGGGGATCGTCCAGGGCGGCGTCGGCAAGGCGAGCTTCGACGAGAAGGCAATCGCGGAGAACGTGAAGGCCTTTGCCGAGGCCGTGCAGAAGGCGCGGCCCGCCGGCGTGAAGGGCACCTTCATCAAGAGGATTGCGATTTCCTCGACCATGGGACCGGGCGTGAAGGTCGACCCGGCCTCGATTTTCGGCGCGTAGCGCGCCACACGAGCTTCCGCCCGGCAACGGGCGGCAAGGCAGCCGGAGGCGGAAAACCGCCCTCGGCTGAACCTGTCCGAGACTGCAGGCGCCGGCTCGCCGGCTTAATCGATGCCTGCATAGACGGGGAAGCCGGTACGAGCGGACCCGAATCCGCCCGCATCGGTTCGAACCGACTGCCTTGCGTCTCTCAGGGACGCGAGGGGGACAGGCCAGGAGCGTCGCCGGCCGGATTCGTCCGGCAGGCGGCATAACGCAACCGGCGGTCCCGACAATTGTTGGTCCGCCAACCGGAGTGAGACGTGGACAGAGCGGAAAAGAGCGAGATGGTCGCGGCGCTCAACGGGGTGTTTTCGAACGCCGGCGTTGTCGTCGTTGCCCATTACGCCGGTCTTACCGTCGCCGACATGACGACCCTGAGGGGTCGCATGCGGGAGGCTGGGGCTGGCGTGAAAGTCGCGAAGAACCGTCTCGCCAAACTCGCACTTCGTGGCACGGAAGCCGAGCATATCGCGGACCTGTTCAAGGGTCCGACCGTGATCGCCTACTCAAAGGATCCGGTCTCGGCTCCCAAGGTCGCCGTCGACTTCGCCAGGACCAACGAGAAGCTGGTCATCCTCGGCGGAGCGATGGGCAAGACCGGTCTCAATCCCGACGGCGTCAAGGCGCTTGCGTCCTTGCCGTCGCTCGACGAGCTGCGCGCAAGGCTGATCGGCATGATCCAGACGCCGGCCACGCGCGTCGCCCAGCTCGTGAATGCACCCGCGGGCAAGCTCGCGCGCGTGATCGGGGCCTACGCCAGGAAGGAAGAGGCGGCGTGACGCCGTTCCGGAAACCAACGGTTCGAACCGAACAGGAAAAGAGAAATGGCTGACCTTGCGAAGATCGTAGAAGACCTTTCGAGCCTCACCGTCCTGGAGGCCGCCGAGCTTTCCAAGATGCTCGAGGAAAAATGGGGCGTTTCGGCTGCTGCAGCGGTTGCGGTGGCGGCCGGTCCGGCCGCCGCGGGCGGTGCGGCTGCTCCGGCGGAGGAGAAGACGGAGTTCACCGTCGTCCTCGCCAGTGCCGGGGAGAAGAAGATCGAGGTGATCAAGGAAGTCCGCGCGATCACCGGACTGGGACTGAAGGAAGCGAAGGACCTCGTCGAAGGCGCGCCGAAGCCGGTCAAGGAGGGCGTGTCCAAGGACGAGGCCAACAAGATCAAGGACCAGCTCGAGAAGGCTGGTGCCAAGGTCGAGCTGAAATAGCGCGGGCTGTTTCGGCGATGTCCCGGACGTGCGCAGCGCGGTCCGGGATCTGGAAGAAGCGTGATGGCCGGGTCCGCCCGGCCATCCGAGAGGTCAACAGGAAGAAACCGTTGTCCGAAGCGCCGCGCGGCTTTTCGGACAGCAGTTTCAGATCAGCAAGGAGCGCACATGACGCCGCAGACGTTCACCGGTCGAAAGCGTGTCCGCAAGTATTTCGGCTCGATCCGGGAGGTCGCCGAGATGCCGAACCTCATCGAGGTCCAGAAGGCGTCTTACGACCAGTTCCTGCTTGTCGACGAGCCGGCAGGCGGCCGCCCGGATGAAGGGCTGCAAGCCGTATTCAAGTCGGTCTTCCCGATTTCCGACTTTTCCAATTCGGCTCTGCTCGAGTTCGTTCGCTACGATTTCGATCCGCCGAAATACGACGTGGACGAGTGCCGCCAGCGGGGCATGACCTACTCGGCCCCGCTCAAGGTGACGCTGCGGCTGATCGTGTTCGATATCGATCAGGAGACCGGCGCCAAGTCCGTGAAGGACATCAAGGAGCAGGAAGTCTACATGGGCGAGATGCCGCTCATGACGATGAACGGCACCTTCATCGTCAACGGCACCGAGCGCGTGATCGTCTCGCAGATGCACCGCTCCCCCGGTGTCTTCTTCGACCACGACAAGGGCAAGACGCATTCCTCCGGCAAACTTCTCTTCGCGGCCCGCATCATTCCCTATCGCGGCTCCTGGCTCGACATCGAGTTCGACGCCAAGGACATCGTCTATGCCCGCATCGACCGCCGGCGGAAGATTCCGGTGACCTCGCTGCTGTTCGCGCTCGGCATGGACGCCAACGAGATTCTGGAAACCTTCTACAACCGGATCGTATACAAGCGCGCCGGCGAGGGGTGGAAGCTGCCCTTCGACCCGCAGCGCATGCGCGGCATGAAGGCGAACACCGATCTGGTGGACGCCGCAACCGGTGAGGTCGTGGTCGAGGCCGGCAAGAAGCTCACGGTCCGCCAGGCGCGCCAGCTCGCCGAAAAGGGCGTGAAGGCGCTCAAGGTCAACAACGAGGATCTCCACGGTCACTATCTCGCGCAGGAGATGGTGAACCCGCAGACAGGCGAGATCTATGCGGAGGCCGGCGAGGAGATCAACGAGAAGGTCCTGAAGACGCTGCTCGATGCCGGCTACAACGAGATCCCGGTTCTCGACATCGATCACGTCAGCACTGGCGCCTATGTGCGCAACACGCTCGCCATCGACAAGAACGAAACGCGCGAGGACGCGCTCTTCGACATCTATCGCGTGATGCGCCCAGGCGAGCCGCCGACCATCGAGACCGCGGAGGCGATGTTCAAGTCGCTGTTTTTCGATCCCGAGCGTTACGATCTCTCCGCGGTCGGGCGCGTCAAGATGAACATGCGCCTCGATCTTGATGCCCCCGACAGCGTGCGCATCCTGCGCAAGGAAGACATCGTCGCGGTGGTAAAGACGCTCGTGGCACTGCGCGACGGCAAGGGCGAAATCGACGACATCGACAATCTTGGCAACCGCCGGGTGCGCTCGGTCGGCGAACTCATGGAGAACCAATACCGGATCGGCCTGCTCCGCATGGAGCGTGCGATCAAGGAGCGCATGTCGTCGGTCGAAATCGGCAACGTCATGCCGCAGGACCTCATCAACGCCAAGCCGGCGGCCGCGGCGGTACGGGAGTTCTTCGGCTCCTCGCAGCTCTCGCAGTTCATGGATCAGACCAATCCGCTGTCGGAGATCACCCATAAGCGGCGTCTGTCCGCGCTCGGACCGGGCGGCCTGACCCGCGAGCGCGCCGGCTTCGAAGTGCGCGACGTGCACCCGACCCACTATGGCCGCATCTGTCCGATCGAGACGCCGGAAGGCCCGAACATCGGCCTGATCAACTCGCTCGCCACCTTCGCGCGCGTAAACAAGTACGGCTTCATCGAGAGCCCGTACCGCCGCGTGAAGGACAGCAAGGTGACCGACGAGGTCGTCTATCTTTCGGCGATGGAGGAGGCGAAATACACAATCGCGCAGGCGAATGCGGTGCTGGACTCGCGGGGCCGCCTGACCGAGGAGCTAGTCGTCTGCCGGCATGCAGGCGACGTGGTGATGGTGCCGCCTGAGAAGGTGGATTTCATGGACGTGTCGCCGAAGCAGCTGGTTTCGGTGGCGGCCGCGCTCATTCCCTTCCTTGAGAACGACGACGCCAACCGCGCGCTCATGGGCTCCAACATGCAGCGCCAGGCCGTCCCGCTCATTCGGGCGGAAGCGCCGCTGGTCGGCACAGGAATGGAGTCCGTCGTGGCCCGCGACTCGGGCGCCGCGATCGCAGCGCGCCGGGCCGGCGTGGTCGATCAGGTCGACGCGACCCGTATCGTGATCCGGGCAACGGAAGACCTCGATCCTTCGCGGACTGGCGTCGACATCTACCGGCTCATGAAGTTCCAGCGGTCGAACCAGAACACCTGCATCAACCAGCGACCGCTGGTTCGCATCGGCGACGTGGTCGCCAAGGGCGACATCATCGCCGACGGCCCCTCGACGGACCTCGGAGATCTGGCGCTCGGCCGCAACGTGCTCGTCGCCTTCATGCCGTGGCACGGCTACAACTTCGAGGACTCGATTCTGCTTTCCGAGCGGATCGTGCGCGACGACGTGTTCACCTCGATCCACATCGAGGAGTTCGAGGTCATGGCGCGCGACACCAAGCTCGGGCCGGAAGAGATCACCCGCGACATCCCGAACGTTTCCGAAGAGGCGCTGAAGAATCTCGACGAGGCGGGCATCGTCTATGTTGGCGCCGAGGTGGTCGCCGGCGACATTCTCTGCGGCAAGATCACGCCGAAGGGCGAAAGCCCGATGACGCCCGAGGAGAAGTTGCTGCGGGCAATATTCGGCGAGAAGGCATCCGACGTGCGTGACACCTCGCTCCGCGTCCCGCCAGGTGTGCAGGGAACCGTCGTCGAGGTCCGCGTCTTCAACCGGCATGGCGTCGAGAAGGACGAACGCGCCATGGCGATCGAGCGCGAGGAGATCGAGCGTCTGGCCAAGGACCGGGACGACGAACAGGCGATCCTCGACCGCAACGTCTATGGCCGCCTGCACGACATGCTGCTGCACAAGAATGGCATCGCGGGCCCGAAAGGCTTCAAGAAGGACACCCGCATCACCAAGGACACGCTCGAGAACTACCCGAAGAGCCAATGGTGGCAGTTCGCGGTGTCGAACGACAAGGTCATGGCGGAGATCGAGGCGCTCAGGAACCAGTACGACGAATCCCGCAAGGGTCTCGAGAAGCGCTTCATCGACAAGGTCGAGAAGCTCCAGAGGGGCGACGAGTTGCCGCCGGGCGTGATGAAGATGGTGAAGGTCTTCGTCGCGGTGAAGCGGAAGATCCAGCCCGGCGACAAGATGGCCGGCCGCCACGGCAACAAGGGCGTCGTGTCGAAGATCGTCCCGATCGAGGACATGCCGCACATGGAGGACGGCACGCCGGTGGATATCGTGCTCAATCCGCTGGGGGTGCCGAGCCGGATGAACGTCGGCCAGATTCTGGAGACTCACCTCGGGTTTGCCTGTGCCGGCCTCGGTCTCAAGATCGGCAAGCTGGTCGAGGAATACGACCGGACCGGAAAGATCAAGCCGCTCCGCACGCTGATCACCCACCTCTACGGCAAGGGCAACGGCGGGGAGTCGGTCGCTGCCTTTGACGACGAGTCCATGGTTCGGCTCGGGCGGCAGCTCACGCATGGCGTACCGATCGCCACCCCGGTGTTCGACGGCGCGCGCGAGCCGGACATCATCGCCATGCTCGAGGAGGCGGGTCTGGAATCCTCGGGCCAGAGCATCCTTTACGACGGCCGGACCGGCGAGCGGTTCGACCGCCCGGTGACCGTCGGATACATATATATGTTGAAGCTTCACCACCTGGTCGACGACAAGATCCACGCCCGCTCGATCGGGCCCTACAGCCTGGTCACCCAGCAACCGTTGGGGGGCAAGGCGCAGTTCGGCGGCCAGCGCTTTGGCGAAATGGAGGTCTGGGCGCTGGAAGCCTATGGCGCCGCCTACACGTTGCAGGAAATGCTCACCGTGAAATCGGACGACGTGGCCGGCCGCACCAAGGTCTACGAGGCGATCGTCCGTGGCGATGACACTTTCGAGGCCGGCATTCCGGAAAGCTTCAACGTGCTGGTCAAGGAAATGCGTTCGCTCGGTCTCGACGTCGAGCTTGAGAACGTGAAGGAGAAATTGCCTGCGCCGGCTGAAAGCGGAAGCGTCCGCTGACCGTGAGGCCCCCGATCAATCTGTGCGGCGGCCAGGTGCTTTCGCCCGCCGTCCGCACTGAAGGAGACTACTTATGAAGCAAGAGCTCGCGAACATCTTCAACCCGGCACCGGCGCCGGCGCAGACATTCGACCAGATCCGCATCTCCATTGCGAGCCCGGAGAAGATCAAGTCTTGGTCGTATGGCGAGATCAAGAAGCCGGAAACGATCAACTACCGCACGTTCAAGCCCGAACGCGACGGCCTCTTCTGCGCGCGCATCTTCGGTCCGATCAAGGACTACGAGTGTCTGTGCGGCAAATACAAGCGGATGAAGTACAAGGGCATCATCTGCGAGAAGTGCGGTGTCGAGGTGACGCTTGCGCGCGTTCGGCGCGAACGGATGGGTCACATCGAACTCGCCGCCCCGGTCGCGCACATCTGGTTCCTGAAGTCGCTGCCGAGCCGCATCGGCATGCTGCTCGACATGACGCTGAAGGACCTTGAGCGCATTCTCTATTTCGAGAACTATGTCGTTCTCGAGCCTGGCCTCACCCCGCTGAAGGAGCGCCAGCTTCTGACCGAGGACGAGTACCTCAAGGCGCAGGAGGAGTACGGGCAGGACAGCTTCACCGCCAAGATCGGCGCCGAGGCCATCCGCGAGATGATGCTCGGCATCGACCTGCCGAAGCTCGCCGCCGATCTACGCGCGGAGATCGCCGAGTCCACCTCGGACCTCAAGCCGAAAAAACTGGGCAAGCGGCTGAAGCTCGTTGAGGCCTTCATCGAGTCGGGCAACCGGCCGGAGTGGATGATCATGACGGTCATCCCCGTGATCCCGCCGGATCTGCGCCCGCTGGTTCCGCTCGACGGCGGCCGCTTCGCAACATCGGATCTCAACGACCTTTATCGTCGTGTCATCAACCGCAACAACCGCCTGAAGCGGCTGATCGAGCTGCGCGCACCGGACATCATCATCCGCAACGAGAAGCGCATGCTTCAGGAAGCCGTCGACGCCCTGTTCGACAACGGTCGCCGCGGCCGCGTCATCACCGGTGCCAACAAGCGCCCGCTGAAGTCGCTTTCCGACATGCTGAAGGGCAAGCAGGGCCGTTTCCGGCAGAACCTGCTCGGCAAGCGCGTCGATTATTCCGGCCGCTCGGTGATCGTGGTCGGGCCGGAACTGAAGCTTCATCAGTGCGGTCTGCCGAAGAAGATGGCCCTCGAGCTGTTCAAGCCGTTCATCTATTCGCGGCTTGACGCCAAGGGTTACTCCTCGACCGTCAAGCAGGCCAAGAAGCTGGTCGAGAAGGAGCGTCCGGAGGTCTGGGACATTCTCGACGAGGTGATCCGCGAGCATCCTGTACTGCTGAACCGCGCCCCGACGCTGCATCGCCTCGGCATCCAGGCCTTCGAGCCGGTCCTGATCGAGGGCAAGGCGATCCAGCTGCACCCGCTGGTCTGCGCGGCCTTCAACGCCGACTTCGATGGCGACCAGATGGCCGTGCACGTACCCCTGTCCCTCGAGGCGCAACTCGAAGCCCGCGTGCTGATGATGTCGACCAACAACATCCTGCACCCGGCGAACGGCGCCCCGATCATCGTGCCGTCGCAGGACATCGTGCTCGGCCTCTACTATCTCTCGATCATGGCCGACGGCGAGCCGGGCGAGGGGATGAAGTTCGGCAACATCGGCGAGATTGAGCACGCGCTCGCCGCCGGCGCCGTGACGCTGCACGCGAAGATCAAGGGCCGCTTCACAACGGTGGACGAGAAGGGCAACAAGGTATCGAGGGTCTACGATACGACCCCGGGCCGGATGCTCCTCGGCGAGGTGTTGCCGCAGAATCCGAACCTGCCCTTCGATCTCGTCAACAAGCTGATGACCAAACGCGAGATCTCCAACATGATCGACGCGGTCTACCGCTATTGCGGTCAGAAGGAGACTGTCATCTTCTGCGACCGGATCATGGCGCTTGGGTTCACGCATGCTTTCCGTGCCGGCATCTCTTTCGGCAAGGACGACATGGTGATCCCCGACAGCAAGCAGAAGCTGGTGGAGGAGACCGCCCAGCTCGTTAAGGAATACGAGCAGCAGTACAATGACGGCCTCATCACTCAGGGCGAGAAGTACAACAAGGTCGTCGATGCGTGGGCGAAATGCACCGACCGCGTGGCCGATGAGATGATGAAGCGTATCCAGGCGGTGCGGAAGGACAAGAACGGTCGCGAATTGCCGATGAACTCCATCTACATGATGAGCCATTCCGGCGCACGCGGCTCGCCCGCCCAGATGAAGCAGCTTGCCGGCATGCGCGGCCTCATGGCCAAGCCGTCGGGCGAGATCATCGAGAGTCCGATCATCTCCAACTTCAAGGAAGGGCTTTCGGTGCTGGAGTACTTCAACTCCACCCACGGCGCCCGCAAAGGACTCGCCGACACGGCGCTGAAGACGGCAAACTCCGGCTATCTGACCCGCCGCCTCGTCGACGTGGCCCAGGATTGCATTGTCACGATGGAGGACTGCGGGACCGCCAAGGGCCTCGAGATCGCGGCGATCATCGTCTCCGGCCAGGTTGTGGCCTCGCTTGGCCAGCGCATCCTCGGTCGTACCAGCGCCGAGGACATCGTCGAACCGTCGACCGGCAATGTGGTCGTGAAGGCCGGCGAGCTGATCAACGAACGCGACGTCGAGCGGCTCGAAAAGGCCGGCGTCCAGTCGGCGCGCATTCGCTCGGTGCTCACCTGCGAGGCGACCGTGGGCGTTTGCGCCAAGTGCTATGGGCGAGACCTCGCACGCGGCACGCCGGTCAATATCGGCGAGGCGATTGGCGTTATTGCCGCCCAGTCGATCGGCGAGCCCGGCACGCAGCTCACCATGCGCACCTTCCACATCGGCGGCACGGCACAGGTTGTCGACCAGTCCTTCGTCGAGTCGAATTTCGACGGCACCGTCGAGATCCGCAACCGCAACGTCGTCAAGGACTCCGACGGCAAGCTGATGGTGATGGGCCGCAACCTGGCAATCGCCATTCTCGATGCCGACGGCACCGAGCGCGCCGTCCACCGCATTACCTACGGTGCCCGGCTGCATGTCGACGACGGCGACAAGGTGAAGCGCGGCCAGCGCCTCGCCGAGTGGGATCCCTACACCCGCCCGATCCTCACGGAAGTGGATGGCATCGTCGCTTTCGAGGATCTGGTTGAAGGCGTATCGGTGAGCGAATTGACGGACGAGTCGACCGGCATCACAAAGCGCTCGGTGACCGACTGGCGTGCCAACCCTCGCGGGGTGGATCTGAAGCCGGCAATCGTCGTGACTACCAAGGACGGTAAGCCCCGGAAGCTTCGCCGCGGCGGCGAGGCGCGCTACCTCCTGTCCGTAGATGCCATTCTGTCGGTCGAGCCGGGTTCCGAGGTGAAGGCGGGCGACGTGCTCGCCCGTATCCCGATGGAGAGCGCCAAGACGCGCGACATCACCGGCGGTCTGCCGCGGGTGGCGGAGCTGTTCGAAGCGCGCCGTCCCAAGGATCACGCCATCATCGCCGAGGTCAGCGGCACGGTGAAGTTCGGGCGCGACTACAAGAACAAGCGCCGGGTAATCATCGAGCCGGCCGACGGCAGCGAGCCGGTTGAGTATCTCATCCCGAAGGGCAAGCCGTTCCACCTTCAGGAGGGCGACACCATCGAGAAGGGTGACTATGTGCTCGATGGCAATCCGGCGCCGCACGACATCCTGGCAATCAAGGGCGTGGAGGCGCTTGCTGCCTACCTCGTCAACGAGATTCAGGACGTCTACCGGCTCCAGGGCGTGACCATCAACGACAAGCACATCGAGGTCATCGTCCGTCAGATGCTCCAGAAGGTCGAGATCACCGATCCCGGCGATACCGAGTTCTTTGCCGGCGAACAGGTGGACCGGATCGATTTCGACCGGGCCAACGAGAGGATGAAGGCCGAAAAGAAGAAGCCGGCGAGCGCCACGCCGATCCTGCTTGGCATCACCAAGGCGAGCCTGCAGACACGCTCGTTCTTCTCTGCGGCCTCGTTCCAGGAGACGACCCGCGTGCTTACCGAAGCCGCGGTGCAGGGCAAGGTCGATCCGCTCGAGGGCCTGAAGGAGAACATCATCGTTGGCCGGCTGATCCCGGCGGGCACCGGCGGGGTGGTCAAGAATATCCGCCAGATCGCCAGTCATCGGGATGAGCTGATCCTCGAGGAGCGGCGGCGGAGCGCCGAACTCCAGCAGGCTCAGGCTGAGGGCGCGCTGACGGGCGCGGCGGAATAGGCTTCGGTGGGAAAGGGGCAGAGGCCGTTTTGGACGGCCTCTGCATTTCCGTCGGCCGAAAAAGGGGAATGGCGACCGCCAGTCCCTGAAATTGATGAAGCTGGAAGGGTTGACGTTAAGTGGCGAAACACATAGGTTCCGCCCACTTTTCGGACAGGCGGTAGGTCCTTTCCTTCCGAGGGCGCCAAAGCCCGGGAAATACAAGGCCTAGACGCTGTCCGTTCGACGACTAGAGAGACGTCGCAGGGACACGATCGCGGTTTCCGCCGCGATCCTCTGTTGCCGGAGCGCCCTCCGCGAAACGCGGGCAGGGCGCCCATTGTCATATGGGCGCGGGGTGCTTGGCTGCGGCGGCGGACTGTAGACGAGGCATAAGAAGACGGGATGCCGACCATTAACCAACTGATCCGCAAGCCGCGGCGCATGCCGCCGACGCGGAACAAGACCCCGGCGCTCGCCGCGAACCCGCAGAAACGCGGGGTGTGCACGCGCGTCTACACGACGACGCCGAAGAAGCCGAATTCGGCGCTGCGCAAGGTCGCCAAGGTCCGCCTGACCAACCATTTCGAAGTGATCGGCTACATCCCCGGCGAGGGGCACAACCTCCAGGAACACTCGGTAGTCATGATCCGTGGCGGTCGCGTAAAGGACCTGCCGGGCGTCCGCTATCACATCATCCGCGGCGTGCTCGACACGCAGGGCGTCAAGGACCGCAAGCAGCGCCGATCGAAATACGGCGCCAAACGCCCGAAATAAGCGAGAGGTCCGCACATGTCCCGCCGCCATCGCGCCGAGAAGCGCGACATCATCCCCGACCCGAAATACGGCGATATCGTCGTTACCAAGTTCATGAACTCGGTGATGCACGAGGGCAAGAAATCCGTCGCCGAAAACATCGTCTACGGCGCATTCGACCTGATCGCCTCCCGCTCTAAGCAGGACGCTCTCGCGGTGTTCCGTCAGGCGCTCGACAACGTCGCGCCGATGATCGAGGTCCGCTCGCGCCGGGTCGGCGGCGCCACCTATCAGGTTCCCGTGGAGGTCCGCGCGGCGCGCCGCCAAGCGCTGGCCATCCGCTGGCTGCTCGCCGCTGCACGTGCGCGCAGCGAGAAGACCATGATCGAGCGGCTTTCGGGTGAGCTCCTCGACGCCTCCAACAACCGCGGTAACGCCGTCAAGAAGCGCGAAGACACGCATCGCATGGCAGAAGCCAATCGCGCGTTCTCGCACTACCGCTGGTAGGAGAGAACGCCATGCCGCGCAGTCACAAGATCGAGGATTACCGCAACTTCGGCATCATGGCGCACATCGATGCCGGCAAGACCACCACGACCGAGCGGATCCTCTACTACACCGGCAAGAGCCACAAGATCGGCGAGGTCCATGAGGGCGCTGCCACCATGGACTGGATGGAGCAGGAGCAGGAGAGGGGCATCACCATCACCTCCGCCGCGACGACCTGCTTCTGGAACGGCAAGCGCCTGAACATCATCGACACGCCCGGTCACGTCGACTTCACCATCGAGGTAGAGCGCTCGCTGCGCGTGCTCGACGGCGCCGTATGCGTGCTCGACTCCAACCAGGGTGTCGAGCCGCAGACCGAGACGGTCTGGCGACAAGGCGACAAGTACAATGTCCCGCGCATCGTCTTCTGCAACAAGATGGACAAGACGGGCGCCGATTTCTACAAATGCCTCGACGACATCGTTAAGCGCCTCGGCGCCAAACCGGTCCCCATCCAGCTCCCGATCGGAACCGAAGCCTCCTTCAAGGGAGTCGTCGATCTCGTCCGCATGCGCGGCGTCGTCTGGCGCGAGGAGGAAAAGGGTGCGATCTTCGATATCGTCGATATTCCGGACGATCTGAAGGAAAAGGCGGCAACCTACCGCGCGCAGCTCATCGAGGCGGCGGTCGAACTCGACGACGAGGCGCTCGCCGCATTCTTCGAGGGCAAGGAGCCCGACGAGGCGACACTGAAGCGGCTCATCCGCAAGGCGGTAATCTCCGGCGCTTTCTATCCTGTTCTCTGCGGCTCGGCCTTCAAGAACAAGGGCGTGCAGACTTTGCTCGATGCGGTGGTGGATTATCTGCCGTCGCCCCTCGACGTGCCGCCGATCAAGGGGGTCGATCCTCGCAAGGGCGAGGAAGTCGTGCGCCGGGCGTCCGACGACGAGCCGCTAGCCATGCTTGCCTTCAAGATCATGGACGATCCCTTCGTCGGCACGCTCTCCTTCTGTCGGGTCTATTCCGGCAAGGTCGAGACCGGCATGTCGCTCCTCAACTCGCCCCGCGACCGGAAAGAGCGCGTGGGCCGCATGCTCCTGATGCACGCGAACCATCGCGAGGACATCAAGGAGGCCTATGCCGGCGATATCATCGCGCTGGCCGGCATGAAGGAGGCCCGCACCGGCGACACGCTCTGCGACCCGCAGAATCCCGTCATCCTCGAGAAGATGGAATTCCCCGACCCGGTCATCGAGATCGCGGTCGAGCCAAAGACCAAGGGCGACCAGGAGCGGCTGGGTGTTGCCCTGTCGCGGCTCGCGGCCGAGGACCCGTCCTTCCGTGTCTCGACCGATCCGGAGAGCGGCCAGACAATCCTGAAGGGCATGGGAGAGCTGCATCTCGACATCAAGGTCGACATCCTCCGCCGGACCCACAAGGTGGAGGTGAATGTCGGCGCGCCGCAGGTGGCCTATCGCGAGACTGTCACGCGTCCGACCAGCGTGGATTACACGCACAAGAAGCAGACGGGGGGTTCGGGTCAGTTCGCGCGCGTGAAGCTTGAGGTAACACCCGCCGGTGCCGGCAAGGGCAACTCGTTCGAGAGCCAGATCGTCGGCGGCGTGGTGCCGAAGGAATATATCCCCGGCGTCGAGAAGGGCGTGAATTCGGTACTGACCTCGGGCGTTCTTGCCGGCTTCCCGGTCGTGGACGTTCACGTGGCTTTGGTCGACGGCGCCTATCACGACGTCGACTCCTCAGCCCTGGCGTTCGAGATCGCGGCGCGCGCCGCGCTCCGCGAGGCGCTTCAGAAGGCGAGCCCCGTCCTGCTGGAACCGATCATGAAGGTCGAGGTCGTGACGCCTGAGGAGTATCTCGGCTCGGTCATTGGCGACATCAATTCGCGCCGCGGCCAGATCGTCGGTACGGATACGCGCGGCAACGCGCAGGTCGTGAACGCGATGGTACCGCTGGCGAACATGTTCGGCTACGTCAACCAGCTCCGGTCGATGAGCCAGGGTCGCGCCCAGTACACCATGCAGTTCGATCATTACGAGCAGGTCCCGCAGGCCGTTGCTCAGGAGGTTCAGGCGAAGTTCGCCTGACGAAACGATTTCGAGGTAGTTGGAGAGCCCCGATGGCGAAAGCGAAGTTTGAGCGGACGAAGCCGCATTGCAACATTGGCACGATCGGGCATGTCGATCATGGGAAGACGTCGCTGACTGCGGCGATTACGAAGGTTTTGGCGGAGACGGGTGGGGCGACGTACACGGCGTACGATCAGATTGATGCGGCGCCTGAGGAGAAGGCGCGTGGGATTACGATCAACACGGCGCATGTTGAGTATGAGACGGCGAAGCGGCACTACGCGCATGTCGACTGTCCCGGGCATGCTGACTATGTGAAGAACATGATCACGGGTGCGGCGCAGATGGACGGTGCGATTCTGGTTGTTTCGGCGGCGGATGGGCCGATGCCGCAGACGCGTGAGCATATTTTGCTGGCGCGGCAGGTTGGGGTTCCGGCGCTGGTTGTGTTTTTGAACAAGGTCGACATGGTCGACGATCCTGAGTTGCTTGAGCTGGTTGAGCTGGAGGTACGGGAGCTTTTGTCGAAATACGAGTTTCCGGGGGATGAGATACCTGTGATCAAGGGATCGGCGCTTCTGGCGCTGGAGGGTGGCGATCCGAAGCTTGGGCACGATGCGATTTTGGAGTTGATGCGTGCGGTGGACGATTACATTCCGCAGCCGGTGCGTCCGATTGATCAGCCTTTTTTGATGCCGATTGAGGATGTGTTTTCGATTTCGGGTCGCGGCACGGTTGTGACGGGTCGGATTGAGCGGGGAGTGATCAAGGTCGGTGAGGAGGTTGAGATTGTGGGGATCCGGCCGACCGTCAAGACGGTTGTGACGGGTGTTGAGATGTTCCGGAAGCTTCTCGATCAGGGGGAGGCTGGGGACAATATCGGGGCGCTTCTGCGAGGTATTGACCGGGACGGAGTGGAGCGCGGTCAGGTTCTTGCGAAGCCTGGCAGTGTGACGCCGCACACCCAGTTCAAGGCGGAGGCTTACATACTGACCAAGGAGGAGGGTGGCCGGCACACGCCGTTCTTCACCAATTACCGGCCGCAGTTTTACTTCCGCACCACCGATGTGACCGGGATCGTTCAGTTGCCGGAAGGTGTGGAGATGGTGATGCCGGGCGACAATGTGGCCATGACGGTGGAGCTGATCGTGCCGATCGCCATGGAGGAGAAGCTGCGCTTCGCCATCCGCGAGGGTGGCCGAACCGTCGGCGCCGGCGTCGTCGCCAGCATCATAAAGTGACCGGACGACGGATGCGGACGACAGAGGACAGAAACGAGGAGAGAGCAGGGCTGAAGCGTAGACCGCAGGCGAATTCTTTCGTCATCCGCGCTGCGTCTTCTGTCCTCTGAAACCAATGAACGGCCAGAACATCAGGATCCGGCTCAAGGCCTTCGACCATCGCATACTCGATGCGTCGACTCGCGAGATCGTGTCCACGGCGAAGCGCACCGGCGCTCGCGTCCGCGGCCCGATCCCGCTGCCGACCCGGATCGAGAAATTCACCGTGAACCGCTCGCCGCACGTCGACAAGAAGAGCCGCGAGCAGTTCGAGATGCGCACGCACAAACGCCTGCTCGATATCGTCGACCCGACACCGCAGACCGTGGACGCGCTGATGAAGCTCGATCTCGCGGCCGGTGTGGACGTCGAGATCAAGCTGTAGGCGGGAGGGGCGAGACAGCCATGCGTTCCGGAGTGATCGCGCAAAAGATCGGCATGACCCGCATCTTCACCGAAGCGGGTGAGCAGGTGCCGGTCACTGTGCTCAAGCTCGACAATTGCCAGGTCGTCGCGCAGCGCACCGACGAGAAGGACGGCTACACCGCCGTTCAGCTCGGCGTCGGCATGGCAAAGCCGCGGAATACCTCCAAGGCGCTTCGCGGCCACTTTGCGCGCGCCTCGGTCGAGCCGAAGCGCAAGCTGGCGGAGTTTCGCGTCAGCCCGGGCAATCTCATCGAGGTCGGGGCTGAGATAACGGCGGATCATTTTGTCGTCGGGCAGTATGTCGACGTCACCGGGACCTCGATCGGCAAGGGTTTTGCCGGCGTAATGAAGCGCTGGAATTTCGGCGGCGGCCGCGCAAGCCACGGAAATTCGGTCACCCACCGCGCACACGGTTCCACTGGCCAGCGGCAGGACCCCGGTAAGGTCTTCAAGAACAAGAAGATGGCAGGTCACCTTGGCGACGAGCGTGTTACAGCCCAGAATCTGAAGGTCGTGCGTACCGACGCAGAACGCGGCCTGATCATGGTCGAGGGCGCGGTGCCGGGCGCCAAGGGTGGCTGGATACTTGTGCGCGACGCAGTGAAGAAGAAGCCCCCAAAGGATTTGCCGACACCGGGCAGCTTCCGGAAAAGGACTGCAGAAACCGGGGCGTCCGCGGAGGTTCAGCCGCCCGCTGAAGCGACCGCGCCTGTGGCAGGGTCTGCGCCGGCCGCGGCGTCCGGGGAGAGCGCGTGATGGACATCAAGGTGAAAACCCTCGACGGCAAGTCGGCCGGTTCGGTCACGCTTTCCGACGAAATCTTCGGTCTGGAGCCGCGCGCCGACATTCTTCAGCGGGTCGTGCGCTGGCAACTCGCGAAGCGCCAGGCCGGTACGCACAAGACCAAGACGCGCGGCGAAATCGCGTTCACGACCAAGAAGATGTACAAGCAGAAGGGCACAGGCGGCGCACGCCACGGCGCGAAATCCGCGCCACAGTTCCGCAAGGGCGGCAAGGCCTTCGGTCCAGTCGTGCGCAGCCACGCCCATGACCTGCCGAAGAAGGTTCGCGCCCTCGGCCTGAAGCACGCGCTCTCGGCGAAGGCGAAGGGCGAGAACCTCGTCGTGCTTGCGGACATCGATACAGGCGAGCCGAAGACGAAGGCGCTGAAGGTCCAGTTCGCCAAGCTTGGCCTCGGCAATGCCCTCGTGGTCGGGGGAGCGACGCTGAACGACAATTTCCGCTTTGCCGCGCGCGGCCTGCCGGAAATCGATGTACTGCCGGTGCAGGGCATCAACGTCTACGACATCCTGCGGCGCGAGAAGCTTGTGCTGACCAGGGCCGCTGTCGAAGCGCTGGAGGCGCGACTGAAATGACCGCGCTCAAGCATTACGACATCATCCGCGGCCCGGTGATTACCGAGAAGTCGACCGCCGCCAGCGAGCACAACAAGGTCGTGTTCAATGTCGCTCCGAACGCGACCAAACCGGAGATCAAGGCCGCAGTCGAGGCCCTGTTCAAGGTCAAGGTGAGCAGCGTCAACACGCTGGTCCGCAAGGGAAAGAACCGCCGCTTCCGCGGCATCAAGGGCAAGCTGAGCGACGTCAAGCGCGCGGTCGTGACTCTGGCGGAAGGCCAGTCGATCGACGTGACGACGGGATTGTAGGAACGGGTTCGGCCAATGGCACTCAAGACATACAAGCCGACGACCCCCGGGCAGCGCCAGCTCGTCCTCGTGGACCGCTCGGGTCTTTACCGCGGCAAGCCCGTGAAGGGCCTGACCGAAGGCAAGATCTCGTCCGGCGGGCGCAACAACTACGGCCGCGTGACGCAGCGCTGGCGCGGCGGCGGTCACAAGCGCGCCTACCGTATCGTCGATTTCAGGCGCGCCAAGCGCAACATGCCGGCGGTGGTCGAGCGGCTGGAGTACGATCCGAACCGGACTGCCTTCATCGCGCTCCTGCGCTACGAGGACGGCGAGCTGACCTATATTCTCGCGCCGCAGCGGCTCGCGGTCGGCGACACGGTCATTGCCGCGGAACAGGCCGACGTGAAGCCCGGCAACGCCATGCCGCTCGGCGCGATGCCGGTTGGCACCATTGTGCACAACGTCGAGATGAAGCCCGGCAAGGGCGGCCAGATCGCGCGCGCCGCCGGCACCTACGCGCAATATGTCGGCCGCGACCAGGGCTACGCGATCCTGCGTCTGAACTCGGGCGAGCAGCGGCTGGTGCCCCAGGCCTGCTTTGCGACGGTCGGTGCGGTATCGAACCCCGATCACGCCAACATCTCGATCGGAAAGGCCGGCCGCAATCGTTGGAAGGGCCGCATGCCGAGTGTGCGAGGCGTGGCGATGAATCCGGTCGACCATCCGCTCGGCGGCGGCGAAGGCCGCAGCTCCGGCGGTCGTCATCCCGTGACGCCGTGGGGCAAGCCGACCAAGGGCAAGAAGACCCGTCGCAACAAGGCGACAGACAAGTACATCGCGCGGAGCCGTCACCTCCGCAAGAGCAAGTAGGAGCGACCGAACGTGGCCCGTTCAGTCTGGAAGGGACCTTTCGTCGACGGCTATATTCTGCGCAAGGCGGAGAAGGCGCGCGCGTCCGGCCGTAGCGAAATCATCAAGATCTGGAGCCGTCGTTCCACGATCCTTCCGCAGTTCGTGGGGCTGACTTTTGGCGTTTACAACGGCCAGAAGCACATCCCGGTGCTCGTCACCGAGGACATGGTCGGCCACAAGTTCGGCGAGTTTTCGCCGACGCGCATCTTCCACGGCCATACCGCCGCCGACAAGAAAGCGAAGAGGACCGAAGGTGGGTAAGCCAAAGCGCAAGCGCGCCCTCAAGGACAACGAGGCGATCGCCGTCGGGCGGCTCATCCGCACGTCGACGCAGAAGCTCAATCTGGTCGCGGAGATGATCCGTGGCAAGAAGGTGTCGGCTGCGCTCGCAGACCTCTCGTTCAGCCGCAAGCGCGTCGCGGGTCCGGTGAAGAAGACGCTGGAATCCGCGATCGCCAACGCGGAGAACAATCACGATCTCGACGTCGACAGCCTCGTCGTCGCCGAGGCCTACGTCGGCAAGGCACTCGTGATGAAGCGGTGGACGCCGCGGGCCCGCGGACGGGTCGGCCGCATCCAGAAGCCTTTCTCCAACATCACCATTGTCGTGCGCGAAGTCGAGGAGACCGCCTGATGGGCCAGAAAGTGAATCCGGTCGGGCTCCGCCTCGGCATCAATCGCACCTGGGACTCGCGCTGGTTTGCTGGCAAGGGCGAGTACGGGCGGCTGCTGCACGAGGATATGAGGATACGCCAGTCGCTGATGGAGGACCTCAAGCAGGCTGGCGTATCGAAGATCGTGATCGAGCGCCCGCACAAGAAGGCGCGCGTCACGATCCATTCTGCGCGGCCCGGCATTGTGATCGGCAAGAAGGGGGCCGACATCGAAAAGCTCCGAAAGAAGATCGCCGGCATGACGGATTCCGAGGTCCACATCAATATTGTGGAAGTCCGCAAGCCCGAGATCGACGCAACCCTGGTGGCGGCATCGATTGCCCAGCAGCTTGAGCGCCGCGTCGCCTTCCGCCGTGCAATGAAGCGCGCCGTCCAGTCGGCGATGCGCCTCGGCGCCGAGGGCATCCGCATCACATGCTCCGGGCGGCTCGGCGGCGCCGAGATTGCACGGACCGAGTGGTATCGCGAGGGCCGCGTGCCGCTGCACACGCTGCGCGCCGACATCGACTTCGGCATGGCGACCGCCAACACCGCCTACGGCACCTGCGGCATCAAGGTCTGGATTTTCAAGGGCGAGATCATGGAGCACGACCCCATGGCCTCCGAGCGCCGCCTGACCGAAGGTGCGGATCAGGCGAGCGCACGCCGTCCGCGCGAAGCCGCGCCGGCCGCCTGAGGAGCGATATTCGAGGAATAGGAAGTAGCGATGCTCCAGCCCAAACGGACCAAGTTCCGCAAGCAGTTCAAGGGTCGCATTCACGGCACCTCGAAAGGCGCACTCGAGCTGAATTTCGGCGCTTTCGGCCTGAAGGCGCTGGAGCCGGATCGCGTGACCGCCCGCCAGCTCGAGGCCGCGCGCCGCGCCATCACGCGCCATATGAAGCGCTCCGGCAGGGTCTGGATTCGGGTCTTCCCGGATATTCCGGTGTCGAAGAAGCCGACCGAGGTGCGCATGGGCAAGGGAAAGGGCACGCCCGAGTTCTGGGCTGCCCGCGTCAAGCCCGGCCGCATCATGTTCGAGATCGACGGCGTCAACGTCGAGACCGCGCGCGAGGCGCTTCGTCTCGGGGCCGCCAAGCTGCCGATCAAGACGCGCTTCGTTCAGCGGATCGCGGACTAGGAGAGCGGGAATGAAGGCCGTCGACGTCCGGGCAATGACACCCGACCAGCGCAGCGACGAGATCGCGCGGCTGAAGAAGGAGCAGTTCAACCTCCGCTTCCAGCGGGCGACGGGTCAGCTGGAGAACACAGCACGCGTGCGTCAGGTGCGCCGCGACATAGCGCGCCTTCTGACGATATCGGCGGAAGCCCGACTGGGACTCGTCAGGGCGCGGGCATCGAAGCCGAAGAAGGCGAAGGCGAAGAAGGTCGATGCCGAAGCTGAAGCGGCCGCGACGGGCGCCCAGGCGAGGCCCGCACGCAAATCCGCCCCCGCAAAGCGCGCGACTGAATCGAAGAAGCCCGCGGCCAGGACGCGGTCGAAGGCCAAGGCGAAGGCGAAGGAATAGGGACCGGCCATGCCGAAACGCGTTTTGCAGGGCACCGTCGTAAGCGACAAGGGCGACAAGACCGTCGTCGTGCGCGTCGAGCGCCGCTTCACCCACCCGGTCTTCACGAAGACCGTGCGGTCCTCGAAGAAATATCACGCGCACGACGAGAACAACCGCTTCAAGGTCGGCGATCAGGTCCTCATCGAGGAAACGCGGCCGATTTCCAAAACCAAGCGCTGGCGCGTGCTCGACGCCGTTGCGCCGTCGAAGTGATAGAGGCGGTCGATGATCCAGATGCAGACCAATCTCGATGTCGCTGACAATTCCGGCGCGCGCCGCGTCATGTGCATCAAGGTGCTCGGCGGCTCCAGGCGGAAGTATGCAAGTGTCGGCGACGTGATCGTGGTATCCGTCAAGGAGGCGATCCCCCGCGGCCGCGTCAAGAAGGGCGACGTGATGAAGGCTGTCGTCGTCCGCACCGCGAAGGATATACGCCGCCCCGACGGCAGCGTCATTCGCTTCGACCGGAACGCCGCTGTGCTCATCAACGCGCAGGCGGAGCCGGTAGGCACGCGCATCTTCGGACCTGTCCCCCGGGAGCTGCGCGCCAAGAATCATATGAAGATCATTTCGCTCGCGCCGGAGGTGCTCTGATGGCCGCGCGCATCAGAAAGGGCGACAAGGTGGTCGTCATCGCCGGCAAGGACAAGGGCAAACGCGGCGAGGTGATCCGCGTGAACCCCGGTGAGAACCGCGCTGTGGTTCGCGGCGTCAACGTCGCCAAGCGGCACCAGAAGCAGACTGCGCAGCAGCAGGGTGGGATCGTTGCGCGCGAAATGCCGGTGCATTTGTCCAACCTCGCTCTCGAGGACCCACGCGACGGCAAGCCGACACGGATCGGTTTCCGCGTGACGCCCGAGGGCCGCAAGGTGCGCTACGCCAAGCGCTCCGGAGATGTGATCGATGCCTGAGTCGCACTATCAGCCGCGGCTGAAGACCCATTACGAGGAGAAGGTACGCCCGAAGCTCATCGAGCAATTCGGCTACACGAACCCGTACGAAGTGCCGCGCGTCGAAAAGATTGTATTGAACATGGGCATCGGCGAAGCCGTGTCGGACTCCAAGAAGGTGCAGTCGGCGCTCGCAGATCTCGCGCTGATCGCGGGCCAGAAGCCGGCCACGACCAGGGCACGGAAGTCGATCGCCACCTTCAAGCTCCGCGATGGCATGGCCATCGGCGGCAAGGTGACCCTGCGCAAGAACCGCATGTACGAGTTCCTCGACCGCCTTGTGACCGTCGCGCTGCCGCGCGTGCGCGATTTCCGGGGGCTGAATCCGAACAGCTTTGACGGCCGCGGCAACTTCGCGATGGGCATCAAGGAGCACATCATCTTTCCGGAGATCAACTACGACCAGGTCACCGACATCTGGGGCATGGATGTGATTGTTTGCACGACAGCGCGCACCGACGAGGAAGCGCGGGCGCTTCTGCGTGAGCTGAATTTCCCGTTCCGGCAGTAACCGCCGGAAAAGACAAGGTAATCTCGAATGGCCAAGACCAGTTCGATCGAGAAGAACAAGCGGCGCCGCAAGCTGGCTGCGCGATACGCCGGCAAGCGCGCGCGCCTCAAGGCGATCGCGCAGGACGAGAAGCTGTCGCTGGAAGAGCGCTTCCAGGCGCAACTCAAGCTTGCCAAGCTCCCGCGCAATTCCTCGCCGACGCGCATCCGCAACCGGTGCGAGATTTCGGGACGGCCGCGCGGCTATTTCCGGAAGCTCAGGATGTCGCGCATTGCGTTGCGCGAACTCGGCTCGGCCGGACTGATTCCCGGCCTTGTCAAGTCGAGCTGGTAAGGAGAGCGTAGATGGTAATGACCGACCCTCTGGCCGACATGCTGACACGCATCAGGAATGCGCAGCAGCGGAAGAAGGCGAAGGTGACAACGCCGGCCTCCACCTTCCGGCAGCACGTGCTCGACGTGTTGCAGGCGGAAGGCTACATCCGGGGCTATTCGTCGATCGAGAAGGCCGGCCGCCCGCCGGAGTTCGAGATCGAACTGAAGTATTACGACGGCGAACCGGTGATCCGCCGCATCGAACGCGTTTCGCGTCCGGGACGCCGCGTCTATGCCTCGGTCAAGAACCTGCCGCGCGTCGCCGATGGGCTGGGCGTGTCGATTCTCTCGACGCCCAAGGGTGTCATGTCCGACACACGCGCGCGCGACGAGAACGTTGGCGGCGAAGTGCTGTGCCGCGTGTTCTGACGGCGGAGAAGGTAAGGAACGAAGCGTCATGTCGCGGATCGGCAAGAAACCGGTAGCAGTGCCCAAGGGGGTCACCGCTACGGTGCAGGGGCAGACGGTCAAGGTGAAGGGACCGAAGGGAGAGCTCGCATTCTCCGCCGGCGACCGCGTATCGGTGACGCTGGAGGGCGATGTCATCCGCGTCGAGCCGCGCAGCGAAACCAAGCAGGCGCGGGCCGAGTGGGGCATGGCGCGCACGCAGATCGCCAATCTGATTGCGGGCGTCACCAAGGGCTACGAGCGCCGCCTGGAGATCAACGGCGTCGGCTATCGCGCCGCCGTTCAGGGGCAGAAGCTCGACCTCGCCCTCGGCTACAGCCACGATATCAAATATGCCATTCCGGCCGGCATCAAGGTCGAGACGCCGAAGCCGACCGAGATCGTGATTTCGGGCATCGACCGGCAGAAAGTCGGACAGGTCGCCGCAGAGATCCGCGCATACCGGCCGCCGGAACCCTACAAGGGCAAGGGCATCAAGTATGCGGATGAATACATCTTCCGGAAGGAAGGCAAGAAGAAGTAACGGCAGATCATGGCCAAGACAAAGACAGAGCTGCGCCGAATAAACCGCGTTCGCGGCGCCGTGCGCCGGGCAGCGGGAGCGCGCCCGAGACTGAGTGTCTTCCGCTCGTCGAAGCACATCTATTGCCAGATCATCGACGACACGGAGGGTAAGACGCTTGCTGCGGCTTCTTCGATCGAGAAGACCCAACGCGAGCAGGCCAAAGGCAGCGACAAGGCGGCGGCGGCCCGCGTCGGCAAGCTCATCGCAGAGCGCGCGCTCGCGGCGGGCATAAGGAAGGTCGTGTTCGACCGGGGCCCCTACCTTTTTCACGGCAGGGTGAAGGCACTGGCGGACGGCGCGCGCGAGGGCGGTCTGGAATTCTGAGGAATCGGGCTTGCGGCAGGGCAGGCTGGCAACGATATCGAACGAACGGAAAAGCGCATGGCGAAGGAACGGGACAGGCAGCGCGAGAGGAGCGGGGAGGAGCGTGACGGCGAATTCGTCGACAAGCTCGTCCACATCAATCGCGTCGCCAAGGTCGTGAAGGGCGGCCGGCGGTTCGGCTTCGCCGCGCTGGTGGTTGTGGGCGACCAGAAGGGCCGCGTCGGCTTCGGCCACGGCAAGGCGCGCGAGGTACCGGAGGCGATCCGCAAGGCGACAGATGCCGCCAGGCGCGCGATGATCCGCGTACCCCTGCGCGAAGGTCGCACTCTTCACCATGACGTTATTGGCCGGCACGGCGCCGGCCGCGTGGCTGTGCGGGCCGCCCCGCCCGGCACCGGCATCATCGCCGGCGGTCCGATGCGCGCGGTCTTCGAGACGCTTGGCATCCAGGACGTGGTGGCCAAGTCACTCGGCTCGTCCAACCCGTACAACATGGTGCGCGCCACCTTCGATGCGCTCACCCGCGAGGACAGCCCACGCAGCGTCGCCGCGCGCCGCGGGTTGAAGGTGTCCGTGCTCCAGAGCCGGCGTCGCGAAATCGACGCGGACGCCGCCGAGGCATGAGAGACGTTCCGATGGCCGCGAAAACAGACAGAAAGGCAATGGGCAAGACCATCACTGTCGAGCAGATCGGCAGTCCGATACGCCGCCCGCCCGATCAGCGTGCCACGCTGATTGGTCTCGGCCTCAACAAGATTCGCCGCCGCGCGACGCTGCCGGATACGCCGGCGACGCGCGGCATGATCGCCAAGGTTTCACACCTCGTCCGGGTGGTGGACGAGTCCTGACCGGAATTGCGTCATGAAGCTGAACGAACTTCGCGACAATCCCGGGGCCCGCAAGCCCCGCATGCGCATCGGGCGCGGCATCGGCTCGGGAAAGGGAAAGACCGGCGGCCGCGGCGGCAAGGGCCAGACGGCGCGCGCGGGTGTAGCCATCAAGGGCTTCGAGGGCGGCCAGATGCCGCTCCACCGCCGCTTGCCCAAGCGCGGCTTCAGGAACATCTTCGCAAGGACGTACAACGAAGTCGGGCTCGGCCGCGTCCAGCAGGCGATCGATGCCGGCAGGCTCGACGCCAGCCAGACGGTAACGGCAGAAGCGCTCGTCGCAGCGGGCGTCATCCGCCGCGTGAAGGATGGCGTCAGGCTTCTTGCCAATGGCGAGATCAGGACGAAGGTTTCCTTCGACGTCGCCGGAGCCTCCAAAGCGGCGATCGCCGCCGTGGAGAAGGCAGGCGGGAATGTGAAGGTACCCGCAGCCGTTTCAGGGGCGGCGGAACAGGTATAGGCGCCGGTTAGCCGGCCGGGGGCTATCGAGCGGAGCGCACATGGCATCGGCAGCCGAACAACTCGTAGCCAACCTGAATCTCGGCGCTTTCGCCAAGGCCGAGGCGCTCAAGAAGCGCATATGGTTCACCCTTGGCGCGCTGCTGGTCTATCGCCTCGGGACATACATTCCCATGCCGGGCATCGACCCGACGGCGTTCGCGCAGGCCTTCAACAATGCCCAGAGCGGCGTGATCGGCCTCTTCAACATGTTCGCCGGCGGCGCTGTGGAGCGGATGGCGATCTTCGCCCTCGGCATCATGCCGTACATCTCCGCCTCCATCATCATGCAACTGCTGACGTCGGTGGTCCCGTCGCTCGATCAGTTGAAAAAGGAAGGCGAGGCCGGCCGCAAGGTCATCAACCAGTACACACGCTATGGCACGGTCCTTCTTTCGATCGCGCAGTCCTATGGAATTGCGATCGGCCTTGAAGGTGGGAACGGCATTGTTTCCGATCCCGGCCTGTTCTTCCGGCTCTCGACCGTGGTTACGCTGACTGGCGGCACCATCTTCCTGATGTGGCTTGGCGAGCAAATCACCGCGCGCGGCATCGGCAACGGCATCTCGCTGATCATCTTCTCCGGCATCGTCGCGAACCTGCCTTCCGCCCTGGTCGGCACGCTCGAGCTTGGACGCGAGGGTGCGCTGTCGACCACCGTGATCGTGGCGGTGCTCGTCGTCGCCGTCGTCGTGATCGGCTTCATCGTCTTTGTCGAACGGGCCCAGCGGCGTCTGCTGATCCAGTATCCGAAACGCCAGGTCGGGAACCGGATGTTCCAGGGCGAGAGCTCGCATCTGCCGTTGAAGCTGAACACTTCGGGAGTCATTCCGCCGATCTTTGCCTCCTCGCTGTTGCTGCTTCCGGCGACGGTGGCCAACTTCACCTCTGGGCAGGGACCGGGATGGATGGCCACGGTCTCGGCGCTGCTTGGCCATGGCCAGCCGCTTTACATGACGCTCTATGCGGCATTGATCGTGTTCTTCGCCTTCTTCTACACGGCGATCGTGTTCAACCCCACCGACACTGCCGATAACCTCAAGAAACACGGCGGCTTCATCCCGGGAATCCGCCCCGGCACGAAAACGGCGGAATATATCGACTACGTGCTCACGCGCATCACCCTCGTCGGCGCGATTTACCTGGTGCTGGTCTGCCTGCTGCCCGAGTTCCTGATTTCCTATACCGGCGTGCCGTTCTATTTTGGCGGAACGTCGCTTCTCATCGTCGTAACCGTAACGATGGACACCGTCGCCCAGATACAGGGGCATTTGCTGGCGCACCAATACGAAGGGCTCGTCAAGAAGGCGAAGCTTCGGGGCCGCAAGCGATGAGATTGATCCTCCTGGGCCCCCCGGGCGCGGGGAAGGGGACCCAGGCGCAACGCCTCGTAAGGGATTACGGCATCGTCCAGCTATCGACCGGCGACATGTTGCGCGCCGCGGCCGCGGCAGGAACAGAGGTCGGCAAGAGGGCCAAGGCAATCATGGACCGCGGCGAGCTCGTGCCGGACGACGTCATGGTTGAGGTCATTTCCGAGCGCCTGGACCGGCCGGATTGCGCCAATGGCTTCGTCCTCGACGGCTTCCCGCGCACCGTGGCCCAGGCGGAGGCCCTGACCGGCCTGCTCGCACGGAAAGGCCTCGGGCTCGACGCCGTGATCGAGCTTTCGGTGGACGAAAACGCCCTTCTGTCACGAATTGAGCGCCGGATAGCCGAGACCGGTGGTGCACGCGCCGACGACGACCCCGAGGTCCTGAAGAAGCGCCTGGCGGTCTACCGGGCACAGACCGCCCCGGTGGCTGATTACTATCGTGGGAAGGGGATTCTCCGGAGCGTCGACGGAATGCAGGAAATCCCGGTTGTTTCGGCCGCCATCGACGCCATATTGACGCAGGGGAAAGAACCGGCCCGGAAACGGGCCGACGGTTGACGGAACTCGGCCATTTCGGCTATGAACCGGCGCGAATTCTTGGATTTCAGCGATATCGGTGCCGGTTGACCTTTTGGGGGCCGGACCCGATATGTCGTTGTCTCCGCCCCGGATCGAAGGAATCCGGCCGCTTTTGGCGGCCCTCGAGGAGATAGAGCGTGGCACGCATCGCCGGCGTTAACATCCCGACCAACAAGCGAGTCGTGATCGCCCTGCAATACATCCACGGCATCGGTCCCAAGCGGGCGGAAGAGATAACCCGGAAGGCGAATATCCCGCCCGAAAGGCGGGTGAACCAGCTCACCGACGCCGAGATCCTCCAGATCCGCAGCGTCATCGACCATGACTACATGGTCGAGGGGGACCTCCGGCGCGAGGTTGCGATGAACATCAAGCGGCTGATGGATCTGGGCTGCTATCGCGGTCTGCGGCATCGCCGCGGCCTGCCTGTTCGTGGGCAGCGCACCCACACGAATGCCCGGACCCGGAAGGGCCCGGCCAAGGCGATAGCCGGCAAGAAGAAAGTAACATAGTCGGCCTGTCCGGCTTGGTGTAGCCGCTGGCACGACGGCGGCGCTTGAGATCACGGATCGGAAACGAAACAAATGGCAAAAGACGCTACCCGCGTTCGTCGCCGCGAGCGGAAAAACATCACCTCCGGCGTGGCGCACGTGAATTCGACGTTCAACAACACCATGATCACCATCACGGACGCGCAGGGGAACACCATCTCCTGGTCCTCCGCCGGCATGATGGGGTTCAAGGGATCGCGGAAATCGACGCCCTACGCCGCGCAGATGGCCGCCGAGGATGCCGCCCGCAAGGCAAGCGAACACGGAATGCGCACGCTCGAGGTCGAAGTCTCCGGTCCGGGGTCGGGCCGCGAGTCGGCGCTGCGCGCACTGCAATCGACCGGGTTCACCATCACGTCGATCCGCGACGTGACGCCGATCCCGCACAACGGATGCCGGCCGCGCAAGCGGCGCCGCGTCTGAGCGCGTCGGACCGCTCGGCGGATTTGCGACAGGTTTCATTGGCGCGCGGCGCCTCCCCCGCGCAGCCGCCGTCCGGGCCCGAACCGGATGCATCGTTTGAAAGGACACTGCCCGTGATCACGAAGAACTGGCAAGAGCTGATCAAGCCCAACAAGCTCGAGACGATCGCCGGATACGACCCGAAGCGATTCGCCACGGTCGTCGCCGAGCCGCTGGAGCGCGGCTTCGGTCAAACGCTCGGCAATGCGCTCCGCCGCATTCTCCTCTCCTCGCTCCAGGGCGCCGCGGTCAACTCCGTGCAGATCGACGGCGTGCTGCACGAGTTCTCCTCGATCCCCGGCGTGCGGGAGGACGTGACCGACATCGTCCTCAACATCAAGGAGATAGCCATTCGCATGCAGGGCGAGGGGCCGAAGCGCATGGTGGTGCGCAAGCAGGGCCCCGGAACCGTCACTGCCGGCGATATCCAGACCGTCGGCGATATCGAGATTCTCAATCCGGAGCTGGTCCTCTGCACCCTCGACGAGGGCGCGGAAATCCGCATGGAGTTCACCGTCAATACCGGCAAGGGCTACGTCCCCGCTGAACGCAACCGTCCGGAGGATGCACCGATCGGTCTTATCCCGGTCGACAGCCTCTACTCGCCGGTGAAGAAGGTCTCCTACAAGGTCGAGAATACCCGCGAGGGCCAGGTGCTCGACTACGACAAGCTTACGCTCTCG
>Ga0209172_10002315_pt1 | contig 34340 bp, 41 predicted proteins | sample LarsenN4metaG_FD_184113 | JGI IMG/M metagenome (GOLD analysis project Ga0209172, IMG submission 184113) | Hot spring sediment bacterial and archeal communities from British Columbia, Canada, to study Microbial Dark Matter (Phase II) - Larsen... ... | reverse complement strand
CGGTACACGATGAGGAGGGCGCAGGTGAACAGCACCCGCCGCCGGAGCTCGGGGACGCGGAAGATGTTGCGGAGCTGCTCGATCACCGCGCGATGACCTCGATCGTGCCGCCCGCCGCCCGGATCTTTCGATGATTCCCGCCGCTGATCGGACTCTTTTCGCCCGCATCGATGACGGACGATTTGAAATAGGAGGCGGGCCCTCCAGCCGCATCCAGGGTCGAATTCACGAGGGTTTCGCCCCCAGGGCGGATGAGAAGCGGCTCCTCCCGAATCCCCAGCCGCTCGTGCCAGAAGCGAATGCGATAGGCGCCTGGCGGCACGCCAGATATCCGGAAGGCGCCCGAGGCATCGGTCACGGCAGCATAGGGATGGTCAACCACCACGACGTATGCAGACATCCAGGAATGGCCAACGTCGCAGACGATGCGGTAGATCCCGGGCCGATTGAGGGCGCGACGGACCAATGGCCTGGAAACCGGCAACGCCACATTGAACAGGGTCCGCTTCGCCTCATCATAGGCATGGGCGGTATGGATCACCCGGTCGCTGTTCCGGATTTCCAGCACCTCGCGTGCCACGACTCGCCCGATCGCTCGCCTCGACCCGCCAGCCCAATGACAGCATCGCCACGACAGCGAGGACCGCGGCTCCCGGCTTGACCCGGCCTCCCCCCAGCCGCATGCACTCCGTCCCTTACGCGGCCCAGTCGGCCAGGAAGATGTTGAACTCGCGCGGGCCGGGAGCATGGCGCGAGGATGCGAACACCAGACGCTTCCCATCAGGGAAGAACATGGGGAAGCTGGCGAACGTCTCGGCGTACGTGACCCGCTCGAGGCCGGTGCCGTCCGTGCTGATCAGGTAGAGGGCAAAGGAGCAGCTGGTAACCCCCCGCCCAGTGCTCACCATTCGCACATTCCGGCCGTCCAAGTCCATTGTGTAGATCTGATCGCACGTCCGCCCGTCGCGGGTGGATTGGAAGATCAGCCGTGACCCGTCGGGCGAGAAGTACGCTTCCGCGTTCTGCCCCCCGAAGGTGAGCTGTCGCAGATTGCGAAGGTGGACCTCGCGTGGGTCCGCCTGAGACCGCTCCTGGGCCACCGCCGTTGCAGACAAAAGCCCCGCGGGAAGGCTGAGCAGGCTGATCAACAATTCTCGCCGGTTCACCGTGCCTCCTGTACCTTCTTTGCATTCTCCAGCGCGGGCTTAGGCTCCTGAGGAGTCGTTAGCGCTATCACGGCCTTGGCCACAGCCGCGTCGTGCTGCCCTTCGGCGTGGTGCCGGATTGTCGCCTCCAGGAGCCTGTGGGCATGTGCCAGGCGGGTCTCCAATCCGCCCCGGGAGGCCTTCCGGTCCTGGAGCAACCGCTCGCCCCGGTCGATCGCTGTCTGGACCTCTTGGATCCGAACAGGGCATTCCGAGGCGATGGCCTCCGGCACGAGCCATACCAGCGCCACCAGGCTGGCCATTCCCCAGACACGCCTTCGATACATCACCTGACTCGCCTTCGTGATCGTCGGCCCGGTCCCCCATCGGCCTTACCGCCGGTAAACCGCTCCGGCATACTGGCGAACCGGTCCCGGCAGTCCATCCCGCAGAAATAGTACAGCCGTTCCCGGTGTACAAAGACACGCGTGCCGGCTTCCACCGACGTCTCGATGAGGCGGCCACAGACCGGATCGCGGGCCTGCGCGGGAGCTTGGTGGCCAGTACCCGGTGCCACCGGCGACGTGCGTAACTGGCCGGGGCTGCCCGGATCAAAGTGTTGTTTGATGATGGAACGCTGCCTGGCGGATAATCCCTTCTCCATCATTGACCCCTCGGGCCACCTGACTGGGGTGGACATCGCGGCGCCTGGATCGTGCGACATGAGGTTGGATCCGCTCCGGCTCGTCCTGCGTGTGGCCTCTTTATGCCCGCAGGATACTCTGAGGGTACTGCTGGTCGGGGTCCACTCCCGGACCCATCCGGAAGATCTGCCCCTTGTCCACGACCAGCATCCCCTCCGGGGAGATGCTCAGCTTGATCCGATCCAGGGGCCGGGGGGCAGGACCCTCGAAGTTTGTCCCGTCCCGCTTGAACCCGCTGCCGTGGCAGGGGCACTTGAACTTGTCCTCGGCACTGAACCAGTTTGGGGTGCAGCCGAGGTGAGTGCAAATCGCCAAAAGGGCGTAGAAGCTGCCATCCTCCTGTCGTACGATCCACACCCGCTGGCTCTTCTTCCAGCGCTCGTCCACAGTGCCCGGGGGGAAGTTCTCCGGGCGGTCCGCAGCAAAGACCGGGCTCGGCTCAAACAGCACCCGGGGGAACATGAACCGGGTGAAGCCGAGAAGCGACGCCCCGATCACCCCGGCGACACCCGCCCACCCGGCAAGGGAGAAGATATCCCGCCGGGACCAGATGGTGGCATCGGGGCTAGGGACCTCCCCTCCGTGTCCCCCCCTCGCGCTCTTCTCCTCAGTCATAGGATCCTCCCGACCAATGACCGAGTCGTCGGCACCACCGCGCCGTCAGGTGGGCTCCACATGTCGTCAGAACCGGTGGTTGAAGTCCACACGTTTCACGATCCCCGACGGATCCAAGACCACTTGAAGAACCATGTCGTTGGAGGCCCGTTCGGCCCCAAAGCGAATGTCGCGGTATTCCACAACGTGGTCCCCGCCCCGCTGGAGGTAACGGGTCCAGGGAAAGCGGGCGAATGCCAGGAACAGCCGGACCGATTCCACCGTGTCGCTCCGCGCCACATAGCTGTTCCGGGGCGCCTGGGTGAGGAGGCGAATGTCCGTAAAGACCCCCGGCCAGGGGGTCACCACCGCTTGATACAGGCGGCCGGGCGCTTCCGCAACGGCCAGCCAGCGGAAGGGGCTGAACGGGCGAGGAAGCACGGCGATGCGATCAGTCTTGATCACCCGCTGACCCAGCTCCGACGCGAACCGCGCCCTGGCAACTTCCTTGGCGCCGGCGGCGGCAGCGAGGTACAGGATTGCCACCGCCAGCCCGATCCGTACCGCGCGGGCTGCGAGCTGCGGGCGGCGCCACGCCACCGCCAAAGGGACGGCGAAGGCCCCGGTGAGGATGGGATCCACGATGAAGGCCAGATCCAAGGCCACGCGCGCATCACTGAACGGATAGAACATCCGGATGCCCCAGGAGCCGATCAGGTCCAGACCGATATGGACCAGGATCCCGAGATAGACGAGCGCGGCCAGCTCGCGGTATCGCTTGTCGGCGCCCCAGCGGGCGCCCCACCGATAGATGGGCCAGGCAACCAGCAGGGCCAGGAGCACCCCTCCAAACACCGAGTGAGTCAGGCCGCGATGGTACTTGATGGCTGCGAACTGATCCCAGAGCGCCATGACGCTGTCCAGGTCCGGCGCCAGGGCCCCAGCCGTCACGGCCAGGACGGCGGGCGTCCCGATCCGCTGGCGGAAGCCCGCGTGGGCCATCCCGAGGCCGGAGAGGGTATGGGTCACGGGATCCATGGCCGATTGATCCCCCGACCTATTCGACTCACCTCCCGAACCCTCCGTAGCGTGCATGGTGATCAATCCCCCGATGCCCCTCGATGAACCGGAGGATGCGCCGCTCGTCGAACTGGTCGAAGGCGTCAATATAGGACCAGGCGGTCAGAGCGATCCGGGTCTTCATTCCCGGATACGGCGCCAGGATGACCTTCTCGGGATAGCGTCGGACGAGGTCCCTGAGCTGGGAAGCGAGGTCGTCACACTCGGAGCAGTTGTACTGGACGAGGACGCCCCCATCCTCCAAATTGTGCACCTGGAGGGTCTTGGGGACGGGGCGGTCGTGAATCCCCCAGGGGAGTGTCCCTCCCGAGTGCGGCCCTGATGTGGGTGGGTCGCTGGCATAGCGGAACGCGGCCGGCTCGGACGCGACGTGCGCGTTCCCTTGCGAAGGCACATACGTTCCAGGCTTGGGGCGGAAGATCCACCATCCCAGGCCGGCCGCCAATCCGGCGATGAGGAGAATCAGGACGCTCCGGGACGCGAGCCGCCGGATCCGATCCTTGCGCGTTTGACGCGCCCGTTCGGCTCGGCGCGCCTCCTTCGCGGCCTGCCGGCGCTGGTGCTTATCGATCCCGGGAGTCTCGCCCTGCTGAGCTTTCATACACGACTCTTTCGATCGCTGTGCCCCATGTCTTCAGACGGTCAGCGGTCAGCCGAGAGCCATCAGCGTACGACCTTTCCTCGCACTCCCCACCCGGCTCGAATAGCCTGAACCTGACCGCTGATGGCTGATCGCTGAAGGCTTAAAAAGGCATCAATGCCTGGGCATCTGGCCGCCGGGCATCATCGGCGGGCCAGAGCCCCCGTGACCACTGGGCGCTGCGGGAGCACCGCCAGGTGAGGGCGCCTGTCCATCCGCCTTCAGTCCTTTGAGGTAGGCGACGAGGTCAATGATCTCCTGCACGGTGACCAGATCATTGTAGCTCGGCATCTTAGACTTGCCCTCGGGGGCACGGTATCCCTTGCCCTCCTCCACCACCTTTCCTCATGTCTTGCCCGTGGATTCCTGCCTCCTCCTCCCCAGCCGTTAGCCGCGAGGTCATGGAGTGAAGCCCAGGCGTCGGCTGAAGGCATGGTAGGTCCCCACCACCATCGCAAATCCGAAGATGACCACGGCCAGGCAGAAAAGTGCCGTTACCGCGGCCAAGGCCGAAAGCCCCTTCCGGCGGAAAGGCTGAATGGAAAGCTGCGCCAGAGAGGCTAGGGACATCGTGAGGGGAACGTACACGCCGGTCAGGCCGGCCGAAAAGAAGCCTACCGTCCATGGACTATGAGACGCGGCCACCATCATTCCAACACCAGCGAAGACTGCGTCGAAGGTTGGGTCGAGGTCGTGATAGAGAGCCAGCGCCAAGGCCAGACCCAGGATCTCGCCCCTCCACCCGCCAAGCCGCATGGCCAACCTTCGACGGCTGCCACGCGCGCCAACTCCAATGACCTCAGAGAGCAGGACAAGCCCGCCACCGAGGAGGAAAAGCCCCGCGATCGCATCTACCCAGCGCTTCCCCGCGTAAACGGCATTCGCGTAGCCGGAGGGAAATCCGCTGAGGGTGATCACCAGTCCCACCCCCAGGCCCAGTGCCATGCGGGTCGTGGCCACGACCACTCCCTGTTGCAGAGGCTCGGAGGCCTCCCCCGTCCGGATTCCCCGGATGATGCGGGTCCCCAGGAGTGCCAAGAGCAGGGTCAGGATTGGAAGGCCCGCTACAGCAACCCCGGTGCTGGCTCCGCCAAGCCAACCCACACCGAGGACGGAGGCCCAACCGGGACTCCGCGGCCGATCCGTGGCCAGCCATTGGAGCAATCCACGTGATCCCGCCGCCACCACGAGGGTCGCGAGCAGCCGGTATACTATAGGCAATAGTAGTACGCCTCCAAAAAAATCAGCGATCGGGGTGGGGGCAGGCCGCCCCTGTTTCCACCGGCTGACTGGCCGCGGAGAGCAGACCGTGCGCGTGAACCTCCGCCACCCCGACCACCCCGAGGACCAAGGCAAAAACGGGCCCCAGGGTGAGGGGAAGCCATTGCCTCTCGGTCCGTGCTGTGCGCCGCCCATGGAGGAGCCGGCCGATCCGCTCTTCCAGGGGTCCGGCGGTGACAGCCAGCCCGCCTCTCAGCCCTGGGGCGCGGGACTGCCAGAGCACGACTAGGGCCTCCGCCAGGGCCAGAGGTTTGCCGGTCAAGGTGACGGCGAAGTCGTCGCAGGCTTTCTCCCGCTCGCGATCCAGGAGCGGGGGTATGGCCCAGGACGTCGGGAGCCAGGCAAACGTGGCCGCAAAGGCGCGCACAATCCACTTCACCAGGACATCCCGCCGATGGATGTGGGCGATTTCGTGGGCCAGGACCGCTTCGAGTTCCTCGTGGTCCAGCACGTCCAACAGGCGCCTCGACAGGACCACAGCCGGCCTGCGCACCCCTGTGACCGCGGCCCCTACCGGCCGGTCCGTCACGTGCAGCCGGGGCAAGGCGATCCTGGCGCGGTAGCTCAGGGAACGGAGCAGGTCCTCAGCCTCCCCGCGCCTTTCGTGCTGCGGTGCCTCACGAGCCAAGAGGCGGCGCTGGTATCTCAGGATGACGGTCGTGGCCCCAAGGGCCAGCAGCAGGCTGCCCAGCAGGAGCCGGACCATCACTCCGTCCCCCATGCCTGGAGGCAGCGTGTCGAAGAGTTGATGGAGAAACCGGCCGCACAACTCGAAGAGGGTGGAGTGCAAGAATGGGATAACCAGCACCGGGGCAATGAGGCCGAACACGAGGACCTCTTGACGGAACCCGACACGATCGGGAGGGATCAGCCGCAGGCTCAGGCGGACCGCACCCAAGATAAGTCCTGAGATAAGCAAGAGCCAGAGCGCAGCGTTCACCGCTTCCCTCGCCGCTCTCGAATGGCCCTGGCCAGCGCCTCCAGGCGGGCCGGATCCTCGCGACCGATCCGCTTGGCCAAGTGAGCCATCACGGAGTCCCCGAAGCCATCCAATAGACCATCGAGAACCTCGCCCACCACCGAGGCCTCAAAGGCGTCGCGGGTGACTGCAGGCCGGTACTGGTAGGCTAACCCGGATTTGATCTGTTTGAGGATCCGCTTCTTGGCCAGGCGGGCCATGGTGGTCATCACGGTGGTGTAGGCAATCTCCCGGCGGCTGCGAAGGACCTCGTACACGTCGCGTACCGACACCTCACCCCTGGCCCAGATGATCTCCATGGTCTCCGCTTCCAGGTCCCCCAGGACTTTTCGGATGCCGCGACCCCGCGGCACAAAGATGGAGGCGATGGGCCGCATACGCTTCCCTCCGTCAATGCCACGACTGTACCCAGGCTACTTACTACTGTCAATCGTATTTTCCGAAGCATCACAACCCTTCTCGATCTTCCCCGCCAGGCATCCCGAAACCCTTCTTCGGGCTCACATCGCTTCTTGCAAACCACCTGATCTCCCTAGTTCCAGGTACCCGGCTCTCTCAAACTCGCAACAGCATCTCGGGGTGGAGGATCAAGAAAAAGACGATGGTGTACCCCACGGCGAGCCCCACGTACGGCAGGCTCGCGTACCGTGGGCAGCCGCCCTCCTGCTTGACCCGGCAGATCCGGCGGATGAGCCACAGGGTCATGGCGGCCCCTACGAGAATGATTCCGGCATGAAGGATGTGCCAGGTCGTGGGACTGAGGAGCGTGCTCAAGTGGTCCGGCTCGACCTGGTAGCCGAAGAGGCCGGCCAGCGAGGGGAGGATCAGGTGAGTCTGGTGGGTCATCATCCCCAGGTTATGGGAGATGTGACTCATGAGCGCCAGCGGGAGGAAGGCGAAGCCGAATAGGGAGAGGTTCTGGCGGATCGGCTCGCCCGAGATCCGGCTGTGGACCAGGGCCGCGAGGAAGAACAGCCCCAGGGAGGCCAGGACCATGCTCACAATGGCGGTCCCATAGACCAGGGGGCTGCTCCCGAACAGCGCCGTGTCCTTCAACTCGGAACGGACGAAGTGCCAAAAATCCAGCATCACCAGGCCCTGGAAGGCCACGACCCCGATGGCGGCCACGCCACTCAGGGCGTCCTCGAAGTTCTCCTTCCGGTGCAACTCCACCTCCTTGGTGGGAGGCCGAAGCCGCAGCGAGAGGGAGCCGTGAGGACATGCCTTGAAGCAGTCCCCGCACATGGAGCAGTACCGGTTGGTGGCCATGGTCCTTGGCGTGTTGATCCAGGCACAGCCCCTTTGCCCGTCCCGGCCCGTGTAGCAGTAGATCCCCTTGCACTTCGCCGATTCGCACACCCGCCTGTCGGCCCGGACCTCCATGATGGCGGACATGGAGAAGACGCCGATCCAAGCCCCCAGGGGGCAGAGGTACCGGCACCAGACGTGTCGCTCGAAGAGCAGATCCGAAATGACGGCCCCTGCAGTGAAGCTCAAGAGGATCAGGCCAGTGACCATAGGCGAGTAAGACGCCCCCGTCACCTCCTCCACCCAAGCCTGATAAAGGATGGCGAGCAAGAGGACAACCGCGCCGAGATATCGCTTCTTGAGAAAGTTCGGCGCCTTCCACCGGAAGCTGAAATGCTTCTGAAGGAAATCCCCGATGGTGATCATGGGGCAGGCCGCGCACCAGATCCGGCCAAAAACGAAATAGGTCACGGCCAACAGGGGCCACCAGACGATCCAGCTCATGACGGTGGCGAAGTTCCGCCGGGGATCGGCGGGTCCGAAGAAGGCCGCGTAGAAGATCACCAGGAACACGAGCAGGGTAGGGACCTGGATGATCCCGGGCCACCAGCGGCTCTGGAGCAGACGGGTCCCCTGACGGGAAAAGGCCGAGGCCAGCCTTGCCGACCATCCCTCCTGGCCCGCGCGGCTCGTTTCTTCGTCTTGGATCTGCAACAATTGGGTCATCGCCTGCCCCGCTCAGCGCATCCGTGGTTCCCAGACGGGTGGCCCGGTCTTGGATGGCCCAGGCCCCTGAAGATCCCAGCGAAATACCCGCTCCGGGACCCCCGCCACATCCCGCACCAGCAGTTCCACGACTGTGGCCCGCGGATCCGGCGGCGGGAACCGAACCACCGCCATGCGGTGATGCCCGCCACCCATTATCTGTTCGACAGCCAGCGGCCCGATCTCCTTCCCCGTCTGATCGCGCAGGCGGATGATCTGCTCGAGCCGGTACGGGTCCAGATCACGCATATGTGTCGTCATCTCGATCCGGAACCGGAGCGCGTCACCTTCCGATGGAAGGCGGGTGAGGATCACCACCACCCCGCCGCCACGGACCACTTGCGGGACGTCGTCCTCCGCGAAGCCACCGGCAGGGAATGCCACGATGGCCATCACCGCGAGGAGGAACCGCAATCCTCCCCAGCGATCAGGACAAAGATGAATCACCGGTCTCGCTTCTTGGTTCAGGCCGGGTTCACGGCAAATACACGCGTCCAGTTTGCATCTTCCACAGGTAATACTTCTCGAACATGATCTTGGCCCAGTGTGACCACGGGCCGGGGATGAGGATCTCGTACTTGCGCGGCGGGAAGATCCGGTTCGAGATCAGAATCACGCCCTGCTTGCCTGCGTCCATGATGCACAGCGCCCTGATATCGGGGAACGGCAACTCTTTGGGTGGTTTCCGGGTGATCTCGGCAACGATGTTGTGTGCGGCGACCTTCGCCATGACCTCAGACATATAGCCGGTCTTGGGGACGCCACAGGGCACGGGCGTCGGCGCGGGCGGTTTCACCGCCACCGCGACACCAGCGGCGTAGATGTTCTTGTACGTCGGATGCTGATAGCGCGCATTCGTCGGCACAAAGCCGCGCTCATCCCCCAGGCCCGGCGAGTTCCGTATTGCCTCCACGCCCTTGAACGGCGGAATGACGATGGCATATTTGAACGGGATCGCGCGCCCGTCTTGCAGGTGAATCGCCCCCCGCGTTACCTTCTCTGTGGCCGCATTGACGATGGGCTCAATCTTCAGGAACTTGTAGAACAGCTCCAGCATTTGGCGCCCCTTGCCCATGCCACCGATGCCGAAGTGGCCGAGGAACGGCTCGGAGGTGATGAAGGTGATGGGCGCGCGGTCGCGAACTTTGGCCTCGCGTAGCGCCCGGTCAATGTTGAACACCATCTCGTATTCCGCACCAAAGCAGCTCGCGTACTGCGTCGCCCCCAGCACTACAGGGCCGGGCTCCTTCAAGAACTCGCGCCCGGCCCTGCCTGCCTCAACGGCGTGCGGGAGCGAACAAACGGAGTGGGTGTAGCCGCCGTGTGGTCCCATGCCCGGCACCGCATCCCAGTCAAAGTGCGGGCCGGTGGCGATGACCAGGTAATCGTAACTGAAGTCGCCGACGCTGCTGACTACACGGTTTTGGATAGGCTCGATCCTGTCCGCACGCGCGTGGATGAAGATGATGCCCCTTGGCTCCAAGGCTGACTTCAAGTCAAAGGTAATCTGGTCTGGACGGCGCCACCCGGGGACGACCCAAATCAGTGAGGGAATGAACACGAACTGTTCATAACGAGCGATGACGGTAACCTCAGCCTTCTCCCCAAGCGCCCGTTTGAGCTCGAAGGCCGCAGTCAATCCGGCAAAGCTTCCACCGAGAACGACGATCTTGGGCTTCATGAAGGCTTCCCGCAGCCCCGGGTCGGGTAGGTCACCGAGCCTCTTCGATCATCTTCATCGTCTCCCGCTCTACCTCCTCGGCCACGGACTTCAAGGCGTCGGCGCCCGGGAATATGGCGAGCAGGGCGGTGGGCTTCACCATCCCGATCTTGGTGCGGCCGCCCTCTTCGTAGACCGAGATGCGGCAGGGGAGGGCCATGTTCACTGTCATGTTTTGGGTCAGGACTTGGTTCGCCCGCTGCGGGTTACAGACTTCCAGGATCTTGCAGGCGTTGGGGAAGTCCACCCCCTTCTCCTTCAGCGTCTTCTGGAGGTCGTGCACGTGCAGGACGCCAAACTTGTTCCGCTTGACCGCCTCTTCCAGATCCCGGGCCGCGGTGTCCACGTCTTTGCTCGTCTCGACGGTGTACGGCATGGATTGATCCTCCGTATGAGGCCCCGAGACATTTTCCACTTCGCCAGCGTGAGCTATTGATGACTCATGTTTGTTCCTCGCAGTTGTCAGTATCAGCTTGTCATTGAAGGCCCCACCGAAAGACTCGCTCCGGGACGCCGGCGACGCCCTTCACGACTAGTTCAAGGGTTTGCAGCCTAGGCTCTGGCCAGGTGAACCGGACGGTCGCCTCGCGGTGGTGCCCACTCCCTTTCGCATCGTCCACGGCGGCCGGAGCGCCTTCGCCACCTTTCCCATCCCGAAGCCGTACGATTTCTTCAAAACGGTAACCGTCCAGGTTGGCCGAATGAGTATCCAGGACCACCTGGAAAGTCGGGGCGTCGGTGCGTTCTTTCAGGAAAGTCACTGCCACTGTCACCCCACCTCCCGCCACCGACTGCTTCGCGGGAGACGGCGCCTGCGCCGCCAGGCGCCCTTCCATCCCCACGAAGGCCAGCGTGCCCGCCACAAGGATCCCGGAGACCATTCGTCTGAATCTCATCGGCATGCCTCCTCCGTCGTCCCGGCGCCGCCTCAACGGGCTGGGGCGAACACCATTTGATGCGGCTCTGCGCCGACCGCGATCTTTCGAACCGTCGCCAGGCTCTTTGCGTCCAACACCACCAACTCTCCCGCCTCCGGACGGGCTACCACGATCCACCGGCCGTCGGGGGTGATCTCCACGTGCTCCGGCTCGGTCCCCACGTTCACCGTCTGAACGACCTTCATGGGTCCGGCATCCACCGCCGAGACTGTCCCGTCCTCATGGCTGGACACGTATATCCGCGTCCCGTCCAGGCTCAGGGCGACGCCGTGGGGCTCATGGCCCGCCCGCACGGTGCGCAACACCTCCCGTCGCGTCAAATCAACTGCCGCCAGCGTCCCGCTCTTCTCGTTCGCGACATACAGTCGCCGGCCGTCCGGTGAGACCGCCATGTGGCCGGGGCCCTCCTTAACGGGGATCCTGCCGGTGATCTGCCCGGTGGTCACGTCGATGGCCGCCACGTCGTTCGCCTCCATGTTGGAGACATACGCGGCCCGACCGTCTGGGGAGAAGACGGCATAGTTGGCCCCCGCGCCGGTCTCGATATCTGCCACGACCCGCAAGGATTGAACGTCCACCACGGCAACGCGGCCCACCTCGGATCGGGTGACATAGATCCACCGGCCGTCGGGGCTCAGCCGCAGGTGATGGCCGCCCTTGCCTACCCTGACCCGCCCGACGAAAGAACCGGTCGTGGCATCCAGAACCTCGAGATCCTCCCCTTTGGTAAGATCGGCCGCGACGAGACGACGGCCATTCGGTATCAGCGCCACGCCGTGCGGCTCGACGGAGAGCGGAAGGCTGCCGAGCACGCGACCGGCGCCGAGGTCCAGCACGGAGACAGCCTTGCCCGGCCCCATGGCCACGTAGGCGAGCCCATCCCAGCAGGGTGCGACCTGCTGGGTGGCGCATCCCACCAGCGCCACGAGGCCGGCGAGCCCGCTCCACCGCCAACGGTTCCTGTGGGCCGGTCGTGTCATCGTACCTCCCCTGTCTCTGGCGGATCCCCTCACCGCGCCACCGGAAGACTCGGATCGGCCGACCACTCCACGAACGAGCCATCGTAGAGCCGCACCTTCGGGTACCCCAGGAGGCGGAGCACAAAGTAAGTGTGGGAGGCTCGGACGCCCGTTCGGCAATAAACGATGATCTCCTTGTCCGGCGTTGCGCCCGCGCGGCGATAGATTCGTGCCAGGTCCGCCCCTCCCTTGATCTGGCGGGGCTCCGCGGTGGTAAGGTTCCGGACCCAGTCAACATTCACGGCCCCGGGGATGTGGCCCGGACGCTTCACGTCCCTCCCCGGCACCTCGCCGTCGAATTCTTCGGGAGACCGGCTATCCAAGAGAACCACCGCACGATTGTCGAGATGGGCCTTCATCCAGGCCAGGTCCGCGATCTTGGCGGGATCGGGGGCCGCCGCGTAGCCGGCGGGAGTGGATGGAGAGGCATCGCGGCTGATCGGCCGGCCCTCCCGCTGCCACAGGCCGAATCCCCCCTGGAGAACACCCACCTGGGAGTGGCCGAGGAAGTCCAGGGCCCAGAATACCCGGGTCGCCTGATCAGCGCTGGAGTCATCGTAGATGACCAGCCTCGAGTTCCGGGTGATCCCCCGAGCCGCCAAGGCACGCTCGACATCCTGGAGAGGCGCCAGCATGCCCGGCACCCCGTTGATGGTCCGGGTAATGTCGGCCATGGGCAAATTGACCGCCCCCGGGATGTGGCCAGCGGCGTAGCGATCGGAGCTTCGGGCATCCAGGATCACCAGCCCGGCTTCCCCGAGATGGTCGGCTACCTCCTGCCCCGAGGCGAGGATGGAAGGGTTCGCATACCCCTTGGCCTTCGCCTCGTCCCCCCAGCACTGCGCCTGCGCCGTCGCCGCACTCAGCAACAGACCGAGCGCCAAAATGCCCGTCCATACCCATCGGTCCCAGATTCGCACCAGCATTCGGCACCTCCACCCGCTTCCGGCTCCGGCGAACCGGGCGCGCAGCACGGGTTCGTCCGGGCTCTTTCCGGCCGAGAATCACTTGGCGCCCATCATCTCGGACATGCGCTTCTGCATCTCGGCCATGCGCTCCATCATGCCGGACATCTGCTTCATCATGTCACCGCCCATCATTCCGCCACCCTGGCCGCCACCCTGGCCAGTACCGCCCATCATCCCCCCCATCATGCCCGACATTCCACCCATCATCTCCCCCATCTGGCCCATCATCTGACCCATCTGTTTCATCCGGTCAGGACCCATCTGACCGCCGGCCATCATCTCCGACATCTGCTTCATCATTCCGCCCATCTGCTGCATCATCCCCATCATCTGCATCATGCCGCCCTGCCCCATCCCCTCGGGGCCGGCCGGGGGCTGTGCGAAGGCGACGGTAGAACCCAGAACCAGCGCCGCCACGAGGGCAATCGACACCACGAGCTTCACCATGAGAAACCTCCCTCGGGGAAAGATCACGGAATGTTTCCCTGAATTTGCGCAAGGTAAAAGGCAAAAGGCGATCGGTGCGCCGGAATGGATCAGGCAGGAAGCTCGGGTGGGTGGTCTACGGACTGCGCGAGGAACCAGCGCGGACAGATCACGGGCAGCGGACCCATCGGTTCGCCCAAGGGGGGGTGAGCTATAGCCTGTATGGGACGGGCGGTCTCCAGCGAGCCGCCGTCCAGGATGGCGCAGAACGCACTCTCCTCCTGGAGCGGATCCTGTGGGGAGGCTTGGACTCCTGGCCCGTCGAAGGCACACAGGGCAGCCATTGCCACGATTACCGAGATTAGGACCTTCGTACCCAGGGACTTCACGAGCGTCTTCACTATCAAGGCAACGAGGTTTGCGAAAGCAACGAACAATGCTACGCCGTGCGATTCTACTCCCCACGGCATGCCATCTACTGAATGCCGCGAGAACGCGCGATGGATCGTATTCGGGCTACCCACCAAAGTCAAGCCTGGGTTCCCAAATCATCCGGGCGTTCGTACCTTATGCTAGCATCTGGCTCTGCGCTTCCACAAGGCCCAAGGATTCTGAGCGGGCGCAATGTTACTACCACAGGATCAAGGACATCACCGTGAGGCCGGCGAGGCTCAGGAAGACCGCCAGCAGGATCCGCGCCAGGCGGCGATTGCGTAGCTGGATCTTTCGTGTCGTCATCATGCCATCCCGCCACCGGACTGAACGCACCGAGGAGCCAAGTCCTGCGGGATGAGGGTCGCGGTGTGCCCCAGGCCCCAGAAGGTTCCCACCAGGGATGCGCGTCGAAGGGACCGGTGCTGGCTGACCATGGTGGAGACGGCTACCACGTGATCCCCATCCAGGGCGTGCTCCATGCCCAGGAGAAAACCGACCGCCAGGATGGTCAGCGGGCTTGGCTCCATGTGCCTCATCCCCTCTTGCCGCCGATCCGGTACCCCAGGCTGGCGGGCCGCGTCGGCCCTCTGCCCGCTACGCCGTAGAACTACTCATGAAGGTGATACGGGACGCTGACTGTGATCTTGCCCGGACGGAACAGTAATGCCGCCTTGATGAGCAAGGCCGTCTGGTTGTGGAGGAGATGATGCCACCACCGGGCCGGGACGAACTCCGGCAAGACCACGATCAGATAGGGGCCCGGCTTGTCCCGATCCAGCCGATCAATATAGTCCAGGACTGGCGAAATCACCGAGCGGTATGGCGACTCCAGCACGACGAGCGGCACGTCGGGAAACCATTCCGGCCACCGCATGCGCAGACGCGAGGTCTCGGTGGGGTCAATGTCCACGCTGACCGCCGTGACGTCCGCCGAGATGGCCCTGGCGAACCCCATGGCCTCCAGCACCCCGCGGTTTAGCCGGCCGACCAGGACAACGACCGGGACATGCCCAAGGGTGGGCTGCCGGGCGCCCTCGAGTGAGAGCTGCAGGGCTACCCGCCGGTAGTGCAGCCGCACCGCGACGAACCAGGCGACGAAGGCAGGGAGCAAGAGAATCACCGCCCAGGCTCCCTGTATGAATTTGGTCGTCACGACGACGGCCAGGACCACCGTCGTGGCTGCAGCCCCCAGACCGTTGATGGCGACGTGGCCGATCCAGCCGCGCCCGGCCTGCCGCCACCATCGCCGGACCATGCCTGCCTGGGAGAGGGTAAAGGAAAGGAAGACTCCCACGGCATACAGCGGAATGAGCATGTGGGTCTCGGCGCGGAAGGCCATGAGAAGGACAGCGGAGAGTACCCCGAGGATCAGGATTCCATTGGAGAAGACCAGCCGATCGCCTCGGCTGGCGAGCTGGCGGGGCACGAACCCGTCGCGCGCCAGGATGGAGGCCAGACGGGGAAAATCGGCGAAGCTGGTATTGGCGGCAAGGACGAGGATCAGCGCGGTGGCAGCCTGCGTCGCGTAGTAGAGGACGCCGCCTCCGAAGACTCGACGGGCCAGGAGGGAGATCACCGTTTCCCCCTCGCGGGGAACCACGCCAAAGCCCACAGCCAGGACTGTCACGCCCAGGAACAGGAGGCCCAGGAGGCCGGCCATCCAGATCAAGGTGATGCCGGCATTCCGGCCCTCGGGTGGTCGGAAGACGGGGACGCCGTTGCTGATGGCCTCGATGCCGGTGAGCGCGGTGGCGCCGGAGGCGAAGGCGCGGAGGATGAGGAACATGGACACTGTCCCTCCCAGATTCGGGAGAGACACGGGGCCCGGGCGGCCCTCCCTGGCCAGAGCGAAGAGACCCAAGAGGACCAGGAGGCCCACGGTGGCAACGAAAGCATACGTGGGCACGGCGAAAATCCGGCCGGACTCCCGGACGCCGCGGAGGTTTGCCAGAACCACGACGGCGATCAGTGTCACTCCCAGAAACACCCGGTGGGGGTACAGACCAGGAACGGCGGAAGTGATGGCCGCGACGCCGGCGGCCACGCTCACCGAGACGGTCAGCGTGTAATCCGTGAGCAGCGCGGCAGCGGCAACGAGGCCGGCGACCAAGCCCAGATTCTCCCGCGCCACGATGTACGCGCCCCCGCCGGACGGATAGGCGTGGATCGTCTGCCAGTACGAGGTAGCGACCACTGCGATCAAGGCCACGATGGCCAGGGCCACCGGCAGGGCGAAGGCCACCGCTGCCGCCCCCGCCGGGGATAGCGCGAGCAGGATCTCCTCTGTCGCATAGGCCACCGAAGAGAGGGCGTCGGAGGAGAAGACGGCCAGGGCAATCGCCTTCCCCAGGCGCTGGTGGCGCGCCTCCACACTAGCCAGGGGTGAGCCGATCAGAAGGCGCTTCAGCGGCGTAGGCACAGCAAGCTTTCAGTCCCGCACGCGGCGGCCGGAGGCCCACTGGTCACGGCAGGATCTCCTTCCGGATGAAATACCGGGTGTAGCCATCACCTTTTCCGGAGCCCACGAAGGCATGGCGGATCACATTGCACCAGAAAAGAATCTCCATCTTAGCTCCCGGATCGTCGGTCCGGACCTCGAGCACCTCGCCCGGGCGTAGTCCGCCCGTTGCCTCGTCCAGCGTGACGGCCAACCCCCCCCAGGTGAGCCCCACGGCATGAAGCCGCCCGTTCCCGTTCATCCGCCCCACCCTCCTCCTCACGCAAGCCCATCCTGGACGGTCCTGGCGCGCTCAGCGACTAGCCTGATCGCGCGGCAGGCTAGCTTGACTTTGACCGAGACCCCGTGCCTGCTCCCCAATCTGTCGGTAGATTGCCTCGGCGAGGTCGGGGTTGTGCAACCCTCGCGCGCGGGAGACTTGGTCGAAGGCTCGCTGCAGATCCTCCAGGCGCTTCTCTCCCGCTGGGGGGGCGCCACGCCTGGGCCGGGCGGATTCCATGCCCTGACTGACTGCGCGAAGCGCCTGGGCTGCAGCGGCCCGTGCCTCATCCACTTGCCCAACCCACGCATCGAAGAGCTGCGCGTAGGCTGCGTCGTGGCACTGCGCGCAGGTGGACCGGATGACGGCGCGCGATGCGGGCTTCTCCAGCTTGTGGCAGCCCTCGCAATCAATCTTCCCGGCCATCACATTCGGTGCTGCCTTGATGCCTAGCGTCGGCTCGAATTTCCCTTCGTACAACGATGCCTGAAGCCGATGGCAGTCGGCACAGGTGCCCTCGGGGAGTGGCCCGCCGGTGTGGCAGGCGCTGCACCGGAGTTGCGCGTGACGACCCTGGAGCAGGATCGGGTGGATGAAACCAGCAGCCCTGCCTCCTCCTGCGGCCTGCACCCCCTCGGGCCTGGCCTGCGCGGTAATCCGGTGACAGGCGGCGCAATCGGTGGACACCTGCCGGCCCCTGGCGTCGGCCAGGCGTCCGTCGTGGCACCGCAAGCAGCCGGGGAAGTTCAGGTGGCCGATGTTGTCGGGATAGGCCCGCCAGTCGGCTCGCATCTCCGGGAAGAAATTGCTTGCGTAGATCCTCTGGACTTCGGCCACGGCCCGGGTGACGGCCTGGGGCTGTCCCGCCACCACCGCCGGGTATCTCTCTCGGAAGAAGCGCTCGATGCGGGACGCGATGCCGGAGCGAGCCGACTCCCCATCCGCGTACGGCTGGACCAGGGCCTCGACGGCGATCCGCTTGATGAATGGAAGGTCCCGGCTGATTCTTCCCACTGCCAGGGCGTCATTGACTGCCCGATCGGGTGATCGGTAGACGTGGGTCGGACGGTTGTGGCAGTCCATGCAGTCCATGGAACGGCGGGGGAGGCGGGCGATCTCTTCTCCGCTCAGCCGCACGCCGGGCGCCGTGTAATCGGTCACCCGGCCGTCGGAATGCTTCTGGCGGACCCAGATGATCTCCTGGCGGCCGGGGTCCCTGGCGATGTACTCGATGTCGCTCCCCACATCCATGTGCCAGTGAATCCCCCCGGGGGCTCGGCCCTCCACCCCGCCCCCGCCCACTCGCAGCAGGAGAGTAAGGGTCCGCGGGCTATTGCGCTCGTCCGAGGCGAACCGGGGGATGGTCTTGAGGCGGTCCCCGAAGAACTTTTCGGGCCAGTGGCACCGCTCACAGGTTTCCCGAGCAGGTCGCAGGTTCTCGATGGGGGTTGGGAGTGGTCGGGGAAACGTGTCCTGCCAGACGGCGAGCACTTGACGCACGCCCGAAAGTTTGGACTTAACGTACCAGGAGGCGCCGGGACCCACGTGGCATTCGGCGCAGCTTACCCGGGCATGGGGGGACTGCAGGTAGGTCGTGTAAGCCGGCTTCATCACCGTGTGACAGGCCTGCCCACAGAAGGCGGTGGAATCCGTGAACTCGTAGCCGCGATAAGCAATCACCGACAGCAGGGTCAGGAGGCCCACCGTGCTCACGCCGAAGAAGGCGATCCCCGCCTGCGTCCGGCGTGCATTGAGATCCACCACCGGCAGGGGCGGGAAGGAAACCAGGCCTCGGCGGCGGAGCCGCCAGCGTGTCCACAGGTACCCGGCGGGAATCGTCACCAAGCCCACTAGCAGGATGCCGGGGTAGACCAGGTAGGTCAGGATGCCGATGTACGGGCTCGCCTTTCCCAGCCCGATCTCTAGAACCAGGCTCACCCCGATCAGGATCAGGGCGACGACAGCCAGGCCGGCTCCTACCAGGCTGATCGCGTTCGCCCACAGGCTCCGCCTTCGTTCCCGCAATTCGCTCATGGCATGAACCATCAGTTACCCGGTCGAACGTGACGCGGAAGGCCCTCACCGGTAGTCCATCACCCAGACCTCCGGATTCCGTGGGAGCAACTCACGACTGATCCGGACGGAGTTGCCGACCCGGCGGACCCGAGGTTTTCCTTCCAGAAAGGCCAACTCGTCGGCGATGGGCCAGCTCGCCGTGGCCTCGGTCTTGTAATGAATCGGGATGGTGATGGCCGCTTTCAGCCGGTCTGCTAACTGGGTTGCCTCGGCCCCGTCAATGCTGTAGACGCCGCCCACGGGCACAAGAAGGATGTCTACCCGCCCCAGCGCGCGTAGCGCTTCCTCGGCCGGCACGTGGCCAATGTCGCTGAGGTGGGCAATCCGCAACCCGCCCACCTCCACCAGGAAAAGGGTGTTGAGGCCCCGCTGTTTCCCCTGGGCCTTGTCGTGATAGGCCCTGAAGGATGTAATGGTGACATCCCTCCGGCGGAAGTTCACCCGGGCCCAGTCCCGGCCGTCGGGGGTGAGGCCCTGCAGGACCTCGGGCTTCCCCTTGACGAGCGGTGCGTTGCTGTGGTCGCCGTGGCCATGGCTGATCGTGACCACGTCGGCCTCGACATCCGGCATCGGGTAGCCGATCTCCCCGAAGGGGTCCATGGCCACCCGGACGCCCTCGGGAGAGGTGATGAGGACGAAGGCATGTCCGAACCATCGCAGCGTGGCCTCCCCCTGGGGGGCGGCAGACCGCACCGGGCCACTGGCCGAGACCAGCAGTGCCAAGACGAGTGCCCAAACGACTATCTGCATGGGACCCCCCTGTGTGCTTCGAGCAGGCGGCAATGGACCTTCCGGGAGAGCCGGCCTAGCGCATCGCCGACTGCAGCTCTGCCATCTGCCGCAGCAGGTCGCTCAGCCGTGTCATCATCACGCTCATGTCCCGCATCGCCAGATCGGGGGTTTGCCGGGCCCGGGCCTCGATCGCAGGCATTTCGCCCAGCATGTCCGCGACATCGGCCATGAGCGCCCCCATGCGCTGCATCCGCTCCGCATCCATGCGCCTCGAGCCGACCAGAGCGGCCATCTGCTTCAGCGAGGCCGAGAGCTGCTTGATCATCCCCTCCATGTGGTCATGGAGGAGGCCCGGGCCGATGGCCGCCAGCCCCTCCATGCGGGGACCATGGTCGGGGGCAGCGGGAGCCTGTTGCCCCTGGGCCGATGCGGATGGGCCCAGCCAGGCCAAGGCCACGAGCGCAAGGACAAACGCAATCCTTCGATACCTCATCGCACCTCCTCTTCTCTCTGCCCTGCGAGAATTGGCCGGGATGGCAACACACTCCCTCCGGAACAACTCCAGATCCACCGGATTCTTACGGCGGGAAGTTCGGTCGGCCGGCGTTGCGGGATGAGCGCTTCAGGGGGAGGCGCAGTACCAGGAGCATGATCACCGTGGCAGCGGCGGACATCGCATACATGCCCACCGCCACCGCCATTCCGATGGCGGCCACAGCCCATATGCTGGCTGCCGTGGTGAGCCCCAGGACCAGCCCCTCGCTACGGAAGATGGTTCCCGCGCCCAGGAAACCGATGCCGGTCACGATCTGGGCGGCCACCCGGGCAGGGTCGCTCCCCCCAGCGAACCCATAGACGGAGACCACGGTGAACAGCGCCGCCCCCATGCCGACCAGGATGTGTGTGCGGAACCCCGCGGGCTTGTCCGCCTGCTCCCGCTCATAGCCCACCAGGCCCGCCAGGAGGGACGCCAAGAGCAGGCGGCCCAACATGATCAGCTCCGTCCGGGTGATCCAGGATTCCATGTCGTTTTCCGCCTCTCCCTCAACCTGCGTCGTGCCCGTGGATCTCCTGGGGCCGTGCTGTCACCCCTTGTGATGGCCCCGTCACGTCCGGGAACGGCCGAACCGGGAGTGAATCTCCATGCTCTGGCGGTCGGAAGGATATCACCGCGGCGGGCCGACCACCAGCGTCCCGACCATCCCGAGAGCCCGGTGGCCCCAGACGGGACAGAAGAACGTGTAGCGGCCTGGCGAGGCGGCGCGAAGAACCAGTTGCGCCGACTGGCCCGCCTCCAGGCGCTCGATGCGCTCGACGATGCCGCCCTCGAACGCCAGCGCGTGCGGGATGAACCAGCTTTCGTTCACGAGAGTAATCTTGACTTCGCCGGAAGCAACGGTGACCTGGTCGGGGACGAAAGTGAAGTTATCGGCCCGGAGCGTGATCTCGGCTACCGGCTGCTGCGCTTGTGCCGTTCCTTCCGCGGACAGGAGTGATGCCAGTAGCACGGCAAATGCTGCTGGCGTGAAACCTCGGCCGAGCCTCTTCCGCATAAGAATGACCTCCCGGTAGGATCCTCAGCCAGTTCCCACCTCGCCATCACATGGGCAGCCCTCACGACGAGTGGAGCCAGCGCACCAGCCGATAGATCACCAATGCCCCCGCGACCGCCACGAGCCCCCAGCGCGCTGCGCTCCCGGCCAGGACCGCGATCGTCAACAGGCGGTGGAGTTCCGGAGCCAGGAGGTAGCCCCCTGTCACGGCCAGCGTCACCCAGATGATCCCCCCGGCGAGGTTCGCCAGGACGAACCGCCGGTACGGCATCCGGGACACCCCCGCCAGGGGGCCGGCCAGGAAGCGAAGGCCCGCAAGAAAACGCCCGAGGAACACAGCACCCTGGCCGTACCGGGCGAAGAAACGGTCGGCACGCCGAAGGGTTCCCGGTGAGACGAGAAGCCGGCGGCCGTACCGCTCCACCAAGGGACGACCGCCCCGCCGCCCGAGCCAGTACCCCAGGTGATCCCCGAGGGCACCGCTGGCCACACCGAGGAGGACAACCCGCCACGTGGACAGGCGTCCGGTCCATGCGAAGTAGCCGCCCAGCGGGAGGATCACCTCCTCCGGGACGGGAAGGCCCAGGTTGCCCATGAGAAGGCCGAGGCCGATCCCCAGATAGCCCCACTCCTCGATCACCTCCAGCACCCTCTCGACGGCCGGCGAGGCCGTCATCGGCAAGGGCATGGATTTCCTCTCCGCGGCCGCCTCACCATCCGGACTCCCCTTTCCTCACCCAGCCGGCTCCCACCGCCGGCCGCGCGCGTCTCCTGGGGGTCGGTCGCGGCGCCTTCAGCCACTGGCCCACCGCCGGTGCAGGGTGTTGTAGAGCGGCACGTACACGAGCCCGGCGTAGACCCCGTAGAGGAAGCTCTCCGCGAGCCCGAGTAAGAAGCTCCCGAGACTCAGCCACTTGAAGCCGGGCAGGACGATCGCAAGGAGCTGCTTCATGTTGAGTGCCTCCGGCACCAGCAGGCCGTAGAGCACGCAGACCACGAAGCTCAACGCCCCAAACAACCCCAGCGACCAGATCACTACCTTGAGGTTCAACGGCCCGTGCATCGCCCCTCCTCCTTCTTAGTGCTGGTGCCCGCCGCCACCGCTTTGTCCCCCACCCTTCCGGCGGGCCTCGTCGTCCTCCTCGTCCCGCCCCCCCATGGCCCCCATGACCGTGGAGCAGGTGACATCCCACCATGAGCAGCGTGATCAAGATGAAGAACCCGTAGCTCGACAGAAACTCACTCACGATGAACCTCTTTTCCTCAGCCGGTGTTGCGCGCCCTCGGACCCACCGGCTGATCGACCGCCGCGGGCCGGCGGGACACCAGGCAGGCCACGACCAGGCCGACCAGCGAAACGCCGGTCGCAACCCAGAAGACCTGGGTGAACCCGCGCGCGACTGCGTCCTGGACGGCCCGATGGAAACCGGAAACGTCCGCCGGTGAAAGCCCGCGCTGGAGGGCATGGACCTCCAGGTCCTTCAGTGACGACAGGGCTTTCAGATTCAGGTCGGCGGGAAGCATGTGGCCCGGGATCGCCCTGAGGGCGTTCGCCACGATCCGCACTTCGAGGAGGGATCCCAAGAGCACCACGCCAAAGACGCCGCCCAGCTCGTTCATCGTTTTGTAGAGGCCAGAGGCCATACCGACCCGGCTCCGCTCGACGGCCACGGTCGCCGTCCGGACCAGCGCCGGCGTGGTAAGGCCCACGCCCGCCCCCGCCGCCATGTTCGCCAGAACCACGAGAGCCGCCGGCGATGCCTGGCGCCAAATGGCGGGGAGCAGGACCGAGGCAAACAGCAAGCCCAGCCCCGCCACCGCCAGGGGACGGGCGCCCACCCGGTCGCAGAGCCTGCCGCCTATGGGGGAGAGAAGGAAAGAGGTCGCGGCGCACGGCGCCAGAAGCAGTCCGACCCACAGCGAGGAGTACGAGCCGAGCAACTGAGCGTACAGCACCGTCAGGAACATGCCGCCGGCCATGATGAGCAGCGCGAAAAAGACCGAGGCATTCGCCGCCCAGACTGCCGGGAGGCGGAGCGCAGCCAGGTCCACCAGGGGATGGGGGCTGCGCCGTTCATGCCACGCGAATATGGTCAAGAGGCAGAGGATCCTCCCGATCAGCGCAGCGACAAACACCGGCCCACCCAGGCGGCCCCAACAGGAGAAGCCCGACGAGGCCCAGCAGGCCGCTCAGCAGGGCAAACCCTAACGCGTCGAATTCAGCCCACGGAACCCGCCGACCATCGGTCGGCAGGACGAGGGCGGCCGCGAGGATCAGGGTTATCCCGAGCGGAACGTTCATGAAAAACAGGGTGCGCCATCCCAAGGCGTCGGCGACCATGCCGCCCACGGTCGGGCCCACCGCGCCCGCGATCCCCGCCGCGGCGCCCCAGACCCCCAGGGCCGCCCCGCGCTCTTCCTCGGAAAGGTCTCCACCAGGATGGCAAGCGCGCTTGGGGCAAGGGCGCTGGCCCCGAGGCCCTGGATCGCACGAAAGGCGACCAGCTCGCCCGTCCCGCGGGCCAGGCCACCCAGGGCAGAGCCCAAGACGAAGACCGCCTGCCCGACCAGATACAGCCACCGCCGGCCGGCCAGGTCTCCCAGCCGCCCGAGGCCGATCAGGAACATGGCGAAGGTGAGGTTGTAGCTGGTGAGAACCCACTCCAGCGCGGCCATGTCCGTCTGGAACTCGCGAAGGATGGGGAGGACCGAGATGTTCAGGATGCTGCTGTCCAGGACGGATAGGATCGTTCCAGCCACCATGACCCCGAGGATAATCCGGCGCGTGCCGGGCGAAGGCCGCGATGGGACCCTTCCCGCGTCAGGTGCGTGCACCGTCAGCTCCCCCACAAGAGGAACGCGAGAATCCCCACCACCCCCAGGAGGAACACGACGATGTACGTGGGGACGTAGCCGGTCTGCACCCGGCGGAGGATCGTCCCGCTCCAGCCCACGATTTTTCCCACCGCGTTGACGGTCCCGTCCACGATGGAGTCATCCACGATACGCCACAGGACCGCGGCCGTGGCGGCCACGGGCCGGACGACCAGGGCATAGTAGCCCTCATCCACCGAGTACCGGTTGGCTACGAGGCGATACCAGCGGCCATACCGCTCTCCGACGAGGCTGGGGAGATCGGGGCGACGGATATAAGCCTCGTATGCCGTCAGGGCACCGGCCGATGCGAGAGCGGGGCTGATCAAGGCCGCGGCCACCGACCACATCCCCCCACCCTCGCCCACGGCCTGCTCCGCGCCGAGGACGGGCCCCAGGAACCGATGGAGGATTCCCGCCTCGGGCGGAATCCCCAACCCACCCCCGATGAACGACAGAAGAGCCAGAGCCATGAGGGGCCACCCCATGACCGGTGGCGATTCGTGCGGGACATGGTGAGAGGCCCCCTGCCATCGGGGCGATCCGGCGAAGATTACCAGGTACAACCGGAAGGTGTACAGGCCCGTTATAAATGCGGTGGCCACGCCCACCGCCCAGAGGCCGAGATGCCTGTCAGCGAGCGCGGCCCACAGGATCTCGTCCTTCGACCAGAAGCCCGCAAACGGGAAAATCCCGGCATTGGCCAGGGCCCCCGCCAGGAATGTGAGGCTTGTGAGCCGGAGGGGCTGGTACAGCCCGCCCATCCGACGGATATCGGTCTCGTTGTGGAGGGGGTGCATCACCGACCCTGCGGCCAGGAACAGCAGCGCCTTGAAGAACGCCTGCGTGGTCAGGTGGAACATGGCCGAGGCGTAGGCACCCAGGCCGGCGCCGAGGAACATGTACCCGAGCTGGCTGATGGTGGAATAGGCGATGATCCGCTTCATGTCGAACTGCGTGAGGGCGATGGTCGCCGAAAAGAGGGCGGTGAGGGCGCCGATCCAGGCAACCACCCACATGCTCAGCGGGGCCAGGTCGAAGAGGACGTGGCTTCGGGCGACCATGTACACCCCGGCCGTCACCATCGTGGCGGCGTGGATCAGGGCGGAGACCGGCGTGGGCCCCTCCATGGCGTCGGGGAGCCAGACGTACAGCGGCACCTGGGCGGACTTGGCTGTGGCCCCCACGAAAAGTAGGAGGGTGATCGCCGTGGCCAGCCCCCCGCCCGCCGGGAGGAGCGCCGAGGCCTGATCAAAGATCGGGAGATAGTCCAGCGTCCCGAAGGTTGTCGCCAGCAGAAATAGTGCGATCAGGAAGCCCGCATCTCCCACCCGGTTGACGATGAAGGCCTTGAAACCCGCGCGGGCCGCAGCCTCACGCTCGAACCAGAACCCGATGAGCATGTAAGAGGTGCAACCCACCCCTTCCCAGCCGACGAAGAGGAGCAGGTAGTTGTCTGCAAGGACCAGCAGGAGCATGAAGAAGATAAAGAGGTTGAGCTGGGCAAAATATCGGGAGTAATCAGGATCCTCGTGCATGTAGCCGATGGAGTAGACATGGATGAGGAACCCGACCCCCGTGACCACCAGGACCATCACGGCCGAGAGGGGGTCGAGGAGCAGGCCCACCCCGGCCTGGAAATCCCCGGCGCCGATCCAGGGGTAGACGATCTGCCGGATCGCCCTGGCCTCCGGCGGAAGGACGAGCAGAACCCGCACAGCTTGCAGGGCTATGAGGAAGCCCAGGCCGACACTGGCGCAGGCCACCCCACCCACGGCGCGACGCGGGAGCCGCCGGCCCAACAGGCCGTTGATCATGAAGCCCACGAGAGGCAGCGCGGGGAAGATCCAGAGCGGGATCGTCATGGCGATCGGCTGCCGTCAGAGAAAGAGGTAGACGACGATGATGACGAAGATCCCCATGGCCATGGCCATGAGGTTCCTGTGAAACAGACCAGTTTGCAGCCTCCGGACGTGGAGACTTGCCTCCTGGACAAAGTCCGCGATCCGGTTCACCAGCCCATCCACGATCCGGGAATCGTTGAAGTGCGAGGCCCGGCTGGCAAGGACCGTGGCATTGGCGGCGCCGTTGACGGCCCCGTCCACGACGCGTTCATCCACTTGGTGAACGATTCCCCCAAGGGTCAGCGTTCCCCGCATGAAGATGAAGCGATAGGCATCGTCCACGAAGTACTTGTTCCAGAGGATCGCGTACAGGATTCGGAAGCGCTGGGCGAGGCGCTCAGCCAGCTCCGGCGGGCGCACAAAGAAGTGGTAGGCCATCGCGGCTCCAGCCACGGCGACCGCGAGAGAGAGGACCGCCAGGGGGAGCGCCCCGACGGCTGACGCCACCGCCTCCTCCGATGCCGGCAGGGCCGCTTGGAGGAAACGGTGGAACAGGCCCTCCTCGGGCGGGATGCCGACAATGCCCAGGCTGGCGGTGAAGACCGCCAGGACCAGGAGGGGGATGGTCATCACCCGCGGCGATTCGTGAGGATGCCCGTGGTATCGAGGCGTCCCGGCAAAGGGCAGGAAGTAGCAGCGGAAAATGTAGGCCGCCGAGAAGAACGCGGTGAGGAGACCGAGGAACCAGACGCCATACCGCCCACCGGCGAAGGCAGCAAAGAGGATCTCGTCCTTCGACCAGAACCCGTTGAAGGGAAAGATCCCGGCGTTGGCCGCGGCAGCGATGAGGAACGTGATGCCGGTCAGGCGCATGTGCGGAAGGAGTCCGCCCATCTTCCTCAGATCCTGCTCCCCGTGAAGGCCGTGGATCACCGATCCCGCCGCCAGGAACAGGAGCGCCTTGAAGAAGGCCTGGTTCAGGAGATGGAACATGCTCGAGGTGAAGGCACCCACGCCCAGGCCCAGGAACATGTAGCCGAGCTGCGAGATGGTCGAGTAGGCGATGACCCGTTTGATGTCAGTCTGGACCAGCGCGATGGTGGCGCCCACGAAGGCGGTGATGGCGCCGATCCATGCGATCAGCTCCAGGGCGAGTGGCGCGCGCAGCAACAGCGGGGCTGACCGCGCCACCATGTAGACGCCGGCCGTCACCATGGTCGCCGCATGGATCAGGGCGGAGACCGGGGTCGGGCCCTCCATGGCGTCCGGCAGCCAGACAAAGAGAGGAAGCTGGGCGCTCTTGCCCGTGGCGCCCACGAAGAGCAAAAGTGCGATGGCCGTGGCCAGGCCGCTGCCCAGGGGCAGGACCTCCGGCGCCCGGGTGAAGACCTCGGTGTAGGTGAGTGTGCCGAAGGTCCCCGACAGGAGGAACAGCCCCAAAAGAAAGCCCGCATCTCCCGCCCGGTTCACGATGAAGGCCTTGTTGCCGGCCGTCGTGGCCGAGTGCCGTTCGTACCAGTACCCGATGAGCAGGTAGGAGCACAGACCCACCCCCTCCCAGCCCAGGAAGAGGAGCAGGTAGTTGTCGGCCAGGACGAGGATGAGCATGAAGAGCATGAACAGGTTCAGGTAGATGAAGAAGCGGGCGTACCCCGGATCGCCGTGCATGTAGCCGATGGAATAGACGTGAATCCAGAAGCCGACGAAGGTGACCACCAGGACCATCACGACCGAGAGGGCGTCCACCTGGATGCCCAGCGCGATGCGAAGGTCGCCCGCGGCGAGCCACGTGTACAGGTCGCTGGTCTGGAGGCCGCCGCGCCGCGCCTGGAGGAAGACGCCAACGCCGGCCAGGGCGGAGAGCCCGGCCGCAGGGACGGCCACCCAGTGGGCGCGCTCCTTGAGGTACCGGCAGCCCAGCAGGCCGTTCACCAGCACGCCGAGGAGCGGCGCCGCGAGGACGATCCAGGCGAAGATCATGGCGTAGCGGGTTCTGTCATGAGTGTCCGCTTTTTTCGCTCACGCTCCGGCCCAAGGGTTACATGCCCACGTGGGCAGCGGTCGGCCCGAGCAGGGCCACGGCAATGAGCCCCACGATCACGGCCAAGACCAGGCTGCCGGCCGCCAGCATTGCTTGCCGCCTCCGCGGCACCAGCTCCGGCCCCCAGTCCAGGAAGGGTACGAGGACCAAGAACACGCCCAGGAGGAGCGTGGCGTAGAAGATGCTCCCCAAGCCGAACCAGTTCTCCAATGGATAGAGCCAGAGGAGCGGGAGCGGCGGCTTGGTCACCTCGACCCCCTCAACGGGCGTGGGGCCAAGGCCCGGAGGGAAGAGGACAGCCAGGGCGAGAAGCCCGCCCAGCAGGACCAGCCCATAGGCGGCCAGGTGCCTGGCGTGTCGGGCGAAGGACTCGGGGTGCGCCGGCCGCGCCGGGACCCACGGCGATGGTGAGATTCCGTGGCGTTTGACGAGGGCGCAGTGAGCGATGACGAAGAGAGTGAGCAGGGCGGGGAGGATGCTCACGTGGGCGACGTAGAGGCGAACCAGCATCGGCACGCTGCGGGTAAACTCCCCGGCGAACCAGACCCCTAGCCCGCCTAGGAGCCGGGCCGTCTCCATATTGTGGAGCATCGCCTCGTACCCCTCCTGGTCCCACTTGAGGATCGTCCCGGAGAAGTAGAGGCCAAAGGTGAGCGCGAGGAGGCCGACACCGATCAGCCAGTTCGCCTCACGGGGGCGCTTGTACGCGGCCGTCACGAACACCCGGATGAGATGCAGGCTGACGGCCAGGACCATTGCCTGCGCCGCCCAGTAATGGACGCCGCGGACCAGGCGTCCCAGGGGAGCCGTGGTGATGATGTAGCGCGTGCTCTCGTTGGCGGCCTCTGGCAGCGGATTGTAGTATTGGGTCAGGAGAAATCCCGTGGCTACCAGGATCAGGAAACTGGTCAAGGTGATACCGCCCAGGCTATAGCCCAGCGTGTTGGCATGGGGCGGCACCGGATACTGGAGCGCGCCCAACCCAAGCCGCTCATCCAGGACGCGCCACATTCTGCCCCGGTTGCCCCCTGTTTGCCCCGCGTTCTGCCGTGTTGGCTGCATGGTTCCCTCTCCGCCGTCCGCCCGGTCACACACGGCGCAGGACCAAACTGCCGGCAATGACTACCGCGACCGCCACGGCAAGGATCGCATATTCTCTGCCACTCCCCTCGAAGCGCAGGGTCAGGGCATCCAGCGGCGCACCTTGGCGGTGGTGCGCCTCGGCCTCGCCCCGATGATCCACGGGTCGCCCCGCGATATCCTTCGGGGCCTGGGCCATAGGCGTACCCACGGGCGGGGCCAAAGCCTGCCGTAGGAGATCGCGCGCCCGTGATTTGTCCTTCGCGCGGAGCGCTTCGATCCCTCGCTCGGTAGCCCCCCGGTCTACCCCGGCTTGGTCCTTCGCCTCCAGGGCCCACTTCGCCTTCTCCGCCGCCTCCCCGAAGTTGGGAGGCACGGCGTCCAGGAAGGCAAGAGCCTGCCGCACCGCCGTGGCGGCATCCGGCGGCCGCGCTTCCCCCTTGTGCGCCCACGCGGAGCCCGCCTGTCCGAGGATCGCGATGCCAACGATGAGCAAGGCGAGGTTTCGGATGGATCTTGCCATGGCGTCACTCCGTTCGAGGGGACATCCGCTGCAGCTACCCGTCCTTCAGTCAATCGCCTCGAGCATGCCGCGGCGAAGAGCGGGAGACCGGATGATCAAGGCAGTCACGGCAACGTCAGGCGGCCCGCCGCCACATCCCCAACCACGGCGATCACCAGGAATTGAGGATCCAGGAGCCGCTGCGCGACGCGCAGGATGTCCTCCGGGGTCACCACGGCGATGAGGCCGGGATACCGCGTGGCGAGATCCAGGCCCAACCCGTAGTACTCTGCCCGGGCGAGGAACGAAGCCAGCTTCCCGGTGGTGTCCAGTTGCAGGGGCAGGTTCCCTGTCAAGAAGTTCTTGACACGGCGCAGCTCGTCCTCCGGCACCGGATCGGTTCGCAACCTGCGGATCTCCTGGACGACTTCCCGGACCGCCTCCCCGGCCGACTCGTTCTTCGTTTGAAGACTCACCTGAAATGGTCCGGCGAGCCGGCCGGCGGCCAGGCTGCTCGATGCGGAATAGACCAGGCCGCGTGCCTCTCGTAGGTTGAGACTCAGGCGAGAGGTTAACCCACTCCCGCCCAGGAGGGCATTCAGGACCGTGACGGCGTAATAGTCGGGATCGTTCCTGGCAATCCCCCTCTGGCCGAGGATGACACTGGTCTGGGCCAGCTTGCGATCGAGGGTCCGGACCTCGCCTCGGGACATCACGCTCACGCTGGGTGAGTGCCACGGAGGGCCGATTACTGGCACCCAATTGCCAAAGATCTCCTGAACGATCGGCTCCGCCGTGGCCAGGCTGATGTCTCCAGCCAGTACCAGAATCGTCCGGTTCGGCCCATACTGCTGCCGATGGAAGCCGATGATGTCCTCCCGCCGCAACTGCCGCAGCCCGGCCTCGGTTCCCACCACCGGGCGACCGTAAGGATGGGCCGGACCGTAGAGGGTCGCCACGAACAGGTCCTGGGCCTGGAACCCTGGCTCCTCCACCCGCTGGGCCAGGCTGGCCAGGAGATTGCGGCGCTCCCGCTCCAGTTCGGCTTCAGGGAACGTTGGGCTTTGCAGGCTGTCAGCAAGCAGGGTGAGGCCGAGGCGGAGGTCCTTCGTCAGCACCGAGAGCGTCACCGCTGCTGCGTCTCGTTCCGCCTCCGCCTCCAGGGACCCGCCCACCGCCTCGATCGCCTGGCTCATCTGTTCCCCGCTCCGTGAGGCGGTTCCTCGCAGGAGCAGACGGGCGGTGAGGGCGGCGATGCCTGCCTGGCCGGAATCTTCAACCAAGCTGCCGGCTCCGACCAAGGCAATGGCCTTTACGAGGGGGAGCCCGGGCCGTGGGACGACAATCAGGACCAGGCCATTCTCCAGCACCCGGCGCTCCACCGGTGGGGCTTGCACTTTTGCGGCTGCATTCACAGGCCAGGGCAGAAGCGCGATCGTGGAGAGCAAACCGGCAAGCAAGGCCGAGCGTCGGTCCATCACTGCTGTGCCTCCCGAGGCGACACCGGGAGCAGGAGCCCCACGGTGCGGTTGTCGGTAGTCAGATAGCGAATCGCCACGCGGCGGATGTCCTCCGGCGTGACCGCACGGATCCCGCGGACGTACTCGTCGCGGAGCTGCCAGCCCCCCAACAGCTCATATTGACCGAGAAGCATCCCCTGGGCGAAGGCCGAGTCCTGGCGCAGGATCGTCCGGCCCTCGAGCCGGTCCTGGGCCTGGCGAAGCTCCTCCGGGGCGATGCCCTCCGCCTTCACCCGCTCCAGCTCCGCCAGCAGCTCTGCCTCCAGCGCCTCGATCTTCCCGGTGGGGCTGGTGGTGGCGGAGAGGCTGAACAGGCCCGGGTTCATGCTCAAGGCGTCATAGTCCGCCTCGACCTCCAGCGCGACCTGGCGCCGGTAGACGAGATCCCGCACCAGCCGTGCGCTCCGCCCATCAGCCAGCGCGGCGCGCAGCACCTCCAGGGCGAATCCATCGGACTGCGTCAGGTTGGGGACGTGGAACGCGATCCCGAGCGAGGGGAACTGCACCTCCCGCCGCATGATCAGCCGCCGCTCGCCCCGCTGGGGCGGCTCAACGACCCGGATCAGAGGCGGGGCCGGGCCCGGCGGCATGGAGCCGAAGAGTTGACGAACGCGGGGAAGCACTTCCGCAGCCGACACGTCCCCGACGATGACCAGGAATGCATTGTTGGGCGCATAGAAGGTCCGGTAGTACGCCAGCAGGTCTTCGCGCCGGATGGCCGCGATGTCGGCCATCCATCCCACTGTCGGCAGACGATACGGGTGCGCGGTATAGGCCACCGCCTGGACCTCCTCCATGATTGCGCCCTGCGGATCGTCGTCAGTGTGGGAGCGCCGCTCCTCCTTTACCACCTCCCGCTCCCGCTGCAGCTCCTCTGGATCTAACAGGAGATTGCGCATCCGGTCCGCCTCCAGCTCCAGGGCCAGCGGCAGGCGGTCGGGGGCGAGTTGGGTGAAGTACATGGTGAAGTCCCGGCTGGTCATCGCGTTCTCGCGCCCGCCGTTCTCCGCGATGATCCGTGAGAAAGCCTTGGGCCCAAACCGCGATGTCCCCTTGAACATCATGTGCTCCAGGAGGTGGGATATCCCGGTGAAGCCGGGGATCTCGTTCCGCGATCCCACCCGGTACCAGACCTGGAGCGCTGAGACCGGGAAGCGCCGATCCTCCTGGATGATGACCCGCAACCCGTTCGGCAGGGTCGTGTCCACGATGGGAAAGGCGGTGCCGGCGAGCACGGCTGCTGGGGTGCCAAATCCGGCCAGGATCAGCGCCAGTATGGCGGTAACAACAGTGCGGCGGAGGAGGCTCCGGCCGTATGACCGCATATCCATCGTCGGCATGGGCCTCTCCTCACTCTCTGCCCTGATCACCGATTGGTCCGGACAGACAGGGGGTGTCAGGGGCATCTACCGAACAACACTTGCGCAAGACGACCGCCGTGGCCAGGCCCCGGGCGAACGTGGTCAGGCGAGAGCGGGGACAGCCGTGGTACGGCCGCTCATCCTTCCCCAGCAGGTGCCAGCGGAGACTCCCCTGGTAGGCCCGCTCCAGAAGACTGGCGTAGGCGCGATCCAACCCGGCCGCCGGGCGGCTGGAAAAGGTGTAAATCACGTACCCGTCGTCCTTGATCAACCGGAGAAATTCCCGCACCGCTTGCCGTGGATCCGGAAGCGTTTCCAGCGTCCACGTGCTCAGGACCACATCGAAGCTGCGGTCGGGATAGGAGAGACGAGTGATGTCCTGGACATCGAACTTGACGCGCGGATCCTTGATCTTCCGCCTCGCCATGCGGAGCATCCCCATGGAGAGGTCCACCCCCATCACCTCGCCGGGAGAGGCATGCCGGAGGAGCGATTCGATCGCCCCCCCGGTACCCGTCCCGGCGTCTAGGACGCGCGCCCCGTCCCGAACGCACTCGGGAAGGAGGCGCTCCAGGTGGCTCCAGGCCCCGGCTGCTACCAGTTCCCGCCACAAACCGAACCGTGAGTCGTAGCGCGACGCGACCCGGTCGTAGTGCCGGCCCACGTCCCGCTCGGCTGGCGCGGGCCAGAGCGACCGCAGAAGGTCCAGCCCCGCCGTGGCCCGCAACTCCCGCCACAGCTCCTCGTAGGACGCCTCGCCCCGGAGGGCGTCGAAGTAACGCTCCACGAAGGCCCGCCGCCGCTTCAGGATCTCGTACCCGATGCGAGGGAAGCCGTAGAGGAACAGCGCCATCTTCCGGGCGGCCCGAAACTCCGGGTATAGTTCCGCCTCGACTAGGTCCTGATAGGCCCGCACGTCTCCAGTCCCGTCTGCCGCCTCCGCGATCGCCAGGGCGGCGAGCTGCCCACTACGGACGGCGTAATAGATCCCCTCGCCGAGGAAGGGGTCCACCAGCGCGGCGGCGTCCCCCACCAGGCTCGCGCGGCGGGTGGCGATGGGATCACGGCCGCCGGCAAAGATGGGGATGGCCCAGCCCTGGCGCTTCTCCGAGGTGATATCTGCCAGCAGCTCCTGATCCACGAGGAACTCGTCGTAATACTCCCGGGGATTCCGGATCTTCTCCCGCAGGCCGCCGACGCCGAGGGACAGGTGATCGCCCTTGGGGAAGACCCAGCCGTAGCCGAAGGGGATGGCCCCGAACTCGATCCGCACCTCGTCCTCCAGGTCGGCCGGGTTCGTGCGGACCTGCACCTCGCCCTCGAGGCACAGCGCAGTGATCCGCTCAGGCACCATCCGGAGCGCTCGGGCCACGACCCCATTCACCCCGTCAGCACCGATGAGGTACCGACTCTCGTACTCCCCCAAGGCCGTCCGGACGCGAACCCCGTCCAGCCCCTCCTCCACGGCCACCACCCGCTCGTTCTCGCGGACGTCGGTGCCAGCCCGCCGCGCCTTTTCGGTCAGGAAGTGATCGAAGCGGTCGCGCATGACCATGTAGGCCACGGGACGCTCGGAGCGGATCCGGAACGAGTCCAGCCCCTCGAAGGTGAACGTGGCGCCGTACACCGTCTTCTCGACCAGGGGATGAAAGTCCGGCTCCAGGATGCGGTCAATCTTGAGCGACAGACAGCCGCCGCACGGCTTGTAGCGCGGATGCCGCTTCTGCTCCAGGGCCAGGACGCGGTACCCACGCCGGGCCAACTCGTGCGCCGCCGTGGCGCCCGCCGGTCCCAGGCCCACCACGATCACATCGTAGTCCACCATTTATCGCTCCGTATCCAACCGTAGGGCCCAGCGCCAGGGACACCACGAATCCACCCAGGGTGGACATCAGGGTTTACCTTGTTTGAGAATGGACCTGAACAGCTCCCTCTTCGATTCCAGGGTCTCGGGTTTCTCCGGCGGCTTGTACTTCTCGGAGTGCTTGGCCATGATATTGCTCGAACGGAAGTAGCCTTCCGGCATCCAGGCTCCCTCCACGACGGCGCCTGCCACGACATACTTCCATTTCACCCGGGGTCCGCTCATCGCTTCCCC
>Ga0209172_10002314_pt1 | contig 34364 bp, 36 predicted proteins | sample LarsenN4metaG_FD_184113 | JGI IMG/M metagenome (GOLD analysis project Ga0209172, IMG submission 184113) | Hot spring sediment bacterial and archeal communities from British Columbia, Canada, to study Microbial Dark Matter (Phase II) - Larsen... ... | reverse complement strand
CGTCGAAACCGAGCCGTCGCCAGAGCTCGCCGGCCGCGTTCGGGATCACCGGCGACGCGAGCAACGCGACGATCCGCAACGCTTCGAGGCAGTCGCCGAGCACTTCCGCGACCGCGGTCGCGTCGCCGGCCTTGTTGAGCGCCCAGGGCTGGCGGTCCTCGATGAACGCGTTCGCCGCGCGGATGAGATCCCACACCGCGGTGAACGCGCCCGCGAAGTCGAGCCGGCGCATCGCGTCCTGCATCGTCTCGAACGCCTCGCCCGCGGCCGCGACGAGTGGACCGTCGGCACGCGCGTCGGGCGAGACGCCGCCGAGGTAGTTGACGGCCATGTTGAGCACGCGGTTCGCGAGGTTCCCGAAGTTGTTGGCGAGATCCGCGTTGTAGCGGTTGACCATCTGCTCGTACGAGAAGTCGCCGTCGGGACCGAAGCGCTGGTCGGCGACGAAGTGGTACCGGAACCCGTCGACGCCGAAGTCGGCCACGAGATCGGCAGGCGCGATCTGGTTGAGGCGCGTCTTCGACATCTTCTCCCCGCCTACGAGCAGCCACCCGTGCGCGAACACGCACTTCGGAGGCGCGAGCCCGGCCGACATGAGCATCGCCGGCCAGTAGACCGCGTGGAACCGCAGGATGTCCTTGCCGATCAGGTGGTAGTCGGCGGGCCAGTAGCGATCGAAGCGCTCCGGGTCGGAGCCGTAGCCCGCACCGGTGCAGTAGTTGAACAGAGCGTCGAACCACACGTACGCGACGTGCTCGGGGTCCCACGGCAACGGGACACCCCACGTGAGCGACGTACGGCTCATCGAGAAGTCGTGGAGCCCCTGGCGGATGAACCCGAGCACCTCGTTGAGCCGGTAGTCGGGCTGCACCGCCTCGGGGTGCTCGTCGTAGTGGGCGAGGAGCCGGTCGCCGTAGCGCGAGAGCTTGAAGAAGTAGTTCTCCTCGGTCACGTGCTCGACCGGGCGGCCGTGGATCGGGCAGTTGCCCCCACCATCAGCGTTGGCGACGAGCTCGTCGGGCGTGTAGTACGCCTCGCACGCGACGCAGTAGAGGCCCTCGTAGGTCCCGAGCTCGATGTCGCCCGCGTCGTAGACGGCCTGCATGAACTGCTGCACCGCTTCGTAATGGCGCGGCTCGGTGGTGCGGATGAAGTCGTCGTACGAGACGTCGAGCGTGTCCCACGCGTTCCGGAAGTGCACGGCGGTCTCGTCGACCATCTGCTTCGGCGTGACGCCCCGGGCCTCGGCCGCCTGCTGGACCTTCAGGCCGTGCTCGTCGGTGCCGGTGAGGAAGAACACGTCGTCGCCCCAGAGCCGGCGCCACCGGGCCAGCACGTCGGCGGCCACCGTGGTGTAGGCGTGACCGATGTGCGGGACGTCGTTGACGTAGTAGATGGGAGTCGTGAGGTAGAACGTTTGGCCCATATTCGGTGAAGCCCATTCTGCCTGGGCCGGGAGCACCTTCCGGCCCGCGCCTTTTTGGGTGTATATTCCTTTCGGTCCCAACCGGCCGGACGCCGGGTGTGCCTCGCCCCGTGGGGACGGCGAGGACGGGACGAGGGGCTGCGACAGTGAGAACGATCGGCACGGCACGCCGGATCGACCAACTGGGCCGGGTGGTCGTCCCGGCCGAATTGCGCAAGATCCTGGGCATCCGGCAGGGCGATCTGCTCGACATCCGGGTGGAGGAGGGCCGGTTGGTCCTCAACAAGATCGAGCCCGAGTGCGCGATCTGCGGGAGCGTCGACAATCTGCAGTCGGTGCACGAGAAGCACGTGTGCAAGGACTGCGCCCGCGAGCTCAACCACGCCTGACGGCGCTCGGCGTTCAGCCCTTGACTTCGACGACGTCGCCGGGTCGCAGACCCCAGCGGTCGAATGCGCCGGCGGGCGCCTCGATCGCGAAGTAGGAGCGCCAGACCGGTCGCGACACGCGGCGCGGCGGCATCGTCGTCGTGTGCAGCACGAAGCCGTAGCGGTCGCAGAACGCGACGTCGATCGGGAACCGCATGCCGAACGTGTGGACCTCGCGGCACGGGCGGATGACGAGCACGCCTTCGACGCCGTCGCGCCCGACGAGGCCTCGCCGGCGCGCGCGCCGCGCGACGGCGACCTCCGCCGCTGCGAGCACATCGTCACCACGCACGAGCCAGGGCATCGGCGGTACTCACACGTTGAACCGGATCTCGAGGACGTCGCCGTCGGCCACCTCGTAGTCCTTCCCCTCGACGCGCAGCTTCCCCGCCTCCCGCGCCTTCGCCCACGAGCCGATCGCCAGCAGTTCGTCCCAGCGGATCACCTCGGCGCGGATGAACCCGCGTTGGAGATCGGAGTGGATGACACCCGCGCACTCGGGTGCCTTCGCACCGGCGCGGAACGTCCACGCGCGCGACTCCTTGTCGCCGGTCGTGAGAAACGTGCGCCGGCCGAGCAGGTGGTAGGCCGCGGTCGCCACCTGGTCGAGCGCCGACGCTCCGAGCCCGTACATCTCGCGCATCTCGGGGCGGTCCGCCGGATCGCACGCCGCGATCTCCGCCTCCAGGTCGACGGGCACCGCGAGCGCGCCGTCGAGCTCGACGGTCGCCCCGGCCTGCTCGCCGGTGTTCGCGACGACGAGGACCGGCTTCGCGGTGAGCAGGAAGACCGGCGCGAGGCACGCCCGCTCGTCGGCCGACAGGCCGGCCCGGTGCACCGGCGTCCCGTCCGACAGCGCGGCGAGCGCCTTCTCCAGGGCCGCGACCTCGGCCGCGAGCTCCTTGCCGCCGGTGCGGGCCGCCTTGCGCTGGCGCTCGAGGCGCTGCTCGACGCTGCCGAGATCCGCCATCACCAGTTCGAGCTCGATGGCGGCGAGGTCACCCGCCGGGTCGGGCGGCACGCCCCCGTCGTCGAACGCGCGCAACACGACGAGGATGGCATCGGTGTTCCGCAGCGAGCCCAGCACCTTGGCGCCCAGACCCTCACCCGGCTTGGCGCCCGGCGGGAGCGCGACGTGCACCAGCTCGAAGCCGGCCGGGACGACCTTCTTCGACCTCGACATCTCGGCGAGGCGTTCGATTCGCTCGTCGGGCACCGGCGCGATGCCGACCGCGGCTTCGTACTCGCTCGGCGCCGGCAGACCGGTCATGGCCGCGAACAAGCGGTTGGCGCCCGCGCCCGTGAACCCGACCAGCCCGAGGTTCTCCACGCCGCCCACGCTACCGATACCCTCCCCGCCCGATGAGCAAGAAGACGAAGAAGCGCAAGCTCCGTGCCCGCCGCAACAAGGCGAACCACGGCAAGCGGCCGCGCGCGCGTCGCTGACCAAGACCTCCTAGTCGGCCGGCCGGCTCGGCACGACGAGCCGGTGGTCGGTCGTGAACAACCGCCGCTGCGCGCCGAGGCCGACGACAGTCACGGTCGTCGCGACGCTGCCGAGCACGAGGTACATCACCGCGATCTGTACGCGGACGGCGTCGAACGGGTCGGCACCGGCGAGGATGAGACCCGTCATCGCGCCCGGTAGGAACACGAGGCCGACCGATTTCGTGGTCTCGATCTGCGGGATCAGCGCGGTCCGCAGCGCCGCGCGGACATAGGGCTTCGCCGCATCGGCCGAGGCGAGACCGAGCGCGAGCCGGGCCTCCACCTCGTCGCGCTTGTCGCGCAGCTCCTCGAGCACGCGCCGCGCAACGAGCACGGTCGAGGTCATCGCGTTGCCGATCATCATGCCGGCGAGCGGGATCAGCGTGCGCGGTTCGAGCGGGAACACGTCGAGACCGAACAGCACGGCAAGGGTCACCACCGCTGCCGCGGCGAAGGCGCCGAGCGCCAGCACGGTCACGCCGGGAACCTCGGGCGCGCGCCGGTGGACGGTGTCGGCGGCGAACACGACCATCCCCACGACCCACGCCCACGACCACGCCACGCCGGCATCGAGCAGGACGTCGAGCGCGACGCCGACGAGCAACAGTTGCACGGCCGCGCGCGCCGACGACCACACGATCGACCGTTCGAGCCGCAGTTGGCGCAGCATCGACAGCGCGACCGCGACGGCGACGAGCACCGCCGATGCCGCGAGGCCCCACCACCCGATGTCACTCGCCACCGCGGGCCTCCTCGAGGAACGCCAGCACGTCGGGCGGCGCGGCCGCTTCCAACTCGCCGGCGGGGGCGGAGTGGGCAACGCGGCCGGCGAGCACGACGACGATGTGGTCGGCGATGCGGCGGGCCTGGTCGAAGTCATGGGTCACCCACAGCACACGCACGTCGGAGCGCGCGCACGAATGCGCCAGCTCCTCGAGCGCGATGCGAGTGGGCGGGTCCACCGACGACGTCACCTCGTCCATCAGCAACACGTCGGGCCGCGCGGCGAGCGAGCGCGCGAGGCACAGGCGTTGGGCTTCGCCCCCGGACAAGCGGGTCGCGTCGCGGTCGAGGAACGACGGATCGAGCTTCACCACCTGCAACAGCTCGGCCGCACGCGCGTCGGAGATGTTCGGGTCGGCGACGCGCAAGTTGTCGCGGCCGGTCCCCGCGAAGGGCGTCGGTCGCTGGAAGACCATGCCGACCCGCCGGCGCAGCACGAGCGGGTCGATCGTCATGACGTCGACGCCGCGGTATCGAACCACGCCTTCACGCAGCGCCTCCAGGCGGTTGCAGCAGCGCAGCAACGTCGACTTCCCCGAACCCGACGGGCCGACGATCGTGGTGATCCCGCAGTCGGGGAGCTCGACGACGACGTCGCGCAGCCGCCATCGAGAGTCGTCGCCGACCGACACGTGTTCGAACGAGAACAGCGGGCCGGTCATCGCCGCAGTTCTACCGCGTTCTACCGCACCGCCTCGCGAAGCCAGCGCGCGGCCTTGTCGACGCCCGACGGCGGTGCGTCGCGTGCCGCCGTGAGCGCCATGTCGGCGATGGTGACCGCGCGCAACTCGGCGCGCCACGCCTCGTCGGCGCGCAGGAACGCCCGGTTGATCCCGCACAGCCCGCGGTATTCGCGCGCGGGCGCCGCGGCGGGACCTCGGCGGCGGATCTCCGAGCACCGGAAGGCCGGCTCGGCCCCGTCGATGGCCTCGACGACGTCGAGCAACGTCACGGCGGCGGGCGGGCGAGCGAGCCGGTAGCCGCCGCGCGGGCCCTTCACGGTCTCGAGGATCCCGGCGCGCGCGAGCGACTGGAGGTGCTTGGCCATGTACGCAGACGGCACGCCGTGGAACTCGGCGAGCTTGGCCGCCGGCAGCGCGGACCCCGTCGGCAGCACCGCGAGCAACGAGCACGCGTGCACGCCCCACTCGACGCCGTCCGAGAGCCGCATATACCCGGACAGCGTATATCCGAGTTAGCGCCGGTCGGTACCATGCTCCGCCGTGGTTTCCGTCGACGAGGTCGAGCTGCTCCCCGATCCCGACCAGCACAAGGTGCTGGCGGCGACGCTCGAGCGCGTCAACCGGGCGTCGAACCTTGCGCGCGCCGCGGCCCTCTCGGCGGGCGCGTTCGAGGGCCCGCCCCTGCGAGAGGTCGTGAAGGGCGAGGTCGAGCGCGCGAAGCTGCCCGAGCAGTTCGTGCGGCTGATCACCGAACGCGTCGCGGCGTCGTTGCGGCGGCGCGCCGGGAAGCAACCGAAGTTCTCGACCTACCAGTCGCTCACGATGCCGGCGTCGGCGTACACGTGGAAGACCTCGGATCGCGTCACGATGCTGACCGCGGCGGGCCGGCGCACCGTGGCCGTGCGCGTCGACCGCAGCCGGGGCGACCTGCGCCCGCCGCTCGCCGGCCGGCCCGCGAGCCTCGTGTACCGCAACGGCGAGTTCGAGCTCCACGCGGCCGACGTCGCCCGCTCGGACGACGACGACTGAACCCCGCTCCGAGACCGGGCTATGCCGTCGCAGGTCCCGGCGGGCGGCGGATCGTGACCGGCTCCACGAGCATGCTCTGGGCGGCGCGGCCGATCGGACCGTTCGCGTCGTGCAGGCGTGTCTCCGCGAGCCCGACGCCGTGCGGCTGCGCTTAGCCGGCCGACTCGACGCAGACCCACTCGCCGGCAGGGTGGCGGTGCAAGTGCACGGTCACCTCCGCGTTGATGGCCGTCGCGTTGGTCAGGCGCAGGGGACTGCCGACGCCGCTGCCGAAGTCGGCGCACGCGGCGACGCGTTGCAAACCGGTCAGCGGTTCGTCGTCGACGACCGCGCATGTCATTCGGAACCAGATCGCGGCCGGACCGGGCTCCATCCAGGTGCCGGAGACGATGCGCAACTCCTGCGTGCTCCACATGCCGACGTGGTCACGCGGCCCGAAGTCGAAGGGTGCGACCGTCTCCGGTCCCGGCGGCGCGTCGACGACGGGCTGCACCGCGTCCTGCACGTCAACGGGTTCGGTCCGCATGCGGAGCGCGGCGGCACGGGCGACTTCCACCTCGTCGGCGAAGAGTGCGGCGTCGACCCACTGCACTTTGCGGCCGGCGCGTGACGTGCGCGCGGCCAGCCGCAGCGGCTGCAGCGGCACCGGCCGGAGCAACTCGACCGTGAGTCGCGCGACGAACGTCGCGGGACCGGGGTCGTAGCGCTCGAGGACGTACGCAAACAGCGCGCTCGGTGCACCGCCGTGCTGCGCGGCTGGTCCCATGGGCCACGAGTGAGCTCCGAGGGCACGAACCGCTCGCCGTCGCGGTGGAACAACGCCGTGTCGCCGGGCACGGCGGCGATGCTACGGTCCGCGTCGATGCGGGTGGAGACGCTGCTCCGCAACCGCGTCGCGCTCATCACTGGCGCGGCGTCCGGGCAGGGCCGGGCTGCCGCGCAGTTGTTTGCCGAGCACGGCGCCGAAGTCGTCGTCGCCGATATCGACGACGACGGCGCCGCCGAGACCGTCGCACTCGTCGAGAAGGACGGCGGCCGCGCTTACGCCGTGCACGCCGACGTGTCGCGCCGAGCCGACTGCGACACAATGGTCGCCTTCACGATGGACCACTGCGGGCACGTCGACGTGCTCTACAACAACGCCGCCGTGCAGATGTCGGGCTCGCTCGTCGACTGCACCGAGGAGCAGTGGGATCTCACGCTGCGAACCAATCTCAACGCGATCTTCTGGGCGTGCCGCGCCGCGATCCCACACATGCTCGCGAACGAACGCGGGTCGATCATCAACACCGCCTCGACGCTGGGGCTCATCGGGTCGCCCGGCTACGCCGCGTACGGCGCCGCCAAGGCAGGGCTCGTCGCCCTGACTCGCCAGATCGCGGTGGAGTACGGCCCCGCGGTGCGCGCGAACGTCATCGCGCCCGGTTCGATCGACACGCCGCGGTTCCGCAAGGTCGTGGAGACGATCGACGATCAGGACGCGTTCTTCTCGATGCTGTTCGCGAACATGCCGCTGCAGCGGCTCGGCACCGCCGACGACATCGCGCGCACGGCACTGTTCCTCGCGAGCGACCTCTCGGCGTACACGTCGGGTGCGGTCCTGCCGTGCGACGGCGGCCTGGCGGCGCTGCGTTGACGACCCAACCGGCACCTCGGATCGCGGTCGTCACCGGCGGAGCCTCGGGGCTCGGCGAGGCCGTCGCCGGCCGCCTCGCGTCCGAGGGCGACCGCGTCGTCGTCGCCGACATCGACGAGCCGCGTGCGCAGCAGGTCGCCGACAATCTCGTCGCCGCCGGCCGGCTCGCGGAGGCGGCGACCATCGACGTGACGAGCGAGGGCGAGGTCGCGGCGATGTTCGACGCCGTCGTCGAGCGCCACGGCCGGCTCGACGTGTTGGTCTGTTCGGCGGCGGTCGAGACGCGCGCTGCACTGCTCGACTGCGACGACCGCGCGTGGCAGCGCGTCATCGACGTGAACCTCAAGGGACCGTGGCTCTGCATGAAGCACGCGATCCCCGCGATCGCGGCCGGTGGCGGCGGCGCGGTCGTACTGCTCGGCTCGGTGCTCGGCGCGATCGGTGCGCCCGGGTACGCGGCCTACTGCGCGTCGAAGGGCGCATTGAACAACCTCGCGAAGCAGGCGGCGATCGAACACGCCGGCGACGCCGTCCGCGTCAACGTCGTCGCACCGTCGGCTACCGACCGCGGCCTGTTCGCACGCGTCGCCGCCGAGTCGGGCGATCCGGAGCGCGTGAAGCGTATGGTCGCCCGCGGCACACCGATGGGCCGCCTCGGGACGGCCGACGAGGTCGCCGCGACGGTCAGCTTCCTGTGCTCGCCGGCCGCCGCCTACATCAGCGGCGCCGTCATCCCGCTCGACGGCGCGATGGCCGCCCGCCGCACCTGACCCCCGACCACGCGGGAGAGGTACGCGAGCATGGCGGCGGTGGTCTCCTCGGGGCGCTCCTGCTGCGTCCAGTGGCCACAGTCCTCGATCACCACGCGCTCGAGATCGGGCACACGTTCCTCCATGCCGTCGCTCAGCGCGGGCGGGAGCACCGGATCGTCGGCCGCGCAGATCATGAGGCACGGGACCTCGATCTTGCGGTCGGCGATGGGTGCGGTGAGCTCCCAGTTGCGGTCGAGGTTGCGGTAGTACTCGATGGGCGGCGTGAGCGCCCCCGCGGGCCGGAACGCCTCCTTGTAGACCTCGAGCACGTCGTCCGGGAACGCGGCGCGGTTCCTCACCGTCTCGTTGCGGAACATCATCTCGACGAAGTCGTCGGCGCCGCGGCCCCACGACAGCACCCACTCCGCCACGCCACGGTCCTGGAACCCGATGATGTAGATCGGTGTGTCGGGGAAGACCTGGCGCAGCATCTGCACGGGTGGCACCGGCGGGCGCGGCATGTCGGGAACGTTGAGCCCGATGACGCCGGCGATGCGCTCCGGGTATTGCCGGGCGATGATCCACACGAGGATCCCACCCCAATCGTGCCCCGCGACGACGAACCGGTCATGGCCGAACGCATCGGCAAGGCCGACGAGGCACGCGTCGATCCACTCGCAGTCGTAGGTGACGTCGGGCTTGTCGGACCGCCCGTAGCCCGGCAGGTCGGGCGCCACCGCGTGATAGCCGGCGGCGCCGAGCGCCTCGACCTGATGCCGCCACGAGAAGGCGAGCTCCGGAAAGCCGTGCAGCATCAGGACGAGGGGTCCTTGCGGGGGTCCCGCTTCGAGGACGTGCAGCCGGATGCCGTTGGTCGTCACGAATCTCGCGCGCACGGCGGCACGGTAGGGCCACAATGGACGAATGCGCACCATCAGCGTCCGTGCACCCGACGGGGAACGCTGGGAAGTGCGCCGCGAGTGGGTTCCCCGCAAGCCCCGCTGGCTCGGGTTCGGCTTCGGGAAGCGCAAGCAGCGCAACCCGGCACCTGCCCGCCGCGGGAGTGCCCTCGACTGGATCGACGTCCCCGTCGTCGACGAGTTCCCGGCCGCGATGCTCGTCGTGGCGATCATCGTCGCACTGCTGCTCGCGTGGTTCTTCGTCTTCCCGGTGCTGGTGCTCCTGCTCGACATCGTGTTCCTGGTGATGGTGAGCGCGGCGGCCGTCGCCGGGCGCGTCCTGTTCCGGAGACCGTGGCGCATCGTGGCGACGCCGGCCGCGCCCGGAGCGGGACCGCTCGTGTTCCACGTGCGCGGGCTGCGCGCGAGCAAGGCCGCGGTCGCCGACATCGCAGCGCAGCTCGAGGCAGGACTTTCGCCCCGTGTCGCCGACGCCCCGTCGTGAGTACGGTCGGGCCATGAACGAACCCCGGCGGTTCACGCACCACATGAGCGACGAGGACGCGCTCATGTGGAACATCGAGAAGGATCCGGTCCTGCGCTCCACCATCGTTCGCGGTGCCGTGTTCGACCGGTCACCCGACTGGCACCGGTTGCGACGGCGCATCGACCGCGCCACGCGGGTGATACCGCGCTTCCGCCAACGCGTCCTGTCGCCACCGATGCGGCTCGCGCCGCCCCGCTGGGCGATCGAGCCGTCCTTCGACCTCGACTACCACCTGCGCCGCGTGCGGCTGCCCGCCCCCGGCGACCGCCGGGCGCTGCTCGACGCGGTGCGCCCGATCGCCGCCGGCGCGTTCGACCGCGCGCGCCCGTTGTGGGAGTTCACGCTGTTCGAGGGCTTCGACGGCGACGGCGCTGCACTCGCGATGAAGGTGCACCACTCGGTCACCGACGGCGTCGGTGGCATGGAGCTCCTGACGGAGCTCGTCGACTTCGAGCGCGAACCGTCCGCCGACACCGACGAGGACCTGCCCGCGGTGCCCGCACCCGAGCCGCTCGACGCAACGGCGCTCGTCCGCGACTCGTTGTCGCACACGCGCCGCCGCGCGCTCGGGATCGCAGCTCGCGTCCCGGGCATGTTCACCAGCGGTCTGCTCACGGCGGCACGCAACCCCGTCCATGCCGCGGGCGAGCTGACGCGCACCCTCGGTTCGATCGCACGCACGCTCGCGCCGGCCACCGCACCGATGTCGCCGATCATGCGCGAGCGCGGACTCGGCCGCGAGCTCGCGATGTTCGACCTCGCGCTCGACGACGTGCGGCGCGTCGCGAAGGCGTGCGAAGCGAGCGTCAACGACGTCTTCGTCGCGTCGGTCGTCAGCGGCCTGCGGCGGTACCACACCGAGCACGGTGCCGATGTCGGCGCGCTGCGCATGACGATGCCGATCAACCTGCGCACGAGCGCCGACGAACCGGGCGGGAACCGTTTCGCGCCCGTGCGGTTCCCCGTGCCGGCCGGCGAGCTCCCGGCGGTCGAGCGCATCCACGCCATCCGGCGGCTCGTCCGCGAGTGGCGTGCCGAGCCGGCGCTCCAGATGACGAGCACGCTGGCGGGTGTGCTGAACCGGCTCCCGACCGCGACCACGACGGCTCTGTTCGGCGGCATGCTCAAGTGCTGCGACTTCGTCGCGACCAACATTCCGGGTGCGCCGCTCCCGGTGTACACCGCCGGCGCTCGCGTCGAGCGGCTGTACGCGTTCGCGCCGCCGTCGGGCGCAGCCGTGAACGTCTCGCTCATCTCGCACTGCGATACCTGCTGCATCGGCGTGGTCGTCGACACGGCCGCCGTTCCGGATCGTGACACGCTCGTCGCCGCGCTCGAGACGGGATTTCGAGACGTGCTGGCCGTGGGGTAGCCGTTATCGTGATCGGGTGAGCGCCGCGCCCGACATCACGATCCCTGCGGACCTTCTGCCCGTCGACGGTCGCTTCGGCTCCGGTCCCTCGAAGGTGCGCACCGAGGCCGTGGCGGCGCTTGCCGCGGCTGCGCCCGAATACCTCGGGACGAGCCACCGCCAGGAACCCGTGCGCTCGGTCGTGCACCGGATCCGCGAGGGGATCGCGCAGCTCTTCCTGCTGCCCGACGGGTACGAGGTGCTGCTCGGCAACGGTGGCGCGACGGCCTTCTGGGACGCCGCGACGTTCGGGCTCGTGGAGCGCAGGAGCTCGCATCTGGTGCTCGGGGAGTTCTCGTCGAAGTTCGCGGCGGTCACCCGCGCGGCGCCCCATCTCGACGAGCCGGAGACGTGCGAAACGGAGCCCGGCGCCACGCCCGTCACCCTCCGTGCGCCGACCGGTGACGTCTACGCCTACCCGCACAACGAGACGTCGACGGGTGTGACCGTCGCGCTGCACCGGCCCGAGGGCGACGCGCTCGTCACCGTCGACGCGACATCGGCAGCGGGCGGGTTGCCCGTCGATCCGTCGGTGTTCGACGTCTACTACTTCGCTCCCCAGAAGTGCTTCGCGACCGACGCCGGCATCTGGATCGCGTGCTGCTCGCCGGCCGCCATCGCGCGGATCGAATCGATCGCCGCGACGGGCCGATGGACTCCCCCGACGCTGGACCTGTCGATCGCGCTCGAGAACTCCCGCCTCGACCAGACGTACAACACTCCCGCACTCGCGACGCTCTTCCTGCTCGCGCACCAGGTCGAGTGGATGCTGGAGAACGGCGGTCTCGAATGGGCGGTCAAGCGGTGCGACACGTCGGCCGGCGTCGTGTACGGCTGGGCGGACGCCCGCGACTACACGAAGCCGTTCGTCGCCGACGGCGCATCCCGGAGCCACGTCACGGCCACGATCGACTTCGTGGGCGTCGACGCCGCGGCCGTGGCGCGAGCGTTGCGAGCCAACGGGATCGTCGACGTCGAGCCGTACCGCAAGCTCGGCCGCAACCAGCTCCGCATCGCGCTGTTCCCCGCGATCGAGCCCGACGATCTGCGCGCGCTGACCGAGTCGATCGACTACGTCGTGGAGTGCCTGGGATCCGCGGATCCCTGAGACGCGAGGTGGAGTGCGTCGTCGGCGCTCATCGGTTCCGCGAAGTAGCTCCCCTGCAGGCGGTCGCAGCCCAGCGTCACCAGAGCGGCGACGTGCTCGACGTGCTCGACACCGTCGGCAACGACGACCATCCCGAGCGCGTGGGCAAGGTCGATCAGAGCCGCGAAGATCGTGGATCCGTCGTGGGCGCTGCCGAGCTCGGCGACGAACGACGGATCGACCTTCACGACGTCGACCGGGAGCCGGCGCAGGCGGGCGAGCGACGAATACCCCGCGCCGAAGCCGTCGATCGCGAGTCGCACGCCGAGCGCTCGCAACTCGTCGAGCCGCTCCACGACCGCGGGCGAGTCCTGGACGAGCGCCTCGGCCACCTCGAACGTGATGCACGACGGGTCGACACGCGAGGCCTCCGCCACGGACTTGACCTCGCTCACGAATGCGGGGTGGGTGAGCTGGCGCAGGGACACGTCGACCGAGAGCCCAGGTGCTCGCGCACCGAGCTGGCGCCGCCACGTCGCGAGGTGCGCGCACGCTTCGCGCAGCACGCGACCGCCGAGTCGAGCCGCCAAGCCCGTTTCCTCGGCGAGCGCGGTGAGGTCGTCGGCCGCGTCGCTACGAACGAGCGCTTCGAACGCCACGACGCCGCCCGACGCCACGTCGATGATCGGCTGGTAGACGACGGTCAGCGCGTCGTGGTCGAGCGCGTTCCGGAGCACGGATTCGTTCTCGACGCGGCGCGCGACCGCGGCGCGGAGGTCGTCGTCGAAGATCTCGTAGCGATTGCGCCCGCGCTCCTTCGCGCGGTACGCCGCCGTGTCGGCCTGGCGCAACAGCGTCGCCGCGTCGACCCCCGCCTCGGCGACCGCGATACCGATGCTCGCGCCGACGAAGACCTCGACGCCGTGGACGCGGAACGGCCGCTCGACGAGCGCGAGCACCCGCTGCGAGACGCTCACGACCTGACGAGGGTCGTGCAGGTCGGGGCACATCACGACGAACTCGTCGCCACCCAGCCGCGCCGCCATGTCGGACGCGCGTACGGCGCGCAGCAGGCGATTCGCGAACGCCTGGAGCAACTCGTCGCCCGCGGCGTGACCGAGCGTGTCGTTGACGTGTTTGAAGTGGTCGAGGTCGATGAACAACACCGCGACCTTGTCGCCACGCCGTGCGGCACCCGCCAGCGCCCGTTCGAGGCTGCCGAGGAGCGGCTTGCGCTGAGGGAGACCGGTCAACGCGTCGTGCGTTGCCTCGTACGCGAGCCGGGCTTCGAACTGGCGCCGCTCCGTGACGTCTTCGACCTGCGCGATCGCGTACGGTCCTTGCACATCGTCGTCGTGCACGATCGAGAGACTGACCCGGCACCAACGCTCGTCAAGGCGTAGCTCCACCTGCGCGCGATCGGTCGCGCGCTCGCACAGGCGTCGCAGCTCCGCGTCGAGCGCTGCCACGTCGTCGGCGTGCACGAGGTCGTGCAGGCGTCCGCTCGGCAACGTGTGGTCCCGCCGGCCGAGCATCTCGCACAGGGCGGGGTTGACGCGCCAGACGCGCCCGTCGACGGCGAGCATGGCCATGCCGATGGGAGCGTGCCGCCACGCCTGCTCGAACCGAAGCTGCGCCTCGCGGAACTCACGTTCGATCCGGCGCCGTTCGATCGCGGCTGCGAGGGTGGGTGCGTACTGGTCGACCAGCGAGACGACCGACGGTTGCCACGTTCCGTCGCGGCGGATCAACTCCAAGGCGACGCAACCGAGGAGACGGCCGGTGACGACGAGCGGCGCGAGCACGCACGAACGTGTCGACGTGCAATCGAGGGCGGCCGCCTCGGCTGCGAGATCGGCACGATCGGCCAGGTCGATCACGGTCGTCCGCATACCGAGGAGCTCCTCGACGATCCGCGGCAGCGCGTCGATGGGCACGTCCCGAAGCTCCGCCGCGTGGGCGAGCGAACCGTCGCGGCACCATTCGTGGGTCGCGTCGATCGTCAGCCCGGTGGCGCCGACGAGGAAGACCGACACGCGATCGGCGCCCGCCAGCTCGCCGACCGACGCGAGCCCGTCGACCACGCACGCGTCGAACTCGTGGTGACCACGGTCGAGCAGGTCGCGCGCGATCGACGTGAGCGTGACCTCGACCGTCGAGTCGGTGAGGTACAGGACGACGCCGGCCACCCTCGGATCGTCGACGCGATTGAGGAACTGACCGGTCAGGTGGCGCACGCGGCCGCCGGCACGGGCGCGGAAGCGCACGGGGACCGGCCGGCCCGGCCGGTCCAACGATTCGGCGAACGCGCCGTGGAACGCTGGTTCGTCGTCGGGCTCGACGGTCTCGAACAGCGCGGCGGCGTTCGGCGTGAGGAATGTCGGAATTCCGTCTGCGTCGAGGACGGCCGTCAGCGAGGGCGACAGCGCGACGAGTGCGAGCGCGTCGGGGCCGGCAGCGTCGGTCTCGGGTTCGTGCACGAATGCCTGATCGGCGCGTCGCGCCGCTCAGGCGAGCGATCGGGCGCGAGGACCGTCAGGCGGCGAGGACGGGCGGAGCGTCCGCTCCCACGGCACGCACGCGCTCGTACTCCGCGAGCACGGCGTCGATGCGCTCGATGAGCGACTGGTCCTTGGGGTGGATGTCCTGCTCGGGTGCTTCCGGCATCGTTCGTACCTCGACTGGCGTTGCCGTGAGGCTTCCCGCTCGGCCGGGCAGCGAAACGCGCGAAGCTTCGGCGGATGCTGTTCCTGCACGAGTTGCACACCGTCGCGGGTCGCGCCGAGGACGCCTTCGAACAGGCATTTCGCGATCGCTGGCTTCCCGAGGTGGCGCGTGACGACGGCGCGCGCCTCCTGTACTACTTGAAGCTCGCGCACGGCACCGGCCGTGCGTACCAGGTGGTCACGATCACCGCGCTGCGGGATGGGAACGCGTACGAGCGCCTCGCCGAGCGCGTGCAGCACGGCGACCTGCGCGCGTGGGCGGCCGACGTCGACCGCTACCGCCACGAGGTGCGCGGCAAGCTGCTCCTTCCCGTCGAGTGGTCGCCGATGCACACGATCGACCTCGCCGAGGTACCGACGGGAGGCGTCGGACACGATCCGGTGCTGTACATGGAGGACAGCGCGTGGCCGTACGAGGCCAAGCTGGACGCGTACCTCGAAGCGGCGCGCACGCACTACGCGCCGAGCCTCGACCAGCAGACTGAGCGGTCGCTCCTCACGCTGCTCGGCGTGTTCCAGGCTGCGCTCGGCGCACCGCGCCGGCGCGAAGTCGTGCTCTGGCAGCGCGTCGACCATCCCGACCGGCTCCCGGCGCTGTTCACCCGCGAACTGCCCGCGGCGGTGAAGGGACCGGGCACGTGGATGCACGACGCGCTCGAAGTGCGCGACGACTGGCAGAGCCGGCTGCTGCGCAGCGCGAGCTGGTCGCCGATCGGCTGACCTACTCTGCCCGCGCGGGCTCGTCCCACGCGGTGCCGCCGACGCGGCCGCCGAGCTCGGGGCACTCGCCCGCGAAGACACCCCAGCTGCACTCGAACCCGGGCACGACCCACGCGTGCATCATCCAGATGTCGGTGAGCTCGCGCTTCGTGCCGCCGCGCGCCTCGCAGTCCTCTCGGCTCATCTCCTCGCCACCGATGACGACACCACCGCCGCCGAAGCACAACCCACCGTTCGCGTTGTGCTGGTGCCAGTGGTCGTTCGGACCGGCGAAGCCTTCAGGCGCTCCCCCGGGACTGAACACGAGGTAGCTCAGCCCGACGATGCGCGAGTCGGGAGCGGTGCCGTCGTACAACAGCTCGGAAGGCGCCGCCGGGTCGAACCCGATGACGCGCCCGACGTGCGTGTAGTGCGCGCCGATGCACGGAACGTACGGGGTCGACATCCGGTAGCCCGCGGCCTCGGCGTCCGCGACGGTCGGGAACTGGTCGACGACCGTGCGGGCGAGACGCATCTGCTCCTCGAGCTGGGCGCGCTCCTCGCGCGTGAGGGGCTCCTGCTTCACCATGCCGCGGTGACCGTGCTCGCCGCCGCTGTCGGCAGAGCCTCCTTCGCCGGTGCCGACCTGGCCGGGCGAGGCCGGGGTCGGCGACGCGATCTCGCACGGCGAGTCGCCGGTCGCGGTGCCTTCGATGATCGTGCCGTGGCTGGTGTCGCTCGCGCTCGTCTCCTCGCCGTGCGCGTGCTCGTCGTCGTGCGTCGCCGCGTCGTCGTGCGTCGCCGCGTCGTCGTGCATGTGCGCGTCGGTCTCGCTCGCGGGGTCGGCGCCCGTACCGGTGGCATCGGTGGTCTCGCGCTCACCGGGCTTGCCGAGTGCGGAGTCGCTCGCGACGGCCGCCGTCGCACCGAGCAGCACGACCGCTGCGATCGGTGCGCCGACCTGCGCGATGCGCCGGCCGACCGTCACGGGACCGTTCCCGTTGTACAAGCGCGCGCCGACAGCGAGCACGAGCAACCCGAGCACCGCGACGCACAGCCCACCGAAGAACAGCGCATGCGCGAATCGGGAGAGGTCGAAGATGCCCTCCCGGTCGGCGAGCGTCGGGTCGTCGGCCTGCTGCACCGCGTCGACGACCATGCCGACCCCGAGCGCCAGCCCGCCGAGCGCGACCATCCAGATGCCGACCTTGCGTACGTCCACTGCTACGCCTCCCCCGGGCCGTGTACCCCAGGCGTCCTCGGGCCGTGTCCACCGATGTGCACGGCGCGTGCAATCTTACGAGCCCAGGGGCTCGGTGCAACTGCGCCGCTCAGCGTGCACAGGCGCCGGCGCGGCTCGCGACTGCGCTGGTACGGCGCCATTGGCGCAGCTCGTGCCGGTCGATCCCGTTCGTGAGGTACACGAACGAGCACCCGGTTGCCGGATCGGCCCACGCGATCTGGCCGCCGGCGCCGTTGTGGCCGAAGGCGGCGGGCGACACCGTCCGGCCCATGCCGCGCAAATGCGATCGGCCGTCGTCGCCGGCGACGACGAGCCCGCGCGTGCGGTTCGCGGGCGTACCCATGTAATCGGGCATCCGGTTGCGGACCGTCGCGGTCACATCCGCGAGCACGTCGGGCTTCCAGAGCCCTTGCGGGTCGTGCAACAGTGCCTGGTAGTAACGGGCGAGGTCGCCGGCGTTCGAGATGCCGCCACCGCCGGGCACGCCGACCGCGCGAAGTTCGGGGTCGTTGAACGACAACAGGGCGTCGGTCGTCACTTCCGTCAGCGGGAGCTCGCGGATGCCGAGCGCGGCTTCGAGCTCGTCGGGTGACGCGGGCGCACCGGTCGCCACGAGGTCGTTGACGTCGCCCTGTTCCGGCGCGGGAACGCCGACGCGCAGGCGCTCGAGGCCGAGAGGTTCGAGGATGCGCGCACGAAGGAACGCTCGGAAATCGAGCCCCGCGACGCGCTCGATCACCTCGGCGAGCACCCAGTGCGCCGACGTCGGGTGGTACTCGAACCGGGTGCCCGGCTCCCAGTTGCACCGCCAGGCGCGGAACCGCTCGAGGCGTCGTTCGCGGTCGTCCCAGTCGAGCGCTCGGAACGGAGCGCGCGGAAACCCCGACGTGTGCAGCAACACCTGCTCGACGGTGATCGCGTCCTTGCCGTTGGTGGCGAACTCGGGGATGTAGTGGGCGACCGTGCGGCCGACGTCGAGCGCACCTTCGCCCATCAGCAACCAGACGGCGCCCGCGACGACGGGCTTGGTGGCGGAGAAGATCACGTAGCGCGACTCGGCTGGCGCCGCGCCGAGCGTCGCCTCGAACACGACCCGGCCTTCGGCGCCGAACGCCAGTTGGCACGACGGGATGTGCCCCTCGTCGATGTCGCGCTGCGCGCGAGCGAGCAGGTCGGCCAGCGCCCGGTCGTCGAGCTGCACGCGCGCACGGTAGCCGGGTCGTTGACCTGGGTCACTCGCGCCCGTACCCTCCGGAAAGCTGACGAAAGGGGCGGGGCCCATGACGCGTCGCAGTTGGTGGCGGCCGGGTTGGTGGCGGCTCGCCGCCGTTCCGGCGGCGGTGGCGCTCCCGTTGCTCCTGTCGGCCGAACCGGCGGCCGCCGAGCTCGACGGTCCGTGCTCCGCTTCGGGAGTGATCGACGGCACGACGTACGACCCGAAGACCGCCGACGAGTTCGACGGCCTCCCCCGCAAGGGCGACGTCGACTGGACCGGATCCGTGACGCCGGCCGAAGGCCCGCCGCGCGCGACGAAGGGCCACGTGAAGGTCAAGCTCCCGGGCGGGATCGGCGAGGTGACCGTCGGCAGTTGGAGCGAGCCCGACGACGAAGAGGTCTCCAAGAGCGACGTCTACGAGTACGACCTGCCCGCGGTCGTCGAGGGCATCCCGATTCCGATCACCGGCGTCCACGAGGAGCCCGGAGTCCGGTGCGAGGGCTCGGTCACGGTCACCATCGGCGACGGCGGGTTCGGCAATCCCGCCACCATCCCGGCGCTCGTACTCACCGCGTTGAGCGCCGGCCTCCTCGTCGTCTCGGTGAAGGCAGGTGCATGATGCGCAAGCGCGGACGCCCGGTGGTCGGCGCGATCTCGGGATTCTTCCTCGGACTGCTGCTCGCGATCGACCTGCTGTTGTTCTCGGTGGTCGCGCTCGACAGCATCCTCGTGCTCGTCCTTCCGATCCTCGGCCTCGTCGTCGGCATCGCACTGCCACTGATCGCGCGCCGCTCCGCGGCCGGCGCGACCACTCCGGAGGTCACGCGTGCGGGGGCGACGCCCCCGCCGACCGGGGACTACGTTGCCGCCGCGCCACCGAACGACGAGGCGCCGGACGCGACGACCGGGGCACCCGGGGAGCCGGCGCCATCGAGCTGACCCGGCGCGGGGGGCCGATGGACTTCAACGACACGCCCGCAGACGCCGCCTGGCGCGAGGAGTGCCGCGGCTGGCTGGCCGACCACGCGCCCGCCGTCGCGACCGACCGCACGATCGAAGCTCCTGACCGCGGATACCTCGAACGAGCGAGGCAGTGGCAGGCGACGAAGTTCGACGCCGGCTTCGCGCGCATCACGTGGGAGCCGGAGTTCGGCGGCCGCAACGGTACGTCGATGCAGCAGATCATCTTCAACCAGGAGGAGGCGAAGTTCCGCGTTCCGAGCGACGTGTTCGTGATCGGCCTCGGCATGATCGCCCCGACGTTGCGCGCCTGCGGGACGGATGCGCAGCAACGGCGCTACCTGACGCGGCTCCTGCGCGGTGACGACATCTGGTGCCAGCTGTTCAGCGAGCCCGGTGCCGGGTCCGACGTCGCGTCACTCGCCACCACCGCCGTCCGCGACGGCGACGAGTGGGTGATCAACGGCCAGAAGGTCTGGACCTCGGGCGCGCAGTACTCGGATTTCGGCGAGATCATCTGCCGCACCAACCCGGAAGCCGAGAAGCACAAGGGCATCACGGCGTTCATCGTCGACATGCACGCGCCCGGCATCACGATCAAGCCCCTGAAGCAGATGAACGGCGGCGCGAGCTTCAACGAAGTGTTCTTCGACGACGTGCGGGTCCCGCACGACAACGTCATCGGCGATGTCAACGAAGGGTGGTCGGTCGCGATCACGACGCTGATGAACGAGCGCGTGGCGATCGGCTCGGGTGGCGGCGGGCCGGGCCGCGCGTCGGTCGGCGACCTCATCGACCTCGCCAAGCGCAAAGGCGTGGCGGGCGACCCGCTGGTGCGCCAGCAACTGGCCGACCTCTACGCGAGGAGCCGCATCTCGCGGTTCCTCGGCATGCGGACGTTGACAGCAGCGGCCCAGGGCCGAGTGCCCGGCCCCGAGGGCTCGATCGGAAAGCTGCTCGGCGCGCAGATCTCCACGCTGCTCGGCGAGACGGCGCTGCAGATCGTGGGCGCCGGCGGCAGCGCCGGCAACGGCGACGACTTCCGCTGGAACCAGCCTCTGCTCGGCGCGCCGGCGTCGCACATTGCGGGCGGATCGGACGAGGTCCTGAAGAACGTCATCGGCGAGCGCGTCCTGGGCCTGCCCGGCGAGCCCCGCGCCGACAAGGGTGTCGCCTGGAAGGACGTGCGAAGGTAGGCGGGCGCACCCGGCCCTTTTGTCCGGGATCTCGGTGCCGTGCCCCCACCGGACATCCACCCCGAGGCGGATGGCTCCCGCTACGGTCCTCTGCCAGATTCTGGTAGTCCCCTCGACGGTCGCATCGGCGGGCGGGACTTCGGGCGAGCCGATGGAGGCGAAATGCTGCAGGGTTTCACGCGGGCGCGGCGGGGACGGATCGCCCTCGCGGCCGGCGCCGCGCTCGCGCTGGTCGTCGTCGGCGCGTCGCCGGCAGCCGCGCACAAGGTCGGCCTCGGCGGCGGCACGGTGTGCCACGAGGGTGACCACCTGATCCTCTGGGGGATCGGCAACAGCCAGCCCGCGCAGGCGATGACGATCACGTCGGCCACCGCGACGCTCGGCGGGGACGGCTACGGCGTCTCCGGCTACACGAACCCCGTCCCCGGCGGGAGCTTCACGTACGCGGGCACGATCATCCCCGGCGCCCTGACCGGCACGGTCACGCTCACGGTCAGCGTGATGTGGGACGCGACGTTCAGCGACACCCGCACGCACTCGGTGACACTCACAGCGCCGTGCCCGACGACCACCAGCACCACGACCACGACGACGACCACCAGCACCACGACCACCGCGCCGACGACGAGCACGACCGCGCCCGACACCGCGAGCACCACGGTGCCTACGTCGACGACGGCGACCACCGTGACGGCGGCCGGCACGACCGTACCGGTCGGTGCCACGTCGACGACGCTCGCCGCGACCTCGCAGGGGGCGAGCACGCCGACGTCCGCGGCGGGGGAAACACTGCCGCGCACGGGCGGGTCCGGCACCGCGGCGTGGTTCGGGCTCGCCGTCCTCGCCGCGGGTGCAGTGGCGCTCGTACTGGTTCCGTACCGCCCACTGCGCAAGCACGCGCCCCGGGCGAGGTAGCCCTCGCCCGGGCTAGGCCCGGCTGATCGTGGCCATGCTGAGAATCGCGGCCGGGTCGCCGAACAGCCGCAGGCTCAGCGAACCGTCACCCACCGTCACGGTGAACGTGCGCCGGAGGAGGATGTTGGCACCGCCCGCCTTCTCGAACACGTCGAGGCTGTTGATGCGCCGCTCCCGTTCGGCGTCGACATGGAACCGGCGCACGCGGGTCTTCTGGGCGGTCGGCTCGACGAACGTCAGCGTGACGTCGTACACGCCGCTCGCGATCGGGATCTCGAACCGCAGGTCGCCGACGAGCATCGTGCGGTACATGATCGCAGCGGTGTCGAGGTTGCGAATCGGACCAGCGACGACGACCGCGGCGGGTGCCTCGAGAGAGCCGTCGCACCGCTCGACGTCGAGGCACGGTTCGATGCCGAGCGGTGCGTAACCCGCGCCGCCGACGTCGATCGTGAGCTTCTCGCCCTCGAACTTCGAGGGTGCGACGAACGGAGCGAGCGCCGGCATCTGGCTGCAGTCGTACGCCGACGACAACACGACCACCGTGTCGCCGCGCCCGTCACCGGTGTCGTTGCCGCGGGCAACCACGTCGCACGAGTCGTAGGACCCGGCCATCTGCATCGGCCGTCCCGCCTGCGATGGCTGCACGTTGTTCAACACCTGCACGTGGTCGTAGCGGACGAACCGCATGAACGCGAGGCGGTCGTTGCCGTCCGCAGTGTCGCTGCGGTTCCCGCTGACGACGACGTTGGAGCGCCGGCCCGTCGTGTCGGAGCTCGCGAGGTCGATGCCGAGCGGCATGCCGGTCACGGTGTTGTCCTGCACGTACAGGTCGCTCACGATGCCCCGGCCGTGTGCCGCGACGAACATCAGGCGACCGGGTCCGACCTTGTTGTTGCGGATGAACACGTTGCGGAGCTCGCCGCCTTCGGCGTAGGGCTCGAGGTCGAACGACGCGCGGCGCATCTCGGCCATGTCGTTGTTCTCGACCCGGATGTTGTAGCCGTCACCGAGCGCCACGCCCTGGCGGCCGTTGCGCCGCATGACGTTGGCGGCGATCGTCACGTTGTACGGCGTCCCGAAGATCGGAGAGGGGCTCCGGCTCACGTATACGAAGTCGCCGTAGACATCGGTGATCCTGTTCTTGCGTACGACGATGTCGCTGCCGCCGGCGATCTCGATGCCGTGCTGAGCTTCGAGGTCGGCGACGTAGGCGTCCTCGGCCATGCCGCCGTTGGGGTGTGCACCGCGGATGACGAAGCCTTGGAACGTGACGCGTGACAGGTCCTCGAGCTTCCACTGGCCGCGCGAGCGATCGCCGCGCGTCGTCGCGAAGAAGAGCGCGCCGTTGCCGTTCAGCACGACGTCGTTGCGGCGCCGGAACGTGAGCTCGCCCTCGATGCGGTACTTCGCGCCCGCGGGGAAGTTGACCGTCGCGCCATGCGGGATGGTGGTCAGGAATTGCTGGAGCTGCGCGGTGACGTCGTGGGTACCCGTCGCGTCGATGCTCGCCGGCGGCGCGTACGTTCCCGCCGACGGCGACGGGTCCGAGGGCTCCGAAGGCAACGGCGCGATGCACGACGTGGCGCCGACGACGAGCGCAGTCGCAAGAAGCATCGGCCGCAGTGCGCGGCGGCGCACGGCGGCGCGATTCGGTGCAGTTCCCACGTGTCCCCCTCCGCGTCTCGCGGTAGTTCGGAAGCGCCCGCACCTGGTTGCGTCGCCAGGGCGATCGTCCGTACCTCAGGGGATCGGCGGCAGCGCGGCTTCCTCTTGAGTTCGTCACGCAATCCGCGCACTCAACGCTCGGACAACGCGTGCACGCATAGCCTCAGGTACCGCCCGGGCACGCTGTACCGGGCCGCGAGCGGACGTCGTACACCACACCGTCCGCTCGTTCGACGATCGGGTCGAGCACGAGTCGACCGGACAATTCGTTCGGTTCGTAGAGATAGTCGCGTCCGTTCGGCATGAACCAGACGAGCTGGACGCGGCCCGCGCAGGCGACGGTCCCGACGAAGCGGTCGAGGTCCTGGCGTCGCTCGTCGGATTGGAAGTACCGCTTCGCGACGCTCGTCGGGACGTGCCTGCCGGTGAACAACGCGATCGCCTGGGATTCGTTGGTGTAGGTCGGCATCGAGAGGTCGAGGCCGGGCACCTCGCGCATCAGCTCCGACTCCTGCCAGCGCTCGCTCGCGTAGCCCCCCGCGCCGTCGAGCGCGAGGTTGACGGCGCGACCGCCGAACCATGCGACACCGAGCACGACCCAGACCGACGCCACCACGGTGACGACACGCCGAAGGCGTGGGACGCGGAGGAGCTCGTCGACGAGCCAGGCTCCCAACACGATGGTCGGGACGAACACCGGAACCAGGAAGCGAGTGTTGATCGCGGCGAACGCGACGATCGATGCCGACCCGACGAGATACACGACATACGTCGCGACGAACAGCGCGAGCGGGACGGCCTTCGTCCACCCACGCGGTACCGCGACTCGCCCGCGCGCGAGGGCAAGGATCAGCGCGATGCCGGCGAGACCGACTGCAGCGAGGGCAACCGCGCGCACGGCGGGTGGCGCGACGTCCGTGGCCACCCACTGCGAGAGCTCGTTGGCGACACGTTTCACGTTGACGAAGGGCGAAGCCGATGCATCCGCGCGGGGTCCCATCGGATCACCTGTCGCGTCGATATTCCGGGCCATCCAGAGCAACGGGGCCGCGACGGCTGCGACCGCGAACGATGCAGCGTGCGCGAGCGCCCTCCCGAGCCCGGCTGGCCGATTCGTGCCGAGGACGGTGAGCGAGCCGACGGCGACCGTGACGATCCCGGCGTACCGCAGGTAGAACGCCGCCCACGAGAGCACGACGAGAACGGCGTACAGGCGGAGGTCGCCGCGCCGCTCGACGACGCGCTCGCTCACGACGATGAACGCAAGGATGACCGGGACGAACAGGTGCTCGCTCAACGCCTTGCTGTAGACCTCGAGCAACACCGCTGAGCACGCGACCGCAACCACACCGCCGAGTCGAACGGCGGGCGACGTCACATGCCGTCGCAGCAGCACGTACCCGAGCACCACGGTGGCCACGAGACTGCACGCGCTGACCCAGCGGGCGGCGTCGATCGCGTCGATGCCGATCCATTCGAAGAGGCAGAGCACGCCCGAGTAGCCGGGCGGGAACGCACCGATCGCCCCGCCGCCGAGCCCGGTGTAACCCGCGCCGTCCGCGAGGCTGCGCGCCCCGGTGACGTACACGACGGAGTCGGGGGTCAATCCGATCCCGAAGCGCACCGTCGCGAGCACGACACCGGCGGCGGCGACCGCGGTCATCGAAGCCAGCAGCCGCCCGTCACGGGAACGCACACGCCGACGAAGCGACCGGCGCGCGTCGGCGGTCGCGGCGGTCCGCACTGCAGGCACGTCGGAATATTTGCACGCACGACGCGCGGTACGAACCGGACGGTCTTCGCCATCGGCACTCGCACGACCGCAGTAGCGTCGGCGCTCGATGACGCGCGACGCCCTGGCCCGCATCGACCTCACCGATCTCGACAACTTCGCCGACGGCTTCCCGCACCACGTCTTCGAGCTCCACCGCCGTGTCGCCCCCGTGCGGTGGCACGAACCGACGGCGCACACGCCCGACGGCGAGGGGTTCTGGTCGGTCGCGACCTACGCCGAGACGCTGGCGATCCTGCGTGATCCGCAGACCTTTTCGTCCGAGCGCGGCGGCGGTCGCAAGGCGGGCGGCACCCTGCTGCAGGACCTCGACGTCGCGGGAGTCGTCCTCAACATGATGGACGACCCTCGCCACGCGCGCATCCGCCGCCTGGTGAGCACCGGGCTGACGCCACGCATGGTGTCCCGGCTCGAAGCCGAGCTCCGCCGACGCACGCGAACGCTCCTCGACGCGATCGACAACGGCGTCGAGTTCGACTTCCTCACCGCCGTCGCGGCCGAGATGCCGATGCAGATGATCTGCATCTTGCTCGGCGTGCCGGAAGCCGATCGGCACGAACTGTGGGAGGCGGTCGACGCGGGTTTCGACATCCGCGAGGGTGACGCGGGCGCGCAGGGCGCCAACGCCGCCCAGGCCCGCATGCTCGAGTACGGGGCGGCGCTCATCGCCCAGAAACGCGCGCGACCCACCGAAGACATGCTGTCGATCGTCGTGCACGCGACCCTCGACGACGAGGATCCGCCGCAGCTCACCGATGTCGAGCTGTATTCGTTCTTCTCGTTGCTGTTCGCGGCGGGCTCCGAGACGACCCGCAACGCGATCGCCGGTGGCCTCCTCGCGCTCATCGAACGGCCCGACCAGATGGACTCGCTCCGACGTGGGCGCTCCGACCTCGGGCGAGCCATCGAGGAGATGCTGCGTTGGACCACGCCGTCTCCCTCGAAGCGCCGTACCGCGACGATGCCGACCGAGCTTGGCGGTCACCGCATCGCGCCGGGCGACAAGGTGCTGTTCTGGGAGGCTTCGGCCAACCGCGACGAGCAGGTGTTCGTACGGTCGATGGAGTTCGACGTGGGCCGCGACCCGAACCCCCACCTCGCGTTCGGGCACGGCGTCCACTTCTGTCTCGGCGCGAACCTGGCGCGGCTCGAGATGCGCGTGATGTTCGAGGAGCTGCTGGCTGCATTCACGGCATTCGAGCTCGTCGAGCCCGTCGAGTGGACGCGCAGCAACCGGCACACCGGCATCCGCCACATGCGCGTCCGGTTCACCCGATCGTAAAGGGCGGGGCGACGTTGCTCGGTCAGGGCACGACCGGCGGGTAGTAGTTCTCGGCGCCGATCGCCTTCACGTCGTCGTACCAGGAGCCCTCGTACACGTCGGTGCGGCCCTGGCGGATCGGATCCTCGAAGTTCCACGCCTGCCGTTTGTACGTCCAGTTCGACGGGAAGAGCCGGTGTGCCGCGCGCCAGTGCGGGATCGCGGCGGCGTGGTCACCGGCGCGGTGCAGATGCTGGCCGAGCTCGAAGTGGGCAGCAGCGGTCGCCTCGGCGCTCGCGCGCGGTTGCGACCGGCGCACCACCTCGTCGGGGGCGAGCACGTACCGGCTGCGCGCACCGTGTTCGACCCAGTCGTCGATCATCGCCCGGTACTGCTCGGGATCCGTTCGGATCTTGCGGGCTTCGGTGAGCACGTCGGCGATGTCGGGCGGCAGCGTCGACAAATCGATCGTGCGAAACGACTCGGTCACGGGGCTGCGCCCGGGGAACGCGGGCTCGGCCGGGCGGACGATCATCCCCTGCTCGTCGATCCACACCCCGTTCGGGACGTTGACGACGCCGAAGAGCTCGTCGACCAGATGGGCGCTGTCGACCAGCGCCGGGTGTTCGGGAGCGGCGGCCTCGATGAACGGGCGCGCCTGCTCAGCGTCGACGTCGAGCGCGACCGTGACGATCTCGAGGCCGCGAGGGAAGACCTCGCTGCGCAGCTCCTGCCACACGGGCAGGTCGAACCGGCACCCTCACCACGATGCCCACGCGACGAGCAGCACCTTGCGCCCGCGCAGGTTCGAGAGGCGGAACGGATTGCCGTCGAGGTCGGGCAGCTCCACGTCGGGTGCCTCGGCGGTGGTCAGCGCGCGCCCGGTGATCCCGGTCTCCGGACCGAGCGCGAACAAGCCGTGTTCCTCGTCGGCGACGAGCGGCATGCCGAGCCGTTCCGCGAGGACGCGGACATCGAGACCGTCGGCGTTGCGTACCTCGGCGGGAAGCGGGACGCACACCTCGCCCTTGCACGCGCCCTGCGGCTCGAGCCGCCAACCCGTTCGGTCCTCGAAGGCATCCTGGGCCACGACGAGGCTGTCGAGGATCACGCGACGACGCTACCCGAACGCGGCCTCGGCCCGATGCGGGGGTCGTTCCCGCGCCTCAGTGGTAGGGTGACGACATGCTCGGCTGGATCGGCGACATCGAATCCCTGACGCTCGACAACACGAACTTCCGGACGGTCGTGTACACCGGCGCACACACCCAACTGACGCTGATGCGCATCCCTCCCGGCGAGGAGATCGGGTGGGAGATGCACGGGAACCTCGACCAGTTCCTCCGCATCGAGCAGGGAGAGGGACGGCTCGACTTGGGCCGCACGGAGGGGCACGTCGACGAGAAGCACGACCTGCGCGACGACTGGGCGATCATCGTGCCGGCCGGAACGTGGCACAACGTCGTCAACACGGGGACGCAGGACCTGAAGCTCTACTCCTTGTACTCGCCGCCCGAGCATCCCGACGGCACGGTGCACCGCACGAAGGCCGACGCCGACGCCGCCGAACACGGATGATGAGAGCGTCGGGTACCGTCGACGAGCTCTCGGGCGTCGGCCTGCACGACCACGTCTGCTGGGCCTACGACGACCCAACGTCGTTCCGGCATTCGGCGGTCGAGTGCCTCGCCGGCGGCATCGCGCTGGGAGCCCGCGTCGAGTACGTCGCGAGCGGCAGCGTCGCGGCGCTCTGCGACGATCTCGACGCACTCGACGACATCGAGTCGCTCGTCTCCGGCGACGCGCTGAGAGTGTCGTCGCTCGACGCGACGTACCGCGGTGAAGCGACCCCGGTCGACCCCGAAGCGCAGGTGGCAGCGTACGCGCGAGCCACTCGCGCCGCGCTCGACGCCGGCTTCACAGGGCTGCGCGTCGTCGCGGAGGCCACGCCTCTCGTGCGAACCGCCCAGCAACGCGACGCGTTCGCGCGCTACGAGGTGCTCGTCGACCGTTACATGACCGGGCACCCGTTCAGCGCTGTGTGCGCGTACCGCCGCAGCGAGCTCGGAAGCGAGGCCCTTGCCGAAATCGCGTGCGTGCATCCGCTCGCGACAGAGCACGCCGCCCCGTTCCAGATCTTCACCGACGGCCCCACGGTCGTGCTCGTCGGCGAAGTCGACGTGTGGTCCAGCGGTCTGTTCGAGCGCGCGCTCGCCCGCATCGACAAGCCGAGTCGTGCAAACGAGGTCGTCGTCGACGGGTCCCGGCTGACCTTCGTCGACCACCGTTTCCTCGTCGCGCTCGACGCCTTCGCGGCACGGCACGAGGTGACCGTGGTCATCACCCAGGTCACACACCTTCCGGTCGCGCGCATGATCGCGATCCTCGCACTGACCCGCGTGCGGGCGACGCCAAGCCCGGCGCCGTGAGGTCGGGGGCGCCGGCCGGTCATACCGGCTACTTCCACGAGACGGCGCTCTACGGGAGTGACGACGAGCTGTGCGAGATCGTCGTCCCGTTCCTCGTGGGGGGTACCGACGCCGGCGAACCGACGATCGTGGTGTTCGGTGAGCGCAACTCGCACGTCGTGCGGTCGGCGCTGCCGTCGACCGAAGGCATCATGTTCACTCCGGCCACCGGACGCTACGCGACACCCGCGACCGCGATCGCGGCCTACCGAGCGACGTTCGCGGATCTCACGGCGAGCGGTGCCGCGCAGATCCGAGTCGTCGGCGACGTCCCGCACCCCGGAACCGGCGCGTCGTGGGACGCGTGGGCGCGGTACGAGGCGGCCGTGAACGACGCGTACCGGGAGTTCCCGTCTGGGGCCTCTGCCCCTACGACACGCGGACGACGCCCACGGACGTGCTGCGCGACGTCGAGCGGACCCACCCGCACCTGGCCACCGCGCACGGTCACGCGCCGAACCCGGCGTTCGTCGATCCCCGAGAGTTCCTCCGGAACCGACCGGCGCCGGCGCGCGACCCGCTGGAACACGGCGTCCCCGCCCTGGAGCTCACCGACCCGGAGCCGGCGTCCGCGCGCCGGGCCGTGGAGCACCTCGCCGGCGGCCTCGCGGCCTCGGAGCGCGCCGGGCTGCTCGTCGCCGTGAGCGAGGTCGTGACGAACGCCCACCGGTACGGACGCCGTCCCGTGCTCGTGCGGGCGTGGCAAGGAGCCGGGCGCGTCGTCGTCGCGGTCTCCGACTCGGGCGCGGGCCCAAGTGATCCGTTCGTGGGGCTGGTGGCGAAGCGGCGCCGCGACGACGGCGGTCTCGGCCTGTGGATCACGCACCAGATGTGCCGCGTCGTGACGCTGGATTTCAGCGAGGGCTTCACCGTCCGGCTCACTGCGGGCGACGCAGCCGGCTGAGCACGAGCTGATCAAGCGGGACGCGCGACCAGCTCGCGGTACTCCGGGTGCTCACGGATGAACTCGGCGACGTACCAGCAGCGCGCCTCGACCTTGCCACCACGAGCGCGCACGTCATCGAGCGCGTGGCGCACGAGGTGCGCGCCGAGGCCCCGGCCCCGAAGCTCGGAAACGATCTCGGTGTGCGGGAACACGACGACCGAGCCGCGTGCCTCGTAGTCCGCGATGCCGACGACTCGACCGTCGATCGTGAGCTCGTAGCGCGATCGCTGCGCGTCGTTCCGTACGTCCACCTCACCGCTGTACCCACGCGTGCCCACCCGTGACACGAACCGTGCCTCAGTTTCTGATGAGCGGAATCGCCGACATCGACTCGAACACCGGTACGACAGTCTCGAACGACGCGATGGCAAGCAGTCGCGCCGGCAGGGTGCCCGGGCTCGCGACGATGGCGAAGGGCGTTGCGCGCGCGCTGCACTTCGCGGCCGCGCCCTCGATGAGCCGCAAGCCGTGCGAGTCGAGCGCGGTCACACCGCTGAGGTCGAGGACGATTCCGTCGCAGCCTCCCGCCGCGTCGGCGGCGATCAGGTCGTCGAGTGCCGCAAGCGCATCGAGCGCCAGTTGGCCTTCGGGCCTGATGATCCGCTCGCGACCGGTCAGCACGAACGCGGGCGGACGTCGGCGCGACCCGGCCGGTGCGACGCGTCCACGGCGGCGGGTCAGGGTGACGGTCGTACCGCGGTCGGTTCGCGAATGGCGCACGTCGCAGGTGGCGCGCATGATGTGGAGTCCGCGGCCGCGGGTCGTGTCGGGTGCCGGCTCTTTCCATGTGCCGTCGTCGGCAACGGTCACGAGGAGCGCGCCATCCGCCCGGACACTCGCTTCGACGGTGATGGTGCCGCGAGCGGTGCCGCGGTACGCGTGCTCGACGGAGTTGTTGACGGCCTCGCCCAGCGCGATGACGACATCGACGCCGTCGCTCGTGTCGAGCTCGTGCAGCGCGAGCCACGTCGCGAACTCGTGGCGCAACGGTGCCACGAGGGCGGGGTCGGGTGCGAGCGCGTAGCGGAACCGCCGCACGGGCTCGAGCACCACGCACAGCAGCGCCACGTCGTCCTGCTGCTCGCGTCCCGACAACATCGTGTGCACGATCGCGTCACACGCGGCCGCCGGATCCGACGGGTCGACCCCCGCGACGGCACGCGCCAGGGCGTCGAGCCCGATGTCGATGCTGCTCTCGCGCCGCTCGACGAGTCCGTCGGTGTAGAGCACGACGAGCGACCCGGGCGGGATCTCGACCGACGCCGTGACCCGCGTCGCGGAGAAGCCGGTCGCGAGCGGCAGGGAACCGGCACCGTCGAGGGTGTGCACGACCCCGTCGGGTGTGCGCAACATCGGCGGAGGATGCCCGGCGATCGAGTAGCGCAGCGTTCGTGACTCGGGATCGAGGATCGCGCACGCCATCGTCGCCATGCGTGCGTCTTCGACGTTCTGCGCGACCGCCTCGATGCCGCGCACGATCTCCGCGGGATCGGGTCGTGCGAACGCGAGCGCGCGCGCGGCGCTACTGAGTTTGCCCATCGTCGTCGCGGCGCCGAGGCCGTGACCGACGACGTCGCCGACGAGCAGCACGATGCGCCCGTCACCGGTGTCGACGACGTCGTACCAGTCGCCACCGACCTGCAGGATCCCGGGCGCCGGTAGGTACGTGCCCGCAGCAGTGGTCGTCTCCGTGCGGGCGACCGTGGGCGGCATCAGCGAGCGCTGGAGCGTCAACGCGACTTCGTGCTCGCTCTGCCAGAGCTGCGTGGCGAACTGGCGGCTGCGCACGGCCTGCTGCCGCTCGTTCGCTTCGAGCGCCAGCAGCCACGCCGCACCGATCGCCGCCAGCAGGAACGACTGCTGGTGACCGAGCTGCGAGTGCGCGCTGATGTCGGCGGTCTCGGCCCACGGGCCGTGGCCGCGCGCGGTTGCCGCAGTCGCGAGAGAAGCCATCGCAACCGACATGAGGGCGACCCCGCGTGGGCCGTAGCGCAGCGCCGGCCAACCGAGCAGCGCCATCGCCGGGTATCCGATCGGTTGGCGCTCGGTGACGAAGAACGCGACCGCCACCACCGCGAACAACGCGACGAGCGCGTACGTCTCGGCTCGTGATCGCCTCGCGCGCGCCACCGCGGGGGGTCGCGCGAACACGAGGATCGCCGGTGCGACTGCGAGCACGCCCAGCGCGTCGCCGACCCAGATGTGCCCCCACGACGAGAACCACTCGAGGTCGTTGACGACGGCGAGGGTGGTCGCGCCAATCGTCGCGCCGAACGCCGGCCCAACGGCGATGCCCCCGACGACGATCGCGACCGCGGCGCGCCGGCTCGGCAATTCGAGTACCGGCGCGATGCGCCGCGTGATCACCGCGCCCACGAGCGGCTCGACGAGATTCGCGGCCGCCCACGCGAGTGACCACCAGAATCCGTTTCCCTTGCCCATGTCGACGCCGACTTCGGCGACCACGATGGCGACCGCGACTGCCGCCCAGCGCCGCCGAGGCAGCAGCAAGAACGCCGCGAACGTCAGTCCTGCGGGCGGGAAGAACGTCACGCCGATCGTGAGCGCGCCGAAGACGTCGTACGAAGCGAGCGAGAGCAACGAGTATGCGATCGTGACGATCGCGAACACCGCGAGCAGCCTGCTCGCGCGCCGCCCCGTCGCCTCGTCGGCGCGGCCTCCGGCCAAGAAGTCGACGACCTGCGTGATGCGGGGAGGCTACAGGCGGGAGCGGGTGCCGGCCCGCGGCCGGCTCATCGCGCGGCGGTCGAGGCCGCGACCTCGGTGCGCGCCTGCGCGTGGCGCCGGCGGCGGCGAGCGAGACGGGGACGGTAGGCGGCGGTCACGACGACGATCGGTACGAGCGCGTACAGCGCCCAGCGTCCGGAATCGAGGCCGGCCCAACCGGCCAGCTCGCGCAGGTTGGTCGCGAGCAGCAGCGCGGCAACCGCGAGCCCGAGCGCACGCGCCGGGATGCGCCGCACCACCAGCGCGGCGAGCGGGGCCGCGAGCACTCCCCCGCCGAGCATCGCCGCGACCACGCCGAAGTCGACGCCCTCGCCGCCCAGCGAGGCGACCAGTGAACCCGCGGCAACAGTGGCGACGGCAACCTCGGCGGTGTTCACGGAGCCGATCGCGTAGCGCGGCGCGAGGCCGCGGTGCAGTAGGAACGGCGTCACGACCGGGCCCCACGCGCCGACCAAGCCGTTGGTCACACCACCCGCGGTGGCCGCCAGGGTGATGCCGCGGTCGTCGAACGAGCGGATCGAGGCGCCCTCACTCGGCGCGGCGGCCCTGGGCAGCGCCCGGCTGAAGCGGAACAAGATGCGTACGCCGACGAGCAGCAGCAGCACGGCGAGCACGGGCTTCAGGTCGTTGCCGTCGACGCTGGCGAGGACCGTGACGCCGATCGCGGCACCCACCATTCCGGGAAGCGCGAGCTGGAGCACGAGCCGGCGATCGATGTTGTCGAAGCGCCAGTGCGCGACGCCCGCGGCCAGGCCCGTCGCGACCTTCGCAAGGTTCACCGTGGTCGATACTGCGGCCGGCGAAAGGCCGGTGCTGAGCAGGATGCTCGAGGACGTCGGTCCGAATCCCATGCCGAGCGCACCGTCGACCATGGCCGCCGCGAAGCCGGCGAGTGCGACGACGAACAGCTCCACGAGATCCCCGATGCGATAGTCGACTGAGTCGATCGACAATGTAGTAATAGGCACCTCGCCCGTCAACTCCGGGCGAGTAGCGTCAGGCAAATGGTCCACCTCCCCCGCCGGGGCGCCGCGCTCGTCGCCGCCTTCGGCGCTGGCCGCGGGACGCGACTACGACAACTCGCGGGCGGCGCGCGGCGCGTCGATCATGCGCGAACGTCGACAACCTCGAGGTCGTGTGGGAAGGCGAGATGAACGGCTCGTTGTCGACCGTGCCGCTCGTGGTCGGCGACATGGCGGTCGTGCAGGACAGCTCGGGAAGCATTGCGGCGTTCGACCGCGACGACGGCGACGAGCGCTGGAGAACCGAGGCGTCGGGGTTCAACATCGGCCCGTTCGGCGCCGCGGTCGCCGACGGACGGGTGTTCGGTGGGTACGGGTCGACGGGCATCGTGGCCGTCGACGCCGAGACCGGATAGCAGTTGTGGGTCCGCGAGATCACCGCGACACCGACGGCAGGGATCGACATCCAGCCGGTCGTGTACGACGGCATGGTGTTCGCGAGCACGGTGCCCGTGAGCATCGACGGCATCTACACGCCGGGCGACCGGGGCATCCTGCAGCGCTCGACGCCGCGACCGGCGACGTCCGCTGGACCTTCGACATGGTCGCCGACGACCTCTGGGCCATCCGGAGGTCAACTCGGGTGGCGGCGCGTGGTATCCGCCGTCGATCGACCACACGCGCGGCGCCGTCTATTGGGGCGTGGCCAATCCCGCGCCGTTCCCGGGAACGGCCGCGTTTCCCAGCACAGCATCGGCAGCGCGAGCATCGCCTGCGACGGGTTGCCGACGGCGGCCCACGTCAACAACCCGAGCGTGAGCGCCGCCGCCGCATCGAGCGCTAGCGTGACGCCGATCGTGAGATAGGTCGTGAACGATGCGGCGGGGAGCCGGTCGAGCGCGCGCAACACCGCGAGCATCGCGACCACGACGACGAGCAGGAACCGGAGCAGCACCGTGACCTTCGAGAGGAGGTACGAGCTGAGCCGGAGCCCGACGAGATGCTCGCGGCGCGACCACTGCGCTCGCCGCGCAGGTCCGGGCGGAATACACGCGCCGCTACCCGGAGGCCGCTTCTTGACGACGTGCCGGTTGTCCTACTCGAGATCGGCGAACGCGGCCCGATAGTCCCAGCCGCCCGGATCGGTGGGCGATCGCCAGGTCGCGGTCTGGTCGAGCGCCCAGCGCGCCCACGCACCGAAGAGCCGCTCGTGCTCGAGCTGGAAGCGCAGGGCGATCGTGTTGAGCGGCAGCCGTTCCGGAAACGCCACGTCACCCGATGCGTTCTCGACTACCTTCGCCTCGAGTTCCGCCGTGCGGCGCGCCACCCGGTCCTCGAGCTCGGTGTTGAGTCCCTCCAGGTCGTCCACCAGCGAGCGCTGGCGCCGCTCGCTGT